>Ga0080013_1000223_pt1 | contig 81124 bp, 76 predicted proteins | sample ETNvirenome_6_85_FD_69236 | JGI IMG/M metagenome (GOLD analysis project Ga0080013, IMG submission 69236) | Marine viral communities from the Pacific Ocean - ETNP_6_85 (SPADES assembly) (version 2) | ecosystem: Environmental > Aquatic > Marine > Oceanic | place: Pacific Ocean | collected 2013-06-19
TTAGGTACGTGACCTAGAATATATCTATCGTCATTGCCGATAACATTAACCGCCTTCTCAAACGTTTTATCAGTAGACGCATCATCAATAATAACGTGTCTAAAGTTTTTATATGTTTGCTTTTTGGTAGAAGCAATACATTTTCCTATCCATTCCTCAGCGTTATGAACAGGGCTAATAACTATTAGTCTAGTTTCCGCGTCCATTAGTCCCCTCCATCTTAGGTCTTACTAAGTATGTTACTTTTCCTAACCAGCCTACAGTAGCTCCCTTGGTTTGGCACAACAAAACATGAAAAAAATCAGCATAGTCTTGGACATGGGCAGGTATCGCTGTAGTAAAAGGGTCGTTTGTTAGGGTACTCGTTTTATAAACTGGTACTGCTACGTTACCCATCACCACTCCTTTGTTTTTATCTAAGCATAGTTCCATACCATTATTAAAAAGCAGTCCTTGCACCCAAATATCCACCGAAGAATCATTGTTAATAGCTTGATGAATAATCTTTCCTGCTCCAGGAGCAAGTTCATCGTCATCATCCACAAAAACAACGTAATCAGTGTTACTTAGTGCCACGCCTACATTAGCGGCTACAGCTCCATAGCTTCCCCATTGTTTTGGGAGCTTGGTGTAAGAACCTTCAGGAAGTAATAAATCATGACCATCACTCACTACAACATAAGGAAGTCCTTCTCGTTCTACGGACCTAATCGTGTCTTGAATACTCGGTCTTCCAATACTTTTAATTATTGCTGTTACCTTGTTCATTTTCTTTTTTTATTCTTTCCATTGCCTGTTGTTTAAAACCAATAAGTTGTTTGTAAAGATGGAATCTTTCTCCTACGTGCTTGTTAATATCAAATCTTTCATTAACTACTTGACGTAAATTTTCCCCCATTTCCTTTCTACGTTTTGGGTTCTTAGCTAAGTAAGATAATTTCTCAACCCAAACCCTTCTAGGGTTATCTTCTGGGATAAGAAATCCAGTCTCCCCATCTATAATGGTTTCATTGTAGCAACCAACATCACTAGCAACAAGAGGGATTCCATATCTCCCACATTCCATTAATTTAATATCAGACTTAGAATCATTAAAGTTATTCATTTGGAGGGGAGCGATACTTATATCCATATCTCTATAAAAAGCTCCATACTCTGCCCCATTCATGGCGTTTCCAAAAAAGATATTTTTTCTCTGCGCCTTTGGAACTCCATGCATAAGCAATCGTTCGTAGTTATCCCAAACATCTTGTTGCCAGTCTTTCTTTTCTCCAGGTTTTAAGGGAGGTCTCCCATGAAATGTCCATCGTAAATTCTCAACCCCAACCTTTGCATTCATACCCAGAACAACACTCTTAAACTCCTTAACGTCCTCTTCGTGATGAATGCCCCCCACCCAACCTACTCGGGTAAGCTTTTTTGTGGGAGATTTTTGCCACTGAAGATTCCAACAAGGAAGCTCAAAATCAATTGCATTCTTAATAACAACAAGTGCTTTTCGTACAAAGGGTTTAATTCTTTCAGCAAATTTTTTCTGAGTTACACTGACCAAATCTGCATTATAATAAATAGCCTTAGTATACTCATCCAACTTCTGTTCTTTGTAAACATCAAACAATCTATGCCCAGTATACAAATCCGTTAAGAGGTCATCAGTATCATAATGGGTAAATTTCCCATACTCATCCGCTTTCGCTAAGATGTTAATAGTGTATTGTCCTCCCCTCGAATGAATATTGTGGGTGAACACGACGTCCGCCCACTTAATATTTTCAAATTCAAAATCCTCTGGAGTGCGTTTGAGTTCATCATCTACACCCAGAGGATTATCATCAAATCGAATTTCTACTTTGTCCGGGTGTTTTTCCGCAAGTTTCTGCATAGGCATAAGTATTCTATAATACGCACACCCACCATGATTTGCGGGACAACAAAGAATCCGCAGCTTTCGATTATCCTCGGACATTATACGTTTAAGTCCTTAAGGTCCTTTAGGAAATCTCCATCTGAGCCCGTTGATTGGCTACCTGTAGGAGCAGGGCGTTCAGGGCGAGAAATTTGCTCAATTTCCATTGCCAAAGACTTAAGTTCATCATACTCAGGGAGTTTAACCAACCCGTGAATATCGTGAAGTTCATCCATGAAAGTTGCAACTTGCGCATCTGTACCTGCTTCAGAAGTCTTAGGGCGCGGTGCTGATTTATCGTAGTTAGGAAAACCACCAATCTGCTCCTTAATAATCTTAAAGTCCCAGCCATTTTTAACGTCAGTAATATCACCGTAATCTTCATCGAAGAATGCGTCTAGAATTTTACTAAACAGCTTCTGCCCAACAGAAAGAATCTTAACTGATTCATCTCGGCGGTCAATTACATTCATATAGAAACGCTTACGAGCCTTAATTTGTCGTGCTGTATCAATATAAATTTTTGAGGAAGGATTGTCCTTACCCAATTCGTTAACTTGCTTCCACAAGCCGTAGTAAGTATCACACAAAGGACACTTTCCACCCTTCTCACGAGGGCAGTGATAATTTTTATCGTTAATACGATGGATTGAAGTCTCTGAGTAGAAGTTATTCTCATCATCTTTAGAAGGAAGAACGCGCACATAAGAGGTGCCGTCTGCCATCATAAAAAATTTCTTAAGAAAGTCTTGGCTTCCACCACCAGGATTATTAATCTGTTCGTATTTTTTTCGAAGTTCGTCTAAGTTTACCATAGTTTTATTAGTTTTTAAGAGGTTTAGGAAGAGAAATCTTCCCACAAGTTATTAAAGTTCATGTAGTTTAATTTCCGCTCTTTTATTTGCGGACATTTGAACTAGCATATCCTTCTGATGGTCTAAAGAAGACACCAGATTCTTTGCTAGATTTTGTTTCTTTGTGCGTAGTCTTACTATACATGCTTGCTGACGCAACGACGCAACTGTTTTTAAGTACGCATCCAAAGCCCTGTCCGTAGCTTTAAGACCTGCATCTTGTAGTTCTGTTCTTTTTCTCTCTCTTTCTGTAGCCTCTAGAAATTCGAACTCAGCTTCTGCCTCATTCAGTTCGTCTTTTGCATGAGACAGTACAGCACAAAAGAAAGAATAAATAGAAGTGTGTTGCCGTAACGCAGTATCCATAGTTTCATCAGTTATAGTCATATACTGCTTAGTAAACTTAAGATACATATCCTCTATGTTCTCATACGCGTCTGTGATATCATTCATTGTTAAAAATAAATTTAAAAAGTTTAGGGTTTTGAGTTGAAAGAAGCTGTAACATATTAGAAGTTACAGTAGTAAGGAATTCATTTCCTATCGTAGGCATTTCATCATCGTCCCCCAACCCAAAGGTTTCAAAACCTACATGAAGAATCTCATGCAACAGAGTTCCTCTGTAGTCTACCTCTGATTGGTTAGGGTCAATGGAGATAAGTGCTTTGGACATCTCCGCACAACCATATAGGTTATCTTTTGCTAAAGATTTTTGAACAATATCAAATGTTTTATATCCAATCTCTAGCTTCATAGGGTGTTTATATTTTTCTTTTGTTGCCATTATCTATCCTCCGAAATAACTAAGCGGTCATAATCAATCTTTACAGGAACACAGAAGCGAGCTCTACCATTCCTTGATTTCATAAGATACAAACGGGCTTTGCGCTCATCAAATTCTTGCTCCGTTTGGTTAATCGAAAATGCTAAATCACACACCCTAATCTTGCCGTAAGAATCAGCAAGCTCAGCATCAGTAATTAAATTAACCTTCTTCCCATCTCGATTTGTTTGTGTAGCAGTCCACACTAAACATTGGTACTCTGTCGCTAAGCCCCTAAGCTCTTGGGCTAATCGTTCCTGTGCTTGGTATTCCTTTGTACCTGCCTCTGTGGTAAGTAGTTCTAAGTAATCCACAATAATAACTTCAGGAACAAAGTTGCTATAATTGCTTAGTTGATTTAAATATGCTCTTAGACTAGCGATAGTACATCTCTTAGTAGGAAACTCTTTAATCACAAGTTTTCCTCTGTTAGAAATAGTCTTAGTAACAGAGTCCAGTCTATCTTTTAAATCTGCGACACGAGTCTTGAGTTGTCGTTGTTCAATGCGACTAAAAATACTGTCTAACCTTTGAGCGACTCTGTCTTCTGCCATCTCTAACGACACGTATAGCACATCCTTTCCATCAAGGCAACTGCGGGCAGCTTGATTCACTAAGAACAGAGATTTTCCTACTCCAGGAGGAGCCACAACCATAGCCATTTCTTTAGCAGCCATACCTCCTTCTAATTCATTATTAATAGTCTCAAAGGGAGTTCTATATTCAGCATCTACAGTGCTGTTGTTAATGCGTTCCCATCTCTCTTCAACGTCTTCAAAGTAATTAATTCCTAAATCCACATTCCTATTAATAGAAAGCGCACCTCTCAGTTCTGCTTCGATTTGAGAGAAGTCCGGCGTACCTTCTTTAAGAATTTCAATAGAGCTCATAATAGCTCCCTTCATCGCTTCTGCTTTAGCAAAACCCTCAACTTTATCTAAAAGGTATTCGGAGTTATCAATTGCCGAAGTATCTAAGCGATTAATAGATTCTATTTCATCTCGATAATCCCCCAACAATTCGTTAGAGCTTTTAATCTCTTTAATCCTCTCTAGGATTTGGTCATCCGAAGGAAGATTCTTATAGGTATCGAAGTGGGTGCGAATTACAGAGTACATCTTCTGATGGGTAGGGAATTCAAAATATTCCTCCCTCATCATAGGCATAGACTGCACTAAGAAATTTTGATTAGATTTCGCTAAATATAAAATACCTTTTTGTATTGATTCCTGAAACTGATACGACATTAATTTTTTCCTGTGGAACCGAAGCCACCAGAGCCACGTTCCGTATTATTATAGTCTTGGAACTCTGTAAAAGAAACACTTACTAGTGGAGGTTTTACTACAGGACGAATCATCACTTGAGCTACTCGGTCTCCTTTTACAATTACATGGGGCTTCTCACTTAGGTTCGTCACAAGAACCTTAACTTCTCCTCGATAATCAGAATCAATTACACCGGGAGAGTTAGGAATAGTAATCCCCCTTAAGCCTAATGAGCTTCTGGGTGTTATCTCTGCCATAAAACAATCAGGTAATACAAAATATAACCCTGTAGAAATCAAGGATGTCTTCCCTTTTCCCAAAGTTACTGTTTCATTGGCGGCAATATCAAAGGCGGCTGCTCCAGGAGTTTGATATCCTGGGAACTCGTTGTCCGACTCATTATATATTTTAATATCCCCGTAATCCACAGCACTGTACCCTACGTATGTAACGTTATGTCTTTTTGTTTTTTCCCATGTACTCATAATCTTTCTCACTTAAATTTTCTACAGCTCTTTTTGCCATATTTTCTGAAGCTTTCTTGCGCAACTTAGCTGTGTTTTTGTCCACCTTCTTCATAACTCCAGCCTTTTCTAGTTCTTCATAAGGTACAGCATGAGGAGAATAAGGAGAGGCTCCTTTACCTGCATCCTTTAAAACTTCTTTGGTGTTATCAATCTCTTGTTGCATCCAAGCCTCTTCGTGTCCTTTATTTCCTACTCCGACCTTATGGTAGAATTTCGGTGTTCCTCCCTTAATCTGCACCCCAGAACCTTTTTGGTCCTCTGGTGTTTTGGAGTTATCCCAAGTTCGCGGGCATCCCCCTCTCCCACATTCAGGACAGGTTGATTTTGTTTCTCGGTCTTCGTAGCTTCGTAGCTCTATGTGGTTCATGTCACACTGACCACAAAAATAATTATATGTTGGCATATTAGTCTCCTTTTAGTACTCTAATGCTGTCTTCCTCAAAGTGTTGAGTAGAAAATTCAAACAGTTCCGTATCTTCTACGGCTTCCATTTGGTGTACCACGTAAGGGGGAACTTCAAATGCATCCCCTGCAGTAAGCAAAACTTCTTCGATAGTTTCCGGTTGGGCGTAGAGTGCAAATTTAACTAGCAGCTTTCCTGATTGAATGTAAAAAGTCTCGGATTTCTTCTTGTGGTAATGGAAGGAACATTTCTTCCCTTCCTTGAAGAACAAAAGTTTTCCACAGTAATCGGTATTGTTATGAATCCACAACTCATACCCCCACCCTTTCTTATGGTACTCAGGTTTATGTGGTTTATTCATCTATGTCCTCCGGGCGTATCGAGTAACACCCTAGTTTAGTTACTGCAACAGATGCCCACTTATTGGCGAACATGATTGCCTTCCCCATATCCTCTGTACCTAAAAAGTAAGAAACAAAGGCTGCTAAAAAGGTATCTCCTGCACCCGTTGGGTCAAACATGTCTACCTTTTCCACAGGGTAAATAGTATTTTCATATTTGGTTCCTTTATCGCCTAATGTAACCACGTACTTATTCCTTTTATCCTTATGTGATAATGCCTCATACTCAAACTCATTTAATTTTATGTACGCCCCGGTAATGCCGTTCAAATAATTCTTTTTAGTATCAATGAACAGTTTTACGTTATGAGCATACGCCTTGTCGGAAATATCTACTAAAACATGTAAAGGTAAAAATCCTTTATCATAATCAGAAATAACTATTGCGTCAAAATCCTTAAAATCAGGTAAAGAGTTAACATTCAGTTTAGCTACAGGAGTATCTTCTCTGTCTAACCTAAAAAGTTGTTGGTGGTACCGACTATCAATAATTCTTGTTTTTTGTATAGGCTCTTCATTGTGCAGAAAAGTAACCTCATTCCCCAAGGCAGTAAGATTACTTTTTACATTCCCTCCCATGCCTTCCTTTTCCTTCCATTCGTTAATTTTAACAACGGGAACAGGAGCTTCCGGACTAATCCGGTCAGCCGTACCAAACAAATACTTATCTAAGCACAGCTCACCTAGCAGAAGAATTTTCGATGATTTTAGTTGTTGAATATCCATTTACTTTGGGGAAAAAATGCAAGCCTATACCGGGAGACCACCCTATTACTTTTTTGTTAGTATACTCCTCGCCTAATATTATAGTCTCTACTTGACGATGTTTGATAATATTTTCAAGTTCTGTATTTGAATCGAAAATAACGACTTCATTTACACACTCTAAAGACTCTAACATAACTTTTCTATCTTCTTGTGAGTGTATAGGTCTGGACTCTCCTTTCATCTCTTTTACTCTGGAATCCGAATCAATACCTACGAGTAAGTAATCTCCTTTTTTACTAGCCCACTTTAACAATTCTATATGCCCTCGGTGCAAGATATCAAAACATCCATTCACCCAAGCTACGTGGCAGGTCATAGTTCGCACGTTCCATCTTTACAGGTTTCTACCGATTGGGCTAATTCTTCTATTTTTCCATCCCTAATCAATGTATCTAGTTCTACGGTAGAAGGGTCAATAATTTCTAACGGTTCGTTGCCGCGTGAGCCTGCTCGATAAAAAGTAAATCCTTTCATGTCACTAGCATGAGTAAGCAAATCTTCAAATAAGGTTTCTGGTTGAAACTCTGCAGGGAGATTGCAGGTCTTAGAGACAGCTGAATCTATAAAGGTTTGAATAAGTGCTTGAGTTTTAATGTGTTCTTCCGGCAACACATCATAAGCTCCCACACAGTGGGACACATCTCTTCCCAGCAAATATAAATGCTTGAATAGAGGGTCAACAACAATGGTCTCATTCCAAACACCATCAGTGCCAGTGCGCCAACGACGCTTATAGACGGGAGCGAATATCGGTTCAATACCAGTACTGACGCCCAAGACCATAGAGATAGTTCCAGTTGGAGCAACCGTGAGCAGAATCGCGTTTCGCAATCCATTCTTTTTGATGTCCGAACGAATTCGGGAAGGCAGAGTTTTAAAGAATTTTTCATTTTTTAGTTTTGCCCAATCATAAGCTTCAAAAGAACCTTTCTCTTTCGCCAAATACATGGATGCTTTATATGCTTCATTTCGGATAGTAGTAAACAGCCTTTCAGTAAACTCAAGACAGTTCTCGTCCCCATATTTAAACCCTGCTTTTAAAAGAAAGTAGTGGTACCCAGTAACTCCTAACCCCACTCTTCGGCTTCTGAAGCCTGCTTCTTTACATTCTGGGATGGGGAAGTGATTCGTTGTAAGGATATTATCAAGAAACCTAACCCCCGTACGAATAGTCCTGGCAATTCTGCGCCAATCGATAGTGCCATCGTCATCAACCATATTAGCAAGGTTGAGATGACCAAGGCAGCAATTTCCGTAAGCAGGAAGAACTTCTTCCCCGCAAGGATTAGTAGATGGCATGTCTTCGAAATAAGATGCATTTGTGTATTCATTAGCGAAATCGATGTTAAAAATTCCCGGTTCTCCACACTCAACCGCATTGGTTATAAGCCTTTCCCAAATATCTCTGGCATATATAGGAGCCTTTACAGCAGAAGGGAATGTATCGGAGAAGTGTTTTAGGTGATGTATTTGTGCACGTCCAATAGCGTCTTCTTCAGAAAGGGCTACTACCTCAACGGTATCATTGCCCTCCTCAGAAACACGCTCAACTGTATACACACAATACTGATTATGTCTACCCCCAAAAGTAAAGTACCACTCCTCATTATTTTCTACGGCTTCAATAAATCGCGAAGTAATAGCAACTGAAATATTAAAATTGGTTAATTCGTTGCGATTCATCTTCACATCTAAAAACTCAAGAAAATCAGGATGAGTTACATTAAGAATCGACATCAAAGCTGTTCTTCGATTTTTTCCTGCTCGGACATGATTCCCGATTTCATTAATCATTCTCATTACCGAGATAGAGCCAGGAGCAGAGTTCTTAATATTTTGTATATCGTCTCCTTTGGGTCTAATCTTAGAGAAATTAAATCCAATGCCTCCTCCACCACAAGAAATCTTGTACATATCAGAAATAACTTTACCGATGCTGTCTACAGAATCTTCAGGGTCGAGAACATAACAGTTAAGTAAGTTCTGCTGCGCTCTTCCGGCACCAAAAAGAATTCTACCCCCCGGACAAAAATCCCCAGAGTTAATAGCATCATAAAATTTCTTTTCCGTAGATTCTATTTTATCATCGGACTCCCCTCTAGCAGCAGCACGAGCTACCCGCTTTGCAGTTTCTTTCCATGTAGTTTCCCCAGGGTAAGCGTACTTCTGTAAAAATATCTGTTCGGGAAATGAGTTTTCGGGTATCTTAAATGCCATTAGTCCTTATCTTTTCTTACAATAGCATTAATGTCCTCTTCTGTAATCAAAACATATTCCTGCCCATCTCTACGAATTTTGCCTCCAGAATATTCATCAAAAATGATATACTCTCCAGGGTTAATATTGTCGGACACAGCATATCCAACAGCCATAACCACTCCTTCGTTGATTTTTTTGTCCCTAACTTCTTCAGGTAGAATAATGCCACCAGCAGTTTTATCTTCATGGAAGACCTTCTGCTGAAGGACGAGGATTTTTTCTTTGTATGGTTCCAAATTCATTGTCTTTTACTTACTTATTTATGTAACATTTTACTGATATGGTTCTTTTTTATTACTTTTAATGTATCAGCTTCGTCCTCTATTAAAGAGGTTAAATAATCATTGTGCGTTATTATAAATAATTTTTTATCCTCTGTAATTACTTTCACCAATTCGTATAATCCCTTTACTCCTTCAAAATCTAAAGAATCGGCAATCTCATCAAAGAACAGTAAATTAGGTCTTTCTTTTCCTGTTACTACAAGCAAATCATTGAGTGCCATTGTAATAGCCAACGAACATCTTTTCTTTTCTCCCCCAGACATAGAGGTAAAGAATATCTCTTTCCCCCCTGAACGAAAGACTTCCATCAAAGAATCATCAAACTCCACACATAAATTTCCAGAACTAAGAATACCTAAGTAATGATTAGCTCTCTCATTAAAGAACTCTAGGATATTTCTAATTACGTATTTAATTATTCCGTTTTCAGAAAATGCATGTTCCCAAAACCTAAGAATATCATAGTCCTTTTGAAGGCGACTTACCGAAGCTGTATGCTTTTTTCCCAACTTCGTGGATTCTTTCTTTTGTCCTTTAAGAACCTTTAAGGTTGATTCCACATTAATAAGTTTCTCCACAATATCAAAGTCTGCGCTTGTAATAGGAACTGTTGCTTCATCCACCTCTTTGCATAGTTTGTTAACTTCTTTCTCGAGCTTCTTTTCCTCTTCTGCAATTTCATGAATCTTATCCCCCCGACGTACCTGTTCGAGGAAGAATTCTGGGTCTGCATACCCACAGCTAGGACATTTAGTAGCTTGCTCCTTAAGCTTTTCTTTTGCGGCTTTTTTTGTAGCTCTTAAGTTACTGAGCTTCATTTCTTCATACGATAAAAATTTATCAAGCTCATGCCTCTTGTCCTCCATTTCTTTTATTTCTGCCATAGAGTATTTTGTAACAAAGGATACTTTTTCTCGGGACAAGACCTTCTTTGCTTTCTTCTTAAGAGCATTAAGAGATTTAATCTCCTCTTGTAATCTCTTAACCGTAGCAAACGACTCATCGAGTAGTGTGGATGCAACTTTCTTAGATGTAAATGTTTTCGATTTAAGAGCTTTGATTGCCCCCCTATGTTTGAAAATGTCCTTCACGCTCAGGAAGCTCTGAATGATTTCTCGTTTTTCTTCCGGAGACGCAGTAAGAAAATTCATAGTATTTTGTTGTCCAAAAACTATAGAAGCTAAAAACACATTCCTGTTCGTATTAAGAAAACTTTCTAAGTAATTTTGTGTTTTTTGAATTGATTCCTTAGCCACGTCTTTTCCCCCTACCTTAACGACTAGTTTGGGTGGCTTCTTTGTCCTCTCAATAACAACGTCATCATTAACGGTTATTGTAACTCGGCACTTACCTGAGGAGTTATACCGAGACAAGCTCTTCTCTGATGTTTTTCTTAGGGTTTTTCCAAACAGCCCAAAAACAATAGCTTCTATTAGAGCACTCTTTCCTGCACCATTAGAACCTTTTGGTTTGGTATCGTGGTTTACTCCAACAAGATGAACTAGATTTTTAAACTCGTCGAAATCTAACGTTGCTTCCTTGATAGAAAGAAAATTCTCTATTTTAATTTTATTAATTTTCATAAGATTGAATACTCTTTAAGCCATCTAATAATTCCTCTTTAGAGAATACTACATCGCTTTCATCGAGGTATTGATTAATTACTTCATCATCAACAGTAAGTAACTTTCCTTCTTTAGAGTAATTAGAGGTTAGTTTTGGAAGGACATCATCAAACACTACTTCTAAATGAGCTACATCATACTTCGAAATAACCTCGTCCTTTATAGTATTCTCCACATACGAATCCAACGTATCCAATTTAAGACGCAAAATTGTAAAAAAGTCTGAAAACTTGAATTTTTTATCCATCTGCTCCAACGCAGAAATACCGCAAGAAATATGGCGGATTCCGAAATTAATAGGTTTACGTACCACCTCAACATTTCCATTTCTGAGTATGAGGACGGTGTAGTATTTTTGTGTATTTGATTCTCCAAAACTTGTTGAATATTGGGTTCCTAGGATATGAATATTATCCCTTACTTGTGGTATATGTATATGACCTAAAAAAGAAAGCTTCTTTTTTGGAAAATGAGACCTTTTTAAATAGGAATCATATTTATAATTTCCTTGTGAATGGCACCCGTCATATCCAAAGTGCCCAAACAAATGATTTTTAGAAGCTTTAACTGCCGAAACAATATCCTTTTCGTCCTCATAGTGAGGGATAAAATCAAAGTCTACCCCCGCAATTCTCGCCGTTCCTTTTTCACAGAATACAGTAGCTAAATCACTAAACAAAGATAAAGTTGAGTGAGTAGACCCGTCCTTAGAAATGGTATCATGATTCCCTCTATTAATGTAAATCTCTTGGCATTTAAATCCCTCTAAAAGTCTCCTAAATGCTAGAAGCTCACTGCCTCGTGGATTTCTTCTGTGAAAGATGTCTCCGTTAATAACGACTGCATGAGTGGGTTTGTTGTTTACAATTCGGGTAAGTGTTTCTACTTGCTTATCCAGATACCCCGGCATGTAATCACTTCGTAAGTGCAAATCAGTTAAGAGAACAACGGTAGCGCTATTATTGGACATAATTTAGTAATTCGGTAGGATTGTGAAGGTTTCCTGATGCATCAAACTCCGCTTCTAAACCATCTCCAAATGATTTTCCAACCTCAATATCTACCTCAAAAGGAACCAAAAATGTAAAACCATATTGGCTAGGTAAATCCTCAGTAGACTGAAGACAATATTTTAGCAGCTCAGCGGTCTTTTTAATATCTCCATAGTCACATTGAATTTCTACAGAGTCGTGCACAGAGGCTAGGATATCTAAATCTAACCCTACGTGTTTTGAGTATTTTTTTACCCGCTCAATACCATGAAGCATCAAATCAGAAGCAGAGCTCTGAATAATAAAGTTCATCCCTTGTCTAAGCGCTCGTTCTTGATGTGCTCTGGATGGACTGTTAACGTTTTTAAGGTGTCTCCTGCGTCCAAAAAGGCTAGTGGCATAACCATCCTCCTTTATCTTCTTTCGTCCCTCCTTAATCCAGGAAAAGACCTTAGGGAAAGCCCTAGAATAATCAGCAAAGATTCCTTTACAATATCCGATAGGCTTGCCTATCTGCTCGGATAGTTTGTTAGGACCTCCGCCGTAAACAATCAAAAAGCTTACCGACTTGGCAATTTGTCGCTCTTCCTTAGTTATATCGTCCATCGGCTTATCATAAATCAAAGACGCAGTATACTTATGTAAGTCTTTACCTCCGGTAAAAGCCTCAATTAGGTTGGGGTCTTTACAGCACTGAGCTAACACTCTAAGTTCTGCCGTAGCATAGTCAGCGGCAACAAAAGCTTTTCCTTCCTCCGACACCATTAGTTTCCTAATATTTACTGGGTCATCCGCACTTGGTCGGGGTAAGGTATGAAAAGAAACGCCTTTCTTGTGTTCTTTGTTAACGTAATTATTTTTCTTGTTTAATTCCCGTACTTTAACAGTAGGAGTAGAACAAGACAGGCGCCCTGTAACCACAGTAGAAAAATTATACTGTGAATAAATTCGAGGTTCCTCGTTCCAGTCTACGGATTTCCTAACTCCTGTAACATATGTCTTGTGTTGCTTACACCGTGATTTATACTTTAGTAAGGTACGAATAAAATCAGAGGCTTCCTGCGAATTACACTTACCTAAAACCTTCTCTAAATGCTCTTCAGTAATAGAAGGAAGTTTGTTTACTTTAGAGAAGATTTCAGGTTGTAAATCAAACCCTTCGGAAGTAAACAGTAGCCCTGCCAAATCCATATTAGAATTAGGGTTAAACTCCTTAATGGGAGAAAGGTCTTGAAGCTTTTGGGATAGTTCCCCAATCTCTTTAACTAAAGTAGCATCAAGCTCATCCAAATAAGAGACATCAACCTTGATTCCTCGGTTTTCAATCTCTGCCATAGTAAGAAGAATATCCTTTAGAATACTATCATACACCTTGTTTACTTTAGTTTTTTTCATCTCTTCTCGCATCAAACGATAAGATTTTAAAGTAAAAATACAATCCATGGCATTACCAAGTGCCATTTCATCTAAAGGCATGTTAGCCCAATCAGTGGTGTTTCCTTTGTTTACAGTTAGCATTCTTTTAGTTCCTTTATCAAAGCTCCTACCGCCATAATTAATTCAACATAATGAGAATTAGTTTTGTGGTTTACTTGAGTGAGTTCCCCTACGTGTGTCATCTGGTCTAACGCTTGTTGGAGAGCATGAATTCCGTGTCTTTTAATCTCCGGAGTCGTATTAGGTTGAAGTGCCATTAAAAAGTTTCCAGTTCTTGAGGGAAATATTGCTTAACTAAATCCATCAACCCATGAGGGAGATTCTCATCTATAAGAGAATGAATCATTTGAGTGTCTTCAATGTTTTTGAAATCAGAAATCTCAAAGTTCATCAAAAACTTCAAGTCGAACTTACAGTTATGAAATATCTTGGCTTTAGTTTCGTCGGCACATAACGTCGCCATCTTCTCCCTAATGAATGCAATCTCCGATTCAACAAAGGGAGAGTCTTTGTGGTAAAGAGGAAGTATAAACACAGCAGAATCCGTCGCTATCCCAATGGTTTGAATTTTATCCTTCTTATAATCGAGTCCTGTAGTCTCTAAGTCTACGGCGATTTCCTTATCGTGTTTAATTAACTCAAACTGTTCTTCTACTGAATCTAAAGTATCACACAGAACATAACCCGTATCTGACTGCTTGTTTGCATCTAGAATAAACTTCTCGTAAGCATTATTTATATCTTGAATAAATAAGTGACGTAGTTTAGGTTCTAGGTATAGCGAAACCGGATGAAACGTTGGAACTACGGGGATATTGGAGTGCCCCCCTAAGGGAAAAGGAAACTCCTTGCCGCGTTTGTTGTAAATTCCCGATTTCTTAATCACAGCTTTCATAGGTAAATTTCCTAGGGGAATAATCAAAGTAGGCACAATAGAATCTAAATCCTCATAAAGATATTCCCTATGCTTTGTTAGCATGGCTGTGCTTACATCATCCTCCCTCAACCCATAGGACTTGATGGAGGCTACGAACTGATAAGAGTTGGCAGGGAGTTTAGTTTTCTCCAACAAGTGGGACAAAACACCGAACTCCTCTTCAGTAAACTCATAGGTTATACCGTTTTCACGGTGAAATGAGTCATGAACAAACACAATTTTGGCGTCTGTTAGCTCCTCGCGATGAAATTGTTCATCTTGAAGGAAAGATTTTAGTAACGAATCTGATTTCATGGGCTATAATAAGCATACAGTGAGTAAAAAGAAACCGAAGAAAAATTATATCGATAACAAGCATTTCGAAAAAACAATTAAACTCTATTTAGAGGACAACGAAACCTACGAAACGGAAGTAGTAGAACTTTTTGATTTGTTAATCACTAATATCCTACTGTCTTTTAAGTTTAAGGTAGAGTTCGATGACGCCAAACAGGAATGCTTTTGTTTAGTGCTCAAAACATTAAAGAATTTTTCTCCGGAAAAGGGCTCAGCATTTAATTATTTTACGACAGTTATTTTAAATAACTTGAAGCTTCTTTATACCAAGCGTAAAAAATACATGGATAAGCTTCATGAGTACCGTAAAATTAGGGGCGACTTCGGCGTTGCCGGACATCACGATGAAAAAAATCATAAAGACCCGAGTACTCAACCTTAACTGAGACCCTCCCTTTTCGTGTAAACAAAAGGGAAGGTACAGATGTAATAGAAAAGCTTGCAAAACATTCCGGGGTCTCCCAGCTGTTTACTAAGTACAGGGTTTCATCTCCCTCTCTCGTTGCCCACTCCTCTGCTACTTTGAGTGCGTCATCACAACTCTTATTCCACAAAGAATGATATAAGACTAAAATATCTTCAGTCTTTTTCTTTTTTAGTACGGCATGAACTTCTTTTTCCGTACTAAGCTTCTGTAGAGTTCTCATGGGACCCTACTTAGGGATAATAAGATTAGAAGGAGCTTTCATGATAGGAGAGCCTCCGTTCATAAGCTCATCCCCTAGTACTCCGAGGTCTGGACCATCACTCTTGGAAGATTCTACAATCTCCTCCGAAGTAGGCTGAGTCTTAATACTTTCTTCATATTCGTTCATTGCTTTAGCTTTCTCCTCTTCAGTCATCTCAGAGACTTTTTGATTAAGCTCTTCCATGATAGAATTGATTCCTCGGAAAAACAAAAGCTTAGCAAGGTTATCATCACTGATTGATTGTCCTGCTGTAATTGTTTCCTTAACGGCTTTCCAACCGTCAGTTTCTTCTTGAGTTAGTTTGATGTACATTTTCATGCGTCTTTCTGAATTTTTAATTTTAAAGGTATACGCGCTTGGATTCAAGCTCGCAATAGTAATTTTTTCTGTTTTTTTCATTTGTTATCTATAATAATGAAATGGGAAAAGATATCGACGATATTCTAAGTCACGGTGAATTCAAGAAAAAGAAAAGAATTAACAGCCGTACCAAAGGAAGCACCTTCGAAAGGAAAATCTCCAAAGTATTAAATCAGAGATTCGGTACTAAAGAGTTTTGCAGGTCTCCCGGTTCAGGAGCATTTGCAACAACTCATGTATTACCTCAGCATATTAAAGTGCATGGAGACCTAATTACGCCAGAAAACTTTAAATTTGTTATAGAATGTAAAACAGGATATAAAGTAGAGTTAGATGATTTATTCAAACCTAAGTCTGATATTTGGGAATTCATAAAACAAGCTCAAAGGGATGGAAAAGCAGCTAAGAAAGATTGGTTAATGATATATCAAAAAACTAGAAGGAAAGGAATAGTTGTAAGCAATGTTAAAGCTCCTCTTAAACACGTATGTTTATTTGGCGACTGCTACATGTATAGCTTCGATGAGTTCATTAAGCTTCCTATGGAGTTCTTCTTCACCGGAACGTGAACTCTCACTCACCGCAGTACCTAACAAATCGAACAGGGCAGCTCTTACCTTAGCTTCCATTTTAGGATATTTTTTAGCTCCCTTCCGTGAAGACTTTGCCCGGAGGTCGGTGGAAAATACAACTTTGCCATCCACCACCCAAGAGTAACCTCCTCCACGAGTTCGTACAGGCTTAGCTTTTTTCAATACATGTTTGACGGCTTGATGATTTCCCATAAATCTAATTTCTCCCCTCATGGCTTTCATCATAACATCATCTTCTACGGTTAAAAATGAGCTACACAAATCATTGATAGCCATTCCTCTGTCTACTTCAGGGCTTTGTTCTGCTTTTAGTTTTCGCATGCGCCTAATAAAATTCATTTGTGCTGTATAAACTCTTTCCCGATTTGACGGGTTATCTTGATTAGAGTTTAATGCGCTATCAATTTCCTCCTGCCACTCACTAATCATCCTTAAAGTCTTTACATCCCCATCACTAACATCCCCAAATATAGTCTTATAAACATGTCTTACCGAAGAACGCGCTCGTGTATCTGAACCGAATAATATCCCCGCTGCCCTGGATATTACCGCATCAACCTTCGCTGCCTCCTCCGCGCTCTTGTTTTCCGAAGGGGTAAGGAAGGATTTTTTAACAGGTGCAAATTCCTGTGCTCTCTGACAATCCTTTTTTTGCTGAGCGGTTGATAGAGACGCACAATCTGCACCATCATAAGCGTACGCAGCGTTATAGTAGGCACCTCCGGAAGGAGTATCTTTATTAAAACTGCTCTGAGATTTAAGTGAGATACCCACCTGTCCTGATTCGGTAGGAGCTATAGTAACCTCTCCCGCTCCAAGATTGGATAATGCGTCAGCAAATTTTTGTGCGTCCTCAGGAGAGGCAAACTCAACCACTAAATCAGCTTTCTCTGAAGAGGTAGAAGCTTCCCCTTGATGAACAACAGCGGTAGGCACAACACCTGCGTCCTTTGCCACTCTAGCAAACATATAGGACTCCCTAATGGTGTCTTTGATGTAGTCTAATGCGGCATCATGACAGTTGTCTGATTCTACACGGGACATTATCTCCTCCGCAGCCACTCTAGCATCCTCATTTTCGAGGGTAACAGCAAGGTTACCATTAGTTGGGACGTAGTCACTTATTACTTCTCCTAAATCACAAACATCTTGCATTGTTTGTGCAAAGTCTTCCATTGCCTTAACACTTGTATCTAATGTTTCCGTGCCAAAAAAAGTATTTAACATCCCCACAAAGAGATGTTCTTTCTTTGTCCCTAGGGTTTGGAATATTTGAGACCCACTATCCCCCTCAGAAGAATTAAAAAGGGCGCGAGTACTTTCCCCAGTCTCTTTCCGTACATCAATACCCTTAAACTGGTCGCATATCTCTTGTGTGTAGGCTCCGAGGGACACTCCGTACGTATCCTGGTCTCTGTATACCGACCCATTCATATCCGCTAGATAAGCCGCGTAGTTTGGAGCTAATTCTCTCACAGCATCCATTGCTTTTTGTCTACCAAACCAAGCTCCTTTGTTAGATTTCCCTCTACAAGAGAAGGCATCTAAAAGTCTCCTCTCTTTAGGGGTGAGGTCTTTGTTATCAATATACTTACCCTCTTTTATTTTCTTAGCTATTCCTATAAGAGATACATGAGCATCAAAAACTTCTTTTTGTACTTCAGGAGCCAACCAAGGAGTCTCTCCTCCTCGTAAAGACCTCTTGAACTTCATCAAATTTATATTCGCATTGTTTGGAGGGAGGGTCAGCAGGTCAAAAAGACCTTGGGCATTTACCCCTTCAAGAACCCCATCCATTGTATCGGCAGCTTTTTCTAATTCTCCTGGAGCAGCTTCATACGGTACGTAATCAGCCGTCTGGTCTATCTCTTGCCCTGTATTCCCATCAAAAACTGTGCCATCATCTTCAGTTTGTACGTCTGGCTCCATAGCAGGTCCTTCAGCATTGGCTTGTGCTTCGGGGTCTTCAGAAATTGCTCCTTGAAGATACTCTATCGCACCTGCAAGAGACTTAGAGTTAATGCCAGTGTGCCCCCCACCTACAGTAAGAGTGTAGCGGGTTCCTTTGTAGGTATGAAACTCCACCTTAGGTAAGGCTCCTGCTTTTTGAGCTGGAAGATATCGAGGGTCATAAGTTCCCCCCGTTCCTGTCATTTGTTCAGGGGGGACTTGTAATTTTTGTAGGAGGTCTGATTTAATCGAGTTCTTTTCTGCGTCAGGTAATTTACCTGTGCCACCCATCATCGAATTATATCTTCGAGCTAACTCCTTCCTTCCATCATCTTTCTTTGCCGTAGGCTTAGCCTCTTGCTCCATAAGAGAATACTTCCTCTTACGGATTTGGTCATACGAATGCATCAACTGGTCAAAGATAGTTTCCATGGGAATATTAAAGGCTCCCCACCCAAAGATAGGAAGCCTTTTTCTGAACTTTATTTATTTGTTTATACTCCCGGAATAATGCTGCCTAGAAAGTTTTCAAAAGACGAGTCAGTAGTTTTATATTGTACAATAAAATCATACTTAACTTCTACGTCAATGGTAGCAAAATCATTAGTACCATATGACAGCTCGCCAATCGACCACTTAATAGGGAACGCTCCGTAAAGTTTAGCAACAAGTTTAGGATTACGTTGAGCATCTAACTGCACAACCTCCATAGTTCTTTTGAATTGGCTACCTGCAATTACGGGATTAGAGTGAGTACCAAAGATAGGGTCATATGTGGTACGCATCCAAGCGTATAGTAATTTCGCAGTATCTCCCTTAATCATATTATCAAAAGAAATAGTTGCCGTTTGGGTAGCAGGGCGTCCTGGGTAGTAGAACCTATCGTTAACTTTGTTAACGTCGATAACTTCTACATTATAGGATAAACCTGTTACTCTCCTAGCTGCTAAGCTAAGTATATCATTTTGGTCAGTAAAGTTATAAAAACTCTCCGCATCTCCAAGAATATTAGATATGCCCGGGATTCTAACAAGCCATCCATACGCTCTAAACGAGTCGTACATGTGGGTTATTTTATGTCCATCCGTAACATTAATATCTAGTTCTCGGGTACTTTGTTTCCAGAACTCATCGACTGCTTCTACGTTAAATGCCATTTAATTTATCTCCTATGTTATATAGTCTGTTTTGCTTAACTAGCACTTGCGACACCTCCTGTCTGGCTAGTTACATTGATTTCAAATACGAGGATTTCTGCAGTCTTCGTAGGTTGAACAATAATCTTGCACCATAACTCATTTCTGTCTATGCGAGCAGGAGTATTGGTAGTTTCATCACAGATAACCTTAAAGGCATCCAATCCTCTACGGTCTTTGATGTCTTGTAAAGTAGGTTGTAAGGTATCTACAATTTGTTGACGGGTAACAGCATCGTTAGGCTCAAACACAAAGCGACGAGTACCAGCAAGAACCTGCTTACGGATTTGAATAAGCAATCGTCTAACATTAATTCTGTCGAGAGCGGTGCTTGCCCGTTGTGTAGTTCTTTGTCCGAAGATAGCTAAGCCTTCTTGTGGGAAAGAAACAATTGGATTAATTACATTGCCTCCTGCGTAAAGAGAATCTCTATCTCCTTGCGTAAGCAGAACTTCTACGTCAGTAGGCTTGGTAAGTCTTCCTCGTCTTAGACCTGCAGGAGCAAACCAAGGGTCGGCAACTTCATCAGTGTATGCCATCTGACGAATAGCGTAAACACCAGGGTCTAGGTACGCATCAGTCGCAGTAAAGATGTTGAAAGTTTTTAACCAAGACCAGTATAAAGCAGCATAAGAGGAGTTAAGAGCAGAGGTTCTGCCATCTCCTTTTCCATTATGCCAGTTAATTGCATCTTGAGCTGTCTTAAGTCCTACTGGAGGAGAAAGAACGGCTAGGAAGTTGTTTGTTTGTTCAGCAACTGTTACCAAATTATTTTGCACAGACTGGGTTGTAATACCAGGAACGATACACATTGAAAGGTTTAAAGTATCATTTCTAAATGCTTGCATTCCACTTCTGTTAATTTGGCTTCCAACAAGAGCTTGAACAATGTTAGTGTTAGTTACACTATTGTTATAGCTTCCAGCATCCCCATTAATACCACTTACAAAATCCATATTACCGGCGATAAGCTTAGGGTAAGTAAGCGTTTGCGCACCATTTATATTATTCTTACGTAATCCTGCGGTGTAATTATCGTAGAAACTGTTAGAACTTACACCGTTTTGGGCAGCGGCGGTAAAGGTTCCGCTGTAAGTGGTGGGTCTTGTAGTAGTTGCTGCGCCAGCATAGAAATCGTTAGAATCTATATAAGCAAACCTTGCATAGTACAAGTCGGAAGTTTCATTGTTTCCATATGTCTTAGTGTTAAGAACATCTAAAGCATCATAAAGAGTGCTGTTTGGGTCATTAACAAAATCTACTAGGTTACTTTCAGCCGTTCCACCATCCATTTGAATATCCAGCGTACTGTCCTTACCTCTCCTCTGAGATACAGCGGCTCTTAAACCATACGTAGCAACTCCGGTACCGGTATTAGTAGAGGAGTAATTATAACCTAATCCTGGGTGTAGTGACTGGAGGTTAATCGTACCTCCGGTAGCTGACGTAGGAGCGAGAGCGTTACCCAAAGAGTATACACCAGACCCTACCCACCCTGAGGCGTCTCCATCAGAGTTAGGAACTCCGGAAGCTCCGCCTTCGACGTGCAACCAACTAAATTCAACTGGGTCCATGGCGGTGTAATCAACGCCTGGGGTACCAAACATTCTCAAGCCTCCGGATTTTCCAGCGCCACTCACTGAACCAAAAGGTTCATATGCATGGTCTAGGAATCCAGAGTTACTTCGTAAATCACTCACAGCCGGAGCAGCTACAACCCCATTCGGTCCATTGATGGCTCCAGTGCCACCTCCAGCACATTGACCCGTAGGACCTAAAGCGCTAAAGTGACTAGCAGTACTAGCAAAACCACGAACTTTCATGTAAGAACCGGCACCAGCAAACTTAGAAACAAACGCGCCTGTATTGCCAGGAGAACCACTAACGAAAGTGAATGGCGCTTCGGCATCTAGATAAGTCGCAACAGTATTGTTAAGAGCAGCTATGGTAGTATCTTGGTCGGTGCTACTCGGAACTCCTACAACATATGGAGTACCATCGGTATTAATTCTAGTACCATCTTGGTTCCAAACATCAATAAGGAAGGCATAAGAAACCCCGACTCCCGCAGATTCATTAATACCACTCAAGCTAGAAACCCATACAGCTGGTTGAGTACCGGCAGAGACATTAACACTGGCAGCACTTTGAGTTTGGGCAGCAGCACGAACAAAATATACGGAGTTAGTTCGTTCAAGAATCTGATAAGCTCCCCAAATACCTTGACCACCTACAATAGTTCTGGGGTCTCCAAAAGTATTAACTAGTTGCTCAGCATTAGTTACTAAGATTGCTTTGTCTACTGGACCTTTGGAACCAAAGCCGAGAACCCCTACAACAGTACTGTTGAGGGAAGGGATGTAATCAGAAAAATCTTTTTCTATTACATAATTGCCGGGACTTACGAAGCTTGTCATTTATTTTCTCCTAATTTTCATTACTCACTTCGATAAGTTTATTTTGAAGTAGAGTATTTGCTGTTGGGGAAAGAGGTACACGAGGTACAGAAATTGCATCTCCTGCATTCAACCAAAAATGCTCCCAAACTCCCTCAATAGATAAAATAACTTCAAAACCACTTCCCGAAACATTACAGATTCTTTGTGTTTTTGGAGCCACTGAAGCTACAGGTGTAGCTTGTTTAGTTGATTTAGTGCTTGAAGACTTTGGCATAATATCTTTTCCCTTATATCTTATTTAGAAGTCTGCGCCGCACTAATAGGAAACTTTTTAGGTAAGTTCTGTAGGGATGATAAGACTTTTAATTTTTCCGTTGGAAGCTAGGAGATATTTGTGTTGAGGTAAATAACCTTCTACGTTTACCGTAAAAGCCTTTTGAACAATTCTATCTTGTCTATCCCCTGCCGTAAGGGTAGATTGGTCAGTAGAATAAGCAATGAAGGCTGGGGTATCTTTTCCGAAGGATGTCCTTATAGGGAGCGAGGGACGGAATTTATTTTCAATCTGTTCTGAAAGCTGATTAATGTCTTCAATATACTTTGCCCACAGATTAATTCTATACATAAGGTTAATAGCTTTGGGAGCTAAAGATACCACCCTAGTTGCTCTTCGCGTAATCGCATCAAATTGGCGCTCCATAACAACATTAAAATCAGGTCTTCGACGATTTACATCCTCCTGTGTGTTAACAATAGAGAGAGAAACTACGGGAAGCCTAAGGTTTTTTGTTTCTGTTATCTTCGCAACCGCTCTCTCTGGATTTCCAAAAAACACTTCAATATTTTCTAAGGCTCGTCCTTGGGAATCTACAATAGACATCCCTTTAAGATTTGTTATAATACCCTCTGTGTATTCCCGGTAAAAATTAAGCCTGTTATTGTTATCTTTGTCCCGGGATTTCAACTCGGCATACAAATCCGCATACAATTTAGCGGTAGGGTTTACAGGTTTACCTGAACCACTTAAAATGTTTCCCATCTCCTGACCCATAGGAGGGTTAGGAGGGGTGAGATTTCCTGAGAGAACAGTTTCCATTATCCAAAAGTAGTGAATGCTGCTGGTGGTTCTTCAATTTCGTGTAGCAGTTCGTCCAGTAGCGTTGCTTTTTCTGCTTCACATTCCTGTACTAACGCAGCGCCATTTAGTTGAGCCCCCCCGGCAGGAGAAGGCAAAGTTGTGTATTTCCCTCTGATTTGTCCTAAGATTCCTTTAGAGATTGCAGTAGCGTACCTTTGAAGCCAGTTGATGTAGTAGTGGTGAAGGGTAGGTGTATTTAATGCTTTAAAAATAACTACTACTTGCTCAGCAATTTCCGTTGGAACAGGGAAGAGTTGTAAGTATTCTCCATTCACTACATTAAACATCCCTTCCCTTCCTAAAACTCTCCTCATTGTTTTGAGTGAGGTTTGCAAGATGAAGAAATCGGATACTCCAAAGTCTTGAAACAGGAAATTTTCTTGAAAATATTTAATAAAAAAATCAAATTCTAAACTTCCTTCTTGAGCTGCTACAGCTAAAAGGGTCTTTTTATATGCCGCATACTGTAAGTTATTGAGCACAAACCGAGGTAACTTATAAAGCCCTACTCCTATTTGAGTTTGAAAGGACATGTAGTTAATACACCAATCAGGAGCATGATAGTCTAGACGGGAAATAGCTTCATCAATCGCAGTAAGAAGCTGAAAATCAGAGAGTTCAACTCTTACTACAGGATGTCCAAGCCGAGCCCTTACTGAATCTTTAATTATTGTATAAAACTCATTAAAAGCTACCCTGTCAGTAAACCTACGACGATTAAGGGTATCATAATCGATGCCGTTTCCAGAGGTTGTAAGAGCTGAAGCTGCTACACCGGGAGAGTCTCCTACTCTTACACCGAAGGTAGACCCGTAGGAGGAATTGGGAGTTACGTACTTTGCCATAGTTGTATACTGTATATAGCCGCACAAAAAGAAGAAGCCCGCTCAAAAAGAGCGGGCTTCAATATTAGTTAATCGTTATCCGTTACGGAGCGACTTGGCTATTCAAAGATGCCTTAGCGAACGGAGTTAGCAAGTAGTTGCTGTTCGCACCAATAATACGGATGATTCGGTAGAATCGGGACTCAGGTCCAATACCGACCTTACCGTACCTAGTGAGCAAGCCCTTTCTAGGTTGGAAGGTTTCTGGGTCCGTGATGGTTGGTAACATCTGGAGCGGAATATACGGGCAATAGCAGTAGCCTGCATCCATAGGTGATTGTCCCTTATAGCCCAACATGATTTCATCATCTGGGTAAAGCGGGTCAACGTAAACGTCGAACTGACCCATGAACTTACCTTTGTATTGGATATTGGCACCAAGTGTACCAAGTTCCTCTTTCGGTGCGCCACCTTCCAGCTTAGAAGCTGAGTAAAGGATAGCAGCAATGAATGGAGAAGTAACAATCCAGTTAGCAGCGCCACGCAAAGTACTCTTGTAAATATCTTGCGAAGCGAATTGAATCGCAGCCAACAAGTTGGCATATACTTCACCTACGTGACGAGGAGCTAGTCCAAGAGCACTGGTACCAAAATCCACTAGGAATACGTTTTGCAACGTTCCTGCTGGGTTTGAACCAAGGTACTTGCCAGTAGAATCCCAGCCATTAGCTTGGTTACCATAGACAGGACCTGCTGGACCACCACGCATTTGGTAATCAAATGCACCCGGAGTAAAGTCTACCCCATCGCTACCAAAGTTGTTAGCGTTAGGCTGTTCCAAAGTAGCACGGAAGTTAATACCTCCAGTACCTGCACCCCAATCATAAGCTAGGTTACGAATATCTTCAATGATTTCACGGTCAATCTCAAGAGCAACTTCCTTACCAAGAAGGTCAGTAAGTTCACGCTCTAGGTCAAGATTGTGGTAAGCACGAAGGTCTTGCGCAGCCTCCAACGTCCAAAGAGCACGGAACTTACGGGTACGAGCCGTAACTGCCTGTTGTTCAATATGGAAGTTAATTTGAGGAATCGCAGAACCAGAAAGTTTTTCACCTGCTGAAACATTGAATTTAGCGCCATAGTAATCCTCGTTAACAGAACTAGGGAAGTTGGAAATGAAACCTCCAACAGTATCCTTAGAATCAGTCCAAGCATTAGCTGACAGACCAGACAGGGTTTTACCACCCCAGCCAGCAGCATCAGTACTTACATCAAGAGCGCCTAGGTTACCTTGGTTAGCAGCAATTTTACCTGCGTAAGTAAGGTCCCAACGGCTGTACATAGTGTTACCTTCACCACCTGCAGGGTTAGTAACTCGGTCACTACCTAGGTAGAAGACTTGAGAAACAGGACCTTGCATAGGCTGTACACCTGCAATCTTGTTAGCGATTAATTCCGGGAAGACCCGGCGGACAAGTGGAAAAGCGAATTTTTGAAAGGTACCTAAGTTACCAACCGAAGTCGTTTCTGAGAGAATTGACTCGCCATGCTCCTTTTGAATATCGGTTAGCACACTGCGAGCTTGGTTCTCTAGAAGGACTGCAGTCGATTCACGCGTATACGCATCTTCGATACCCTCAAGAATAGGCTCCCACTTTTGAACGAGGGGATTACCCTCTGAATTATTTTCGGTGAGATATTGCATTTCTTTTACTTACTCCTTTCGTTTATTAACTGTGAGAGTCTAATAACATCCTCAGAAAGGAACTGATTGCCAGTTGCCTGTTCGGAGAGTACCTTGCGGTCCGGGTCATTAGTGATTACTACAGCGGATTCTGAAGATTTAAAAGGAAGAGAACCTCTTTCTTCTAAAACTTGAGAATGCTCATGAAGGTTTTGATTACTTTCATGTAGCTCCGCATTGTCTTCTTGTAGACGGTCTACTTTGTCTTCAAGAAGGGTGTTCTCTTGTACCGCGATATTGAGAGCTTCGTTCATTGAAGAGATAGAATCTTCTAAATCCTCAATTTTATTCTCGTATTCGCCAAGAGCGGTGTTCATGTCCTCGTGGTTGATGTCTGTAGAGACTAGAGTCTTCACAGCTTCGTAAATTTTCAAAGCTTTCACGTTCTCGCTTTCAGCTTCAAATTCTTTACGAGCTACACTCTTTAACTCATCCAACTTAAGACGTAAAAAGGAACTTACTTTTGCTTCAAGAAGCTTAACTTCATCTTGAACTCGTTCCTCTACGACTTCGTTTACCAGGGTACATACTTCTTCAACACTTTGTTCTGAAAGTCCTTCAGTTAAAGTGCCTACAATTTTATCAATATTATTCTGCATAAGGTTCCTCTTATATCTTATCTACTTGTTTTAAGCGTAAATGCCAAAAAAAAATTATTTTTTGTTTAATCCTTTCTTTAACGCAGCTAAAAAAACTTTTTCGGCTTTGAGATGTTCAATCTCACCGACAATATTTTCCCTCTGTTCTGCCATTAATCTATTTTCTTGCAAGGAAGGAAAAGCTCCTTGGCAAGAAGGGTCCGATACCATATCCCAAGTAATCATTCTCAGATTATCTCCCACCTGTAAGGTGCTCTCTCCTACAATAGGAGTAAGGGTTCCAGTACCTCTAGAAGAAATTCCAATTTTTACTCCTGATTTAATAAGTTCTTGTAGAACTTTTCCTGCAGGGGTGTTAAGAATTTCGGCTTCTCCAATAACTTGATTACCATCCATATGAAGTCCTGTAATCAAATGAGAAGCATTAGCTAAGTGTACAACTTCGTTAGACGGGTGGTCTAGTTCTCCTACAAGTCTACGTTCTCCAATCATGCATTGAAGTCGCTCTACCTCACGTCTTAGAGTATCTTTTCGGTAAACTCTTTTGTTTCCGTTTGGCTTTTCCGCTTCTTGAAACAAGCCACGAACTTTCATATTCCCATTGCCACGCGCTTCGCTAATGATTTGCACATTTCCAAAGCCATAATAATCTCTAAGTAAACTCATTTTTTTCTCCTTTTTATTTTTTGAGGCTTACCAGTAAAGTACATAGTCTTTTTATCCGGCACCTTGGTAATAATCCCTGAATTCCATGCTTTGGAAAACATAGGGTCTCCTTGTGTAACATGGGATTCAGTATTTAATTGTTTTTTCTTTGGCTTCTTTTTTTTCTTTTTGCTCGGAAGGTCTATTCCCGGGTACTTATAGCTCGGGGAAGGACCAACTCCTCCGGCTCCTCCCATATTAACGCCAATCATCCCTACTGTAGTCATCTCTTGTAAGATGTGATGAGCAGCCTTCAAAACTTCTAATTCTTCCTTTGTTAATTTTTTCTTTCGCTTCTTTTTAATAGGAGAATGGACATCGTAATCAAGACTATTTAGATTATCAAGAGTTTGTTGTGCCTTCTTGTCCCCCTCCTCAGCCCTAATACTTAAGTCCTTCATTTTTCCCTCAGCTATAAGAGAGTCCTTAATGAACATATCCCGAAAAGAATCATCCATTGGGGGAAGTGCCTCGTGAACTGGGGTTCCTCCTACACTGGTAGAAGGAGGCATAGAAGGAGGGGCGTGTGAGGTTTGGTGTTCATTAATACTTTGAGCCGGGAATGCCTGAACATTCCCGTTTTCATCCGATACCCCATATCTCCCGAGTATATCGTGAGCGATATCACCTAACCCCTTACTCATTACAGCTCCTTAACGTATAAAGCGTATTCGTACTCGTCATCGGCATCTACGATAGAAAATTCTCCTTCGTCGCCTTCAGCTAAGTAAGCGATAAAGTCTGAGTCTTCATCATTCTCAACCACCAAGTAATCTGTTCCTTCTACTGTAAGGATAGTGTCGTCTTCTTCCTCTTCCTCAACTGACTCAGTAAGTCCTACATAGTACTCACCTTCAATTTCGAAAATATCCTCGGACAACCCATACTCAGCATCGTTAAAATTAACGTTCTCTGTAATAGCAGCTTGAGATTCTTGAATGTTAGTAAATGCTGAATCAGAAAGTTCTGATAGCTTAACGAACATGTAGTCGTCGTGCTCATAGACTGTTTCTTCAAGACCGAAAACCATACCATCGTTTTCGTAAAGAGCAGGAACCTCGGCTTCTCCAACAGGCTCAGCGCCTAAGCCTTCCATAATAACATTGGCAAAGCTTTGAGGAACACCTTTAATTCCTAGATGATTTTTTTCTGCGGACATATATTTCATGATTTTTTCTCCTCATTTAAAAGACGTTCTGCTCCGGTTGGAGTTGTCTTTATTATTGATTCTAAGTTATCTAGTCTTGCGTTTTGGAAACCCACTTCTTTTTTTGTTTTTTGAAGAGAGTTAATCTGGGCTTTTAATCCTGATATCTCTACATCTTGGGCTTCATCCCTAGCCTCAATATCTTTTTGGGACACAGTATTGTGTATAGTTGCAAACTTCTTAACCCATCCTCTACCTCTCTTCGAGAGAAGTGGAACAAATACAAAAATAAGTAAATACATCCAACCTAAATCCCACACTAACCCTTTGGTTTCGTGGATTGTGGAGGCAACGGTTCCGGGTGCGGGTTTCCCTTGTTTTGCTGCAGCAAGAGCTACAGTAGTATCCACCTGTTCATTAGGGTAAGCCATTTGTGCAGCTGCAACTCCTCCCGCTCCACCAAGGGCGGCTCCCCCAGGACCTGCAACAGCAGCTCCAATAGCTGCACCAGTTGCTCCACCTGCAATTGGTGCAAGGGTAGAACAACCGGTTAAAGTTATTAATAGCAGAAGGTCTGCTACTCGCTTCATCTTACTCTTCCGTAGAGACTTCTGCTTCTTCCTCAGAACCACTTACGTATTCAACAGCATCTGTAAGTACTTCTTGTGTTGCGTCTACAGCGCTATTAAGCGCCGAGCAAGACAAAAGAAATACTCCAGCGAGGGCACCCAATACAAACATGAATAAAGATTTCCAGTTTGCCAGGATGAGAGAGTTAACGTTACTTAGTATTGTTTTCCACATGATTTTATATAGGCTTAATTTTTATTTACTTAGTATTTTAATTAGCTAAGTTCTATTGCAACTCCAGTAGTGTATCCGACAACCCACAGGTAGCACCCTTGCGGAAATGAGTGAGTTATTTGGTATAAAAATTGATTCACTCCCTCAGAGTTCGTACCTGTTGGGCACCACTGCCCACCACCACCAGCGCCAGCTTCGTCTTGTTTGCCTGAAGACCTTGCGGCACCAGCCTTAAACATCAGTTTTCCTGGAGCTCCCATCTCGAGTACCCCCGTACCATCTTCCCATCCTCCGCCGTCAGGATAGTTCATGAGTCCTACCCAGGAGAATATAATATTGGTTACCAGTTCTGGATTAGGTATAGGTAAATTGCTTATGTTGTATGGTTTAGGAGCAGGATGTGTGCTTCCCGCATTGGTGAAGATTGCTTTAGGAGTATCAAGCCAATGTACACTTGTTCCTACGGTTTGCTCTCCTACAATAGGAATATTATTTACTTGTTCTTGCAAAGTATCTATGTTTGCGGTTATGGTATTAATTTGAGTTTGAATAACCGGAGCTGACGCGGTTCGGTTTACTTCACTACCAAATTTTTTCACCACACTCTTTGCCGTCATAAAAGGATTTACAATACTAGGAGTGTCCGCAGTAGCTATTGCCTGCCTTTCAGGTAACGTAAGCTCATTTGTTCTAAAAAACGGACGAATATCAATTAAATTTACTTCAGGGATAGGTGTTCCTGCAATGTAATTAAAAGGAACTAGGACGTAAGCAATAGGACACCCCATAGAGCTGTCTTCATTAGAGGCAAGATATTGTGATAAATCATTCTTATCAATTGATGTTCCGTTCCCCATTGAAATTGGCGTCATTGTAGAGTTGGACTTATTTACTAAGTCGGGAGTAGGCACTGTAGTGAATAAAGGCTTTCCGTCTGCCGGGTTTACCTTAGCTTCGATTAACTCCGGTGGAACATCCGTTACTTCTTGAATCATCGTTTTATCATCTCGATTCAGCAGACTACCAGAACGTCCAGAAGCTCCGCCAGACCCTTTAATAAAATAAGCACCACGAACAACACCTAATGTTGTACCTGTTTCAGGTCCTCCGTCTTGGTCTTCTGCTTTAGTACCTTTAACATATACCAAATCAAGACGATATGCAGGGGGAATTGAGTTCGCATCCATTGGATAATCCTCAATAGTACCTTCTGAAATAGCGACACTAGGAATAGTTCCATCTGCATTTTTATAAAGTCTGACAAGCGCAGTACGTGCAGTACCTCCCGCGATGTCTTGAGCTTCAGACTCGATGTCTATCGTATTTACTGAATTCTCTCCTGTTGGGTCTGAGAGATAGGATGTATCCCTCGTTTCTTGAAGACCTGTGTATCTGTCTGAACCTGAATCAACCCTAGCCAAAAAATTACCAGGATTTACAAAAACACGACCTGGATTTCCTGTCTGTACAGAGGGTTTTAATTCCCCAAAAGTACTCCTACCTTGAACAACATCAAACTGAGCTTTCAGTTGGTCTAGTTGGATTTGGAGACGGTCATCATTATCTATTAAATCTTTAATAGGGAGATTATCGACCTCATAATAGTATGGGTCATTCGGTAAATAATACCTAATATTTTTATTAATTCTGTTATCACTCATTATACTAATGCATCCAAGTCAAATATATTTAGAGACCTAACTCCCGGACTGAAATCTACAGTTGCGAATGTACCATCTCGCCCTTCTCCTCCCGTAGTAGTGTTACTTCTAAAAATAGAAACTCCTCCAATTTGTCTACAAGCCAAGTGTTTTGCATTTTGGAAAACACAAGACGCCGTCTCGTCTAAGAAGTTTCTCATATAACCCTGCCAATCGCCATGCAACGGAGGAACCGAGAAGGCAGGAGCAGCTGTTACATTGGTAAGTCCTACTGTAGTGTCTAAGACATAAGGGTTGTATCCCTGCCCAGAGGTTTGGTACGGACTAAAACTTCCTGGAGTGTAGTAATTCAAGTCCGGATTATAATACGAAGGCTTTCCTGCATTTCCTGCAGGCATACCCCATCCTTGTACGTAGTCTGCGCCGGAAGTACTCCATCTATCTTGAGCTGCTCGGTTCATCTGCGTGAAGTATCGTCTTCCTTGTGCACCATTTGCTAAAGCTCCGGGTAAAGCATTTCCTTGCCCGAAGAAAGATTGGTATCCCTGAGCGTTAATTTGGTCTAGAGCCCAGCCCTCCTTTTCATTTCCAAAGGTATACTGGTGTCCCCCAGACGCCATCATTGCGGCTCCACCTGGGTCATTTTGTTTGTTACCCCACATATCAGAACTTACACCGTAGTAAGTCTTTAAGTCTCCTCTATGCCCAAGAAGTAAGCGGAAGATTCCCCAGTTTTGATAACCTTGAACTGCTGCCGGTTGGGCAGGAGTATAGGTAGCATATTTGGACCCGGCTCCATACGCGCCAAAGTTATCCAAAGCAACAGCGTTACCCCACTTTCCGTTTGGTCCGTGGTAATTCCTACTCATACATTCGGTTAAAGGATTGTTTCCATTAACAAGTAAGTCTTGAGCTTTGATTCTGGAAGTATCAGCGATATTCCACATGTAGAGTCGGGTTCCAAAATATTGTCCTCCCCCTGCGAAGCTCGAAGCAGGCATCATAGAACAATCGGAAGAGAAGTCATATTGGAATTGTCCACCTTGTCCGAATCCGCCTTCTCCTGAACCACCGTAATATCCACCACTAGTTCCTCCATCAGCGCTGTTATCATTTCCAGGCTCATCGTATTCTCCATTTCCTCCGTAGTTTTCTCGCCCATGATTAGAGGGATTGTATACTACACCAGAAACGCTTTTATGATTTACATCAAATTTAAAGTTTACTCCTAAAATATCTATGTAACTTCCGTTAACTGCTCGACCAACCATACCTCCGTTAGCGATATTCTCCGTCTGATGGTCGGTTCCGTTTGTCCACAAAAGTCGTCCTTGTCTTTGAGCTCTTCCAGTTCCAGACGTACAGGACGCAAGGGCGGTAGTTGTAACTTGAGAGAAGGCATTAGGGTATACTCGTACCGAAGCCCCACTGGTTGAACTCCACCAAAGGGCGGAAGTTTGATAAGTTTCCCCAGGATATTGTCCTGAATACTTCAAGTTAATCGAAGAAGGTTGGACTGCGGTACCCGGAGAGCTAATAGAGCTTACAAAACCAAAAGGAAAACCTCCTAAATGCTCTAGTACAACTCCAGAATTTTTATTAGCAACAAAACATGCTCGATTAGAATGGACTTCTAGCTGAGTATGATTTCTACTATCAAGAAGACCATACTTTACTACTTCAGGAATGGCACCATTATTAGGGGTAGTAAACTTAACAACGGAATTGTTATCCGCTAACGCACCTACTCCAAATCGACTAATCTTAGTAGGACCAGTTAATTCTACCGTGGAGTTATTATCCGCACACACAGGAGACGAACACCAAACTCTTGGTTTTGAAAATTGAGGTCCAGGAGTTGTACTGGTATCCAGATATAAAACTGTATCGGAATTGTGAGTTCCTCTTAAAGCAAGATAAGAGTTATCGGTAGCATAAGCAATTCTGCCTTTTCCAGGAGAATTCTCTTCGGCAGCCGCAGCAAAGTTTATTAATTCTACATTGGAGTTTCCATCCACTAATACTCCAGGAACATCGGTAGCACTTCCCGCACCAGCCGCAACTAAATCTTTATACCTAGCGTACTCTGAGCCGTGCCATGTAGCAAAACTTCCGGATACCGAATTGTCTACGTCAGTACGCGCGGTGAAGTAATCAATAGATTGTCCTCCCCAGTTACCTGCATAGTCTGGTATTCCAGAAGGTGTTTGAGTTGAGTACCAAGGCTTAACACTTGAATTTTTAGTAGCTCTTATGTTTTGTCCATTAAAACTTACTGCATAAGCAGGTTTTGCATGAAGCCAAGTGCCTCCTAGTCCCGCTACGCCATTAGGGATGTACGGATTTCCCCCCGCTTGTGAACCATAAAGTTCATCTCCCCTATAACCATAAACTAAATCAGAGCTTTCTAAGTTGATTCCAATTCCTTCATTATCATCTGAAGTAAATTGGGGAGAGCGCATTACGCTATTTAATAACTTAATGCCTTCTCGGTTATTGAAAATATCCAGACGTCCTAGGTAATTAACCTCAGACCCTATACATTCTATGCCATATAAATAATTTTGGAAAGACTGTAGGATGGAGGTTTTATAATCCCCTCCTCCTGCGTTGGGAATGGTAGTTCCATCTTGATAGGTTCCTCCCTCTAGTTTAGAATTAGTAAGCTGGACACCAATATCATTTTTAGAAAATGAGACTTGATATCGATTAAAGGTTGTAGAAACCCCTGGAACCGCGAGAGGATTATTAGAAAAAGAAAGAGTAGAATTATTTGCTTGTAGTCCTACACCAAACACATTTTTAGCTCGAGTACCATTAGTATCTTTAGGGTATACGCGATATGCCACCATGTTACCTAAAACTCCTACCTCAGAGTTGCGCAGTCTGTAACCTGTATTTCTAGTTCTACATACCGCAGTGTTTTGGAGAGTAACGTCGGAAGAGTTAATATCAAAACCATGCTCGGTATTATGGCTTAAAAGGAAAGATGCATCTGTGTCCGTTCCACTTGCTCCATCAACACAAATGTTAGTAAATTTAATATTTCCATTACAATTCTTAACAGTTACCCCTCGGAAATAGTTTCCGTATAAGGCTACAGATAATCTATTTTTTCCATATGTGGCAGCTGCTTCATTATCATCGTCAAGTTGTACACGACGAATCTCTAAGTTCTCCCCGTACCCCGACTCTGCTCTAGGAGCAAAATCTGTTCTAGTTACTGTAGCTCCACTTACAATAGTATTGTCCATCCCTCTAGTATAAGGATTGATAGCGACTTCATTGGTTCCTATGGTTACTCCCTTAGAGAAGTACAGCCTATCAGTTTCATTGTTGGTGTCTGGACACTTCTGCGCAAACACTGTAGTAAACCAATTTTTTGTTACTGGGTCTTGTTGCTCTAAAGCGGTTTCATTATAAAAAACTTCTTTTAGTCTTACAGAAGAAACAGCCTTGAATCCCCCTTGTAACGCACTCGCATCGTTAGGAGTATGAATCGCAGCCAAAGCACTGAAGGCTAATCCCGTACCTGAAGGGTTGGTAATTTGGTCGTTTAGCCTAGTAGTTGTGTTATTAGATATAGGAATAGCGGAAACTGTTTTTGTGACAGCCGATGCTCCAAAACCATAGTTCTGGTTTTTGATTTCTAGTTCCCCTTGTCCTACAGTAGTAATATCATTAATGGTTAGTTTTCCTAAGTCCCCGTAATCACACAACTCAATAAGAAGTGGGAAGGATAATCTATTGGGAATGCGAGCAATAATATCATCTATGTTATCATAAATACCATTGGCTTCGTCAGCAGTAGAGGAAAGCGTCATTGTAGTGGGCTTATATTCCTCCCCTGGATACCCTGCATATTGATGCAGTAAATTAGTACGCGATATGAGTCTGGCTAGAGGTACATTGTCCTGTTCCCAGTTGTAAAAAGTGCTCGCGTCGAATAAAAAGCTTTCATCAAACGTTCTATTAAGAACATTGTTTCCTCCTACCGAGCTAAAATCATTTATGTTAGAATCAACCATTAGAATTCAATTGTCCATCTAAAATCAAGGATGAAGTCCGACGTCTTAGTGATGTCGTTAAACTTCCGATATGCACACAAGTAGGATTTACCTATGGTGGTTTGGTGAGGGTTACGGCTAAAAAGCCCAATTTCGTTAAGAACTTTGGAGTTCCCTGTGTTTTCATCCAGGATTATACGCCACCTAACTTTAGTGGTAGAGACTTTATCAATATATGCGTTAGAGAGAACACCATAGGCTTGATTTCGGTATTCAATTCCAGATGCAATCATACTTTGCACTACGGTGTTAATAGACCCCCCGTATTCCGCGTTTGTTAGGGGTGTCCCTAACCACCCATTACTAGACACTTGTAAATTAGTAGCTCCTCCCGTACCTACCTGGAATAAAGTTATTTGAAAATTTTCGAGCTCAGACGTAGCCGATGCACCAAAGGCAAGAGCTAAAGAAGCTCCCATTCCGCTACAGACAACATTTGCTTCCTCAAAGTGTAACGCTTCTGAGCCATCTGGAAAAACTTTCCAGACTTCTAAATGTCCTTTATAATCACAATAGTCGTTAAAATTCATGCTAAAAATACAGTGTCCATATTATAGTTAGTTTATCCGAGTTATCACCAAGTTTTAATCCTCCTGGAAAAAATACTTTTTTGGCGAATAAATCAAATTCAGGTTCCCACAATGTTAACTGATTAACATTATATAGGCTACTTTCGTACGATGCTCCATCGTACATTCTATTCAGATGCATATAGTTAGGTGTGTGCCAATCAGTATTAAAAGCACTTACCTCATTATTAAAATATCCAGCGTTAGGAGCAGCATCATTACTCCTAAAGGAAAAGCTATAGTTTGCAAGCACAGTACCATGAGTATTATTAGTGAATTTAACATCAGTTAATCTAATCTCATTAGTGCCCGCTAAAGCCTGCTCTTGTCCTTCCGCAAAAGACCACGTAATTTGATTTTCTCCTACCCCAGAAGCCGCCACAGTAAACGTTTTAGAGAACTGTTGCCATACTCCTTTGGTACCTTTAAGTTCAATCTTTCCAAAATGAGGGGAGGCGATATGAGCTTTTGGAACTCCTAGGGTTGCTGGGTCATCTACTACTTTGTAATTAAAGGATAAGGTCATAGAATTTCCTACTCCCGATGCCCAACCTAGAGGGTCAAGCGCGGGATACCCAAACGAAGTATTAAATAATCTAACTGCACTTTGTTGGTTGTCTTTTGATAAAGGAAGCTCTTTCGCCACCAGACACATAGAATTTATTCCTTCAGAGCCAGGCTCTCGAGAACCTGCCGTGTCGCCTCCCTCCATAGGGTATTGGGTAGGAAGGTCTCCGTATGTCATGGTACTACTAAATGGGTATTCAGTAGCGGATGTTAGGTAAGGAGGAATAGCCAAGCCGCGCTCACTTCCTCTCTTCTTGGCTGTCTCTATTAGATTCATTGTATGAAGTCCGACAGCCTCAATACCTCCATACATCTTGTCTAGAAGTTCCCACTCATCTCTAGAGAGAGTAAGTGCATATTTTACGCGAGGCTGTGCCATGTCATCTCCCGGACCACAACATCTTTTTAGGGATAAATTATCAATAGCAGCTACGGAGGACGTGGCATTTTCTGGAGCGGCGGCAGTATCATAGATGAAGTTGAGCCACTGAAGATGTCCATCTACTGACCCTGCTGCTCCAACTGCGTCCCCATACCAACCTACAGCACTAACTGAGGAAAATTCATTCGGCTGATGATTTTCTAACCACTCCATTTGAGTGTCTGTAGCCAACTCGAGGAATCCGTGACTACCCGCTGGAGAATATTCCCTAATCTGGAAGTGTTGGTCTAGCCCGCTTCCTCCCATAAACTGAACGTCTTGTTTAGCCAAGTAATGATGCCCACTAGGAGCTGTCCATTGATTAAAAGAATAGGTATATCCTTTATGATTAGCAGGGCTACCATCATCGTCCCCAGATAAAATAAGGGACCAGCGAGAGTCTCCCGCACGAGATGTATATGCCCAATCCTGCCCCTCTATGGTATTAGCTTGTACTCCAGATGTTATAGATGATAAGAATACGTGGCTGTCTGGACCAACGTAGGCACCAGCAGCCCATTGGTTAGGGTCATCATAAGCATAACCATTTCCACTAATTAAATACCCTCCTTCAAAGTTTCCATTGCTTCCCAAAACATCTGTAGAAGATACAGAGAACAAATTATCTGTTAGATAAAATACCCCATACTGGTCAGTATCATGAGCGACTGAAGAGAAGTATACATCATTATAAGCTGGGTCTACAACGAAGCCACAGCTGGAATCAAACAATGTACTCTTGCCATAAGGCATTCTTTGTTGCTCGAGAATATACCCATTAGGAGTAATAACAGAGAACCTGTTTAGGTTTCCATACAGGCGAGTAGGAGTATCACTCACGGCTCCTCCTGCTCCCGAGAAATATAAAATCCCTTCGGCAGGAGGGTAACACCCATTGGACAGAGCTTCCTCAAAGGTTTTATCTCCGGTAAAAGTATTTCCAGAGGTATAGAATTCTATGTTATTTAGGAAATGACCTAGTTTACCTGGAGTTCCTAGGCTTTCAGGCTGAATTGCTGTGTCCTCAGGCGCCGGGAATTCAGGATAAACTGAACTCACTTCGGCGTTAGTATAATTACTATAAAAGCGTAGATTACGAAGGTAATATTGCCCTGTGTCCGCTCCTCCTTGCCTGAACATAACCGTGAGAATTCTAGGGTCAGGCTCCAGAGACTTCCATTTTGGAATAGTTAACCCACTTGTAGTCCAATCAATAGCAGGGTAATAAGTTTTTCTGTCCTCGTTAGGAACCCTAAAAGGCTTTGTACTGTTTCTGTACTTACTTAAACTGAATGGGTAGTTAGAATTATCTCTTATCCAACTTTGCGAGTTCATGTTCCATATCTGACGTTGCTTTGTTTTACTGTTGTATAATTGTACACACTTAAACAAGGCATCCGTAACTCCCATTTGGTCTACTGAAATGGAGATATTTTCATTAGTGAGTCCTAATTCAGATACGTATTGTGAGTAAGCAATAGTAGGAGCTTGGTAGGGAACACTTGGGGAACCCGAAACACCCAAAAACTGATATCCCGAAAGGTCTCTAACATATACTTTCGGTACTGGTGCTCCTTCAATAGAACTTACAAAGTGGGAATGCCATCCCCCAACAAGATTTTCTGGAACTATAGACGCTCCCGTATTTTCAGAGGTTGTTATTTGAGTCTCATTCGAAGGTACAGGTCCACCGTAGGCACCCAAGCTAACATCAACTAAAGAAACTGAATTAACTTGAATAGAGCATCCTTCGTTATGCATTAAAAATAAGCTATAGGTACTATTTTTTGTAGCTCCTGCTGACGCATCATAAGAAAGCCCAAAGCCTCCGGTATTACCCATGAGAACATCCATCCCGTAAACCGGAATGCATATTTGATTGTTACCAGAAAGTGACCAGTCAATAGAAGGAATGCCTTCTACTACGGCTCCACTTAAAGCCCCATGAGCGCCGACTGGAAATAAATCCGCTACCGCAGTTCCGAGTTTTGTCCAGGTACCATCCCAATCATAAAAGAATGAGCGACCCTGTCTTTCTTCCGCGGGTACAGTAGGAGCATAGTTGAAGTGTGCCTCCGGACTCCATACTACAGGATAGTTTCCACGCATGGAGAAATCTCTAATGTATAATTGTTGGTATCCTAAATTATTACTGTCGTATTGTGGAGCTTTAAAACCTCCTACCTCATCTACCATATAGAAAAACTTAAGTACTACGTTAAGAGTTCCATCCTGATTTGTATTGTAGGGGGAAGTAGCTCCGGCATCAGGCGTATAAACCGTGGGTTCTGTTACTTGAGGGGAAAGACCCTTCTCTACGTCGTTTAGTAAAAAGGAAAAATCTGTATAATTACTTTCGAGTATTCCGTTTATTTCTTCCCATGTATGTGTAGCAAAGTTGTAGGTAAACTCTGCGTTTCCTCCTTGTAAGTGAACAGAACAATAAACATTTCTAAGGTCGTTTATGTTTTGGTTTTCTAATTCATCCCAATACCCTTGTCCTGACACATTTCTTCTTGCGCTATCTACAGAAATATCATATTTACTATTTTGAGAAACCGGCACATATAAATCTTGATTAGTGCCTTCAGGCGACATAAAGTGCACTGCTCTATCGTATCTATTATGATAGTCAGGGTCATTTACAGTAAGTCCTCTAAAAGAGGATACCTTTCTGGTAGCTGTAGTAGAATTAAGAAACTTGGTATATCCACTATAAAGGATACCCATATTTCTTCCCTCTGAAAGAGTCTCACTTATGTTTTGGAGACCCGCTAGTTTCATAACATCTCCATTAGTGCTTTGTCCGTCAGCATAATCACTGTGAGCCAAAGAAATACCTAACGACGCAGTCCCACTAGGAGACATTTTTTCTGCATCAATTATTAAATTATATTTTTTCTTAGGGTCTATATTAGAGAACGTTTGTCCAATATAAGTAAGACCCGCTAAGCTCCTTCCATTCTCTGCTTGAGAGTTAGTAACCTTACCAACGGCACTAAAAATAATACCACTTCCCATTCCTTGAGCAGGCAAAACTAAAGTAGATTTATTGCTCGCAGAGTTAAAAGTTCCTTGATGTGCATAACTCCAATTTTCAATTGCTCCTAATCTAACATTCTTTACGCTGTACTTCGCCAAAGACCCATCATTACACCCCAACGCTTGAATGCGAAGGCGGAAAGAATCGTTCATATAGGTTGGAGGTATATTGATGATGTGGGAAATAGAAACAAACTGCCCAGACACTGCATTTCCTTCTGCTTCACTAATTACGAGAGGGGAATTAGTACCCCACACATTTCCAGTAATGCCGGAAGCCACAATATCCTGAAAAGAATAATGGGTTTCAGCAGTTTCATTTTCTAAAGACACTATAATACCCTTAGCATCGGAAGAAGCAGTATACACATCCATCGATAAAGCTAAGTGAGGAGAGTGCATTCCATTAGCATTAATAAACGGATTAGTATCTAAATTAACAAACCAATTCTGAGCCCTAGACGGCACCCCAAATCTTTGGGATATTCCCGCAGCACCACTAGGGTCAAGTGTATCTAAACATGAAGCTTGTAATGTTACCCCTGTGTCCCCCGTAATATCTTCGTATAGGGTAAGAGACCCAAGAGAACTCATTTCGTCTATTACATTTTGAGAATTCTCGATAGGATTCTCCTCTTCCCAATAAGCAAAATCAACTAATCCCAAAGAGGAAGATAAATAATCAGGAACATGGGGGGAATAAATATAGTTCCTAAAGTTGCTGTTTGTTAAAAAATTGTCTACTGACGCAAAAGTGGGATTAGCAAGAGAATACTTAGATGTATCTTCTACTGCGACCTTCTCAATAGCGATAAAACCTTTCTCATAAAGATTGCGTCTAGGAACAACAACCCGAAGAAAAAACTCAGTATTAAGTTGTTCAAGGTCTTTGGGTAGGCGCTCTACTATAGGAGAATAATTAACTCGGCTATCCCCTCTTGAAGTAAATTTTACTTCCTTCGTACTTTCCCATTGCGTAAATGTTTCAGTTTCAAAATTATAATATTCTGTGGTCTCAGGGACTTCTGCAAAAGGAACTCCCATAGGAAAAGATTTCTTAACTAGAGAGATTTCAAAGGGTAATGTAGCTTCTCCCTTAAAAACTAAAGATATCGGTCTGTCTAACGGGGAATGTATTCGGGATTCTATTACAGCATAATCCTGTCCTAACTTTTTATTTACATAAAGTGCGGGAACTCGCTCGCCGTCCGAATTAATATAGGAAGATTTTATCTCAGGACTTCCCTCTATTTGAGAAGGTTCCCTAAAAACTAAATCATCAGAAACGACAGACGTATACTCCAGTTGACCATTTCCAACCGTGTTTCCTTTGTTTCCCGTTTCTTCTAAAACTCGATTGGGTACAGGAGGAGCTAGAGCAAAAATAGTAGAGCTGAGCCCACTCATGTACAAATACTGGGAGCTCGCATCTGTGTAAACATTTTGAGCTCCGTACCTAGATTCATGTGCATTAAAATTCTGCTTAGCTGAACCTAGGGTCATGGCTTTAATTTGGTAATCTCCTATTTCGTCTACTCCAGGAGGTTTATCCGTGTTCATGCGTCGGACAATTACATTGTCTACAAATATAGAACTTTGGGTGTCCCCATTTGCTCCATCATAAAGCCAAAAATTAAAGAGCATGTGTTGTACCTTTCCAGACTCCGGAACCCTGAAATCATAAATTCCACTTACAGTAAACCACTCATCGGTGTCCCACCTAGAATCAGTAAGTGTCGTTAGCTCCATACCACTAACGTAACCATCTACAGTAATTTGATTAAACAGTGCTCTTTTATCCGAAGCTACGCCACTCCCCTTCTTTAAATCACACTGGACATAATAGAAAGACCCTGAAGGACAGGAACTCTCACCTAATTCAAGCTGTGCGGATTTCCAACTGGCAACAGCGGCAGCAGAACTTAGCTGCAGGCTTTCTGTAGCGCTCCATTCAAAATTCGCTTTATTCACTCCATCAGGAGCCCAAAAAACATCTGAAATAATATTGCCGTTGGAGTCTAGAGGGAGGGAGTTCCATACAGTAGATGAAGTTATGGAGCTGGAATCGAAGAAAGCATTGTTAATATTTTGCTGAGCTACTATATTAGGACCTAAATAGAAAACATTTTGGTCAGGGGTTTTGATAATCTCGGCTGCTCCTGAAGGAGTAGGGATATGGGTAAGCATATTGACGATGGTCTTTTTAGCTCCATCAACAATCATATTATCATCACGGTAGACTACTTCAGAGCCTCCTTCTGATTTATGTTGAATTACTTCTACTACTCCCTTCATCTTAAATATTATATGGTGTCCAACCGCTAACTTCCCAATTTATGGTAGATTCAAAAGGTCCTCCCCAAGGTTCTAGATACTCAGCTCTAGCTCCTCCTTGGGTTCCCATTCCCAAAGATACCCCTTTAGTCTCATCCCTAGTTGCCGTTGTTAGCCTTAGGGTATTAAAGTACTCTAAAAAGTTTTTTGCTTCAGTTGTTGTGAAATCTTTTACTGCCTCATTATACTCTGTATCAAAAACAGACAGATTCTTTATCCTTATATAAGGTCTTTCAGAATCGGTATTAAAATCTCTATATGGCATAATTGGAATGAACTCTAACGCATAGGCTGTGTCAGAGGTATGTATGTTACTATACGCAGGACCTCTACTAATAGACATGAGCTGCTTCGTTTCGGGGTCAATTGGTCCTCTATGGTTATGGGTATGGAATTCAAATTCCACATCTATTGTCTGAGGAACGGAACCAGAGATAACATCTATCCTTGGTTCTAAAGGAATTAATTTTATATTAGTATTATTAACTAAGTCTGAAGGTTGAGAAAGTTGCCACCTGCTACCCACCCCTCTCCAGTCATAAGCGAACATATGCATGTCCGAAGTTTTCTCTAGAGGGCGCGGATACGTAATTAACCTTATCCCCAGGTTGTCTGTTAGTCCTTGGATATCGTGATAATCAACGGTTATTTTTCCTTTATATGTTCGATTTGGGTATAAGGTGTTTGAGTCTTTATGGGTGATTGTTGCGCTCGCAATTGTTTCCAAATTCTTAGTGGAAGTACTAGAACTTGCTTTAGGGAAGAGAAAGAATTTATATCGGTCAGTAGCCTCAAAGGTAGTATGGTTTGTGTCTCCATCTATAAGTGCAGACACGGGAATATTTATATTTTCATAAACAGAGTAGAATCTACCCGTTGCAGGAGGAGCAACCCTAGTAAACGTCGGAGTTGTTCTCCATTTATAGGTAGCCTCAGGAGACCACCAAGCACCTCGAGTTTCATTATACAAACCATAAGATAGTCCGGCTGTAACATCTAACGAAGAGGCTGTCCAACCCACAACATAGTTTTCCCCTGGTAGCAACCGTAAAGGACTATTTAATGAAGTTCCGTTTACTCCCTCATTAATAGTTTCGATGTACGCTTGCATATTACTCGTGCTCATCATAGGAGAATAAGCGGAGTATAACTGAATAACTTTGAGGGTCGTTCCCTCCAAAGAACTGTAAGAAGTTATATCTACACTGCTTGTTTGCGCCCAACCATGATTAGAGATGGAGATGGCTCCATTTGAACGAGAAGGAACCCTCTTAGGGTCTACTAACCTCCAATTAGATACTCCAGAGAGTGAAGAAGACTCCAAAGACGTAGCTTCCCGTTGAAAATCACCATTAGGAAGAAGATTGAACTGACGTACCAAAGGGAACCGAGCTTTGATAGTGCTTCCTTTGTCCTCTATATTTTCTTTTCCTCCAAAAACAGTAAGACTTTTATCCTGTTCTGTCGATGTGAGATACGGATTACATCCATCTGTAAAATCTTTGTAGTTAAACACTGCAATATTAGAGGTCGAAGCCCTAGTAACTAATTCGATTCCAGATAAAATAGATTGATTAGCCCAAACATCACAATTATACCCATAATCTGCCCTATCAATTATATTCCTATAGGAACCAAACCCAGCCCTAAAATTTAAGCCTCGTAATGTCGGAGCGATTAATCTTCCGTTAGGGTCTAGGAAAGACTGACCGACAATACCATCACTTCCAGCAATATTTTTAAACTGCAAAGAACTTAAAGTTGTTCGGTCAGCATCTCGGTATGCTCTCAGACCTGAAAACTCATAGTGCTCTTCGGGGTCATTCGTGGCGGATGCCGTAATGCTTCGGTCATTAAACTGATTATTATAAATCATGGGTCCAAAAGCAAAAGAGAGTGCATCGTGCCCTCCTCCAGACATACTCAAATCAAATTTGAGAGGATTCTTGTAGTCTAGCCAGAAATTATGAAAGCCTAATCCAAACTTGGCAAAAATCATATCCTTTTCGTCAAACCGAAGGAAACTATAGTCTTTCTTTCCTCTTCTTAGTGAATAGTCTAGGAATATCTGAGAGGGTGATTTGGTAAATTGCTTTCGTTTTTCATTACTACTACTACAATCAAAGAGTTCTTTTACTCCTCTATATGGGAACATGCTAGAAACAGGGACACCTAAAAACTCAGCTGCAGGAGCTACAGATGCGATAGAGTTATTCTGAATAAAGGGGGAGTTGGAGGGGTCATAGACTCCACTTAGAGATTCTGCTTTCGGGCTAACAAAATTTTGCCCAGAGAAATTAAACCCTTTTGGAATATAATTAATGTCTCCTCCCCCAACACCTAAGAGGTCCTGATGTCCGGAGAATGCAAAAGCGTTGGATATTGGCGCAGCTCTACCTTCCCGGTTATAATCAGACCCACTGAGAAGATATCGATAATTCCTTCTCCTCATTGAGTTTCGTTGTAACCCATCAGCAGGTTCCCAGAATACAGGTTCTACACGAAGGTTAGCTATGCCCAACACACTTGATTCGGAAGCAGCTGTCGTGTAACTTTCGTACGACCTATATGCGTAAGCAGCAAACCAAACAGTAGGACCCACTAAAGCAGAGACGCTTAGAGAAGAGGTTGAGGATACTCCTATACTTCCTCCATCAGAAGGGTATTCAAAATCTTCCTCATGATAATGCCATGCAGTACCCGAAGCCAATGTCGAATCATTATTAGCAACTAAAATTTTATTTACAATATTAACCGACTGACTAAACTCCGCCTGCTCTACAGTAAACGCTATCTGCTTATCTCTCTTGTCCCCTACTGAAGCTCTGTACCAGAAAGATATTCTATATCTTTCACCTGGAGTAAAAAGATTGGGGTCTAGGAAGATATAGTTCGCTCTAGTAGGCAAAGCCGCACCTAGTGTTTCCTCAGCACTACAATACAACCCTACATCTCCAGAAAGTCCGGCTCCATCTCCAGCGGAAACAAAAGAACTTACAGTTTGGGGAGCATCATCAGCTGCCCATTCACTCTGGAAGGAGCCATACCTTCTTACAGTTTCATAGATAGCAATACCTCTTCTTTGGTATATATTCAGTGTCGGGTACTCCTCCTCATCAGGAATATCTGTATTAATATCTAAAGGGTCATAAACAATATAGTTACCGTCACTATTTTTTTCGTTCCATCTACAAGTTCCTCCTCTCAAAGCAGGCTCATCTAAAAGGTTTCTTCCGCTTGTTCCAGGGAGATACCTGTTTTCTATTGTTGTCGTAGGAGGAAGAGGATTGTTTACAATTTTTGCAAGCCCGCCCATACCTTGTGTTCCTATCCAGGAAGACACGATGTTGTTTTGCATCGCAACGGTATTAACTTCTTGAAGCTGCCCTTTTATCACGACGCACATGCGGGAGTCGGAGTTATGCCACTCAGGTTTATACAAGTCTCCACTTAGAGGAACACCTTCATAAATACGAGAAACAGTATGGAGAGGAGTATAGTTGTAGATAACATCAGATATTCCCCTTAAATCCTTGGCAGTAATCCCTTGTGCCCCTGAAAATGCATTGTCTGGAAGAAGTAAATACAGATTGGAGGATTTAGAATTCCAATAATCCATTACGGATAATTCCTGATTAATCCCAGCAGTTAATACTGAAGAAAAATTAGGAGGAATAGCATTCCCAGAGGTAAAGAATTTTAAATAATTATTATTTCCAAAGAAGAAATCAGCGGTCTCCTCGGTTCCTAAGGTAGTAGAACTTATAATATAATTTTCTAGTTCTCCCACCCACCCGGAGGAAACTTGAAAGCCGAAACTAAAGTTGTCTTGGCAATCCCCCTCTAATGCTTTCCTTAACCAAAAGAGAACCTCGTCTGTAATTTGGGTTGTTTTATAAAAACTCTCATACTCAAAAGGGGGAACAGCTAATGTGTAACCACCTCTAGCCTCAAAACCTACACCATGTGAAATATCCTCAAGATTTTTATTATTAAATCGCAAAAACTCTGTGTTCTTATTAATAAATTCTAAAATTGCATCTACACAAAATCTAATATTTTTATCATGGTCATTAGGGTCTATATTAATTGTTAGTCCGGAGACATTCCCTATTTGTGTTTGTAGATACTTAGATAAAGTAGAGGCATCTTTACATGTAGGGGACTCAGTTTTAAGAGTATAGTAGATTAAGTTAGGAAGATAAGATTCCCAACAATCCCTAATATCTGACGAGGCATTAAAAGAAGATACGTCTTTTGGGAAAACTGTTTTAATTGCGTTAACTAAAGACGCACGTGTTCCTGTTGATTTATAAGTGTATACTGCTTGAGCTAGTTGCCCTCGCCACATAGACACATCATCACCTAAAAACTTCCACCCAATAACTGAGGCGAGGTGTTCCAGAAATTCAGGAGGACAACGCTCTATATCGAACAGGTCCTGCATGTTCTCCATAATCATATCCAAATCATAGAAAGCCCACGAAGCCGCTTTCATGAACTTTGTATAAGGACCTGAAGAATCAAACTTAGAATAAATTAATCCAGACCCTTCTAAAGCTTCTAAGGAATTCCTTAAGAAAGGAGAGTCTTCGTCTTCTTTTGATAACCATACCGAAAGAAGAGTCTTAATTCTATCAAGCTCTTGAAGCCCAGAAGCATACCGTATGGAGGAAATACTCGACTCAGAATCTTGAAACTCAGGAGGTAGGTACCTACTGAAGGATGTGACATCATCTCTATTACGCCAAAGGTACTCAAACAAACATTCAGCACCATCCTGTTCAGTAAACTCTGCCTGTGGAGAGTACATTGCACTAGTAATGTAATCAGCTAGGACTGCTGAAAGTTGGGTAGTTGCTCCAGTATGAGAACCGGTATTAAGCATATACATTAAACCTAAACTATCAACTAAGGAAGTTTGTACTTCCGAGGAAGTTGAGTAGTTATTATTAGGGTCAGCGGATGCGCCTGATACAAACTGTACTGTTGGATTATTGAGGACCGTCGCAGGTAAAATTACCGAGGACAGATAATTTTTAAAATCATTCTCATTAGTAAAACTTCCAAAATCTTTATTAAATCTTGAAAGCAAATTGTGTTCAAAATCACGAGGAGTTACACGCGTTAATTTATTTTCAGGAAGAAAAAAAGGCTTAATAGCACTTGTCGGATAAAGGGTCGTCCCCCCACTTACTACATTAAAAAACTCAGTGTATTCATTAACCGCTAACAAATATTTTCCAAGAAGACGATACGAAGTATCCTCTACCTTCTTTTGTTCTGCTTCTTGGGAATTGTATACATCAGGAAGAAGCTTGGTTATCTTCTCCACATAGTTGTATTTAAATACATCTTCATTTCCGCGGTATGGCATTATACAAATTCAAAGTTGAGTTCAAAGTTATTCAGTTGAATAATCTCATTAAAGTTTACATAAATATCCTCATCATAATTAGTTACCTTAAAGAATCGAACATCAGGATTCTGCATAACAAAATTTGCTAGTTCGGGAAACCTTAATGGCTTTCCGAAATCCATACTATCGTAGGAAAGATAAGAAGTAATTCTTTGGCTTACATCAGCTTTTACATTCTCTTGAACTGCTGATTTATTTCTATCTAGATAGACAGTTACTACTAGGTCTAACGTTCTAACCAACCCATCAACAATGGTTAGTTCATCTGTAATCATCTTATACTCGTTGAGATGATTTAGTAAATCCCCTTTAAATGCAAGCGAACCTCGTTGTAGTTGAGTGTCTGTAGCCTTTGCCAAAGTGTAAATATCTATCATATTTCCCCCCGCGCCACTTTGTCTAGCTACGGCTAAGGCTTTTCCTGTCTGTCCTGCGACTGAGGCGAAACTATTAGCGATGGCGGTATAGTCTTCTCCCGTTACAGCTCTATATTGGGATTTAAAAAAGTAAGGAGCGTACTTCTTTGCATGGGCTACCGACTCAGCATTGGCACCGCCAGCAGCTACAGTAGTGTTTATTACCGTGCACTCTACACTATCACTTCCGTTTTTAGTTCCCTGGACCTGATTTCGAATGCTTCCCTCAACAATATCTCCTCGATTACCTCCTCCTGTTCTATAGAATACTGTAAAATCTTGACCGTTGGCAGGGTTCTTTCCTCTGATGTCGTCTCCAAACAAAAGACTGCAAGAATAATCATCATTATAAATCTTCTCGAATACAGCATCAGCACTTCCTGAAGCCAGACTTAAGTTTTCTATTTCATTATATATTTCATCACCAGCAGAAACAAAAACACTACCTTCAATTATCGATGCTTTAGGTACCCTAATCCTTTTTTGTGTTTGGGCAGTAGAAAAGGTCCCATTTAAAGATTGATACTGACCTTCCAACAAAGCTAAGCCTCCAAAATACGAACCTTCCCAATAGGAATCGTAATCAAGTTGTAAAGCTCCCGCCTGAGCAACCGCAGCTTCATCTATTCGTCCTGTACCTTTATTAACCTTATATAAAGTGTATGTAAGCTGCGTACCATCCCGTTGAGATGTAACAGTTAGTGTTCTTTGGGCACGAGGAATTTCAACCGTGTCTCCTGTAGTAAATGAAACAGAGCTCTCCGGGGTAAGGGTTGCAGTTGCTTTACTTGCAATAGGTCCTTTCATCTTCACCCCAATCAAATTTAAAATCTTCCTTAAGTTTTCTGGAGTCTTTACTGTGCTTAAATATGATTCATTAGCTAAAAAGTCGGCTTTAAGGGAAAGTACCGACCCTAAGTAAGCAAATAATTCCATGAATACCATCCCTAGGTCAGACTGAACAAAGTTATTGTAGTCATCAGGGTAAACAGATTTAACATAAGAAATAAAGGCGTCTTTAAATTCATCAAAATCTCCTAGAGAGTAATCTATGAGTTGGCTTTTAGCCGCATCCGAAATGACGCCCAGCTTAGTAAAGTCGGATTCTACAGTTCCTTCAAACGCAGAAGCGTTGTATCTTACCTGCCCTGCAGTTTCCGGGGGAATATAATTATTATTGTTTACCATTATCTTATTATCACATCAACAACTTCTTCCTCGTATGGGGAGGCGGAAAAACTAACCAAAACAGAAACATACAATGAATGGGAGCCTGTGTTGTTTCCTCCTTGTCCTTGAGTAACAGAAACATCTTTTACAATAACTCTAGGTTCGTAAACAGTTATAGTATTTTGAATATCTTTTTTTAACTCATCAACAAGAGTTCCAGTAATCGGCTCGAAGAGAGCCGCTCGTAAGTTTGTCCCAAAACTTGGGTACATGAGTCGTTCTCCTTTAGCAGTTAGAAGGAGCTGTTTTACATTTTGAAAAACAACCTCTTTGTCCATACTCTTGGAAAAAAATCCACCATCTCCGGGAGAGAAAGGTAACGGGAACTTAAGCCCTACAATCCTATCTCTTCTGGAGGTAGTGATGTAATCCAGATTATCGGCAAATAAGGTGTTACTCATATTATGTTAAATTAATATTTTGGAAATATCCCCTTTGGGCATTATAGTTAGTTAGTACTTCTTCAGTATTTAGGGGTTTACTGTAAAGCTTAAAACTTCCAATATAACCATCTAGTCCACTACGAGGAATATTCCTACTTGCGCCAGAATATGTGGCTCCTCCTAATCCAGGGGTGTGCTGTCCCGTTATTCCCCCGCTGGACACATCCGCGGTTGTAGTAAAGTACTTGTCGTTTGTATTACTTCCTAAAAATCCGAAAGGAGTGGTATGGAATCCTACGTCTGTCTCAACATCGTAAGACCGAGGAGCAACATCGGTAAACCCTCCTCCAATAATCCATGGAGTTTGCATCGGTAAATTAGGAGCTAAAAGACTTCCCTCATGGAGACTTTCAGTAAAATTGTCTGCTCTAGACACACTGGTTCTAACCCCCAAACTATTCTCATATCCCTGCCCTACATTAACGAAGCTAGGGACATCCAACGGCTGCGCCGAGTTTAAGTAAAAAGAATTAGAAATGGAGGAAGAGGAAAGTATTTGACCATTAAAATAAGTAACTAATAGGTCGTGCTCATAATCAAAAGAAAGAGAAATATTAACAAAATTAGTATTAACACTACTTACAGAAACACCCGATACCTCCCACGGATATTCGTCCCCTTTTTGCTGAGGGTTTAGGTCAGTAAAAAGCTGAGAGGGAATCTTAACTCCAAGTTCTCTCATAGAACTGTTAGGGTCGTAAGGGTTACTAGGTATCTCTGCGATGCCTACACTATGTCCGAACTCTCCATTAATTTTATTTTGGGAAACCGTAGGTAAAATTACAAACTCTAAATCAGTAGCATTGCTGTTAGTAGAAGCCATCGCATCAGTAGCATTATTTTTCTTATCCCTCCACCCAACGAATAACCCATGTACTTTTGAGGAATCTCTGTCTCGAGTTACTACTCCGTTAGGACCAAGCAAATTTGGGTTAGTAGTGACGGGAGAGGTACTATTTGCTCCAATCCCAGGTCCAGAGTTTTCACACCCCAAAACCCCTCTATATCTATGCCAACTCCGGAGTCCACTCCACACATCAGGAATATGAGACCAAAAAGAGATAGTAAATCCTTTTTCCCCGTAGGTTAAGTTATCTAAAGATTGAGTTTGGGTATTGAGCTCTCCGTTTTGAATATTGTTTTTTAACCTAACATAGCTACCTTTTGGTGCACTAGAATACCAAGGTTCCGGGAAGAATTGTCCTCCTGGATTATATGATGTTCCTCTTAGGTAAGGAATAGAAAGACCTGAGGGAAATACGTCCTCTGCTGTTCTTCCTACGAGTTTACCATCGAGGTTTGTATATGAAGAGGCTTTGTTGTCCAGATTATAATTAAGGGAAGACGGTGCCTCTACATCCGCCTGTAAAAAATTATAACAAGTAACCAAGGAATCAGTTACAATTCCGTCGTCGAGTGCCTTAATAAAAGGCTTTACACTGGAGACAGAATTAAAATTAGCGGCAGAAGCTTCAATATGTGGAAAATCCGTAGGAGCTTCAGGCGAGACAGCAAAATCCCTAATAAATACACTATTAGATACTGGCGCCTTAACAAACCTAGGAGCTATAGGAAGAACAATACCTGACACATCCGCAGACTGAATCAATGCTTCTTTTTGGAATTGTAAATCGGGAACTAACCCGCTGCCTTTTAAATACCCGAAGTCATTTAAGGGAATCCGCTCTAATATCCTAGAGACTAAAATTCCTTGTGCTTTTCCTCCAGTGTTAAAATAAACTGTATTGTCTGGGTTTATGGTCCACCCCGCAGGAAAATCCTCATCAAAGGGTTTGCTTCCAGAGGCGTCTAAGATATACCCATCCCCTAGAGGAAAATTCTTATCTGTTAAACTGTACGTTCCAAATAGCCCAGCAATCTGTAACTGTTTTTTTCTTTTTAGTATCTTCGTATCATAATCTCTAGCAATAGATGCAACACTTCGATAATAGTTTTGTACCAAAGCGGAAGACTTAGAATACCCAGAAGCAACTAGGTCTGTTATTTGTCCGGAGACTTCATTGGTATGGATAGCTTTATCAGATTCAAATGCTTGCAAGATATCATCATTCTCATAAAAATAATCTACCATATCATTTGTTTCCTCAAACTCATAACTAAAAACTGTATTGGAATAATTTTTAAGTCTATCTTCCCCTAGTAAAACACCCTTACCTCCTTTGTTAGGGTTATACTTAAGTTTCCAATTACTGGCTAGTATCTCTTGAGCAACAACATTAGGAACTCCGCCGGTTCTAGAATCATAGTAGAGTCCATCATTAGATAGAATAAATTTACCGTCAGTAGAAATAGGAGGACCGAAAATAATATCAAACGGATTCTCTTCTTCTTCCTCCCCCCTCATTTTATCCTGTGCTGCAAACTGAGCTTGATATGCAGCGATTCCAGCAGCGTTCTGCTTGTAAGGTTTAACAATGTTACTTTGTACCCATTCTCTGTGCCTTTCGATTTGAGCTAAATCCCCAGGAGCGAGGGTATCGGCAATCGTAGCCATCTCTGGGCTGTTCCAATCAATCAAAGGTTCTGGAAGGGAACCGTCTGCTCTCCCTTGGAGAGTCTTGGTGATATTTTTTTGGTCAGCTAGAAGCTTAATCAACAGTGCCATCAAAGCTGCTCGCAAAGCTGTTAAGATAGCAATCTTAATCAGGGCTATAATAATCATTGCTATAGACCCAAACGGGTTGGACAAAGAGAATTCTCCTAGCGCCGGAATTGAGGGAATGCTTCCTAAACACGGAATCTCCACGGTGCCCATTTGAAAAGGATTCCCTACAGCACTAGTAAGGCTAGTGAGAGAATTTATAGCATCTCCCAACGGGTCTCCTATGTCAAACGCTAGTTGCTCCATTTCTAGCTCTTTAATCTGCTCTTCTAAACTCAACAGCTCTGCGGAAAAACCATCCAACATGCTAGAGATAGCGTTGTTTAGTGCCGTGAGGGCAGCGGACGACAGCATGGAAAGTACACACTCGCTAATTTCCGCTCCTACATCGAGGTTAGCAGTATCAGTAGTTCCTTTTAGGATGTCGTCGAAAGATGTCATAGTTTATTTAGGTGTTAGCCAAGCGTAACGATAGCTGCTCCATTGTATGTTACGCCCGGAGCTATATTTAAGGGTATTCCTAGTGCATGGGCAGCAGCAATCGCAGTTGCTGTGGGTCCCGTTATTGTAGTTGCTCCCGTGATGCTGACTGTTCCTGTTATATCGGTATTTCCTGTTACGCTTACCAGTCCTGTCATGTCAGTATCTCCTGTTACGCTTACCAGTCCTGTCATGTCAGTATCTCCTGTTACAGAGGTATTTCCTGTTACAGCAACGGTTCCTGCTAAATTAATGAGAGGAGAATTTATGGTGTACGGTCCCGTATTGGCGGTGTGAGTTATGGGTCCTAACATGCACGTCGTATCAATCATTCCAACAGTACAGGTAGTCTCAATCCCTAAAGGAGAGAATTTTTGAGAGCTTATAGCAGTTTCTGTTAAAGCTCTATTAGTGGTTGGGTCTACCGTCATCCCAAACCCCATAAAAAGATTTGGCATCGGTGAGGGAATTCCTATTTGAGGCATAGGACCAGGAGTAAAGAATCCTGTATCCGCTTGTATCCCGACCCCCGTAGGAGTGGCAGGGTTAAAGGAAGAGAACAGGTCAAACCCCATCATGGAGTACCCTTTAATAAGCCCACGACTAGCCTCAATCTCTATGTTTCCATCCGTGGTCTTATTATCTATTTGAATTACTCCTCGTGAATTCTTAACTTTCTTAACGCCGATATTAATCCTACCCCCCTCCGTGGTAAGTGTTGCCGCATTCTTTGCATGAACTTCAATAGAATCTTTTAATTCATCAATCTGTAATCTATTATTGTTTCTATCAGTCAGGAGGATTCTATTTTTAGAGGGGACGTCTATATTTTCTTTTCCAGATATTTTACTGCGAAAAGCTCGAGGGGTAGGTCCCGTATCAAAACCGGGAGGGTTATCCTCAATAATAAGTTTTTTCCCTGCTGCACTTTGAACGGTTATATGATTCCCTTCTCCTTCTTTTCCTTTGGAACCCATTCTAACCCGATTACCTCTTTTGTCTCTAACTTGAACAACTCCGGGAGTTCCATGCTCTTGGGTATATGCATCAGGAGGAACTTGCCCAAAAACATTTAACGCTGCTCCTTGAGCATCCGATAATCCTTCAATCTCTTCAGGCGGCTTAGTATCATTTTCAAAGCCTTGTGGGTTAGTTTCTCTATTAACCCCCATTAATGAAGGGTCACCTACTTGACAAGTCCAATACCAAGCAGTTCCTAAAGTACTCGTCGCCGGGATGAGTAGGACGTGGTCATCCTTTCCAGGCATTGAAAATAGGGAAGGCGGACCTGCGTAGTATACAGGTTCGTCTGGACTTATTCCGGGTCCCTCAACAAAAATTTTTCCATCAGGAATATCCGAACTTACTTTAGTTACTTGTGCGATTATAATAGACATTAATTAAACTCCACGAAAGGTTGCCTCAATAAATCAAAGGACGTAGTGTATACCGAGTCTGCCGAAATACTATGGGAGTACCCCAGAATTTGGTAGATGCCTGAAGTCCAATGCTTTGGTCCTTCCGGAAGCCTTGGATTAGATACTTGTAAATTTATTTTTCTAAATGCATCATCCTCAACGAAACTACTAAGTTCGGGAATCCCCAATGTAGTTACAGTCGCTTTAAAAGGAAATTGCGCAAATCCTTTATCCCACATCCCTTTCTTTTTCAAAAACTCAACCAAAGACACTTCTTTATCTATTTGAGAAAGTAAGGACATATCTAATTTCCATTGCGGAGTAGATTTTACTGCTATCTCTTTTCCGTTAATAACATAGGAATGCTCATTCCCATTAGGGGAAATAAATAATTGTTTAAATATACTCGAGTTAATAAGAGAGAACAGAGCGTTAAGCCTTTCTGCAGTATCTTCCGAAGCTGAAAAAAGTCCTTCTTGGTTAACTCTTTGGTACTTCGTATAAAACGCATTCATCTTATCCAGGAACTCTGAGACGTCTAATGTTTTTTGCTCAATGTTTTTTAAGGCTACCAGGCTTTCCTTTGCTGTTTCTTGTGCGTCCCACAGTGCTACGGTGTCTTCACTTTGTATAGAAAAATTTGCATCCATACCCTTATCTGCATAAAGAAAAGGACTAAGAGTGCGGGGGTCTGAAGCCGTCTTAAAAGACTCATTTAACCCTTCGATACCTTTCTCTAAAACATACTCTATAGTCTTAAGAGTATTATTGGTTGAAATTCCTCCACTTCCTTTTCCCCATACTTCATTTAGTTTCTGAATATACATTTGGGACTGGGCATTACCTACTACGGGAGCAAAAAGGTCATTATCAAAATTAAACGAAGTAACAATAGAGTTATCGTATCCTATCTTAAACAAAAGCAGACTAGTAATACTTCCATCCTCAACTCCTCGAATACGTCCAGCTGGAAGATTCTCTGAAATAGAAGGGAACGAATTAAGAGCACACAATTTAGAAATCTCACTTGGGTCGGATGCAGCGTCGTCGGTTAAACATGCTTTGTGTATATTTTTATTCGCTAAAAGAAGTATGGTGTTTACTTCCTTTACCTGTTGTGCAGTTAGATTTACTGTGTCCAATAAATTATCCCATAGTTGAAGCCCTGCGTCATTAGGGGTAATTAAATTAGATTTAAAGTAAGGGACTAACCTAAGAAGTTCATCCTCTTCAGTTATTACAGGTAAAAGTAATCCATTCAACTTTCCTACTATCGAATCCAAAACTTCCATATAGGTGTTGTATTTCCCCTTAACGATAGAGGCTCGGTACTTGGTTTGCGGCTTATCTTGGGTAGGAGATTCTAAAGGCTCCACAGTCTTTGCATGTGTCGCAGCCGAATCGGAAGCTTCATCCATTTTTGTAGAAAATGCTACTGCGTAGTCTCTAACCGATAGAGCTGTACTAGTTATGTGGTCAACTTGGGGAGGAAGTATATCATAATTTAAAGGACCTAAGCCAACATAATACCCGGGTGTAGGGTAATTCCCATCCCTATAAGAAAGAGGAAACCAACCACTTTTACAAAGGTCTAAAACCTTCCCGGCTTTTGCCTGGGAATCACTGTTGGCAGGGTTTGCTACGTTATACCCAGCTCCACCGGGTCTCCAAGGCATTTCGTTTGGGAAACCGTACTCGTCTGCATACTCTCCCCTCCCATCTATAGAAGAAGCGTGAGTATAAAAGAAGGTATCGAAAACCTCATTAACAGCAGTCTCATCCCCGTATTTATACAAACTCAACCATTGACCTAAATTTTTACCGGTCTCTTGCGGCAACCCATTTTCATCAACCTTATACACTAAATATGATTTATCTAATTTATAATTATTTAACTCAGGTAAATCTTTTCTCGTGTCTATTGTAGGAACTTCTTGGAGTTGTGGTTTTGGGGCAGATACCGCATCACTTCGAGTCTCACCAACCTCTCCTCCCCCAGACTTGATACCCAAAGAGCGCATTACCATATCATAAGCAATACGCGCAGCAGCATAGTGGCTCCCAGGAGCATTAATTTTTAAATTGTCTGCCGCAGTAATCCACTGGCAATCTCCTTCTACTTTCCCAGCAAGGTCAAGAGGTAATGCTTGAGGAGGACTCCCCTCTGTTATGGAGGATAGAGATGTTTCCCCAAACCCAGTAGCGAGCTGCGTGGTCAGTTGCATCCATACTTGGTCTAATTGTTGCCCTGCATTACCAAGAACAAAATGACCTTTAGAGTGAGGAACACTTGCCAACATTTGGCTTAGTAAATCCTCTACGACTACAGACGGGGGATTAAAACTTCCATCAGGTTTTAGGATATCCGGATACTCCCACACTTGCTGTACGGAGTTTTCCCTACCTAGTTCAGGGTATTTGGAAGTTGCAAAAGAAAGCTGGTCCAATAAAGAGAAAACAATAGTTCTTTCCCCCTCAGCAGTAATGGAGTAGTTTATGCTAGTAAGAAACCCGTGTATTATCTTAGACATCCCTTGTTCAGTACTTCCATATCCCCACCGGACGTAAAACTCTAAAGCGTGAGGGTCATCATCGGGTCCTGCTTGTAGGTTACTGTTTTGTGATTGCTGAGCAAACATCGTCCTAAAATGGGGAAGGACCGTCCGTTCAAAATGTTCCGTAGGGTTAATGACTGTAAGGGTAGCAGTAAAACTATTTGAGGCTGCTCCGGGAAGTCCAGCAGTATACTGAAACGTAGTTAATGTATCACTTAAACTATACTCATCAGTATAGTTTTCTACATCCATTAGGCTACTTAGTTGTTTAGACAACATTACCGTAGGAAGTTTACCTTGTCCGGTGAGTGCAGGCATCTTTTATTATAGTACAGGAATTTTAATTTCGTCGCCTGCTTTTAATCCAGATAAAGGGTCTTCTATTCCATTTGCTAATAAAATAACCCACCAATACCCCGAAGTACCATAGGCAGCATGAGATATTAAATCAGGTCTATTCTCGAAGCGATGGGAAACAGTAGCTAGACGAAAATCCGCGTTCCCTAAGTCCGCGTAGAAAGCATCAAAGCGGGAAGAGGACACAACATCCTTGAGTAGTTTGCCACGATGCGTTATGTTGTTAGGGCTATACAAAGAAAACCTAGATGTAGAAGTATACTTATTCATCGATTATAACTTCCTCCTCCAGGATTACCCCTCGGAATGCCTCCTTTTCCAAATATAGTATTCCAGCCGTACAAACCATTTTGCCCTGAATTAACAATTCCGTCTGTCTGCCTAAACTCTTCTAACTGTAACCTTACCCGTATCATCCTACTCCAAAAGGTAGCGTTGTCCATCCCAGCTTTTAAAGGGTCTAACTCAATTTTATAAGACTTTACAATACACGGAACATTATTATATACCGTCCCCCAATTTAAATGAGCTATAGGAGGAGCATACTTAGTTTTTTCGTCTGCTCCAGAGGAAACGGTAGACAAAACACACCCCCTAATAATGTTCATGAAGTAATCAATCATTCCCGCAATTTTTCCGTGAGCGGGACTGTTTAAAGCATGGGCAGTAAAAAATCCTTTTCCGTCGGGGTCATCTCCCTCCTTGAGTCTTACTGGGGTATTCACCGGCATCCTCGGTCCTTGGTCTCCTACAGAAGTTTTATCAGCGCTTTCCCCATCCGCTGCTGTAGTTCCTCCCGTCCCTAAATTGGCAATAGCTGTGCCTTCCTTGTAGCCGACAGGAACTCCTCCCGCATACACAAACCCCGCAGCACCATCATAAAGCATAGTATTTGCTTTGGTAGCAGGGTCAGTTCGAAGAGTCTCTTCAAAAAATGCTAAGGTATCCGCTATGCCTTCTCGGTCTAATTGAGAAGCGCTTCTTTTATAGTAATTGTTATAAAATGCTCCTATATGAGGAAGGGTATACCAAATCTCAATATCGAACTTTCTAGCCTGTGAACCGGTGTAAAGCCTTACAGGCTCATTCCTCATAAAAATATTAGTCTCTGCATAGTTTGCAGCTCGGGTTTCATTAATTCTAGGATTCTCAAAGAAAGGAAGCCTACGAATTATATTAGTTCCAATATCTAAATCCAGTGCAGTAGACATTTCCATTCCCGGAGGTTGCGTCATATCTAAAAAACTCTGGTGCTCGTCTGCTTGACGGGCTCTAAATCCTGTAATGTCGGGATAAGAAAAATCAATATATCCACGCTCTTCAATGGCATGGTCAAACTTAGGCTCACCGGACTTGTCGGCTGCGTATGCATCCCAACCCTTGGATTGGATGTCCGAACCAAACGGGCTAAACGCGTCTAGTAAAATCGATAATCCTGTTGATATACTCATCTTATAGTAGTCCTCCTGGGTTGCCTCCGGCTGGCATCTCATCCCACATACGCTGTGTAGAATTATTTAAAATAATTCTACGTTGCCTATTGTTAAATTGTTTAAGTTGTCTAACTTGTGTGTTACTTGCCTCAGTGTTGTTTTCCATAGCCTCCACCAAAAGCTTTTGCTGCTCTACAAGTTCTGGGTCTGCGAACATGGCAGTACCGGCGGTTTGCTGCGCGGCTAAATTTTGAGCTTGTGGTTCCGCGAAGAAATTGGCGGGACTTAAAGTACTCCCTGTTTCTTGATGCTGTTCTGCTGCCTGTCGGAACTTTCCTCCTCCCCCCATAGCGGCTAACCACCCATCGTCCCCCCACATACCACCATTTTGACTGGCGGCTATTTGTGACGCGCTTAAACGTAGGTCAATTTCACTGAATACGCGGGTAAACAGGGACTGGACATCTGTTAGTATAAGTATCGTCTCCTCCTTCCAAGATACCACCGTCGATAAAATTTGGTCCCAAACTTTTTTACTCCAACTCCAACCATCCTTAGCAAAATCTATCGTAGCATCCCGCCACTCCCCAAACTTCACTTTCATGTTGGCAAACAACTCTACCCCTGATTTTCCCAAACCTATAATCGCATCAAATCCCTTAACAACACTGTCGTTAGTAACATAATCCCTAATCCACTGTGCTACTGCTTCTCCAAAATTAATAGCCGTCGTGGAAAAGCTAGGGAAAATATCCTTGAATACTTTAAAAACAATACTTATAGAATCATTAATTGCATCCATGACAGGAACAAGACCCATTTGTAAATCAAGAAGAATACTATTAAGGCTTCCCGTAAAGGTCTGAGTTGCTAAAGCTTTTGCTTGTTCAAATCTCATACCTTCCTCAGCTATTGCTAACTGACTCATGTTTGCATTAGCAAGCTGCCTAAGGATATTAACATCGGCTTGTGAAAGACCAAACATCTGAGCGGCTATACCCGCAGTAAACGGAGCACCAGGGGTAACAAGTCTGTCTATCCTACTCATCATTCCTTGAGCCATGGAAATCATAGCTTGTGGGCTCTCCATTGCTCCTGCTCCACCACCAGCTAATGCAGCTCGTCTAAATCCTTCAGGGTCGGCAGTAATAAATTTAGACATCACTGGACCTATTTGGTCAGCTATCTTAGGTCCCATTGCCGCTCCTAGCCCAATAACAGATTCCGCAAAGCCAGCAGCTGCGCTGCCTCCGAAAGCATTACTCATTCTAGCCATAGGCTCAACTAAGCTCTGCATTGTAGACGCTAATTGTTCTGCACTCCTACCAAACTTAACGGAGAAATCAACAATTTTATCTGCTAAATGTCCTGTCGTCGCCTCACTAAAACCCAGCACCTGTTCAAAGGTACCCATAGTATCCATAAACCTGCCTATATTAAAACCTAAACGTTTTAGGTCTACTAGCAGCTGTTTATTTGTACCCTCAATATTTACACCCGTTCTAATGTTCTGCCCGAGCATATCCTTTACATCGGACAAGGCAACATCTAATCCTTTAAACTGGTCGGTTAGACCTTTAAAACCCTCACCATAGTCCTTACCGGTACGAAGGGTAACTCTGGTTAGCTCTTCGATGGTACTAGTCCACCCTATCATTCCGCCCTTAAAGGTTTCTCCGAATTCTTGTAGAGTTTGGTTTAGATTGTCAGCCATTATAAAGTATTAAGGTATATATTAGGGTCTAGAGATGCAAAGTTGGAAACAAAATTTTTATCAAATATTCTGTATCCTTGTCCAGTGTAGAACTTTATCTTAAGTGCATCAGTCATAGTTATATACCTTCGGTTCCCATATCGTGAAATTAGCTCACTAACAAGAAAAGGAGCTAGAGAATCGAGCCTAATAGCTGCAAAATATTGATTACCTAATTTAGTAGATTTTCTAGGTTTCTTTAAGTACTTCCTTCCCTTCTTCCAGCACTTAGATTCCTTACTTGTTCTAGCTCCTGTAAACCTGTTGTATCTGTTAATGGTTTGAGGGTAAGGTTGACCAGCTTTACTAACAGACGTAGGCTGCTCAGGGTCATAATCAAAGTATTGGCTTTCTTGACCTCGTCTTTCGACCAACATTACTAGAGCTGTGTCCTCTTTGGATTTAGGACCATTATACTCGAAATAGTAAACACATGAATTTTCTACTCTCCCCATACCGAATAGTGGTAAAGCCCTCCTCGTAGCTACAAAGTTCTGGAACTCTGGTGTAGCAGTGTACAGGTCAATTTTTTTTGCTTTATTTATTTTTGCCATTTTTAAAATTCCTCTCTATTATATTTATATAATATAAGTATAGTTTTGGAATACGATATTCAATTAATCGAGTTTATGGACCAAGTAGACTACTGTCTTTCTTTAAGGTTTAAAGAAAAGTGGAGACATAAATATAGCTCTCACTTCATTAGGGTCTTTCAAGAAAAGGTGCTTAAGTCTTTAGAGACTCAAAAACCTGTAAAGAAGTCTTCCTTATATACAACATATACTAAAAAGTATAAATATAATCCAGATGTTGTGTTTGATTTCTTTAACTCGATAGAGATAGGGTTATATTACCCAATAGTCTATGACGACCCTAAGTTTTTAACTATTAGGGCTGAGTATAGGGACAGCAAAAAATAAATTATTTATTCTTCTTTTTAGCTTCTCTCTCTTCCTTAGCTTCTTCAATAGCTTTAGCTAACACTCCTGGAGTGGAATTAAAGGAAGGACATATATCTTTATAGCCACACCAATTACAGAATCTATTGGTAACTGGTGGAAAGTCTGTAAGACTCTTCTTTCTAATTTCCCAAATCTTAGTCTTTAATTCCCCACGAACATAAGCATTAACTTGTGAAGTAGGGTAACAGATTGAGACTAGCTTATCCATGTGAGGGTAATAATGAGCTACGGTAATCTCACCAATAGGAACATTATACTTCTTGTGTATAGCTGCAGCATACATCAACATTTGTGGGTCTCTGTATAAGTCTCTTTGGGTAGAAGCTCGTTTGCTGGTTTTATAATCAATAACTAGGTACTTGCCTGTCGTACCTTTAATTACTCTATCAATAATTCCATTGATGGTAAAGTCGTCTGTGATAGCTTCATTAAACACCATCTCAGTACTTACGGTTTCTGCAAGCTTAGCATTAAATTTAAAGAAATTAGTAATACATTTTCCTGTAAGTTTTTCCTTGTCAGGACCAAACTCGTACTTAGAGCGCTCCTGCTTGGCTATCTCCCACAGCTCTTCCTCGCTTTTTGCTTCTACGCCTAATTCGAAAATCTTGTGAATGTAAGAACCGAAATGCATAGCATCCTTCGAGGAGTTTTCGTTGTACTTATCTGGTACTCTGTCAATATATCGAAGTTTATATTTCAGTTTGCACTCATCGTACACTTTAATCTTACTAGGGGACACCGTTTTTATGAACATAATTATACCTGCCAGTCTTATTAAAGAGTATTTAAGGGAAAAGTTTCAGGACTTTAAGGAAAGAAATTCTGAACTTCTCGTAAATTCTATCTTTTATGAAGATACGAAGTACCACATGTCTATTAATACAGAGACGGGGTTGTGGCAGGATTTCAAGATACAGGAAACAGGGAACTTCTACCACTTAGTATCTTTTGTAGAGGGTATTTCTTACTCTGAGGCAGTGCGCTCTGTAAACAAGAAGATTCTCAATGTATCCGCAGAGCTTCTTTTTGCTCCTCCACCAACTGAGTCGCAGGTTGTTCTTCCTAATAAAGTAGCAGACGAATTTAAAAACTTTAAAAAAATAGATGTTAGGAAATTTTACTGGTCAGACGTTTTGTATGAGCGTCTTGCTGCGCGGTTTATCATGAGCCGAGGGTTAGAAGGGTCTTCTTTTTACTACGCTGAGACAGGGAAATACTCTAATCGTATTATTGTGCCTTATGTTAAAAATACTACGCCTTATTATTTCCAAGCTAGAAAGCTTTCTGTTAATGGTATTAAGTATATTAATCCTACAAAGGAACATCATGGGGTTAAATCCTCAGAGATTTTATATCCTTTCGATAAAAGAAAGAATTACGTTGTAATCACAGAAGGTCCCATTGATGCCTTAACACTTCAGCTTAATGGAGTTAATGCTACATCTACTCAGGGATGTCATATTTCCTACGCACAGTTAAATATGCTAAAGGGTAAAAAATTAATTTTTTCTTATGATAATGACGAGGCGGGAAGGGAAGGATTAATGAAAGCTAGGAAGGTTTGCTTGGCTAGAAATTTCTCTGAAATCTATACTTGCTCTCCCCCTCTTGAATATAAGGATTGGAATGATTTCCATATAGGGATTCAAGATAGGGATGCGGTTTTTAAGCAATTTGAACAAAACGTACAAAAAATGGATTTTGAATATTTTGCTACTTCACAATTACTTTAAACTTCTTACTGTAGATTCGGTTGTTTAGCACATCAAACATTATCTGGACTTGGTAAATCCCTGTTGGAGTTCCATAGTCTGTGTTTGCATTTGCGAGGGCGGCTAGAACAGTAGTATCAAAACTAAACAATACGGTGTCCTCTCCAGTTATTCTTACCAGTCCAGATGTATCTGAGAATCCTGAGACGTCAACTTGCCCTGTGAACGCTACGTTTTCATTTAACTTAGTAACCTTAACCGCGGCGTTCTGAATTATTGATTCTCTAAAGCTATCCCGTACGTCGATAGGGACATCTCTGTTTTCAGACGTAAATGTATTTTGGAAGGTTAAATCTATTTTAGACCCATATTCAATATATTTTTGTTTAAGGTCTGTGTTTACGGTAAGGGTGAGAGGCTCAGTAGTAGTAATCCAAACATCATTCCTTAAGCGTAATTTATTGCTATAGCATGTCCACGCTCCATTTTCAACATTTTGGACTACCCACAAATCAAAGTATTGTCCCGCCCCGCTTGCCTCGTTAGCCCGCACGGCAGATGTCTCTGGTTGGATACCACTAGCACCCGGAACCATTACTACACTAAATTGTCCTTCGCCTGTGCGGTAGATACCGCTTGCGCTTGAAACTCCTCCCCCGAAATTCCCCGCACTGAAATTAGCAGCTACGATGTCTCGTGCTCCTATCGTCCAGTCAACGTTTTGGAAGGTCATGACGGCGTCTTCTACAATATCCAACTTGGGAAGCCCGTAACGAGAAGAGCTCGCGTCAAGGTCTAGCAAGGGCTCTGGGATGCCGTTAGTGGTGTATCGTAACTCTGCACTGGAAGCTGCTGTATCCTTGAATACATATACTGCCGAAACGGCATAAGGGTCGGTGTAACTTCCGTTATTATAGAAGTTAAGCTCCAAATCAGTTTTAGTTTGAACTGTAGGGCGGTTATGACGAGGGATTACTACTATGTTGTTGAGCTTCATTATACTTATTTATTCTTGGCTTTCTCTATTTGTTCTCTTTCTCTCTCATTTTCTTCCTTTTTAATAGAAAGGTATCTCTCCCGTTCTACTCTAGACAAGAGTAAAACATCGGAAAAAGAAAAACGACAATGCCTTATAAGTATATACGCTTCTTGTTCTAAGTTGTCACCAGCTAATCTTTGCTTTAGCTCACTGAAAAAAAATTCTCATTTAATGTAAGGGCGGTTTTATTGTCCCTTTGGCATCCTCCACAAGGATATATGATTTCGCTCTCGAATCCTAGCGATAAATCAAATATTTTATTTCGCAATGTAGTAACGTCTTTCACTGTAGTTTTTCGAACAAAGGCAAAGATAATAGCTTCATCCGTTACTCCCTCAACTGAGGTTACAAATCGATTTATTCCATCCACTAATTTCTCAGGGGTATCCAAATGAGGTTCGTCGTTCACCCGAGGAAATCTAATTACAGCAGTTTTCTTCGAGTCAGGAAGAAATACTTTTGAGTACTCCTCATAATCCTCTTCAAAATAGGAAACAGGTAAGGATGACAACTCTAGTCGCAAAGTATTGTTTGTTCCACAAGTATCACACTTTCCGACAATTGGGTAGCTGCTACCGTACGAAAGCTCTCGAAGCTTAAATAAGACATAATTCTTATCAAAAATAGTTAAAGCTTGTACGGGTATACCATCAACGCAATTATTAAGCAGTTCCGTAATAGCATCATTCCCTTCGTTGTCTCTTGCTGCTACGCGTAAGTTCCTTTCGTCTTCAAAAGTAAACGGTCTAATGTTAACGCTATCATTATTATAGTTAGGATAACACTTACCTAAGGAAGGAAGCTTGATTGATACCCAACCCCCTTTCTCTGTTACATTCTCTAATAGAGAATTAAGTACGGAGTTGATATTATCGTTATCCGTAACCATGCTTTCTGGGGTAGGAGTAGCTGCCCGGGTAACGGGAGCGTGTAAAGGTGGAGCTGCAGTTGGCTCCAAGCCTTGTTCCTTCATCATATCAACAATACCTTTTTCTTCTTCCATAATCAATATTTAGTGGCTGTCTCTATAATAGGAGTTTTTTGGCAATTTAATGCAAAAAATTTACTTTAATATATAATCCTATGATAGAGATACATGTGGGCAACGTAAATTCCGTCTTAAAAACTACAAACAAGAAGCTTTTAAGCATATTGGGAAAAAAATATACCAAGAAGCTTCCGGGGTACCAGTATAGCACTGCGTATAAAAGAAGTGGTTGGGATGGAGGAAAGCAATACTTCTCTCCCAAAACAGGAAAGTTTGGGTCGGGATTACTTTCCCATATTGTTTCCGACCTGAAGTACGCAGAACTACCTTATGTAATAAGAGATGAAAGAACTTCCTTCCCTTTTTCCTCCACAGAAATCCAAGACTTAGAGCTACGGGAGTATCAAACTCTTATGGTAGAAGAAGCACTAGAAAAACGTAACTGTTTAATAAAAGCTCCTACCGGTTCTGGAAAGACTATCATAATGGCATCCTTGCTTAAAGCATTAGAAGGCAGGACGGGTCTTGTATTCTTTACTAAAAAGCAGCTTTTGTATCAAACATATAAATTTTTAACGAAACACGGGATGGATGTTGGGGTTGCGTTTGGTGACGGAGTTGAAATAAAACCAATTACCCTCTGTACAGTTCAATCTATTCATAAGGTAATGGATTCTCACCTTAAAACATCTGAATTTATTATGTTTGATGAGGTGCATGAGTTTTCTAAAGGAAAACTTGCAACTAAGGTACTCAAGTCATTTCCTTTAGCTTCTTGCAGAATCGGGTTTACGGCAACTGTACCAGCAGAGGACTATGCTAAACTAAACTTAATCTCGTATTTGGGTGAAGTGATAGAGGAGACTGATATAAATTCTCTTATTGATGACGGATTCCTTACAAAGCCCCAAATTAATATATTTGATATCCCTGACAGAGGGGGAGTAGAGGATACAGAAATTCCTTATAGAGAGGTATACACTAAGTACATTACTGAAAACGAAGAACGGAATAATATAATCGTTGAGTTAGTTAAAAAAATACTAGAAAAGCCAAGTAAGACTCTTATTTTAGTAAAAGACTTAAAACACGCAGAAATCCTCCATGAGCTAATTCCTAACTCTTATAAACTAGAAGGAAAGGATTCCCTTTTATGCAGAGAGGACACACTAGAACAGTTTAAAAACGAAGAGGCATCTGTGATAATAGGTACTACTATTTTTCAGACGGGTATAGATATACCTGAATTAACCCACCTGGTTAATGCTCGGGGACTAAAATCCGAAATAGCTACTATCCAAGCGCTGGGCAGGGCTTTGAGGGTACATGAATCAAAACAACAGGTGTTTATTTACGATTTCAAAGATAAAGTTCCCTACTTACAAAAACACGCCAACTTAAGAATAAAGTCCTATAAAAAACTAGGACTTGAGGTAAACATAATATGAACAAGAAAAAAGTATATTTTACAACAGAGGAGCAAAAGATTACTGCTGCCAATCAGTTCTCAGACGAGGACATCGAACAGCTTAGATTTTTCGCTGAAGAAATGACCGACCTTAGAAAAAATGGGACAATCACGATAGAAAACGTACAGAAGCTGGATAACCTAGTTAACCAGCTTCTTATTATGCGTTCAAGACACGTATTCTCTTTAATGAATTGGCTTAAACAAAAGTATATTGTAGACGCTTAAACGTTCGTATCCTCTTGCTCGTCCTCTTCATCTGTTAGAGACTTAAAATCTAAGTCCTTCATCATGTCCTTTACATCAGTAACAAGGTCTTTAATCTCGTTATCTGACAGGGCACCAGGCTCAGCTACAGCTTCTTCTTGCTCTCCCTCAGGAACTTCTTGTTCTGGGTACTCTGGAGCTTCTACTGCTTCTTTAAGTTTACTTTTCTTACGGGACTTCAGAATAGCTTTGCGCTCAGATGAGACTTTCTTATCTACATCATCTACATCGCCATCACCGTCTAAATCACCCTTTGTTTTTTCAAAGTCTTTACCTGCGTGAGTTTTTGATTTATCCCCTTTACGCTGGTCTGTGGTGTAGTCAGGCTTGTCATCCTTGTCCTTTCCTTTACCCTTGTCGCCTTTACGCGCATCAGTGGTGTAGTCGGGCTTGTCATCCTTGTCCTTTCCTTTGCCTTTGTCGCCTTTACGGGCATCAGTAGTGTAGTCGCCTTTGTCATCTTTCTTGTCTCCGGCTCCTTCGTCTCCTTTGCGGTCTCCTCCACGCTCATAATCTTTTGCATCAGGGTCATCTTTGTCCTTTCCTTTGTCCCCTTTGCTTTCGCCGTCGTCCTTCTTGGAGTATTCTTTATTTGGAGAACCTTCTTCCTCGTCTTCGGCATCAATATATTGCTCGTCATCACCGCGATATTGGTCTCCACCTACATCAGAAGGCTTCTCCTTTTTCTTATTGGCTTCAGACAGGGAGTATTCATTAGCAACAGCCTCACCTAATTGTTCTAGGTCAAGCTTTTCATTAAACCATGCGTCATACTCCTCTCCTGCTTCCGCAAAAGATTCAGCAATGAAATCGTTAATGTCCAACACTTCAACTCCACCTTTATTCTTAATAAAGGAAGAGAACTCATGAAGGAATTCACTTAGGACTTTAGAGTCTTCGGTCATTTTAGACAACGCTTCAAACATTACAGATTGAGTTTTTGCTAGATTAGAGAAAGACGGAATAAATTTAAGATTATTAACATTGATTCCATAGTTCTCATTTAAAGTACTAATAAGAATATCCTTAGCTGGTTTCTTAACTTCAAAGATTTGTGCGACAAAAGCGCGAATATCCTTTTTAGATACAGTTCCAGGGTTTGTAACTTCGTACACTGCAGTCACAACTTCATTAATATCTGATTTGGAAGCAAGGGCAAAGTAGGGAACGTCCCTAATAGTCTCTACAATCGCAGCTTCAATGGACTCCTCATCAGAGTAGATACAAGAAGCTAGTCGAGAGATAGTTTCGTTGTCCGCCCACAAAGAAGAAAAGTTTCTTTTTGATTCTAGAAGCTCTTTGTGGATAAGCTCTTGTTTGCAGATAGTTTCGTATAGAGTATTTTTAGTCTCTTTCGTTACGACCATATCCCTTACCATAGCTAACTCTGCAAGTTCAATGCGGGGAGCTTTGTTAAATGCAGTTGAAAGAGCCTTACTTAGTTTAAGAGCATTAGAAACATCTGTACATCCAAGTACCTCATTTATATTGTCCTTAATAAAAGCTTTAACATTCCCCTGCATCTCTTGAAGTTTACAGTATTCTACAGTATCGCGTACCACGGTCTTATGGTCAAAACGACTCATCTTCTTGTAAAGCTCTCCTCGCACTTCATTAATTTGGTTGCGGTAAGAGAAAGCTTCTATAATCTGAGAGAAGGAGTTTTCTGCTGTATCGTAGTGGTTGCTGTTTAAAGCAGTGACCAGGGAGCCTACATTTTCATTGACGAAAGTATCTACTTTTTCATCTGATAGAATATCCTCTGAGCTCTCTACTTCAAAATTAGATAAAGAAATTACATCCTCTTCAATCTTATAAGTAGCACCGATTAAGTAACCGGATTCAGAGAGAAATGTAGTTTTTTGTTTGTTGGCTACAACATCAAATACGACAACATTCTCTCGCAGACAAGTGCCCAAATAATCGGCAGCTTCACTAATACGCACAAACGTGGTATTCCGGTTTTCAAGTAAGTTTTTAAGTTCCATTGTTTTTCCTGTATATTATATATTACTTCTAAAGATTCTTTTTATCTAAAGTCTAGGTTTTCGTAGCTCCCACAGCTTCTCTGGAATTTGAGAAATCATCCAGCACATCTCCTCCCATGCTCTCCCCTTCAGGAGGCACACCTCCTCCCTCAACAGGAGCAGGCACAGGTCCTCCAGCCATAGGAACACCTTGTTGGGCTAAATCAGCATCCGCTTCGGCTTCATCTTTAACCCGGTCTTTCATATCCATTACTTCTTCGTCGGTCATGCCGAAGTACTCTTTGTATAGATATTCTTTATCAAAGAGCATCAGACCTTGAACAGCCTGTACAATACGAATTTTCTGCTCGTCAATCTCCAACCTGCGCTTTTCATGCATATCGGAAGGAGGGCATAGCGTAACTTTAATATCCTTTAGGAAGCGCTTCTCGAATCCCTTCAACATAAGATGGCGACGTACGAGAGTACCAATGCCAAGTTCTACATCTTTTTGAACTCTATGAACAGCTTTAGCAAACTTAACGTCTAATTGGCTTAAGTTAGCTTTTCTCTCAGGAGACTTATCTTTTTCAACAATAAAGTCCTTAGGAATCTTCATAGCAGCTAGAAGCTTATCTCTAAAGTATTTAACGTCATCTACTTCTCCAAGGTTTTGTGCACCCGGAAGAGTATCAATTTTAGTTCCTTGTCCGTTTCTCATAGGAACAAAGAAATCCTCGTCTGAAGCTAGAGGGTTATATCTCTCATCAATGCCTACTCCGGGGTTATAAAACTTTTCTTTCTTAAACTTATCCTTTACACGCTCCATAAAGGTTTCAATCTTGGTTGCAGGCATATTTCCTGTCTCAATATAAAAGGCACGTCTTTCTGGTGCCCTTTGAACACGGTAGATAATCATCGAGTCTTCCATCAAACGTAATGATTCCCATGCTCTAACTCCCATAGCAGCCACACCTTTTCCATATGGATAGTAATTAGGGTCAGCTGTTCTCCTTCGGAAGTGAACTAACTGATTTTTATCAAGAGTGATGGTGTCTTTTCTGCTTAGTGGGTTAGCCTGCCCTGCATACATAGATTGTCCTTTTTGGGGAATCTCTTGTAAGAAATTCTGTAGGTAGCCGTACTGGTCTTCAACTCTGTAAATGAAGTTAGGGTTAAGGATTTTAAGACGTTGAATACCCAAAGCAGGGTTATTAAGGTCTACAATATTTTCTACAAAGCAATCTCCATATTTTACTACGTTCCGCACAATATCCCAGATAAAGTAATCAAACTTAATAGTTTGAAAGAACTTATCAATTTCTTCTTTTATGAGTTTATCTGTAGTTCCCACAATAAAGGCATTTCCTTTAATATCCTCTTGAGTGCCATCGTCTGCATAAATATCAAAAGCAGCTCCAATTTCAGGATACTCATCCATAAACTCAAATTTCTTATACCTACGAGTACGCTGGTTCTCAATAGCAGGGAGGCGAGCAAATCCTTTGGAGACACTGACGCCTCCTACACCCGCACCATCAAAGACATCTCCAGCTAAAGGAGTTAAGCTATCCCCTTCTAATGCTTTTGTTGCTGTTCGAGGAGGTCTCCCAGGACCACTTTGTTTTTTAGTCCCAAATACACTCTTAAAGAAAGCAAAAAACTTTCCTGAAAATAATTGGTTATTACTCGAATAACCCACTGGCTCGGGAAACTCTGTTAAACTTTCCTCGAGCAAATCGTCGTTACTGTTATCTTTTATTTCAGAATCCATGATAAATAATCCTTCATTGTTTCGGCGCCCTTCTTATCATATTTAGCCATCGAGCCAAAGTATTCCGGAGCCTTCTTTTCATTTTGCCCTTTGCTGAGCTCTACAGGGCTTTGTTCTATAATTTTTTCAGACGCAAATGCTCCTAAAGCTAGGCTCATTACTAGGTCATCGTTTCTTCCTTTGTCCGCTTGAATCTTACCTCCCTCGGTAATAATAAAACTTGTAAGCTCATTTACAGTTCGTTCCGAGTTTATTCTAATCTTAGAGGTGCGCACCGCCGTTTCCATACAATTCAACACAATATCTCTGTTTTTAACAGAGAGAAGAAGTCCTAAGTCTCCTTTTTCATCTTGCCACATGTTCTCATATTCGAAAGACTGGAAGAGGTCTTGGATTAAAGCTAGACCAAGACCATTGCGTTCTACAACAACATAAGCTAAATTGTACCTATTTCCTTCATCGAAGATAACTTTAGCAAAATCTTTTAGTGAAATCTTATTAGAGTAGAACTCTGCCACTTGTTCCCCGTTATAAAGGTTAATTATATGAAAAGCAGAGTTATCTTTATTTGTCCCGTAAGAAGCATCCGCACATAACATATAGTGACAGTAAGGTTCGGGGTCCTTCCAGACCCTCATCATGTTAGTATACTTTGAATAAAAGCCGCTATTTGTGGAATCTATAAGTTTTTGGAGAGTACTTCGGTTTAGGAAGGTATCTCCAGTACCTAGGAACTCGCACTCGTATTCTTGTAACCACATTCGCTCACCAATATTAGGACGAATTTCTTCTGACCACTCATCAGTATATTCAGGATGTTCCCTCCAAAAGATATCAATAGGGTGAAAATTGTTCTTTCCATCTTGGGCTTCAGTATACAACTTGTAATATAGGTTGGAAGTTCCATTAACCGTGGAAAGAAGCACCGCTGCACCACCAGTTGAGATAGTAGGGTACACTGCAGCCCAAAACTCATCCATGTTATCAACAAAAGCCGCCTCGTCTACAATCAATAAGGAGGTGGATTCACCCCGTCCAGCACCCGCGGGTTGGGATTTAATCTTACTTCCTGTAGAAAATACGATTGTGCTCTTATTTTTCTCTGGAGTTTCAGGGCGAAGAAAGGCAGGAAGGTCTTCATACATTGCGGTAACCCTTGCAAGGAAAGCTTTTGATTCTCTATCACCAATAGAGACAACAAGAATACTTTTATTGTCTTGAAATATCCCAAGCCATAAAGAATAAGCACACATAATAGTGGTTACTCCAGCCTGTCTAAACTTCTTAATAATGCTAAATCGGTGGGAATCTATCTCTTTTACAATTCTTTCCTGAAATCTGTACAATTCGAAGGGAATTATCCCTTTAATAGGGTGAACAATGTTTACGTACTTCTTAATAAAGTATACTGGGTCAGTTTTACACCTTTGGTATTCTGCAAGAAGTTCGTTACGGTCCATTAATAATATTTAGATATGAAGAAAATCGCTTTTATTCCCACTCGTGAACAAAAAAATTATCCTGTTACATCTTATTTAGAGGCAGCAGGGTTTGAAGTTCATCTTCTCGTAAACAAAAAAAGTATCTTTGATGCCTATACTGATGCTTTAAATGAGTTTTCTGTCAAAGCAGACGATATAGTTATTCTTTGTCATGATGATATAGAAATCCTTACTGATAAAAGTGTTTTTAATACGATTTTAGAAACAAAACTTGAAGATAAAAAAACTGGATTTGTGGGAGTAGCCGGAACGCAACAACTAAAACGCAGTGGTGTGTGGTGGGAAGGGATACATAGTGCCGCACTTCATCAGCATTTAAACCCTCTTAGGGGTTGTGTGTTCCATGGGGATAACATAAATGAGATACATCCAACATTTTATGGTTCCTTTGGTCGTGTGGTTGCTTTAGATGGACTTTTCCTTGCTACAAAAGGAAGAACCCTGTTCTCAGTAGGTACCAGTAAGCCCGCACAGTTTTCCGGTAACTGGGATTTTTATGATATTTTATATTCTTTTAGGGCTTTTAAGAAAGGATTTACTAATTTTGTAGTTCCAATTCAATTAATTCACCATTCCCATGGAGAAGGAGTACAAAGTGATTCATGGACTCAAAATAGAAATGCCTTTGTTAATGCATTTAGTGACGACCTACCGGCATCAATAAATTAAAATAATAAATTTAAAGGTTCTTTATCCTCACACAGATGTAAAAAAGAGTTAACCTTTTGAATATGAGGGGAGTTTTCTCCTTTTTCAGTATGGGCTATTAGTATTTTATGTGATACCTGCATTACATATTTAATTGCCTCTTCTTTGGTGTTGGGTTTTCCTTTAAAAGGGTTCAAAGTATCTAATACAATTACATTTTTGGCGTCAAGACAGGATTGTTTTATTAGTACTTTATATTCTGGAAGGGGAATAGAGACAAAATCCTTATTAGGAACCACTAAAATATAAGGAATATTTAAAAGATTTATTATTGCAAGGTACTCCAGGCAGACTCCCTTCGTAGGTACCATGTATACTAAGTCGGGAAATACCTCCGCTAAGCAACCAGTCAATCTACTCAGTGCTTTATTACGCTTTTTCACGGAATATCCTTTTCCTATTCTTGGAAATGCTTCTTCTCCAAAAATCCCTAGAATTTTTTGTCTCTTCATATGTTAATAGGTACCCTAAATAAGGTGTATGTCTCAGTATAATAGTTTTCTTTTGAACGAAATTGTAGCAAAAACGCTAGGAAGTCTTGCAGCATTACCTGTAACTGTTCCTCTTAACGCTTTAGGAAGTGTTGCTGGTGCAGCTGGCAATACAGCAGCCAAAACAGCTGGCGCCGTAGGAAAAACGGGAGCTGCTACACGTAAAGCTGCTACAGATACCGTTGGATTAACATCAACCCCTGAAGAGAAAGCAGCAAAAGAAAAAGCTAAGAGAGACAAACTAATAACCAAGACCCTTAAAAAGGACCCAGTAAAAGCAAAATTTATGAACCAAGCCATTCATCCTAACCAAAAGGGGAAAACTTCCCTAAACGCCCACCTTGAACAAGGGGATTTTGATAATTTCCTTAATGAGGTTATTGAAGAAGCAGGAGAACAGAGACTTCAACGACAAGTGAAAGCGGGAGTACCAGGAGCGAAAGCGAGACTTTCACAACGACAAGCAGCGGGCAAAAAAAGGGCAGACTCCACAGAGGGCTTAAGCGACAAGGACTACGACAAAGCTGTTAAAGATAGAAATAAGCCTAGTGTAGACCCATTAGTAAAAGCTAAAGCAACTAGACAAGAAAGACTTAAAGCCTTTAAGCAAGGCTCTCAAAGCGGTTTAGGGTCTGCAAGTCGTTCTGCTGGCGAGAGACAAGGTACTAGAGATAGTGCAGCTGCCTCAATTCGTAAAGCTAGAAGTCAACGAGATGAAGCATCCACGCGAGCACAAGGCGCTGAAGCCAAACTTGCTAGGCATCAGGATTCACGCCAAGCTGCTAGGGACCGAGTTAAAAAGAGAGCTTGGACACCCAAAACAGAAAAAACATCAACACCATCCCGAACAGAGAGATACAAGGCTGATGCGGGATACAAAGCAGCAAAAGCCGAACATCGGAAGGAACAAGCTACTCACTACGCTAGTACAGAAAAAACCAAGGGAATACTAGGATTTCGCAAGACTAGGGGACAAAGAACCGGACAAATGAGAGGTAAGGCTGAGGCTCAAGAAGAGAAATCAGCAATGAAAGCACGGAGAAAAGGCATGGAGGGTGGTCTAGCACGACGCATGCTTCGAAGAGTTACTCCTGGTGGACGCGCCCGCATGGACAAAATGCATGCTAAATATGCTACGCCCGGCGTTGGTGGTACCCCACAACAACAAAAGACACAGAGTGGTCTAAATCCTCAAGGACCTGATGCAGAAAAGAAATCTGTCCTTCAGTCCAAAGTTGCTACAGAAAGCAGACGTGGTCAGTTTGATAAACTTATCCGAGAGGGATAGATTCATCAATAAGACTTTCTAAGTCTCTTCTTACTTTCGCAGATGCTACTAGGTGATATACACCGTAGGATTGGAATGCATCCTCTTGTACTTCAAATACCTCATACATAAGGTTTTGGAACCTTGGTTGTATGGCATCTCCTGCGTGAAGCTTTCGCCCGAGCTTCATCTCTAAATACGACTTATTGAATGTAAATGTCTGGTCGTTGGTTAATTGAATGCCAAACTCCCCTAAGTCCTCTTGAACGGCTAAAGGCTCGTAGTGTCCTCTTACTAAGGTTTTGTTATAGTACCTTTTTAAACGGTCTTCCCCATAAAGGTCATCCGCAGTAGCCTCATCAATTTCATACTTATAAACGAAGAACTCTGAACCCCCTAGACCGATTATTTCCTCGTCAATTAAATTAAATAAAGTAATATCAGGGTTGTTCTCATCGAACATATTAAGAAGCGACGAGTCCCTAGAGAGTTCTTCCATCTCCCCTACGGATTCAAATTCCCGAAAGTGCTTCTTATAGTTGCTTTTAGACATGACTAGCTAGTTTTAGACCTAGCTTTGTCCGCAGATTCTCTTTGTGAAGCAAGTTGTCTTGCTTGACTTACGTGGGCATCCCGTTCCGAAGCTAGTTGTTTTCTTTTTTTACGAACCTCATTAGAGTTAGCATCCCATGATTTTCTCATATGAGTAAGTTGTTTTGTTAAATGAGAGATTTTAGCCTGTACCTCAGTAGCTTTATCGGTAGGTTCATCAACTTCAGTAACCATAGATTCATTGGCTTTTTCCTTTGCCTTTGGGTCTCCAGGCTCTCCGTACCGGTCACGGCTTCTTACAGTACCAGACTTATCGGTTTTAAACTTTTTAGGTGTAGGCAATGGCTTTACATCCTTTCCTGTAAGATAAGCATGTCTGTCTTGTAATCCAGCGGCTTTTCTTTCCTCGTCAGTAAGAGGAGCAAAAAACTTCTTAAGCTTTTTAAGAAATTTGCCTTCGTTTATAATATGGTCTATTTGTCTCATTTAATTTACCTCCCTATCGTTAGATATACGTGGTGCTCTCGCTAATCTCTCTTGCCGCCTAGCCTTTAGTTTAGCTGCGGCAGCGTCTACGCCTGCTTTGCCTGCTTCAGTTCCTTTATCTACAGCAACTTTAGTTGCTACAGTTTTAGCAACAGCAACAGCGGGTCTCACTAAAGCTGCAGACTCATCAAGTTTTCCTATTTGTTTCATGCTTTACTTGCTTTCGCTAATTTTGCTTTGGTACGCATCTTCTTGAATCCCGATTCCTTAGGCTTAACCGCTACATCTCTGCCAGGGGCGCTGCCGAAGCCGCCAGGTCTTGACCACATAGTGCCTCTCACACTCTGCTTTTTACTAAATCCACGGGACCTATTTATTGAATAAGCGGATAACTTGTTATTGCGGTCCCATTTGCCACCTTTAGCCTTATAATTCCGACCTGAACCTCCAGGCTCCATGTCCTTACTTCCCCTTACTTTCTTATCGCCGCGCCTGCTTTTGTAGCTACCTGTTGAGTCTTGAGAGTGCATTCCCTGTTCGGAGCGACTTGCGTTTTTCTGTGCCATTACTTCGGGAGTCCCCCTAAGATTAGGGGAGTGTGATTTCTTCCCTATCGCAACCTCATCAGCGGTATAACTACCGTGACTTCTATTGCGTCTAACCTTTGAACTTTTAACTTGCCGCTCGCCAGCAGGAGTCTTAGGTGTTAGCTTTCCACCCTTATCCTTTTCTATGTCTCCTGTTCTTATGAGCCTTGCAAGCTTTTCTGTAAGTATATTTATTTTTCCGATAGGTCTCATCGGTTCTTTCTCTCCTTTTTAGATACAATCGATGCATCACGCTTCTTAGCCATCTTCTTGAAAGTTTTGGCTAGAGCTTTAGCTTTTCCTGTGCATCCGGGCTTAGTAATAGGAGTGCACTTACCTTCGGTACCACGACGTTCGATGTCTTTTTCAGCACCTTGAATCCAATTGTTATCTTTTTTCTTGGCTTCAATAATTTTGAAAGAACCTCTTTCTAGGTGGTCATAGAAATTCTTGACCTCGCTCCCATAGCTTACTTTACGTTGCTTGCCATAGTCGGAGTTCTTCTCGTAGTCCGGACCTGTGTGAGCTGTATATTCCTTGCCTTGGTTCTTCACGCCTATAGCGACGTCTCCAGGAACTGTCATTTTAGTCCAGGGAGCTTTTACCGTCGTCTTACTAATAGGGTCATTAGGCTTCTCCTTCTTCATTTTTGTTTTTTTAGCCTCTTGCTTTTTAGCTTCCCATAGCGTCATACCTCCATGCTCTTGATGGTCTCTTACAGCTTGGTTGCTAAACGTGTTATTGTGAGGACCTTTGTTTCCAAAAGAAGCAGTATTAGATTTCTTGCTATTAGGAAGTTTGGACATACTAACAGATTTAGAGTTGTTTCCCTTATTAACATTCTTAGTGTTAAACTTAGGCATCCCTTTATAAGCAACTTTCATTACATTAACATCCCCAGGCAAAGATACTTTGGCGGCAGCCTTAGTATGTACTTTAATAGGTTTAGGCATGTATAATCCCTTGGTAACATCAACGTCCCCTGGAAGAGTACCTGCTCCTTTTACCTTGGCTCCTTTTTTGTAACCCTTCCCTTTGTAATCTTCAAAGATGTGAAATTCGTTTTGAAATATGTCCATGTTATTATTTAGTGTCTTTGTCGTTATCTTCCCCAGCAAAAACTTCCGGGTCTATACCTTTTCGTAATTTAATACGACGTTTCGCGGCTTTTTTGCCAGATTCTTCCTTTTCCTTGTCGGTGGTAGTTCCTTGCTCGGAAGATTCATATACTAGTTTTCCTATTGGTCTCATAATTATTTGTCCCCCATTGACTGGTCAAACTGTCTTTTTTCTCGTTTATATTTTAAACTCGCTTTCGTATTCGAGACATATTGTTTTGCTGACTCAGGTGTGAGTTGTCCATCTTTAGTTCTAATTCCCATCATGATTTGTTTAGGAATATGTCTTGCGCGTGTCTTCTCTTTCCCTTTCTTACTCTCTTGCTTTTGGTTTAACCTTTGTAGGGCGTTTATTGACCCTCGGGCATGACCGGTTGGAGCGTTACGACCTCCATAGTAGTTCATGGCTTGTACCTGCTTTCCATGTTTGGCACCTCTTTCTTTACGGTCAGCATCCCGCAACGCTTGTTCAGCCTTGTTTCTTGCGTGTTTCCGCTTCTCGTTGAGTATGCCTATTGGTTTCATAATGTCTTCGCGATTTTTTTTTAAAACGCTACCTTATATAGTCTATTCTATGTGAGGGTACCACAAACAAAATGAGAGAGAATTTCTTTTTTAACAAGCTAGGAGTTAATGGGATTCAACTAGACCTAGCTGAAAATTGCTAGTGACCGCCTCACGTGCTGCCGTTAGGTTTCTTATGAGGATGTGGTTCTTTCTTATGGTCATCATCATCATAAGCTCTGCCTAGATTCTCAGAACCAAACTTACCAGCTAGGGAGTCTATCTTGCCAGGGTTCTTACGCAAATAACTTCTTAAAGATTTTTTATCTTTTTTCTTTAGAGGTCTCATCTCAGATATCTTCTTTACTGCTGTTTTACGAGAACGGCTTTCATCCAAGTGAGCGGCAAGACTTTCTTTGCTTTCATGCATTTCTTTCTTACGAGCCATGCGCTCTTCGTATTCTTTGTTACCTCTACCAGTAAGCTTTTTGAAATTCTTATGTGTTTGGAAAGCTTTTCTAATTTTTTTCCCCGTGTTGCGAGCATCTCCTTCCTTTTCTTTTTTTCTTTCTTTTTTTAGATGTGCCATCAGTTCCGGGTTTTCACCATAGTCAGCGCGGACAGCTTTTTCGATACCCCCAGCCTGCCTAATCAAAGCATCACCTTTACGACTCAAGCGCTTCTTGCCTCCAGAGCCTTCAGTAAGCTCACCTCGCTTCTTCATACTTAATGCGATAGCAACCGCTTGGTCTTGTGGCTTACCTTCCTTTTTTAAAATTTTAATTTTGTTTGATACAGATTTGCCTTCTAAAAATAATATACGTTTTAGGATGCGGTTCATTTCCTCTTCAGAGGGTAAAGGGTTTCCATTCTTAAATAAGTCCATGTGTTATTTAGGCATCTCAAAAAAATAAGAGCCCAGATAATTAAATCTGAGCTCTGAAAAAAAAATTAGATATTTATAATATATTAGCTATAATCATGTCTATTCGGATTGTAGTCAGCACAGAGAAGAGAGTAATCTATGGTTGCACCATGATACCAACCCAGACTGCCATTCCAATTATGGTCCGGGTTAAAGCGAACACTATTATGTAATTTGAATCCTGATTGAACGCATGTTCCAACGAAATCCAAAGCCCAGAGAACATCGGCTGTTGTATCACTTTGAGCTGTATACGCTCCACCGTCCCCTGCTAATCCCTCGTTGCCTACAACTAGGTTGCAATTATCCGGAACCGTTATTGGACTAAGCTCATTAAAACCCTTCCACTCATTACCTAAAAATAAAGATTGCTTCATAGCAAACGCAGTAGAGGGAACTGGTTGTACGTACACTTGGAGCTCCGAACCATATGCCGGGCTTACGGGTACGCCTGAAACTACACCATAATGTGAATAACCAACACATGTCTGGTCATACACTGTATCAACAGCATCATCCCAAGGACGGCGATTAAAAAACTTTTGCGAAGTAGTTACTGTTCCTGCAGGACCGAACGTTCCTGCACTAACATTCCCATAAGAATTTCCATTTGCATCTGCACTTAAAGGATTGACCTGGAATTTTTGAGGTTGATGGTAACCGGAGGTGGTATAAGGGTCATAGCTCTTGGATTTAGACACAGCTGCCTCAACGCAAAATGCTAGTTCCGTACCATAAAGATAACCCGATACAGTATTAACAGATGGGCTGAACCCAGACAAAGTAAAATCTGCATCCGTTAACGTGTTTCGGCTTAATGCCGTAGGAACCCTATAATATGTTAACTTGAGTTCTTGCGATTCAATGGACCAAGGACCGGAGACATCGAAATCTCCTAAAGCAGAAGTGGCTCCACTTACGAAATTAATTCCGGATGTTCCGTCCATGTATCCGGCTCCGCCAGATACGCCGTATTGGGTGTTATTAGCTACTTGTGGTGTGGGTGCGGGTAATGGCATGTATTATAATCTCCTATGATTATATAGAATCACAGTACATCACAATAACTTAAAAATTCAAGGAATAAAATAAAAGCTAACGTAAAACCAGAGACACTAAAGGCTGCTATTCCCATAGCATTCCACCAATCCATACTGTCTTGCTTATTACGTTGTTTTCTCATCTATTCTGTGTCTCATCAAAAGTTTGGTCGCTCATCTTACGTCCGAGTGTTCTTAACCATCTGTCACGTTCATGGTACCATTTACCCCGCTCATTATTAAATCTGTCCGATTGTTCTTCCATCTTCTTTAAGAGGAACCTCTCGCGTATTATACTAAAAATAACCCAACACCCTAAAACCCCATAATCTAATAAAATCGTCTCCATACAGTATGTAGGAGTCCCAAGATGCATAGGAGTCCCAAACCTTAGGAGTCCCAAGATGAGTAGGAGTCCCAAACGATATAAAAAGAACACTATGTATCTGTATTACGGTGCATATGCGTAGGAGTCCCAAGAACGCGAAGTTTTCCGCTCGCCCTATCGCCCTTACCCCTTATGAGGTAAGGACTTAGGCGAAAGATTAACGCTTCATGCCTAGTAACTCACGGTAGTCGTGGTAGGCTAGTTTCACGCGATGCTTTAATGGCAAACGCTTATACGAAGGCTTTACGCCTTGCGTAGCATAGTAAGAATCCGAACCACCAAATATGTTTTTGGCGTACTTCCCATTCGGCAAAGTAGCATACGAATTATGGTTACCCAAGCGGTGACCATCAGACATAATAGGGAGCCTACGGCGAGTATTACGGTAATGCTCTAATAGCGCGGGAGCGATATCATAAGCAATTTGAGAGTTGCGGGCATTGGCGTACGCGAAGGCAAAAGCCTTCCCCACAAGAATTGAGTAGAGGTTAATTAGGTAATTCACAGTACGTAGTATACCATAGCGCACACGTGCTGTCAAGTATTTTTTCAAGCGGCGGGTCGCCGTGTCCGTAAGTGCTTATGCAATAAGGGGTTAGGAGAAATAAGAATAATAATGAGATTTTACTTGACGTAGCCCTATGGCGGTGCTTATAATAAAGGTAATGAAATATGACCTAACCGATTTAGTGGGGGAGTTGGAAGACCGCCCCGATTGTACAAACTGCTGTGATACAGGAACGTATTACAATAATAACGACGTAGAGGAGTTCTGCGACTGTGATAGTGGCAACGCTCGCGAGTTTAATCACGATTTTGCTAATGATGAGTTCGAATTAGTGGAAGGCGATTTTGGCACATGGGGGGAGGAATAATGGAAAGCTATTCATGCTTTGATGCGTCCTCTTTCTCTCTGGGCTCGGATAGGAATAAATGGGCTGTTCCCTATGATAAGGTAGTGGATATGTGTATGCACGTTGTCCCCGATGAGGTGTATGAAGCTGTTTGTGGTTTATTCTTAAATGAGGAAATTCATTGGGACAACATGAGCCTTAATCAGAAAGCCGATGTTTCGGTGGTTTGTTCTCTACTCGTTTCGTCCACTACAACAGGAATAGAGATGAATCATATTTATAGGCATTTTACTATGCCTCATAGGTATACTATGCTTTTCCAAAAACTAGAGAAAATGGGAAGTGGTGTTCCTACCTCAGAAGACCTAGAACAAATGTTTGGAATGTAGTTGAAAATGGGCGCAGGGCGCGGACGCGGTATGCGTAAGTCTTTATTCTATCAGGAGTTAGGCTGGCTGCGAGAATAATTATATTTTACTTGCAACATAAACGTGTTTATGTTATAATGATGATAATGAAAGCTAACCCTAAACTATCTAACACTAGCAAAATGCCTAGTAAATCTTGGTCGTTACCTGCATGGGAAACTTGCTTAGGTGCGCGTATAACTAACGCAGATACAAATCAGCCCGATGTTGCGCCTGCTTGCAAGGGTTGCTATGCTTTGACGGGTGCTTATATGTTTCCTAATACTATTAAAGCGCGCGAGCATAATGCCGAAGATTGGAAAAATGACGATTGGGTGCAAGCTATGGTTAAGGCTATA
>Ga0080013_1000224_pt1 | contig 80988 bp, 74 predicted proteins | sample ETNvirenome_6_85_FD_69236 | JGI IMG/M metagenome (GOLD analysis project Ga0080013, IMG submission 69236) | Marine viral communities from the Pacific Ocean - ETNP_6_85 (SPADES assembly) (version 2) | ecosystem: Environmental > Aquatic > Marine > Oceanic | place: Pacific Ocean | collected 2013-06-19
CAAGAGAAAACTAGGGAAGCTCTCCGCTAGAGGAAACTAATGAATACATACAAAAGAATTTATAATATATTATTAGAGAGGAGTGGAGCGAGTCGCGCTAGAACTGCTGGACGAAAAGAGGATGCTAAAATAGAAAGGAAAAAAAGAAGCGCGGAGCGCAAAGGCAAGAGCACTATAGGGGCAGCGGAGGCCCATAGAATGGGGAGGAGATCCGCAGAGTCGTTTGGTTCTTCAAGAGCGCTAACAAAAGCAGCAAAAGAGCATGGAGGAAAAGGTACAGCAGCTTCAGAAGTTGCAAAGAGAGCACTAACTTCTCATGCAAAAGAAAGAGATATCGTTGCAACAAGACAAAGAGGGGCAGGAAGAGCCGCTTCCCGACACACCACACACCTATTAGGAAAAAAATGAATATTTACGAAAGAATTTTTAATATATTAATAGAAGGAGAAGGTCGTTCTCACGATGCTCCTGGGCATGAAGAGAGAATGAAAGCCCATATAAAAAGGATTAGAAGCCATCCTGAATTTAAAGAAGATAGACCCGAGAAGCCCTCTGGTGGTACAAGAGCTTCTAAGAAGACACAAGCAGCGAACGCTAGGGCAAGAAAGAAAGAAGCACAAAAAGAGACAGACCAATTCAGTAGAGGAACTGTCTCTCAGCAGAGAGGAAAATGAACTCCAAAGGAGAACTTAAAGACTCTCCAACTCCGTAGGAAAGTACAGCTTCACCAAGTCCATCAAACTCTTAGGTAGGTTCTCATCTAGAAGGTGATGCATGATCTTAGTGTCCCACACATTCTTTGTGTAGATTCCATGATTGATCAGGAATTTCAGATCAAACTTAGCGTTATGGAAAACTTTCTTGTTGCGGGGGTTCTCTAAAATCTTACGAAGAATAACCCATACCTTAGCATAATGGGGCTCACCCTTCTTAAAAGGAGAGTCCTTATGGTCACACGGGATGACCCAATTGCTGTCTTTAGAAGAGATAGCTATGGTTTGTATGCTATCTGTAAGGAAATTTAGTCCAGTGGTCTCAATATCAACGGCCAGAGTTTCGTCCGTACCTGCTAACACCTCCCCCAATACTTCCAACTCTTTTTCCGTTGTGAGGACTTGGTACTTGAGGTCCCCTTCGTGCGTTTTGCCAAGTACATATTTCTCATACGCATTTCGGAGATCCGTTTCGAACAAGGTTCTGTGCCTAGGTTCCTTAACGACAGAATAAGGATGGAAAATAGGAACAACGACACAAGTATGCCCATCATCAGTTGTATAATCATAAGATTTACCTCTTTTGTTAGTGATGCCACTCTTCTTGATCAGCATCTTCATTGCTAAATTACCACACACAAACACTAGGCGCGGTTTTACTTTATTAATAGTGGCCTGCAAGTGGCTTCTACAGGCAACCATATTATCGGGGGTCATATCTGCCTCCCTAACAGAGGGACACTTAACCGATGCAGCTACCTCAAAAATAGAGCCTGGGTATAATTCAGAGATAATCTCTAGTTCAGGCTTAGAAAAGGCAGAGAATTTACCAAACCTATAGGTTATAGAATCTGAGAGAAAAAGGGTCTCGCTCTCCCCTAAATACTCATAGTCGAGAACACAATACTCAGGTTTAGCTTTGTGAAGAATAGAACACTCACCACATAAAGGATTTCTTTCTTCAATTGCATACAAAGAGTGTAAGTTATTCATCTATAATAAATTATGAGCAAGCATTACATTGATAATAAAAAATTCGAGGAGCTTATTAAGAAGTATAAACAGGAACCTCGTACATATGAGGACGAACTATTTGAAATGTTTGATCTGCTCATATCAAATATCCTCGTAGGGTTCTCATTTAAGTTAGAAGAAGATGACGCAAAGCAAGAGTGTTTTCTATTAATCCTTAAGACACTTAAGAACTTTAACCCTGACGTAGGAAATGCGTTCAACTACTTTACCACTATCATACTCAATAATCTAAAGCTTTTATATACTAAAAACAAAAAATATATTGAGAAGATAGATGCCTATACAGAGATTAAAAAAGACTTACTCTAAATCTAGAGACTCGTAGACCATAGGAAGATAGTCCTCGGAGTGGACCTTATGCTTTCTAATCCTCACAAGCTGGGGTAGAACGGTACTCCTAAAGATAACAAAAGAGTGGGGCATGTGGTAGCTGTCCACGATGTAAAGCGGAGTTGCGGACTCATTAGCAAGAGCATAGCGCCTCTCCAACTTCTTCATAAGAGCTTTACAATACTTGTCCCACGGGGAGACAAACAAAAGATGTAGCTCTCCCTTCTCTCTCTTCTGCTTCCTTAGGTGACGGTTTAAATCGTTCTCCTTAGTCAGCTTCACCAACCTGTAATTCATTTCTTACTTACTCTTTTTCGGGACTCTCGGAAACGGGGACCCCTACTGATGACAAATCAAGGTCGTTATCTTCAGCATGTTGCTTCACAGCTTCCATTAGTTTAATTTCCATAGTTTCTATGCCTAGTTTAAAAATGCCCTTCAGAAAATGATCTTCGTCAACTTCAGGAGGCTTCACCATAGACATAAAATTCTTGAAGGCTAACGCCTCATCTTTGCTTAATTTAATTTGTAGTTTCATACGATCTCTAGTCCTGTCACTTAGTTTAATATCCCAATCTTCAAAATTAAGAGTAATGGATTCAGTCATTGCTAATCAAGGTATAATAGTACATGAAGGATATATTAGACCTCCAAAAATTGAAAAAAAAGAAACGAGTAAATAGTAAAGCCAAAGGAGGGGCGTTTGAACGACAGATGGCTAACATGCTCAACGAGCAGTTTCAAACCAAAGACTTTAACCGTACCCCTGGGAGTGGAGCATTCGCTACCACCCATCAGCTTCCTGAACACATAACAGTCGCAGGGGACCTAATCACGCCACTAAATTTCAAATTTTGTATAGAGTGCAAGAAAGGGTACAACAACCAAACGATCTACAGCCTACTAGATTACAATTCGAAGATATGGGAGTTCATAGAACAATCGGAAAAAGATGCAAAGAAATTGAAGAAAGTGCCTATGATTATATATAAACAAGATAGAAAGGATATATTAGTAATAACTTATAAAAATATGTTTACTACAATGATACCTTCTATTACTATATTTAAAGATAATAAAGAAACATTAACATCTAATACATATAGTATTTATAAACTAAAAGATATACTAACTGATAGAAGAGAGAACTGGTTTAACGGTTAGCTAATAGGTGCTCAAGAAGTTTAGCTTGTCCTTTTAAATAGGTCATCATCAAACTATCTTCTACTTCCTTACCCTTTTTCAGTTTTTTCCTCAGTGTTAAGTACTCATCCTGTAAATCAGAACTAATATGTGCAGTAGTATTAGTATCTACAGAACCATCATCCATCTTTTTACGCTTGGATCCCAAGGAAACATATTTTTTAGTGCCTCGTTTCTTTAACCTTAAAGTAGAAGAGGAGCCCTCAAGCTTTACATCCCATGCTCCCTCAACATCTGTTAGTGAATCCTTTTTACGGGCTTCTACTGCTGCATCATCTGCATCAAAATTAATAATACCTCTCGTTGCATCATTGATCGGTTTTTGGTGAGACCCAGCAAGAGTTTTATTAGCTTCCAAGAGCTTCTTATTGATGACTGTATCATGAAGAACACCTCCACATAGCTGAGCGGTGTATGCTAAATTTAATCTTGCGCTCCTAGCAAGAGCAGTAAGTTTACCATCAGCACCTCTTGAATTACAATCACCAGCCTGTTTAGCGGTAACCATAAGCCGCGTAACCTCTTCTTTGAACTTTAATCTAGTCTTCTTGTCCTTAAGGTTTATCGTTCCTCCTGCTTTTTTAAACAGCTTCTCTACACGGGCGCGTATTTTGCTATCGACAGGTAAATTCCCCATCTTCTTTTCAAGAATAGGGAGCGCGGTCTCAAAAGAAATCTGGCTGACGGTCCCATTAGGGCTTGTCATCCCTGTAGAATTAGAGGGCAGAATAGAATCCATGCTGGTATACATATCATCTAATTTTGTTTGATAGTCTCTAGCATCCTGTAAGAGTTGTGGATTCGCATCAAAACCTAGCCTCTCTTGAGTTTTAAGCTCGAATCCAGGAGCTACACCCCCTGCCTTCTGGCCCATTACTAATGCATTACGCTTTTTCCAGGTTTTAAACTCGCCTCCCTTAGTGGACTCTCCTTTTTTGTAAGATTTAACACTACAGCCTACAACAGATACTGTGTCAGAATCTTTTAAGTCGTATGCCTCTTGGTATATCTCAACTAATTCAGGGTTAAGCTCTCTTAGTTCGCCTATTGTGTAACTTTGTATAGCTGCATCCTCACCCTCCAGATTAAACTGCCTTACTGCCTCTTCAGCCCTCTCAGCAGCAGGAGAATCAGCCCCTGCATGATCTAAATAAACGTACTTAAGATCATCCTTATACCCATTCCCTACTGTGGTCCCTACGGGAATACTCATATCTGGATACATTTGTCCAGTCGAGATGATAGCCTCTTCTAAAGCCATAGCAGTACTTAAATACTCATTAAGACCATCAGGTTTATTAATAACTTTCCCCAGATCAAGAAGAGCATCTGCTATAAAATGGCTGTCCAAAGTTGTAGCGACCCCGCTATCCACTAAATCCCGTGCCCATTTATGAGCTTCTTCAAATTTATCTAAGTCTTCCAGAATTTTGTGCCTTAAGTACTGACCAAACTTTTTCCTAACTTTGGATATGTCTCCACCTTGGGATTCAATATTGCCTATGGTACTATAAAAGGTCGCCGCAGCGAAGGTAACTTCTAACCCTGTTCCTCTATAATCCGCAAGCTGTGCTTCTGTAAACTGTGCTTCCTCTGTACCTTTTCGAATTTGTTCAAGCCCACCATCGCAAATTTCCTCCATTCGTTCCGCAGCAAAATCGAAAATATCCGACTTTGGCATAACAATACCTTCCGTTTGATCCCCATCTGCATGAAAGACATAATGAGCCTTTTTCTGTCCTGTAACCCTCCTTACAGAGAGAGGCAAATCACGACACATCTTATCTTTATTAGTGTCTGTCACCGCTGACTCCCCCTTAGTAGCGAAAGATAAAAACAAATTCATTGACTCAGTAGCACCTCTCATGAGATCAAGATTTGAACTAACTGCTAAGTCTGAAATTTCGAACCCTCCCTCCTCGGAAATTGTAGCAATAGTTCCGTTTGCTAATTTTTTTTCCATGGAAGTGGGGGCACCTCCTGTAACATAATTACCCATCCTAGAAGGATTCATCCAACCTTGTTCTATGCCTAAAGTCTGGGCTACTGCTGCCATATTACTGACACGCTCAAGCATAGTCACCATATTGGCATTTAATTCCTCATCAAAGAGACCAGCAGACTCAAACTGTCTTCCAGCCCTGTCCTCAGCTTCTGTAGATACCGAATCTACTACTCCTTCTTCCGCTTCTCCTGGAAAGTTTCTCTGATACCAAGCTTCAAAGTGATCTGTAGGGTTTCCTTTAGCATCTAGAATTGTTGCTTTATTCCCTGTCTTAGTAACATTAGCAGCCACAACATGGCCCCCATTATCCTCAGGAGTATCAGTCGTATTGTCTAGCCCAGTTGTAGGGTCTGTTTGAGCAGCAGCTTTATAGGCAAGAACATCCCGCATTACCCCTTCTTTATTTTTAACCTGAGCAATTGTACCGAAAGGGGGTCCCACAGGAGCGTTCCATGCCGCAGTCCTCGCCTCATCTTGGGTCATAACTTTAGTAGGTTCTTTTTCTGGAGTAGTACTATCTCCAGACTTTTTCGCTGCCTTCTTCTTAGCTTCAGCCTCCAGAAGTTTAAGGCTTCTTTTCTTAAGTTTTGAGTAGCTCTCTAATAATTCTGTGAAATAATCCATACCATATCATAGTCTATAAAATAAACCCAACCCGCATCCACACGAGTTGGGTTTATAAATTTGACTTTTAATTATTATCCTACTGTACTGTTAACGGTCCCGGTCTTATTGTTAGTATTGACAAAGTAATCGTACTTGAATGTCATTTCAATGGTGTGAAAGTCGTTAGTGGAGTAGTTATATTCTCCATGTACTATCTTCATGGGGTAAGCTCCGAACAAACGAATAACATTGCGTGGTTTACCTTCTCCTGTGAGTTGAGTAACTTGAATTTCATTCTTGAAGGAGGGGAGGGTCCCACTCTCTCCAGGAACTTTAGCACTCATTAAAGCCCCTGTTCTAGGATCATAGGTAAGGGCAAATAGTTCATACAAAAGCTTGTCAACTTTAGTTCTTTGTAAGTTATCAAAAGTTACTACCAACTCCTCCATGCTTGGGCGACCAGGATAGTAAACTTTGTCATTAACTCTGTTTACTTCAATGGTATCAACATTCATCCCAATACCATTAACTTGCTTAGCAGCTAATGTTAGAGGCTTTTGTACGAAACCAACGGGATCTTTCTGTCCAAAAAAGAAAGAAATTTCCCATTGATAAGCTCGTACTGAGTCTAACTCAGTCGAAATGAGGGGGGTTGTGGGCTGCTCCCCATTAATAGTACGGGCTACTGCCTCATCATTATTTAAAAAATATGCGTCTGCCATTTATAGTCTCCTAAATTATCCTAAACTAGCGGATTGGTTTGTTATGTTAAGCTCGAATACAAGAACCTCTGCAGCCTTGGTAGGCTTGATAAGCACTTTGCACCAAAGCTCATTTCTATCTACCCTCACTGGAGTATTAACAGTCTCATCACAGACTACCTTGAACTCAGTAATTCCCCTACGTCTCTTAATATCCTCAAAGAGAGGAACAAGTAGCTGTTGGATTCTTTCTTGAGTTACCTTATCGTTAGGCTCAAATACAAAGCGTTGTGTTGATGCAGTAATGACTCTCTTAATGTAAATCATTAATCGTCTTACATTAATTCGATCTAATGCGGTGGGGGCTCTCTGTGTAGTACGTTGACCAAAAATAGTAATACCTTGAAGGGGGAAGTTAACGATGGGGTTAACAACATTGCCTCCGCTATACATGCTGTCTCTATCACCTTGATTAATATCTACTTCAGTATCAACAGGCTTAGTTAAACGCCCCCTCGAAAAACCAGCAGGAGCGAACCATAGGTCAGATACAGTGTCAGTATACCCCATCTGACGCACAGCAAAGATTGCTGGGTCCATCCAGATGTCTTTCCGCATAGTAGGTTGGTAAACTTTTACTGCAGGGAAGTAAAGAGCAGCATACGAACTGTTAAGGGCTGCTGTTCTTCCTGTTGTTTGGCCGTTAGCGAATGCAATAGCATCACCTACACCACCCACTCCGATAGGAGTTCCTAAAACAGCCAAGAAGTCTCCTGATCTCTCGGCTAATGTAACAAGTTCATTCTGAACAGCTTGGGAAGTAATTCCTGGGACAATACCGATAGTAATAGGGACAGTCTCATTAAGAAGAGCCTGCAGTCCTGTTCTACCTGTTTCATTAACAACCCCTATAAGAGCGGCTGTTTCTTCATCTTCATTTGTTCCATCACCGTTTGTCCCGTCTGCTAAAAGGGTAGTGCCACCAACAAGCTTGGCGAATTTATTAGTGTTGGTTACGTCAGTACCAAAGAAGATAGTTCCTATTGAAGCGTTGAAAGGATGATCCTCAAGGGTTACAGGTTGGAGGCCAGTACCAACAAAGAAGCTTCCTTTAATAAACTCAGAAGTGGGATCAACATTTCCTGTATTAATTACTTCCGTAATTTGGCTACCTGATGCTTGGAAGGATACTTTGAAAGATTCATCAGCAATACCATTCTCATTTACATTCAGGATATTATTGCCACCTCCAACTGATTGAACGGAGATTGAGTTTCCTACAATGCTTCCATCAGGGAGAGTAGCCGTGTTATAGCCAGTTCCAGGCCATAAAGAGTTGACCACATAGGATACACCGTTTGCTGTACCTACCGCAACAGTAGTAGTACCTATTACGTCTTTTGTGTTTGCCCCTCCGATAATAGGTGCCTCTGCAAGGGTTCCATCAGCAGCAACCTCAAAGCCGCTAACACCAAGTTCAGCGTTAGCACCTGCTGCGAAACCGACTATGGCAGTGGCGGTTCCATCTTTATGAATTCCTACCTTATCACCATCGAGGTTGCCTCCAATAGCTTTAAAGACCTCACCAAAAGAAGTAAACCCGTCTGCTACAGTACCACCAAAAGGAACATAGAAATCACGGGGAACAGCATATTGCTTTACCCCATTGGAATCAGTTACTTGTACTCGGATAACGTGAGTTTTGTCAGCAGTTACTCCAACACTATTAGCAATCGTAGTGTTAGGACATGTTCCCACTTCTACATTACCAGCAGCCACCGTTGCGGCATTAGGCCCATCGGGCACTGCACCTCTAACGTAGTAAGTTTGGTTGGCAGTTTCAAGTATCTCTAATGCGCCTTCAATACCTTGACCTGCAAGATCATCAGTGGGTCTCCCGAATGCGCGAATCAAGTTTTCTTGACTGGTTATTAAAGTAGGTACGTTTACTGGGCCTTTGGTTGCAAAACCAACAACACCCACCACAGTTGGGTTTACAGCAGGGGTATAATCACTGATATCTTTCTCAACAACGTATACACCTGGACTAACGAAACTTGCCATATTTTATCTCCTAAGCGTTTTTAATGCTAATCATTCTCCTTTGTGATAGTACTCTAACTTGGTGGCTAATAAAAGATGCAGGAACCATTAAAGTTTCCTTGGGCATAATCCATCGCCTGTCTGATCCGCTGTTAGTATCAAAATAAACTTCTAATCTTTGTAAACTATCGTTGGTTAATAATTTCATAATTACCTCTATTATATTTAGTAAATAACAAGTCTAATAGTGATAAAAAAACTAGGATATCCCTGCTTCAATGTTGATTTCTTCTATCTTTCCTGTAGATGTTATTCTAAATTTTGGACTTCTAACATAGGTTTCTACCGTAGCCACAAAGGTTTTTCTGATTATACGGTCTTCCCTATCGGCTAAAGAAAATGCATAATTATTAGTCTCTGCTGCTAAGAATACTTTACTATCATGACTAAACTTAGTTCGAAGTTGAATAGAAGGATTGAATTGGAGTCTTACCTGCTGGGAAAGCTGATCCATATCTTCCATATATTTTGTCCAAATATTAATATTGTATCTTATTGTCACAGGCCTGTCACAGAGGCTTATTATCCTCTCAGCCCGTTGGGTGTCCTTATTGAAATAAGTATTGTTCATAATCACAGGATAAAACCTACGACGAGCATCATCTTCTACAATAGAGTCTTGAGACACCGTAAGCAAAGGAAGGATCATGTTGTCATCTTCTTTGAATTTAGCTATGGTTCTTTCTGGATTACCATACCTACACTTAACCTTAATGGTTTCTAACTCATGATTCAGATAGGGAAGATCATTAAATTCATTCAGTAAAAAGCGTACAATTTCTTTATACCCATTAATAGGAATGACCATTTTCTTATTCATTTGCTGAATAAGGTTTAACATATACTCTTTACTGGTTACATCTGACATTACTACAGAGGATAAATCAGTATCTACTAGAATATTAGAAACAAAAGGGGCTTCAGACATGATCTATATCAAGATATCCCCCAACATCTTCAGTCTTCTTAGTGTAGGGCTCATCCACCACCTGAATCTCATCACGGAGGAGTTTAGCAATGCAAATTATATGGTAGACCCCATAGATTTGGAACCCGTCTTCTTGCACCTCAAAGACTTCATACTTTTGGTTCTGAAATTTAGGTTTAATTATATCCCCCTCAATAGGATCTCGCCCTAATTGAAGATTGATATATGATTTATTGAACACGAATAGCTGATCGTTAGTTAACTCTAAACCGAACTCAGTTAAGTTTTGCTCTAAAGGCTTCGGCTCGTAATGTCCATACACATCTAAAGGGCTCGTAGCTATTGGCTTAGTACGAGATTCGAGATAAACCTCATCGTAGTCGTTTGTTTGATAGAATTTATAGTAAAGTAGCTCCGACCCAGAGATCCTAATAAGCTCATCATCAATAAGATTGAACAGGTTGATGTCCGCATTCTCTTGATCGAAAAAAGAGAGCGCACTCTTCCCTTTTAGCTCAGGAAGAGGGGGCATCTTAGTCGAAACCTTAAATAAATCTTTCTTTCTAACCATTAGAATGTAGAGAAGCAGGGAGGCTCTTCAATCTCCATCAATAATTCCTCGATTAAAGCCACTTTTTCCTTCTCGCTTTCCATAGAAAGCTGTTGTCCGTTCAGTTGGGCACCTCCCGCTGGAGAGGGAACGGTGACAAATTTTCCTCGAATTTGACCTAAAACTCCCTTCGCTACAGCTAACCCATACCGCTGAATCCAGTTTAAATAGGCAGGTTGGATAGTATTCGAATCAAGAGCCCTATACTCTAGGATAACTTTTTCTGGGGTCATAGCAGGCGCAGGATAAATTTGAACATATTTACCTCCCACGATATTAAAACCACCATCAGCCCCTAGAATTTTTCTATACATCTCCAAGGTTTGTTGCATTAAATAGAACTCACCCACGCGCATATTCCCGAACAAGAAGTTGTCCTGGAAATACTTAATAAAGAAATCAAACTCTAAAGTGCCTGCCCCTGCAGCAATAGTGAGTAAGGTTTTTCTATAGTATACATTCTCCAGATTCTGGATCATGTACAAAGGAAGCTCATAAATATTTTGTCCCGCCGAGGCATCAAAAGCCGCGTACTGTAAGCTCCACAAAGGAGCATGGTAATTAAGCTTATTAATAGCTTCCTGAACGCATACTTTCAACTGGAAGGGGGTAAGCTCTACCCTAATTACGGGATAGCCTAACATCCCAATGATATAATCTTTAACTACAGTCTCAAACTCTGTGAATTCGGTCGCGTCTTCTGTAGTTAATCTGTTTAATAAAGGAGCGTTAATCTCTCCTTCGGGGGTGTATTCAGTTAGTTCAATTCCCCCGTAGGCACCAAAGCTCGTACCGTACCCGTTAAGTAGTGGTTTCGGTATGTGCGGGTGATTGTTCTGAACATTGTACTGCATTCTTATCTACCTTAGGTCTACCTCGTTTAGGGGTTTTGTCTGGTTTAACTAGACTCAGATAAGGATTTTGAATCTCCTTACTAGATTGGATAATTTGTTTAGGACGAATCTCTACAATTTTATCCCCTATAGTAGTTAGCATTCTAAACTTACATTTGCTCTGATATTTATACATTTATACCTCAAATAAAAAGAGAAGGGTGGAGGGATGTTCCCCCCACCCTTGTTTATCTAACTCTTAGTTATCTACTATGCGTAAGCGTTATTCTTCACAGCGTAGAATGGTGTGAAGAGGTAGTTCGCAGTAGGACCAATAATTCTAATGATTCTATAGAATCTAGAAGAAGGTGACACTGCAGCTTTACCGTACCTAGTCATGATACCCTTACGAGGCTGGAAGCTCTCGGGGTCCGTGATGGTAGGAGTTTGCTGGAGTGGGATGTATGGTGCATATACGTAACCTGAATCCATTGCATTAGCGCCTTTGTAACCGATAAGGATTTCGTCCTCAGGATACATAGGATCAACATAAAGATCGAACTGACCACCAAGCTTGCCCTTGTACTCAACACGGGCTCCTTTGATATTAGTAGGACCATCGGCTCTTTCAATACCGCCTTCCATCTTAGCTGCGGCATGAAGCATAGCAGCGACAGTTGGAGAAGTGACCATGAAGTTACCTGGACCACGAAGAGTGGATTTGTAGATATCAGTGGCAACCCTCTGGCAAAGTGCCATAAGGTTAGCGTATACCTGACCAACATGCTGTGGTGCGAAGTCTAGGGCAGACGATGAGAAGTCGATAAGGAAGACGTTATCATAGTTGCCGTTAGTACCAGTACCACCGTTGCCATAAGCATTAGCCATATCATAGTTGAAACCACTAGCACTTTGGAAATCAGGAGCGAAGCTGAGATTAGGACCGTTGTTCCCAGGTTGACCATCCGGATTGCTCCAACTTTGGTCAAGAGCAGACTTGTCCCAACCTAACATACCACCCGCTGTTCCAGTATTTTTACCTACACCATAAGCAAGCATTCTAATATCCTCAATGATTTCACGGTCGATTTCAAGGCGAAGTTCCTTACCAAGAAGATCGGTAAGTTCTTGCTCAAGATCAAGGTTGTGATAAGCCTTAAGGTCTTGTGAAGCTTCAAGAGTCCAAAGGGCTCTCATCTTACGGGTACGGGCTGCGACAGGCTGCTGCTCAATGTTAAAGAGCATTTCTGGAATACCAGAACTTGTAAGTCGTTCACCAGCCGATACGTTGAATCCCATTAAGGATGCAGGACCAGTAGCAATGCCACGGGCTACACCTGGAGTTGGGAAGTTGGCAATAAAGCCTCCAAGCGTAGCAGAAGCAACACCAGAACCTGCTCCGAAGCCGCCCTCGTTCCCTGGAATACTACCAATAAGGGACGAGACGTTAGTACCACTTGTCCCAGCAGTCGTCTTGCCCCAGTCGTCGAGATCCCAGTTACCGCCACTAAAGACAGGCTGTGCAACTCTACCGTTGTAGGTTAAGTTGTACTTACTGTAGAGTAGTTCGGGGTTAGAAGCCCCACCTTCTGTCGCTCCTCGTCTTGCATTACCAAGATAGAAAATCTGTGATACGGGTCCCTGCATAGGCTGCACCCCAACGATATTGTTGGCGATTAGCTCAGGATAGACACGGCGAACAAGGGGGAATGCAAATTTTTGGAAAGTGCCTAAACGACCAACGGTAGTAGCACCACCGATATCCGCTGTCATATCCTCATTAAGTCTATCAGAGATGATAGCCTTAGCTTGGTTTTCCAAAAGTTGTGCAGTACACTTTCTTGTATACTCGCTGTCAATTCCTTCTAATACAGGAGACCACTTATCAACTGTATCATTGGCAACACTGCCATTAACATCAATATTCATAATTATAATCTCCGATTATTTTTTAAAGGGCATAAAAGCCATCATTTCTTCGTTGAGGAATTCATTTCCACGAGTCTCAACTACTTTATCCATTACCTCTGTATGATCTACGTCGATCTGCTCGGAGATAACAACTGCCCTTTCATTACTTTCAAAGGGAAGTCTAGCGGACTCTTCAAGTTCTTCTACAGACTCTTGAAGAGTGTATTTTTCATCCTCTAAAAGTTCAATCTTCTCAGAAAGAACCCTTAAAGTGTTTTCAAGTTTCGAAGTTTCAGTTAAGGCTAAATTCAACTCACTCACAAGAACATTATTCTCTTCCTGGATCTCATCAAACTCTTTGCGTGTTTGAGTGATCGCAGTATCTTCATCACCAGAGTTAAGCTCCAAAGCCATTAATGCTTTTAAAGATTCAAAAATACGAGCATTCTTGAAAGTCTCGTTTTCTTGCTCAAGCTCACCCAAGGCATGAGATTTTACTTCATCAATTTTTAGACGAAGAAACCCGTGAACCTTGTTCTCCAGGTCTTTTATTCGGTCCTCAACTTCTTCTGAAATAACTTTACCAACTAAAGTGGCGATCTCTTCGACTGTCTCTTCAGTAAGTCCTTCTGGAAGAAGCTCAGAAATACTATCAAATTTGCTCATAATTTAAACTCCGTGTCTATAAGTATTTACACCTCTCAAAAAAAGAGGTTAATTTTTTCTATTTTTTTCCTTTTGCCTCACTTTCAGTGCCTCGCACTTCAACAAGAGACCTTAATTTATTATAGGGATTAATTTTCTTCCTCCTCTCGGGATGCTGCTCGCTTTCTGGCCCTTCCAATTCTTTTTACTATTGAAGCTCGATCCTTAGGGTTTCCAACATCCTTCGCCGCTCCAGTAGACTTCGCCGCTCCAGTAGCAGATCTTGAAGCTCTCCACTCCTCTCCAGCCTTACCACCTGGAAGCTCCTTTTTACCAGCCCGTGCGGCATCCTTTGCTCTCCCTCGTTCAGCTTGAGCGGCTTGCCATTCTTTGTGTGCTTTACCACCCACACCCTCATGTTCTTTAGGCGCGGTTTTTTTCTTACTAGCTAAAACATCTTGAGTCTTTTTTTTAATGAAGGCTCTGCTAGGCATTCTTTTACGCTTTGCAGGAGTTGGTTCAGTTTCAGGGGAGGCCTCAGGCTTAGGCCCTTTATCCCATTTTGTATTGCTTCGCCGTAGCTCCTTTCTATACGCTGCCATGCCACCTTTCTTCCACGATGCCTTCCCTGGTTTTGCCATCTTTCCTGCTACCCCTGTATGAGTTTCTCCTTTGTGACCGATCAAAGCCTCCCCAGCACCCGTTGCTGCCCGACCAATAAGCTTCTTTAAGGCTCCTGGTTCTCGTTTTTTGCTATAAGGGGCAGTAGAAATTACAGCCTCTCTAAGAAGCTGTAACAAAACAGAGACGGAAACATCATTATTCGATTCCACAAGAACATTTTTTAAAATATAGAACTTGCTGTCCGCTATTTCAGCAGGAGCAGTCACAGTCTCTGCGTCATCATAGCTCCTGGTTTTAGTGTACCTTGGCTTACCGAAGTTATGACCATACCAGTACTCCCAATTCTTAAAAGGCTCCTCTACGGTAGGCTTTTCAGGCTTCTTATCAGCCTTTTTCTGCAACTCTTTTACTGTAGCCTTAGTCCACTTTGCGCTCTGGGTTCCTTCCCCTTCAATTTTTTCGCGTAGCTTATCTTTAAGCATAGTAGTAAAAACTTTTTCCTTTGCTGCCTTTTCTAGGGTGTCTTTTACAATCTCTTCAACTATTGTAGACTCAGTAATCCCAGGAAAGGCTCCTCTGGTAGAGGGATCAGCCACTAAATCAAAAGTAACCAACCTAAAGTCCTCATTAACAGTCTTTGTTCCGTCTGCTTGCTCGGAAAGAGATCCCATCCCTCGGGAAGAAATACCTACCTTTACGCCCCCCTCTACTAAAGCCTGTGCAACTTTCCCGGCAGGAGTATCAAGAAGCTCGCACTCCCCCATAAGCTCATTGCCATTAAAATCCAAACCCGTAATAAGATGTGATACATTACTAAGCTTTACTGCATCATGAGAAGGATGATCTAATTCTCCTAAGAGTCTTCGCTCTGTCATAGCTTCAGCAATACGCTTAACCTCTCGCTCTAGGATGGGCTTAGAGTATACTCGTCCATTATTATTTTTCTCATCACAGCGCCCGAAGATCCCTCGTAAGCGTCTGATTGTTTTTCCTCCGCGCTGCTCAATAAGCAACTCGGCATTTTCTACAATAAAAGTATCAGTTAAAATCATTTTTCCTCTCGTTCGCGTCCACGAACTTTATCGTCATATTTATCAAATCTTCGGGTCTTTTGTTTCCCGTGTTTTTTCATCGTTCTTACAGCGTGTCCTTTAACGCTATCCCAATTAGCAGAAGGCGTAGCTGATCCAGGCGTAAATCCTTTAGCTATCCTGCCTGAACTTTTTTTACCCCATCCTGCTTGACTGACAACGTATAAACGTGCAGCACCTTTAGTAGAAAAGATCTGCCCTGGATACCCTCTGCGTAATGCAACCTTTATGCTTGGGTAGTTCTTTACTTTAGATTTCTTAGAGGTGACAGGCCCATCCTTTAAGGTATGGTAATCTCCTCGATTTTTAGGGCGTGAGGAAGCCTCAGCGATTAAATCTACTAGTACGGGCATTTTTTTTCTTTTTTTTCTTTCGGGATACGCTCATCCCAGGTGCGCTTACGGCTCCTGGCCCCACACCTAGCATCCCCACTGTGGTCATTTCTTTAACAATATCATCAAGCTCTTTAAGTTTACTTCTGTAATCCTCAAAAAGCTCTTTACGAATCTGAACCTCTTCACTTAATTCGGAAGATTGACTAGGTTTTTCAACCTGTTGCCTTTGAGGCCTTTGGGGCCTTTGAGGTTTTACCTTTACGTCAATTTCCGCTTTAGCCCAATGACCTTCAGTTAAAATTTGTGAAGTAAAATCTTCAGGAACTTTAACCTCTGAAACATCAGGTGCGTTAGGGGCCTCTTGAGCAGCGAACTGTACAGGCTTACCTGAATCAATACGTTCTGTGAGCATCGACTCTGCGAAACTCGCAATGTCTATTTCTTTCATAGCTTCTTATTCGTCTTCTTCTTCTTCGTCTTCATCATCCTCATTAAGAGTTTCATAAGCAACGTCAAAAACCTCAAGCATAGTCATAGCGTGTTCCATGAGATCCTCATCCTCTAAATTATCGAGAACAGTTTGAAGATCATCAAGACTAAAAGACACTTCTTCGTCAGATTCAGCATACTGTGTATCAACATCAGTAGGCTCCTCAAATTCATTGACGACACCGTTTTCATACTCGGGAATAGTTCCGATCTCGTCCTCTTCTTTGGACTCGTTAATAGCTTCTCTGTTCACATTAATTTTGGCCTTAGACCATAAAGAACTTTCAAGAACAAGATTAACAAAATCCTTATTTACATTTTCATTAAAATTCATAGTTATATCTCCGATACGTTATATTTTAAAGAGGTAAAAACCCTCTACGAGTATTTACATAGGCTAACCTCTTTTGTACAAAATAAATTATTTTTGCAGAGTTACTCCTCCCCTTACTCAATAATTAGCCTGATTCCGGAGCCCCCCCGACCGCTTCTCGCCTGGATTAGTGGTAGGAAACCTTGATGCGGTGCCCAGAGTGCCTAAGAAAGTTTTGCCAACTGTAAACTGTGGTGCTGCGGGATTTTCAGGGAGAAAAGAAGGAGCCTTCCCGTCAATACTGCTAATAGATTTTACAGCCACAAAATACTGCTTGTTCACAAAATCCTCTTCGGTAATTTTATTAAGTCGTAATTTTCCAGGCCATCTAGACTCGTAAGGTTGGTCTAAGGAAAGCCCTTTTATCTCATGGGGAAGCATCCGACTATACAAATCAAAAGTAGTAATAGAGTCACGCTCAGCTAATCCAAAAACAACCTTAATATCATTAAGAGTTTGAAAAAGCCGTGAAGTCGGCAAAATCTTGCGAGAAGTAGGCTGTTCTCCATTTCGATAAGCAGGTAAAGAACTAACCGCACTAGAATCGTAAGTATATCTAATCTTTTCTTGATATACCATCCCTGGGGCAGAATCCTGCCCAAAATTAACCGTATTAACTTGATCATAAACAGAAGTTAAGTATACAGGATTTCTTAAGCTTCCTTCCCCCTGGAAGGGAGAGAACTCCAAGCGTATTGAACGAGTATTAAATTTTGATAGCTTAGACCTTGCCTGGGAATAAGTTTTCTCAAAATTATCAGTAGGAACTAATAAAATATGTTGGGGGAGTTTTCTTACTAGGATTTTATCGGTTTCTGGGAGAACAAAATCAAAGGTAAAGTCTCGATGAGTTAAACTAATGTTCAAACTTTGCTCTAAATGATTAAATATCATATCATCATACCGTAAATAAATAACGGCATACGGGAAGGCGCGGTGTTGAACATACTCATCAATACCTGTAGTGGTATAATTATAAGTGGCTTGCGTCTCCCTTACTAAAAAGGAATCACTAGGCACATCTGTTATTGTGGTTGGATCTAGCTTTAAGAAATACCCATCAGCCCTAGGGGTTGAAGTGTCTACATTAAGCTCGATTAATGCAGACGTATCTGAGCTTGCATCCAAGGTCATAGATAGATCAGCATGTAAATACCTTGCTGCCTGAGCCACACTTTTTTTAGGCAGGATCACCGCTTTGTCGATATCTGAGAACACAGTTAGCCTCTTAGGCCCCGTAATTGGATCAGCCACAAAATAATTTCCTACCTGCATAGGAATAGTAGACCTAGTGCCCTCAAAATTAGTAACAGTAATAGAGGGGTTTTGGTTAGTTAAATATATAAAGCTTTCACTTTCTTCTGCAGTCTTGAAAATAACTCTTTGGTTTATGTCTTCAGGCAAAACTCTCCAATTAAATAATCTATTTCTTGTTTTCATATTTTTTGTAGAAAGAGGATCAATAGCTACAGCATCCCGAAGGAGGACATCAACTCCTTGAATATTATTATCAACTTCCGACTCGAATAGAACAAGCTCCTCCTTGTTAGTTGTTAAAGCCTTAAAATTTTCTAGATCCCCCTCCTTTAGATTAAAGTTAGAAATCTCGTCTAAAATAACAGCATTTTTTATCGCTTTGCCCACCGCAGGAAGAAGAGAAACACCGTCTAAAGTATAAGATGAAGAAAGAATATCTTTAGTCTTGGAGGGTAAAGAACCTACCACCTTATCAACGGTTAATGCATTATAAGGGTAATCTGAGATAGCCAAAGACAAAGCATTAATCCTAAGAATATTTTGTATTGTTGAATCAAGTAAATTACTAAAAGGCGCACCAACTGAGTATTTAAGATTAAGCGGGGGGGTCTGAGTTCGTTGATTAAAGAAGGTATAGGCAGGGTTCTCTACTCCATTAAAATATTCTGCATAGTATCGTCTTCGGGCTTGAAAAGTATTACTTATTGGAACAGGAATAATCGTATGGTAGTTTTGGTATCCCGCTCTTTTGGGTTGCGAAGTATAGGCCCGATCTTCGGTAGAAGAATTTAAATTAGGTGCGTCTCCCTTTAAAGTGATTGAACACCTTACTAAAAAAGTACCCTTAAATCTCTGATATTCTACGTAGTCCTCTAAGGGTATGTGAAGAAAATAAGCTAAAGTATAAGTACCCTCTATAGAAATACTATTTAAAAGATTACTGTTGGTTTTATAAAATTTCTGTGCCGCTTCTCCTTGAGGAAGAGTAACCTTTATAGTAGCTCTTCCTCCGTTTCGAAGAGAGGCAACCTGATTAAGACCCGTTAAAGTAGCCGTAATCTTTCCTAGATTATTTCTTTGTAGAGCTTTTTGAAGTTGGCCCGTAACGCTTAAAGGAAGCTCGTTAATAGAGGGCTGTGCATTTTGCGTAGCATCAATAAAGCTAATTTTCGGATCCTCTACGTTCCCCCCTGGAGTTAGTAAATCCATAGGAGGGGTTATAAAAGTTCCTCCTGATGATCTTACACTAAAATCAGAAAAAGTTATGCGAGGAGGAGGAGTAAAAACTAAAGTAGGGTTGGGAGGAGGTCTCACATCAGGAGGGTGCTGCCAATCATCAGTCCACTCTTTCCCGTGCCAATTTCCACCATCCCACTCCTCCGGAGGTCCATCATCAGGATCAGTAAACTCCCCCTGACCTACAACTACACACCCTATAAGGCTACCAGATATAGGATCGAAACCCATACAGAAAAACCCCTACCCGATTCCCCCCGTGGTGCCATCTGCATTACCTACGCGGACTATAGTGACCGAACCCCGCGCAGTTATGTTTGGTCCGCTCGTGACCCGCGTGACCTTGATTTCAAGTTGCGTTACAGGATCCTGAGGTTCCTCTCCCTCAACCGGAGGAGGGGGTGGATTCAGCGTTAGTAGAGTACTAAAACTAACACTTCCATCACTCTCCCTAAAATTATCATCGCTTTGGTTTTTAAAAGCTCTAAACGCAATTTTATTATTCATGAGGGTGGTGAGCGGCCACAATTTCGTACCGTCAGTCGCGTCGTTCAAGGAAATCACGTAGGTCCCATAACCGCCATCATTGCCAGAAAACATGCCAGCAATATCTCCGGTAATTCTATATGTCCCTGGGACTAATTTTATTATGCTAGTTTCCACAGAGGTCTCAAAAACTTTCCCGCCCAGCGCCTCGTAGTATTCATTTGTTACATCTCCAAGCGGTGGATTACTAAACGTCTGATAATCCATAATCTGCATAGGTAGACCATTACCTGCGAACGAAGTTGAACCGCGATATAATTGCGCCGTCAGTTCAGGAGACGACGTAGGTACGGCTCCTACAATAGAATTAACATCTTCTACTACTCCCAAAAGGTGGTCATCTATATAGGCGCGTAATTGTTGTATTGCACTATAAAGCTCTGCCTTCCCTGTAGAGGGGTTCGCAAGAGAGAGGGGAGGATTTGCAGCGCCTATACCCGCTCGTTCATTATATGCTAATTCAGTAGTTCTAAGGAAAGGGCGAATATCAATAATGTCTTGTTCAAAAATAATATCAGCATCCTTCTTTACTATAACATAACAAATAGGCAAAACTGATTGTCCAATACTTACTAAACTTTCCCCGACTGCTTCCTCTGAAACAATAGGAGCTAAATTTAATAAATCATCAGGAGAAGGAAAGCTTAGTCCTGTAGTTTTCCCAGGGAAAGGAGGATTCGTAACACCTAACATGGCTTGATCCGACATGGGAGACTGTATTGCTAAGTCCATTCCAGGCTCTAATGCTCCCGAAGTTCCATAGAATTTATCGGCAGATTCTGACTGCTGAATCCAGGCTGCGTCTCCAATCCCTTGCCCATCTGAAATGTCTATTGCTCCATTCCGAGGGCCTAAAAGAGCCCCAGCACCTTTAACGACCCCAATTCGACATGAGGTAAGAGACTCAGGAGCCCCCTCCCCGCTCTTTTTAGCGATATGGGTTACGGCTGCATCAATAGGATGGGAATATAAAAAGACTAAATCAATTCTAACTTGAGGATCATACTCATTAGCAGCAATGTCTAAAAAATCTGCCGCGCTGAAAGGAGGAATATCCACTGATAAATCTTCAACCACATTAACAACAGCCGTTCGATAAACTCCCTGCCACCGTCTAGTGAAATCTACTGCCCTCTGCTGCGCGTCAGGCTGAGCACTCTTTTGTTTCCAAGCGGCATGTCTAATTTTAGGAAGATCATCTAAGTTAAAAGTCTCATCGTTTAAATAACTTGGATTAAAAGTAATAGTTATGGGGTAGGCTCCGCTGTCTGCGTCAGAAGATAGGTTTATACTGGCTGCATGGTGTTGCAACTCATTGTATAATCCATTTCCATAAAATAAGTTATCAAGAGTGGAGCCAACAATAGTTTGAAAAACTGAGTTAGTAGCAACAATAGGAGACAGTAAGTAAACTGGATCACGGGCAATATCAACTAAAGGTTGATTTAGTGATTGCTCAGAGAATAACTCCGTAAGACCATAAGCATCATTAATTCTAGCCGTGAATTTTCCAGGTCTAACGGTTACAATACGATCAGCATTACTCACCATAGGCTGCAAGTCTATAACTTTGCTTAAAGGAACCCCTGTTGTGTTTAGTTCTATCCCAGTCATCTGATCCCTTAACCATAGGCAGTTTTCGTGAAGCTGCTTTAGTGGGATGTTATCTACTTCGTAGTAGTACGGATCATTAGCTTTAAAAAAGCGGGGAGGGTCAGTAAACTGATGGTCAGAGGCGACGAAGGAATACCCTGGTGAGGATTCCGTATCTTCCAGGTCCACTACAGGACCTCCACCAGAACCACCATCGGTTCCCTCATTGTACTGCATATAAACATAGTTATTATAATTAAACATCATATTCTTCTCCTAGGATCCATAATACCGATTGATTGGAATCCTGCTCCCATCGGAACCCCAAAAGCAACGGCATCGTACCCAGTAAATCCAACTCCAGGTCCTGCCTCAGTAGTCGATCTATAAATGGTTACCTTAGGAGATGCCCTGCCTGCCATAGGAGGCATAGCACAGTTCTTCGCATTAGCAAAAATACAGGCAGAGTTCTCATCTAAGTATACATGCGTACCGTTATCTTCATTTAGCATAGCCGAACCATAATAGTATCCCGAAGGATTAAACGTAGGAACAACTCCCATCATGTTATTCGTATAGTCTTGACTGGTTAAAAGATTTATGTGAAGACTACTAGCGACCTTGCTTCCAATACTCCCATACGGAATACCCGCAAAGGAAGAGAGACTATATCCTTGTGAAATATGCTGCATAGGTTTAGTATCTCCTAAACCGAAATTCGCAGGAGAATCTATAGCCGTTCCTGAAATATAACCCACATACCTCATAGCCTCATTAGCTGCAAAGAATAATCGGAAGGGGCCAAGATTCTCCTGTTGTAATCTTCCAACCCTCTCCCCTTTTCCAGTTAAAGCTTCATTTAAAGCGGAGCATTCTGGGCTAACCACACCGTAAGAGGTGTCCGCTCCCAAACCATACCAATCTAACAGGCTGATGGTACTCGTATCTGGTGTTCCAGAATAAGCACCATACATAGTTGCTGAAGAGTCATTAAAATCTTCTTCGTTTCCTGCTTCCTCGTTTTGACCTGAGAAGAACACGGCTCTAGGTCCGTGATATCCCGAAGCATACAGAGGCTGCATAGCACTTACTGAAGTATGCGCTACACTCAACTTAGAGCTATCAGCCACATTCCACATTCTAAGCTGGTGGCATCCCCCAGCGGTCGCGCTGGGGTCAAAGAAGCTGCCGTTGGTATTCTTCCACCCACAGGGGAAATTTACGCTGTTTACCCGACAAGTACTGTTGCCTACAATTCTTACGCAGAATCCTCCGACAGAAAGGGTTTGCATAATTGCTTGCTCAGTAGTTGTAGCGGTAGCTAAATCATAGTAATCAGTAAGATAATAATTATACTCCTGACTATTAGGGTACGTCCCGTTGGACATTACATCATTTGAAAGGGTAGCATCATCTAACAACCCATTATTTGCGAGGTTAGATCGATCACCAACATAACCATTATAAGCGGGGTTAGGGTAAAACTGCATTGATCCTGCCTTAACAAAAGCCGAAGTGTCTGCATTATCATAATCAGAGGGGATCCAGGTGGCCGAGGTATCCTTAAGTCCTTGATCAGTGCCTTCAAAGCCTACTTTATAATAAGAAGTTTCAGGAGCACCGAGGTCTTCCATAATAATTCTAGAGTTATTTAAAGCTCCAATACAGGTATCTCCTGTAGTGTGAATCTCAACAGAGGTATGGTTGCCAGGGTCTTTCTCAAGGTTGAACCCGCTAACATCAACACTATTGTCTTCTTTTCTGTGGGGAACAAACTCCACCGTGGATCCATTTTCTGCGAGTACCCCTAAGCCAAACTGTGCCACTAAGGTAGGACCACGGAAACTAATTTTCGAATTATCTTGAGCAACAATCCCCACCACCCCTCTAGGAGTTCCATTCTCTCCTTGAATAATAGTGGCTCCATTGACTGTTCCTAGTAGCTTTACCTCAGAAGAATTAACTGCTTTAATGCCTGCTCCAATAACTCCAGGAGCGGCCACAGGAGTAGAGCTACAAACTAAGCGGCAATGAAGAAGATCGGCTTGGGAATTGTTTAAAAACACAGCGGGGAGGGCTGCTGAGGCAGTAATATCGGCAGTGTAGTTTGCCGTCCCGTGTGAGTCTTCAAAGCGCAACCCTCCATAATATAAAGGAATATTGATAGTGGAAGGCTCTAAGTAATAAGTAAAGGTACTGTTATTCTTTAGGTTTAGGTGAGTACCGTTCCTATGGAATAAAGTTTGGGTCATTCTGTAACCACTAACGTCAGGGTCGTACCCCCGCCTTACTTGGCTGTTGTTGTATTTAATTACTGAGTTTTCAGCATCAATCCCGTTCTGACTATTGTTTTCAACGGTCATTCTATCCGTAGAGACATGGGAGTTTATTAACTCCATCCCTGTATTATTGTTGTAAACATCCAGGTTTCCACTAACATTAATAGTGGAGTTAATAGCTTTAATCCCCACCTTATTGTAGGAAAAACCTAAAGCAGTATCATTCAAACTGGTTAGAGGCCTACTTTGCCCACCAGTAAGAACGCTATTCTCTAGAATTGCTCCGTAATCATGGTGCTGGGTATTGAAAACAAAGTCTACTCCTGAAGCATACACAGGGTCAATCGCTAAGTTGACCCTACTATTAACGGCATGGATCCCTGCGGTAGTGTTGGGTCCTCTAGAGCTTCCAGGGCTTATAAGCTCGTAGTTTCTATAGGCGAAGAAGCCTCGTTTAAGCTGAACATCTGAGTTAACAAACTTAGCTCCCGTAGTAGTAGCTCGCATAGCGGTGCAGTTTTCAATGACTGCATTTGAATTGGATACCTTAATGCCCACATCTCCTTTATAGGGAGGAGAAGCCAAAGCCTGTAAATCGGCACCTTTTACACTTTCTACACAGAACCCTCGAATGTAAAGAGGACCATTACAATTCTGAATGTCTATAGCTGAAAGGGAATTAGCATAGGACATCCCCGCAACCTGTCTGCTACCAGCAGCCGTGTCATAACTAGAACCCCAAGCTCCGTTTCGTATTAAATACTGTCCTGTTGTTCCCGTGCCTGCGGCATGAGTGAACGGCATATAATCCTGTCGTACTGCTGAAAGATCCTCAGAAGAACAAGTAAAATCTACAATGTTATACCCTGTGTTATTGTAAGCAGAAGCTTCCCAAACAGGAAGATAGAAAGTATTTTCGGTAGAAGCCGTACCCCCTCCTTGCGGGAATAAAGTACCTAAAACCCGACCTGAGTTCTCGTCAATGTACCCTGCTGAAATTTTACCGTTTCTTTCACTATTACCTGCAAAATTAATTACTTGTACTAAAGTTCTATTAAAATCGTGATAGAATAAAGAAGACACATTTGTTAATACTGAAAGAGCCGAAACATTCTGAATAGAAGAACTTAAATCCAAAGAGGAAACAATATTAAATAATCCATTATTTTTAAAATTAGCATTAGTGGTAGTTTTTCCCACCGAGCTACACACCCCAGCGATAATGGCATCAGGATTTCCTGCCCCACTATAAACTTTAGCAAATCCACGGTTAACAATCTCTAAAACACCATCCTCAATTATCTCAATATTCTTAAGATGCAATCCCCCTAAGTAACCTGAAGCAGCTACTTCGATAAGAGTAGGAGTGCGGATAACATTAGGAAGAGCATCAACTGCTTCTTGTAGATTAGTAAAAACATTTCTATTAGTGGGGTCTAATACACCAGACACTACAAGAGGCATACCATTTAATGAGGAGGGGGAATACCCTGTAGATTTTTCCCAAAGCTGTAGGGTTCTCTCCTCTAGATCGTAAAGGGGTTGGTTATCTTGCTCAAAATTATAAAAAGATTGGCTGTCAAACTTAGTAACGAAGGGGTTCCAATAATTGAAAAGCTCGGTCCCTGCGCTGGTAGAATAAAGGTCGTTAGAAATAAATGCCATAGTTAGAAATTAAGTGTCCACTTAAACAGAAGTGCAAACGTGCTAGTTTTTGTTAAACTAGTGAAAGGTCTGTACGCTATTAAAATAGGTCTAGGGGGAGTAGAGCCTCTAGGGTTTCTCATAAATAAACCCACCTCATTTAGAGGGTTGCCTAACCCAGTCAAAGTATATTTATCTAAGATTAGATTAAAACGGATTGTATTTTTGTCTACTTTTTGAATATTATTAAAAGGGAACCGAACGAAAGCCTCTGCGTCAGATACCACTACCCCATTTTGGATCGGCTTTAAGCTTTCGGTAAAGGACTCACTTCCCGTTGATAGATACTGAGCTTCGGTACAGGGGTTCGTTAACTTATAAGAAGAGGGTCCATAATCGGTCTCGTCCCCACTCACTCCTACTTGAAAATTTAAAACTTGATAGTCGGAAATTTGAGAAGCTCCTGAGCCTGCAAATAAATGGGAAAGCCCTACTCCTAATCCAGACACAATCATATTGCTTTCATCAAAATGGACCTCTTCAGTTCCATCATCATAGATTTTTAATATTTGTAAATGTCCTGTTGGTTTAAATTTTTCCATAATTATGTTTCATCTAAGTCTAACGTATAGTTAGCACTATCTACACTTAATACGCTGGTAGAGGGATCTCGTCGGTATTCGAGGAAATAAGAAAGCTCAGTTCGAAGTACATCATAGATTCTCGCAAGGTTCCAATAGTGTGTTGTATTATCTAGGTGTCCAGTGCTACCAACGACATTTACTGCAGATGCTATTAGTCCACTTACAATAAGAGGCCCTACCTCTCCTGGTTGTCCTACGGGCTTTTCCCCTTTCCATTCTTCGGGAATATAATCATATAATTCAAAGAGATCGACATAACTAAAATCTTCTTTTTGTATGTGGTAAAGTTCATCATACAAAGAACCCTTAAGGAAATCGACCTGGACCCCGTCCACGATAACGGGATATCCTGTCGGTCTTACTATTTTCCAAGTGCCCCCACTAGCCGCTGGAATACCTTCAGGATCACTGTTCCCATCCCCTGCATAAGTTCCTGTAAAGCCTAGTTGCGCAAAAACTTCTGGTGCAATTAGAGGTGCAGGCCTACTAGCGTAATCCGCAGCAGCATGTCGAACTAACATACAAGATCTACGTTTTTTCGGGGTTGTAGGATCTCCAAGCCCTACGCCCGTGCCACCCTCACATTGAAGCGCCTGCCCTGAGTTACTCCCCGCGTCGTCTGGGTTCCCAAAACTATTCCCTACAGGGAAAAAGTCTTCCCCAAAAGAGAATTGCCTTGGATGACTAGAAGCATTAGTCTCCCCTGTTAGCACATCCAAAAAAGATATAGAATCGCTAGGGATATCGTGACCTCGTAATTTTTGAGTATGAGATGCTCCATCTACTACGGTAGCCAGCACATCTACTAAATCAATAAAAGCATCCGACGTTACTCCTGATAAAACCCCTGCCGAAGGGCCATACGCAATCATAGGTACACGAGTCCCAGTTTCATATAGGGAGGACTTGAACTGATTTGCCGAATTGTTCTGTCCACCCCTTCGAACAGGCTGTACTGATCCAACCAGATCATTCTCCCACTGAGCCGAACAATGAAGATCTAAATTAAGCATACTACTAAAAGTAAGTCCTAAATAATTTGAGCCTACCGTAGAAGTACAAAAATTAGCACGTTTACCTATATCCGAATTAACAGATCCATTATCTGATGTAATAATAAAGATAGTTCTATCTTTTATATCTTTATCTAAAGAATCCATGAATGAACTCAGAACATAATCAAAGTGTTCTAACTGTGCGTTTACTGTAATCCAACTAGAAGAAGTAGCTCCCTCGGTGTTGTTATGGAGTATGGGATTTCCGTCTTGTAATAAAATTTGAATATGGTTCGCCTTATAATAAGGATTATACACCCCCTCTTCGGGAGGGAAAGTCCACGGATCATGAGGAAGGTTAGGCGCAAGATATTGCATGAAGGGCTCAGGATTTATAGCTGAAGAACCAAAGTGTTGTTTAGCCTTTTCAAAAATATGGGTAGTCGCAAAATTAGCAGGAGATCCCTGAGAGTAAGTTACGGGGCTACTAGATGCCGATAAAGCAGGAGGGACATACCCCACATCGGATACCGTCTCTACTATATAACTATCAATATTATCAGGGTTATTGTTGCCTGAAACAGAAAAGAAATTTACATACCCCATCTCATCCCCTCTCAGGTAGTAGGCATCTGCTGGCTGCATTCCAAAATTAGGCCAGCATTGCCCTAAAATAAGATTTCCGTCGCCATCCAACGGACCTCCACCCCCTGCTTGCCAAGCCCCATCAAACTTCTTTCCAGGAACAGGAGTACCTCCTCTTAAATTAGCCCAAGTAGATACATAATGATCCCATTTTCCTACGTCCCCGATATTGTTCCACCCCTCTCCGTACACTGTATCAGCGCCATCTTCACAATAAACTACCTCTTCTAGCCAATGAGCTAAATGCCACTTACCAAAAAAGGAAGATCCAAACCCTCTGTCTCGCATATACTCTGCAAAAACTTTTTGCTTAGCAATTTTGTTTTCCTCGTCTTGGGCTCCTCGACACAAGTATTCAAAGGGTTTAGGGGCTCCTTCTCCTGGAGCAGGCAGCAACGTGTAAGATCTGTTTAAACCTTTTACCCCCCCTCTAGATCGTACCCCCACTGGACTCGTAACGGACCCTATTCCTGGCCCCCAAATACCAGGACCCGGAGCGACATCCCCCTGGTTGCTGTTTTTACAACTAAAGTTGTATTTTCCTGTAATAACACAAGCCCGTGTAGGACTACAAGTGGGCATTGCCCGTGTATTTCTAAACACCATGCCTGAAGCAGCTAAACCACTCAAGCACGGTGTATGAGGGTATATCCCACACCCATCTACAACATCATCCAATTGGCTAAAAGGATTAGCATTAGGGTTTGGGAGACTGTCAGCAGTAAAACTCCCAGTGCAAGATAAATCATAGGGATTTATATCATCATATATGCCCAGGTAATCAAACCCTACATCATCAATCATAATAAAAACTATATTTACGGGAGTAGAACTTGCAGGCTCAATCTCTGTATTAATCTCATCGACAAACTTAATTTGCCAATCAATCTCTAAAGAAAAATTACTATTTTTTGTAATAGTTTCATCAACAGGAAAATTCTTATACGCAATTAAAATTGAATTTTCGGTATTAGTTGCACCGTCTGGATTCCTCACAAAAAGGCCAAACTCCGAAATATTTAAACCGTTGGCTGCTTCCTCTCCAATAGAAAGACGATAGTGAACTACACCATCTATAAGCTTGGTAGAGTTAGCATCTGGAAGAATAGCAAAATTAGAATTCTCTATCTCTTCTCCTAACGCTGGATTAAAGTTACTCTTATGCAGTTTCTGGAGGGGGTGCTTATTAATCTCAAGCTCTACATTCTTCCCATAACTAGCCTCCGACAAAGGTGTTTTAAGAGTACTAATATATTTTCGTTTATCGTTGGGTTGAAGATCTGGATTTAACCTGCCGATTCCTACTTGAAAATACCCAACCAAATGATCTTGAATATTTCGTGAACCCGTGTCGCTTAAAATATTAATGATGCTATATCCTATAGCATCGGTTAAAACATTATCATCCTGACATACCAATTCCTTAGTACCATCAGAAAAAACCTTACTAACTTTTACACTTCCTTTCATGCTGTTAAATCGCCGCCCGTAAATTTTATTTTCCAGATAAGCGTCAAGTCGTCATACGCTGTACACCCGTCATCGGCCCCACTATCTTGAATAGCGGCTAAATTTTTACTAAAACTTTTCTCAGCAAATAATTTGTAGACCATTTTATTATAGCCTGCCGTAAACCTCAACGGAAAGGTAGGGACGCCTTTCGGGTTTCCCTCTGGATCAGCGGAGGCTAAAGTCTTAGGAAGGTCGAGGGTCCATAGCCCCACCTTAAATAAACCCCCATACATATTGGAATACCCTAAGTCTCCAGAGGAAATTGTACATACATAAGTAACCTCTCCAGTAGAAGAAAAGTCCCCAAGGTGGGAAGCCGAAACCACTAACCCAGAGACCGTATCCTGCGGGGCATGCGCATCTCCATGAAGTGTATATAAAGCTTTCACATAACCATTCCTATCCATAGATCTAATGGCTGAGGAATTAAAATAATGCCCTGTAGTACTTGTGGGGTAGGTCCCGCTGACATAAATATTATCTTGGGGGGTTAATAGGTTAGAAATGCTAGAAACTATAGCAAAATCAGCCTGCTTGGTAGGAGGCCAGCACCCCAAAAATAAGTCTCCCCCTATTTCGTTATCAGTAGGGTTAAGTCCTTTAACTTCTTTAAACGGTGTAGCTGCCGCTGATTCCTCTAATTGCCACCCATAGAAATACATAGCGGCTGGATCGTCCGATAGCAACTTATGAGCCCCAAGCGTAGCTCGCACATTTAAATCATCTCTTTCTACAGTACTAACACTTACCGTGCCTAAATTTTCTAAGCGACACTCTAATCTATACCAACCTCCTGAACCCTCCACACCTGCGCTAGGAGTTATATATCCTGTGGCTCCGTTGAGAGTATTTACTATCACAGGGTCTGCTATAGTGCTAGTATCTACTCCTGAAAAAGAATATGTTACTGAATGGCTTACTTTGTTTGCTGTTCTGTCGCTAATATTAAGGGTTAAACTTGATGCAGGATTTACAGCAGGAAGTCTAGCGTAAAGACTGAAAGTATGATCTAGATTAGGATGAAAATAGGTTTTTTGCAGAGGATTCTCTTGCCTAAGGACAGCAACTGCAGCCCCCGTCCCACTGACCAGAACTGCAGAGGTATTAGAAAATGGGCCTGTAGTTTCATCCAAAAGGGTGATTTTTGCAACGCCTGTGCTAGAGGTCCACACCGTTTGGTTCGCCAAATTAGGCCCCGAGGATGCGTTGGGATCGCTGTTAGGGTTCTCTGTGTAGGATAGTAAGTTGGGATTAGTATTGCTCTGAACTTTGTTTAAACTGTGTCCTACGGGATGCGCTCGACCCTGCATTAACTTATCTCCCATTGAATGGTACTGTCCTGATACCAAATCAATACCACAACGGGTGTCAGGTTCTAATTGAGTATCATTAACATTAGGAGTAGCCCCAGGATCTCGCTTAGGATCATAGGAGTGGAGAGTGGCAGTAATATTTTCATCACTCATGGAAACCGCCCTAATTACTTTATCAGTCTTAACAAGCTGAACATAGGACTCGTACTCTCCGACCCCCGTATACGAAGAAAGATTAAAGGGATAGAAATGAGCGTTATTTCTAAAAGCTTCAGAAGATTTTCCAAACGAAATGGCCTGAACGGTAAAATTTGAAGAGTCAGTTAAGGAGGCTCCCTTCTCAGGTAGCGCAGAAGCTACTCCAGAAGGAGTAGTTAGGAGATCACATATAGCCTCCCCACCTCCATTCACGATAAGGTTGTTTTCTTTATGGACTAATTCCTGCTCGGAAGTGCCATACTTTCTATAAATTTCTACGGTTCCAATCATTTAATTACTCACCATCTCTCACATCTATCTTTGTATAGTTTTTAAAGGTTGTGTTTATACCATCTAAACAGATATTAGGATTATCAGGATTAACCCTATACGAAAGTCTACTCCCCCCACTAACATCCATAATACCAGAAGAATCCTGGTATACTCTGGTATTTATAGCGGGACCAGCACACTGCTTGCCTAACTTATTAAAGTATTGGAAAAGATGCAAAAGTTCTCGGGGCTCTAATAAAATTTTCCCTGTTGCTCGTTTTAATATATTAGACCCCTCTTGAGTTCCTGATACCGTTAGTCTTCTCCCTAGCTCACTAACCTCTTCTGCCCCATACTTTTCTCTAATTAAATACTCATCAGGACTCAAAGTTAGGTTCCCATCGTATAAATTACCACTACTATCAAGAAGCTGAACTTTCTTATAAAGCTTCGACGCAAAACGAGTATTCTTTGCAACGTCATGGGCTACCGTTAACTTAGATAAGCCTGATGCTTCCTTATTGTACATATAAAGCTCATCATCTTTCTTGTAAACCTCTCTCGGGAAAACAGTTTCTTCCTCTAAGATATTATTAATGCTGTTGTAAATCATCGTGTCTGCAACAGCGTACTGCGCTGTTGCAGCAGTTCCCCAAGCACCCCAATGCCCTCCATTAATTCTAGAGACTCCATAAACGGTAGAAGGATATCTTGTAAAGGGGGTAGCACTAGCCTCCGCGTGAAGGGTGGGACCCCAGGTCCAGAGTCTGCATGGGTAATACTCGAAACTTAAATTGGGTGGTTGACCATCAAGCCCCAAAGCTCCATCCCAATAATCATTATATGCTTGGAGAGTACACCTCAGCCCTAAATTGGGCTTATTAGCTGTGTCCAACTCAAAGCTATCGTAGGGAAGGGTAACCTCCATCCTATACCACAGTAAATTATCACTTTTCGTAGTTGGGTAGCCGCCCTCTGGGTTTACTGAACTCACAGTTACTCTAGCTGCGGCTCCCCCAGTAAGGGGGTGACCGTTAACCTGAAGCGAACTGGCTACTGCGGAGTCCGTGTCAGTGCCGTCACGAGGAAGTCTAAGGGTGAGACGAGTATAACTTTCCGCACTTCCTATAGGAGCAAGAGTAAGGATAGCCGAAGTAGCGAACCCAATTTTCCCTGCGTAATTCTCTTGGGAAATATATGATCCAGGAGACGCCACATGTATAGCGAAGGTATACTCCTTCCCATGAATTAATTTTGCCCGTTCAATATCTCTGTAAATTGACATGGGAGGGAAGGTAATAGCATGGCCCTTATCAACCCACACACCTGAAGTGAGCCACGAAAACCTATCCGAAGTAGGGCTCTTTTCTAAATTAATATTAATTAAATTCTTAAACGCAGTTGCCGAAGTAACGTACCCTAAAGGATCTACAATAGTTGGAAGTAATGGGTCTACATTATGGAAAACCCCTGAGTCAGTGCGTCTATACGAAGTAAAGTCTACTTCTTGGGTGGCACCTACTGAGACTACCCCAGGGACCCCGTTCAAAATCTCGGTAGGGATGTTCTCCTCTACGGGAATTCTAGCGAAAGGGTTTGCAACCGCTACACTGCCAACATTCTGCTCTTTATAGTCGTGACCTGAGCGTGATACTCCTAGTAAAGGCTTAATAGGGGTACGGTCCCCTGCAGGAAGAATAACTGGGTCATCTCCTTGAAACCACCAACAAACTCCGTTATCACCACCCCCGTATGCCCCAGGCCCAAGATCTTGCTCTGAGAACCCTTCCGCTCTCTCACCTACAGAGATATAATCACTCCAATCTCCGAAAGATAAAAAGCCCTTTCTTTGCTCCCAATACCGTGAAAGCAATGCTCTTTTACTATTAAGCGTAAGGGTATTACCAGAGTACCCTGGGGTTGTCTGCGCATTACCAAACCCTGTAGAAGTAGAGGTCCATGTCTTGTTTACTAACCCAGTAAAGGGGATTCTTCCCCAAGGTGCGTCGTCCTCACTCCACAACGAACCCTCTCCAGCTATTGGGTAGTTCTGTAAGAATTTTTGCGTGAATATTTTGCTGGTGGACTCCAAAACCCACCGTCTGAATAAAGTATTATCCTTAGGCAAGGTATTCCACACGGAAAGGTTTCCCGCGAAAGGCAGAGGGGGTGTCGCAATGGTAAAAAGATCCGCTGTGCCAACATCATTCCACGAACCTACAACAACAGGACTAAAATCTAGCCGCTTTCCTTTTGAATTATAAAAAACAGTACTCTCAACCTCGTCGCGCTTACGATTCAAATCAACAATGTCTCCACTGTAGGGAATACTTGCAGCCTCTCTTAATGTCGTATCTACAACTTTAATATTATCGAAAAGGGCATATTGTTTATCTGAATTTGTAGGAAGAGGAAAGACCTCAATAAAATAATTTTGTGTTAACGCATTTTTATTTATGTTTGCCCTATGCACTTGAACAGCTCGCCCGTTATACACACTAAAGGATCCCCCTCTTTGTAGGTATGTACCATACTCCAAAGGAGGCTTTGTACTTAGATTTCGCGTATGAAACTTAAATACCCCTTGTTGGAAAGTATCTTTATTAACTCGGGATAATAAACTATCAGGAGCCTCAGTAAGAGATAAAGGGCAGTCCGTAGGAAGCGCCACAGTAGAAGTTTCCCCACCAGGGAAAATATGCGCGTAATTATTCACCAAACTATCAATGCTGGTATACCCATTAGTTACGTCATTAACATTAACCATTTTCCACTCTTGCTGAGGGGTCCAGACAAAGAAGACCTTATTATCCCCCTTAGCACTCTCAACTTTAGTTCGAAGAATAACACCAATCCCCCCACCCCCAAAAGTCCTCTCTTCCTGGTTTCCTATAAGATAATCTACCGAAAACTCAAAATCATGCTCAGGGATTAAGATATTTTTGGTGTCCTCTTGTCCACGAATATCAATGGAAAACCTGGGTAGCCCGTGTGATTTTTTCTTTATCATTAAGCATTTATTATTGATTAAATAATTATCATCCGTAGAGACGGTTGATTTTGCCTCTTCTGCTAATTGATAAACTACAAACTCATTAGCAGGACTTCCATAAGTAGCAGAACTATCAATAAAGTTTACCCCACTTAAAACAAACTGAGTTCTATACTCAGGGAACCCAAAATAAGGTGCCTCCTGATTTATAGAAGAGAAGAAATAAGGCTCTACGCCGATGCTCGTATAATTAGATCCACTTAAAGCTAAATTTAACGCAAGAGGATTGTTTATTGATCTATTAATCAACCCTGAGCTTGTGTGTAATGCAGCACTTCCGTCATAATAAAAATCTGCATTTCTATAGATAGGACCATATACATGAGATAAAATATTTGGGCCACCATGCTTGTGCTTTTCAACTAAGTTCTCAGGAAGAGAGCTAAAAGAAATAGACGATCCAAAGAATTCATTATAGTCATTGTAAACTGATTGAACGCCCCCCAAAGAACCTACGCTTGTTTTTCGTATGTCCAAGGCAGGGCTCTGGTATTTATTCTCACTTAAATCCCCCATCCTATTTGCAAAAGAATCAGTATAATTAAGCCAAGAAGTACTGTGAGAAAGCAAGGACTCATTATGTTTGTAAGTAGCATAAGCTAAAGCTTTTTTCTTTTTCTCCTCCAAGTTAAAGAAAAGCAATATCTCAGGAGAAACTAAATCTCTTCTCACATAAGAATCACAAGAAGAGAAGGTAATTCCCGTATTTCCTCGAACAGAGAAAGCTCCGCTAACAGGAACATCAAAGTAAGATCTATTAGAGGCACTAGTAGCACAATCTCTAGAGTACACTCCTGAGAGATTATGAGGGCTTCCATCAGCAAAACTAAATGATGATGGGATAAGCCCTAAAGGGTAGTAATCTACTAGAGAACTTGCTCCATTGTAGAAGGAAGGCATGTTCCACCCAGTTCTATCGTACAATCCCTTTTGATCTAAAGTATTATAAAAATTTCGTCTTCGATTTGTATTTCTACTAATATTTTCAGGAACCGTAGCAGAGGTGTTTACAACAGATCGAGGAATGCTGAGGGAGTACTTGGAGCCCGTGCGATGAAAACACGGAGCAAATTCATGTGATACAGTACTCTGGCTGTCATCATAAGCTGGATAAATATCATACCCTAGTGCATACCCTGTACCCCTATCATTTACACCTGAAACTTCGGTATTAGACAGGGTTCCAGAAACCGGAGGCAAGTCTTTTATCCCCCAATGAAGGGTGGGGCACATATAATCAACCCCGCTTAAATGCTCCTCTTGAGTTAGATTGAGACGAACTCTAGGAATTGTTTTGGCTGGACTAAATTCATCTACAATGCGTAAAGTATCAATCACCTGCTGAACAGTATATTGCCCAGAAACGTCTTGAAAGAAAGTGCTGGAGAATGCTCCTGCGCCAATCGTCATATCAAATGTGGAAGACTTCCCATTCCACAAGCTTAAAGCGGTGTAAGAAGAAGTTTCAAAATTAGTTAAAATATGATCATGATTGGGGGCATACTCCTGGGAAGAAGTGTGGAACACGTAGGAGTTTCCTAAATAAAGATCAGTATCTTTAATACCTAAAACATACTCAGAAACATAATCAACAAAGGCTTCCCTATTTTTTTGATCTACACAAAACACTTTTAATTTTCTAGCGTAGTAATCAAGAAGATCGGAAGTAATCCCACAACTTTTATAAAACTTCTCTTCTTCCCACGGAGGAACTTGCGTTATGTGGTTGGGAGTTCGATAATTAAACACGAAATTAGGGTCTGCTTTGATAGCTACAGGAACCCCATTAGTAGTAATGTACTGATCTTCATAACCAGGATGGAGAAGTATATCTCCGAACCAAGCTTTACCGTTAGATAATATATTTACTCTAAAAGGTTCACTACGATTAATGAATAAGTGCGGGAACTCTTCTATAGCTCCTTGGATGATCGAGTCAACGGCTGCTCTAATATTAACATCCATATTATTAACACTATAAGTACCTACCCCTAAAGCTTCCGCAAATTCAGGCGTATATAAGTCTTCGGTGAAAAGAGGAGAGTCGGTTAATAATAAATAATAAAGAAGATTAGGGAGATACGACTCGTACATTTCCGTGATCAGACTGCTAGTATCGAGAGGATTTTGAATAATAACAGCGTCCAACGCCTCTTCTAAACCCGCTTTAGTCCCTCGCTTTTTATATAACCTTACAGCGTTAGATAATTGATGTCTCCAACCCACTTCATTAATACCGTATAAGTTCCACCCAATAAGGCTGGCAAGGTACGGCAAAAACTCAACAGGACACTCTTGAATAGAAAGTAACGTCTCTAGTGATTCTACTTCGTTGTCTATATCACGTAATAAGTAGGAAACCGCTTGAAGATATTTAGAGAAGGGACCCGTGAACTCCAAAGAAGAGAGGCGTGAGTTTGTAGTTAAGAACTCGTTAACAGCTTTTTTTACAGTATCATCTTCACGATCAATGTAAAGGGGAGAATAGATGATATCGACAAAAGTTTTGAGCTTCTCTAAATTTTGGGTTCCACTAGTAAACGTCCCTACAGCAGAGGCAAATGACTGCGGAATAAGATCAGCATTTAGCGTATTGAATCCTGCCGTAGTATTATACGTAGGGTTAGCGGGGTCGCTTGCTGGATCTGACGCAGTATAATCGTAATAATTTTTCCAAACATAAGTTTGGTAGTCTTTTATAGCGTCATTTAAATTATAAGGGGATCCTCCATAAACAGTATTCACTAAAGAATCCAAAACTAAAGTGGAGGGGTCGTAAACAGGCCCACTTGTATTTAAAAAGTACAGCCACCCCAAATTAGTTATAAAGTACTCGTGGATTCCTGAAGCGGTGGTTTGATCATTAAATACCCCTGAATTATCCGCTAACAGCGAAGAAGAATTTAAAGTAAACATAGGAAGCATGGTAGAACTTACAAAAGCTTTAAACGCAGTCGAAGTTTCATAATCCTTAAGCTTAGTATTTAAAGGACGTAGCATACGGAAATCAAACTGTTCAGGCGTAAGATTAGTTAGCTTGTTTTGTTTTATAAAGTACCTAGAGAAACCTTCAGGAGTATCAATGGAACTATAAGATACACTATTAGGAATAGAACTTAAATGTAAAAAGGGAGACTGCCCCCCTATAGGAGAATCATTTGCGGTTGAAATTTCTTCAATGCCAACTAAGTGGCTGTTAATAATCTGATCAGTATATCTAACCTGTTGTGATCCCGCAGCCCTGTCCTCCTCAAGATATACATCTGGAGTAATAATTTTTACTGCGTCAACAAAATTAGATTTCGAGTATTTTCTTGTCATTTAAATATAGGATACATTAACTGTAATATTATTTAACTGAATGACTTCATTAAAATCAGGAGTAATAGTGGTTTTTATATTATCAAGTGTAGAGTATCTAACACGGTTAATATTAAACAGATTTCTATTCAGTTCCTCGGGAATAAAGGGCTTCGCAAATCCGAAGCGATCATAAGCAAAAAACCCTTGAATTACCTTAGTTGCTTCTGCCTTGATACTTTCCTCATAATCCATTAAAGAAATATCAACATATAAAGTAATAATAAGATCCAAAGTTCTAATAAGACCATCCACAATAACAACCTCATCAGTAAGCATTTTCTTTTCTTGGATAGCTTCTAATAAATGTGCCTTATAGTCTAGTGTAGCTCTTTGTAGCTGGAGAGAGGTGGCTTTCTGTAAAACGAAAACATCAATTACGTTGGCAGAAGAAAAGGCTTTTCGTGTTGCAGCAGTTCCGATAGCGGCTCCTCCCGTAGGACTACTATATCGAGATACAAAGGATTGGTAGTCTCCTAAGGTTACCAAGCGATCTTGTTGTTTAAATACTAAGGGTCCGCTTATCTTTGCTTGCTCAATAGTCTCAGCGTCTACGCCTCCCGTAGCAATGCTGGTGCTTTCTACTACACCTGGACTCCACACTGTAGTAACAGGGGTAGTAATAGTAGTGCTTAATAAATTTCCTCGGGTCCCCCCTCCTACTCGATAAAGAACTCTATAGCTTGAAGAGTTTGGAGGAGAGGCCCCTACCTTTCCGTCTCCAAAACGAAGAAAGGCATTATATGAATTATCATATATAGTTTCAAATATTTGATCCGTAGCCCCTGAGGCAGAAAAAAGGTTATCCACTTGGAAATACGTACCAGATAAAGGCTCCGCTGAATTAACAAAAACCTGCACACTGTTTTCTATAACAGGACCTTGAGTTAAGTTAATTGTTTTAAAGATTTCCGTATCGTCAAAAGTTCCACTCTCTTCGATTAACGCCCCTTCTAATAATGCTAAGTTACTCCAGACCGTACTAGCATCATTGCTAACTTCACTTGGCAACAACTCAAGGTCTGTAGAGTTTGCGTTCAAGGAAGCAACTTTACCATTCTGAACTTTATACAGCGTATAGGTTAGTGCGCCTCCATCTAGAGGAGAAGTGACTGCTATGGTTCGGTTCTGGGCAGGGATAGTAACTTCGGTAGGGCCTCCTTCGGCTTCGGGGGTGATAGGGGTATTTAAGGATAATTTAGCCGTAGCTCCTGCGGAGGTTGGACCCTTCATTCTAATCCCAATAAGCTCCAATAGTTTTTTTACATTCCGTCGAGTTCTGGCTGTAGGTAAAAAGTTTTCATTGGCTAATGCATCAGCTTTAAAAGAAAGGACTGAGCCCATATAGGCAACTAGCTCTGTAAACATCATTCCGAAATCAGATTCAGCGATGTTCTGATAATCGTCTGTGTAAGCTGCTTGAATATACGCAACTAAGGAATCACGCAAGGTGCCGAAATCAGTAGAGGCGTAATTAATTAAAGCTTTTTTCTGCGTATCGCTGAGATTAGAAGGTAAAAGTTTCTGGAAATCGGATTTAGCAGAAATAAAAGGGATGTCGGGAGGTAAGTTATAATCTTGTGTTGTCATAGGTTAACTGCAATTTGAGCTTGCTCATTAGAATTTATAGGAGAAATAACCAAGGTTATTTTTATGCCTGGAAGGCCAAGCCCCTGCACATTATCGCCATCCATAACCTGTAAGTTTAAAATACGGACTTGCGGAAGATACTGAGCGAACCCTGTGTAAATTTCGTTTTCGATATTTAAAATTAGATCAGGAGTTATGGGCTCAAACAAGAACCGCTTTAAAGATAATCCAAAGTTAGGAAGCATCACGCGCTCTCCTCGTTCCGTTTTTACAAACTGACGAACCATACTTTTAATTAAGTCCATGCCTCGGGCTTTTAGGAAGATATTAGGGGATACCTCTTCCTTTTTCGAAAGAGGGAAACATACCCCCAAAATAGGAGACAAGCTACCTTCACCAGTGGCTTCTTTCTTCGCCGTCTCTCCAGGAATAACCCCATAAATTGTAGTAGACTCAATACTCATAATTTAATATTTTTGAAAAATCCTTTCTGTGCTTCATAATTTTTACGGACCTCCTTAATAGTTAGAGGCCGAGAGTAAAATTTTAAACTTCCCACATGGCCGTTTAGCCCACTAGAAATGCCATGCCTAGTTCCCATAAACCCTCCCTCTATTGGGAGAGTTTCGTATGTATCATCGGGAGCAACCCCTTCGTAAACAGAAGAAGGGGTGATGGGGAAACCCTCAGTCCACCCCCCACCCACAATCCAGGGGGTAAAGTATTGATCATTCCTAGGACCATTATTAAATACTGTGGAAGGGTAAGTTTGGTTAACCGTATCCTGAGAATAAAAGAAACTTGGGTTCGGGAAATTTTCTGGAGTAATAAAGGTTGGGACCTTTGGCGTTTGGCCCACTTGAGTACCAAAAAGATTAGCTAGAGAAGTGTCTGCCATTAAATTTCCATCTAAATATACAGAACATTTATCATCCTTAATATTAAAAGACATATGAATATGCATATAGTTACCCGAAACGTCAATGAATGATTTTGGGGTGGAAGTTTCTAAGCCCATACCATCATCATACGCTGCGGCTGAAGCATCATCATATACCACTAATTTTCTGAAACCGCTATTTGCACAATTTTCGTCCGTAGGAACAAACTCTACTGCACTCCCATTTACCGACATCGTAGGGGCAATAAAGAAGCAACTAGAAGCTACTGTATCAGATGTGTCGTAGAAGTTTGTATTAATTGCTGGTGCTGTATTGGTTCCAGGAAGAACTAAAGAGCTTGAGTATATAACAGGATCTCTAGTAAATCCTATCAACAAGCCTCTAGTACTGTTGCTTCCCTTGGCATCAAACAAAGCACTTACACTTGGGGCTTCAATATCCCCTCCCGTATTTTCGTTTGCTAAAAGAATCTTATAATAGTTATAATCACCCCACTCCCCTTTATCTGGGTATAAATTCGGAACCCCAGACCCATAAACTTCCTTAAAGTCTCCGCTTGTACCATATGCAGGGATATGAACCCAACTTTCTATACTACACCCACTAGGGTTATAAAAAAGGTTTTGAAATTCCTGCGTAGGAGGTAAGCGTAAGGCCCCCGCTGTTTGCGCTAATTTAAAGTCTCCCCCGTTAACCCGAGCGAGACCCTTTAAGAGAGGGACCCCCAATCCCGAAGTGAAGATTGCTGGGGTGTTGCCTATAAGCTGACCATTACTTTCGGTTCCAATAGACGCGCAGTTCCAACTATCAAACACTGTAGAGTCAGGAGCTACTCCATCAGGCTTCAAGAAGTTATAAACCCCAAACAACCCTACTGTTTCAATCTGATCTGTAAGAGAAATGGCAGGAGCCTCAGTACTGGATATAGAATGATTAAATACAATAGCTCCTTTCCCTATAGGAGGAATCACTAAAGGCTGTAGAAGGACATTAGAACTCCTCCCATACGAAGTAACGTATACGGGGTTTATGGGAAGAACAACGTCTTTTACCTCACCTGCTCCAAAAGTTAACGCCTCTTGTTGAGATAAAGCTACATCAATACTAATAGAACTTAAATAAGAAAAATCATTAACGGGAATGGTTCCAGGAGCAAAAACCTGATCCGAACCGAACAACCCAGGCCCTTTTACAGCGACCTCAATTTGTTTTTTTCTTTTGTTAATCTTGTTTTCAAATGTAGTGATAGTAGAATTTATACTTTTCTTTAAGTTAATAACGAGGGCTGAATCAGGGGTATATCCTGATGCTACAAGCTCTCCTACCTGTGCTGATAGGTCATAAACAAGCTTGTCCTTTTGTCCTTCTATAACATTCAGAAAATGATCTGCTGAATAAAAGGTTTTTATTGTGTCTGTATTATCAATGATATTAATATCAAAAACAGTATCAACATAAGTATTTAAACTTTCTAAGGAAACTAAGTCACCACGACCCCCTAAGTTAGGAGCATAGTCTAGTTTCCATTTTTCGCTATCAATAACAACCCCAATATCCGAGGCATCAGGAATATGCTTGCCATTATAAAGACGAGTTTGTGAATCAAAGTAAAGGCCATCTTCTGACAAAATAAATGTTCCTTGCTTAGAAACAGGAGGGCCGTAAACCAAGCGGAAAATGGGCTCGTCTTGCTGAACTTCTTCATCCACAGCACGCTGTCTCTCGCGCAAGACGGTGCCTATATTTAAAATTAACTCGTCGCATTGATTAATAAATACTGTGGCGGCTTCCACCTGTTGTCTTGCCACCCCCAAAGCGGCACTTCTATACTCTTCGGTATACTGATCTTCGGCTCCTCCCCCAATACCTCCCGTTCCTGTAATCTCGGGAGGGCCAGTAGATTTAAGGAAATTTTCCATATCTCCAATACACTTAGCAATCTCCTCGTAAATTTCTATGCCTTGATTAACAAAAGATTCAATTTCTGATAAATAACTATTTATATAAGAAAGCTTTTGAAGGAACCCTAAGTCTAATCCAAACTTACTAGATCCCGACAAGAGCGATAATTTACCTGACCCAGAATCATATTGCATTAACCCCATATCATTAAAGAGGTCGCTGACTACGTTTCCTATAGCTTTACGGGCCGCTGATTTGCCATCGTTCGCTGCTTCAGCTAAAGTTCCCAATACATCTGAGCTAATCAAACCTAACGCCTGCACTCCAAAGTTAAGAATACAGGTGGGAATTCCGAAAGCGGTGTTTAGACTCGCTACGGGGTTAGTTAAATATTGTGGATTAAAAATTGCCATAAGATAAGTTAAAGTTTAGAACTGATGTTGTCCCCAAAAGTATAGTTGGTGTCCCAGCCATTACCAGAATCAAAAAAGCGAAGAGGGGGTCCAGTAACTTCCGCATCCATCTCAGCAGTAGTTTTCCTTATTCCCATATTTAGATTAGGATCGTTAACAGAAGAGTTAAGGTTTATCTTCCCAGGGAGACCCGTCTGAGAATCAACAGCCTTAATATTTACATTTGCTCCTACCATATTTATATCACCTGTGGATTTAATGTCAATTCCATTTTGTGCATAAAGGTGAATTTTATTATTACTTCTAACTTGGAACGAAGCTCCTGTGCTGCCGTCTGACTGTTGCGCTCCAAGACAATCAATAAAAACACCATTACCGTGATTACGAATAGAAATATCCCCCTTATCACTTTCTATAATAACATTACCTGACGATCCTTTATAAACGGGACCTAACCATACGAAGCCCACTCCAGGAACGAATGTAGGAGGAAGTACAGGAGTAGCATGAGATTGAGTAGAAGAGTTGGATATTACTAGATTAAGGCCATCCTGAATTCCCATTTTCATACTCCCCTCAATTGATTGAACACTCACATTGCCTACGGCTTTCAGTAAGGCCCCCTCTGGTCCAACGGTTTCTAAATCAGAGGCAGCAGCTTTAGTATCCGTTAATACTAATTGAGATACGTTCCCCGTAGAATGTAAGTTTACCCGCTTAGATAAAGAAGAATCACTTAACTCTAATCCTCGCCCATCAGAGCTTTCTAAAGTAACAGCTTTTTTATCACTAGTAGTGTCTCTTCCTTCAGACATTAATAGTTTGTGTCCTAATGGAGTAGAGATTCCATATGACATACTTTGGAAATTATACGATCCATCATCCTCATCATGAGGATAAGTAAGTGTGGCTCCTAATTTTGGATTTTTATCAGAGCGTGTGGGAGCCTTTGTCTGTACCTGATCCTGCACTGGATTCAAAACACACCCCATAAAATACCACTCCGCTTCAGGGTCGTTAACACACTTGTCGTAGGTGATCTCGGTTCCTCCCTCTGGGACGAATACTGCGCCTGCGTTATCACCACCTAAGTAAAAAGTTTGGAATTTTACAGATATCCAATTTGATGCATCCTTGCAATCAGATCCAGTAGGGCAGACGGATAAGAGTCCCTTACCTATCACATCTCTCTTTGACATTATGGTTCCTTTATACATCTTCTTTCTGTCCTTTCGCGTTCCTTAAAGAAGTATCTAGCTCTTTTCTTTGTTGTTCGGTAGTTTGAGACACCTGTAGCGGGTTGAGATACCCTGCTGCTTTTCTGTTGGTTAAAACAATATAGGGAACTACGACTCTGCCTTTATTCTGGTGCTGCAGATCAAACTCATTACTTTCTGGCTTTTTAAACATAATTATCCTAACATTCCTGCGATATCTTTATAAACGAAAAACTCTGATTTTGCATCGGAGTTACTAATAGAATGCCTAAATCCTAATATTTTGTACAGTCCTGTGAAAAAATCCATCGTAGTAGTGGTGCTCTCTGAATAAGTATTTACCCTACCTGTACTTCTAAAGAGAACTAATGCAGGGCGAGTTAGTACTCCCATGTTAGCTACCTCAAACATGGGAAGCGTAGTAATAGACCCCCGGTATTGGTGTTTAAATAAACTTAAAAACAATTGAACCATTGATAAGGCGGCTGATTTTCGTCCTATAGGACTATAACGTGTGCTCCCTGCGCTTTCCAGTATCATTATATCTGCCATATCAGTAGCTAATCTACCCACATCCAAACCTAAATCTAACGAATGGTACTTACCAGCACCGCCCCCAAACACCTTTCTGAAGGTTTCCGCATGGCTCCCGCTTCTCCTACCTAAATTTTGCAACATACTATAGAGTTTAGATCGCTCAATATCAGTACTCGTATTTCCATCCATAGGATAAGCCAAAGTATCACTGTACCTTAAATGCGTATTATAGTATATCTCCTTTAACGTACCAAAAAATTGAGAAAATATAAATTGATCGTTCTCAAAATTATACGATAAGACATTTGCGTTCTTATCGTTAGCAACAAAGATAATCGGACCTAAATTATACAAATCATTAATTGCATTTTGCATTTGAGGATTGGCGGTTTGAGTTAGAAGTTTAAAGTCATCAGGAAGCTTAGTAGCAAACTCAAACCGCCGATCCTCAGGGCTAAGATCATACTCACTGAAATGCCCCATAACTGCATACTTCCCTTTAAGAACGGCATCCATTTCGTAAAAAAACGACTTGTATAAATTAGACATATACTTCTGCTCGTTAGATAAATGTTGGGCCTCTGTTATTTCGTCCACCCCAACGACATCTTGACCAACATCGAATTCTGTATCACTTTGAGTGCATAGCTGTAAATCATCTTTCAGTCGATTCCAAAAGGGATCCATAAAAAAGTAATTGCCTTGACCTGCATAAGTGTTAAATTCAATAGGAACCCCCTCCCAGGCGCGAGTGGACTCTAAACGGGACACTTTATTGTGGGCTGCTACCCGACCATAACCACCATACACAAATAAATTAATTAAATCTGCATCCCCAAAGATAAAATAATTATCATCTTCAGCAGGAGGTGGGGCAGGCATTTTATAGGTCGAGAGAGCGTTAGCAGGAAGCGTGGACCCTTTGGAGCCTAAACTCGTTGTGCCTTCCATTGCTGATTTATTCTCTTTAAATTGTTGTACATACCCTTGAAAGGTTCCACTCCCAAACTTTTCTTTGAGCTTGTCAACAACCTTAATATCATTTTCCCAAAAATAAGTAGGAGAGTAAGCAGCATTTCCCCCAGACTGAAGGATTGAATTAACTATATCCATAAGAGGGGCCATATAGTAAGCTCCATCTTGATTTGCTACTTGGCCTGATGGAAGATGTTGAAAGGGTAATTCTAAGTTAAATACAGCATCTGCTACCAGCGGAGGGGAGTCAGTACCAAACGGATCCGCAGACTTTATTAAGGGGAGAGAGGGTCCTATAAAGCCTTTGGCGGTATACTCCTTCTCCGCTTGTCTGCTGTACTCGCTAGTGGATTCAGGCTGTGTAAAATTGACTAAAGCTCCATCTGCACTATCACTACTGCTTACTTCAGACTTATTCACTTTCATTCCTATGCGGGAAAAAACTTGAAGCATTAAATTCATCACTTGTTTTAGAGTAAGGGTAAGCACTCTCTCGGATTTCCACATAGAACCAATAGGGACATCAAAAGCAAAAAGGTGTGTATATAATGAGCGTATCTTTTCTCCTAGATCCTTAGCAACTTTTAAATCATACTTAGCAAAATACTCCTCAGAGAGAGCGTTAGTAAATGTACCAAAAGATTCAAAACCTTCGGAATGGTATTCGGTCATTACAGTGTCCGCTTGTATCCCAAAGTCTTCTTTCTGCCCAAAAAGCTCATGCCAATTCTCTAACGCCACCGCCTCTGCGACCTGCTTTGCTAGAAGCAGATCTAAGTTTGGAAGAACAACTAAATGATTCTTTATTCCTAGACTGTGTAAATAGTACGAAATTAATTTTACAATCGTATCATGGATGGAGGGGGTAAAGCTATCAGGCTTAACAACCTTTCCTGCATCATATTTTGATCCTATGGCAGTGTCGAATTTATAATCAATACCTACAATAGGAATAGTAGGTCTAATAAAATCAACAGGCTTAAACCCTTTATCTTCTGCTAAAATAGTGGAATTTTCAAATTGCTTTGCTATATGATCTGTAAACATTTCATAAGTAAGCGTTTCTTCCATTCCATTATTATCGTATGTAATTTTTCCAAGTGTAGCCTGAAAAGGGCCTGCCCAATTTTTTAAATCATCGCCCGTTCCGTAAGCAACATATACTTGCTGTCCGATGGCATTCCTTTTAAGATAATCCAGCATTTCTGTCTCTATGTCGGTAATGCCTTCATTAAGAGCAGCAATAGTTTCAGGGTCTGTTGGTCCTATGTTTCCTAGATCACGCGCTATATGTTTTTCCATTTTGCCTATAGTGCCCATTTTAGACGATAAAAAATGCTTCCTTAGTTTAAGTGAACTCATCTGCTCTTGCATAAACATATAGAAAAACTTCTTTAGTATTTCCATCCCAGGCTCAAAAGTTTTAAGCTTTATAGTGTTTTCAACATTTTTACCTTGTCCAAAATTGTAAGCATGTGAGAACTCTAGAATATTAAGATCTGTCGTAGACATAAATACTCCTAACCTTCCTTCGTATTCTCGGCCCGTATTTTTTCCTACGCCCCCCTGCAATAAAGGATGGGTATAAAACTCAGAAAAAGTCTGCCCTCGTTTGGCGTGAGAAGCAGAGAAAAGCCGAGCAATCCCTTTATTTGTAGTTATAAAGATATTAGATGTACCAGTTAACTTGGTAAGATTTTGAAAAGGTACAGCGTTAGAAGGGGGATTTGGCATTTACAGAGGAGGTATAAAAATATCATCACCTCGATTAAGGGATTCAAAGGGATCCGTTATATTATTATACTGCATTGCATACCACCAATATCCTGGACTATCGTAAAAAATATCCGCAATAACGTCTGGTCGATTACTACAAAAAGGAGGAACCACCCCTGGCTTTCCAGAAATAGAGTTTAAAGTTAATATAAAATCATCATATTCTGAGCCGACAGAGGTGGTTGTGATCACCCCCTTATGTTTTAAGTTTATAAACCCATAGCTATATCGTGAATAGCTGGGACTGTTAGTATTTTCCATAATTAAATATTAGGACCTGTAGTAAAAGACCCAGCATTTACGCCTGCGTAAACTGGAGAAGCGGCCTGTAAGTATTTCTCCCAACTTAAAGAACCTTCAAAGCCCTCCCACCCTCGTAAAACTTCGTTATGCCTATTTTTGAGAGCTTCCGCTTGTTCTGGTGCAAGCTCTGTAGTTCCCCCTCTAATGTTCCAACTAGTTCCCTGATTACGTTGAATCTGTACTAAGGATAAATTTATCTTAATTCTATTAGGGATAAGCGTAACAACGTCATAACCTGCCCTTTCATCCCAAGAAAGAGAGTACTTAGTAGCTAAACAGGAAATGTAATCATATAATTTCCCAAACTTAATCCGAATAACAGGGGGTCCTTGTGTAGGCTGTTGAGAGTTGTTTAAAACACTTACTCGAATTAAGTCTACCCAATATAAAAGCATCTGCATCCCCTGCTTATACGCAAAATTGCGATCATAACCCCCTAGGGAAGCAGCTAGATCATACTCAGAACTAAAAAACGACTCTCTTGTGGGGGCTCCTAGAGGATTGCCCAGGGACAATGCACGCTCGCTCGCAAACGCACTATCAGGCAAGCTATTAATCAATTCTGGGGTAAAGGGGCTATCATTAATCTCTGCTAATAATTTTTGTTTCTCTGCTTCATATACGGACGTTTTAGCAGACATCGCAAGCTCTGTGCTTTTCTTATCAAAAAAAGCTCGACGCATATCCATTTTAGAGACAGGCGCAACCGATCCCGCCATCATATCAGCAGTAGCAGTGTTTACAATATGGGGAAGAGATAAATAAAACTCTAAATTATACGTTCTAGACTTTGCTCCTGTATATCCAAAGAACTGTCCTCCTCGACCAAGGACATCGTATGTTGCTAAATTAGCTGATTGAGACTCAGTAATCTTGGGGTTTTCAAAAAAAGGACATTCCCGTGATATAGGAGCTAAATTTGTTTCCGAAGGGAATTCAAAGATAAGTCTGTTCTCCACTTCGGGGTGGGTGTTTACTTTAGTCGCTATGCCTGCAAATATTCCTGTTGCCATAATTTATTATCCTAAGTAGTTACTGTCCCTGGGTTTAATTGCGCTGATCGTGGAGGGACTACTGGAGTTTTAGCTTCAGCCCTTCGTTTGGCTATTTGATCTCTAATCTCCTCACTCTTCTCAGACAAAGAAGCAAAGCCCTGTTGTTGCATTTCAGCTACGGCTACTCTTCCCGACCCTGCAGCAGCTAAACTCTCATTAATAAGCATTTTAGATACTTCCTCAAACCTAGATCTTCCTAACTCGTTGAGTCTAAAGTTATTACTCTCCCTCTCGAACGATTTTTTCATCACAGCTAATTGCTCGGCATTTGTTTTCTTTACCCCTGTTAATCCTTCAACTAACATAGGCATTCCAATAGCTACAACAGCCGTTGCGGCTGCAATAGCTCCTAGAGGGGAACCTAATACACGACCAAGCATTCCTGCCCCTTTACCTTTCCCTCCTAATAGCCAAGGCAACATATTACCTATACCTTTCCCAAGAGACGAAGCAGCTAATGCCCTTGTTAGGGTCAACATTCCAACTATAAGCTTTCCTGTTATAACCGCAATCAAGGAATACCCCACTACTTTAATCCCACCAATAGATTTCATAAAGCCAGCAAACTCACCCAACCATTTAGCGATATTTGTTACCACCTTTCCTAACTCAATTTGGAAAGGTTCTAAAGCTTCATTTAAAGCAGTCATAAAGTCTGCGCCTAATTGAGAGACAGTTTTTCCACCTGTTCTCTTCTTTTCTAACCCCATCTGTTTTTCAATCTGAGAGCCTAGAACACCGATATTTGTGGCTAGATTCATTTGAGCCCCAATTGCAAACATACCTTGAGAGCCAATACCTCCTCCCGTAAGAGTTCTGGTCCCTTCTGCAGCCTTTCTAGCTAATGCCGCAAGATTTACGTCCCTACCCGAAATAATGTCTTGAGCTAGATCCTCAAGACCTAACCTCTGAATTCCACCAAAGTCGTTTGATTGAACTGATCCAACAACTTCATTAACCAACTGCCCCATCTGACCTGCTAAAGCAGGGAACTCAGCAGAGAATTTAGTCATAGCAGCAGTCATAGATCCTGCTCCACCTGTAAGACCTAAGAGAGGTAATGATTGGGCAAGATTATTAAGTGACTCAACGAGACCATCTGCAGCTACCCCGTAGGAAGTCGCCGTAGTCCCTAAGCGTTCGATAAGCATATCTCTTTGAGTAGAGCCTAAGAGACCTTGGTTGAGGAGCATTTTATCTAAATTAACTAACTGCCCTGTATTTTGACCAGTAATACGCATAGTATTAGCCAAAGCCAAAGTTTCTTTTCCTGCACGAAACATGCCCGATCTTTGGAACTCAAATAAAGAGGTGAGGGACTGCTGTAATCCACCAGGAAGACCTTCGATTCTACTTCCCGCTGTAGCCATTGTTTGGGTAAAGTCTTTATTGAAGGCTAATCCCTGTCTCTGAAGGACTAGAACTTCAGAGGCTAATCTTGTAGCAGTTTTAACGATAGTGTTACCTATCATCTTAACTACATTAGTAGCAAACAACAAGTCTTTCTCAGTACCCTCTAACTTAGTGGCTTGCCTCTCTGCTTGATCGGCTGCAGTTTCAACGCTTTGTGTTAAAGATCTAGAAAGAACTGCTACAGGATCATCAGCCTGACCTACAGCCCTACTACGTTCAATTGCATCAACAATCGCATCTGCCAGTTGCCCGTAATTAATATCAGCCATTAGTTTCTACCTCGTAGATATTGCCCATACTAGTATTTAGCTTGAATGTCCTAAATTTATTTTTTGGGAACAGTGTGTTGAGCCCTGCCCGAGATAATCCACGCTTTTTATTCTTTTTAAAAAGGATCCGACTACTCCTCATATCTGAGAGAAATTGATAACTTTTTGTCCGTGGATCCACTTTCTCCTGGAGAACATTAGCCAAGATGGATAAAGTGTTCAAATTAGTGCCTGAATCCACCAAAAAACAGGTCAGTAAATCATTTCCAGTGGTTCGATTGGAGTAGGTCCCCCTCCCACCAAAGGAGGCAACTACCATCACAAAATAAGACTTATTCAAGCCTTTTTCGCTGGTGTAATCAAAGGCAAAAAATTTACCTGCTGTTAAAACAGAAGACGATTTTTGGATGGGCTGGGAATACCTATCGAGGATTTCCTCATCACGCTCTTTCGCTCCTCCTGGAAATTGAGCCATGAGCCTCATTAACTTCTGCCACTCCTCAGCCCCTTCACCTAAATTACTCTTCGTGCTGTAATAAGATTGTATAAAATCTGCAACAAGTTTCTTAAGTTTTAAATTTTCAGCAATTTTATGTGACAGAATTTCGAACATTAGACTATATTAAATAAATTAATTACTATGATTGAAAGCACTGATATTGAGTTTATAGATTTTATTGATTTAATCAATACTACACTAAGTAATGAATTTATAGAAAAATGGAGATATAGGTTTAGTGAAAAGTTTATTAAACACTTCCAAATAAAGATTCTAAATTCATTAACAAAGAGAAAAGTACTTAAAATAGATACTTTATATAACTACTTAACCAAAAAGTGCAAGTATTCTCCTGAACAAGTGGAGAACTTTTTCAATGCCATTGATATAAGTATTTACTACCCCTTCATACAGGGGGAGCTAAAAAGAAGGAATTAATTTTTCTTTTTTGTCTCTTTGATTCGATGCTCGATTAAGCATGATTCAGTAAACTCGGGGCACAGCGACTTATACTGACACCAGTTGCAGAAGTTATTCCTCATAGGAACTAAATCTTCCTTTTTGGACTTCCGTATCTTCCACACATCGTCAACCACAGATTTAATGTGGGCGTGAATTTGATTTGAGGTGTACTGAACGTTTACTAAGTTATCGGTAATAGGATAGTAGTGTGCGGCTGTTATTTTATTAAACGGTACATTATATAACTTGTGTACTGCGTACACATACCCCTTCAATTGTGGGTCTTGATAAAGTTCGACCTTACTTTTCTCCCGTTTCCCAGTTTTGTAATCAATTACTAGGTAGCCTCCATCCTTTCCTTTGATAATACGGTCAATAAACCCATTCAAAGTGATACCTTCTGAAACTTCTAAATCAAAGTGGAGTTCTGAAGTGCCAACCTCTGGGAAAGATGCGTTTAGCCTTAAGAAGTTTTTTAAACACGGCTCAATCTTGGGGGTATAGCTGTCTGAGAACTTATAAGTGTCCTTATGTTCTTCTGCTAGGCGGGTTAAGGCCGATAAATCACTCTCAGCGGCTCCGTCCTCAAATATTTTGTGAATATATGAGCCGAAATGCAGCGCATCGGTGTTTGATAAGTCGTACTCCTTAAGATAATCGACGTACTTGTAGCGATACTTAAGTTTGCACTGGTTAAATGTGTCTCGTTTCGAATTACTAATCGTTTTTATAAACATATGCTAAATCCTCAATTCATTAAAGACTATGTGACTGAAAAGTTGCAATGTGATTACAGGATATCTTCAAATAATCGGGAGTTGATGCTTCCCTCTATCTTTATAGAGGGTGATTACAAGCGTCACATGAGCATTAATCTTGATTCAGGGCTCTGGCAGTGCTTCAAAACGGGCAATACGGGTAATTTTATTAAACTTTACTCCTTACTGGAAGGGGTTTCGTATAAATCTGCAGAATCTAAGCTGCTTTTCCAGGGCGTAGAGAGCGGTATGTGGAGTTTTTGGGACGAAGAGGAGGTATCAGCCCCCGCTCCTTTAAATACGAGGCATATTTTAGATACAAGCGCCTTCATTCCCGTTGACATTGATAGTTATGATTCAAATAATGAGCTTGTAGTTAGAGCTTGGAAGTTCTTGATGGATAGAAAGCTTTTAAATACGACAAAATTCGTAGAAGCTCCTTTTTACCTTGCTGCAGAAGGGAAATACCGTGGAAGATTAATAATCCCATTTAAAGATGAAGAAGGAGACCTATTCTTTTTTCAAGCTCGCAGCCTCTCTCAGGGGGTGTCCCCCAAGTACCTGAATCCTAATAGCGAAAACGGGCTAAAATCGAGCAATATTCTTTACCCCTTCGACTTTGAGGCCGATCACCTATGTATTTGCGAGGGGCCTACAGATGCGATCTCACTCAATTTAAATGGCTTAAATGCGACATGTACGGTGGGGAGCACAATCTCTAATATTCAGATGCAAACCTTACGTGAGTTCGAAGGTAGGATTATATTAGCTTACGATAATGATGATGCTGGAAAGCGAGGAATAGAGAAATTCGAGCACTTAAGAAAAAAGTACATGATGCCTACTTTCTCTATCTGTACTCCTCCTTTTAAGTATAAGGATTGGAATGAAGCCCACCAATCTAACGAAGATTTGTATAGCTGGTTTATGGAAAAAAGTTATGAATATAACTTTGCTAATAAATCTCTTAAAAATCTATATACATAAGGAGATAGTATTAAATGTTTGGACAAATAAGAAAGGATACCCCCCTAGGCACTACAAACTCAAGCACCCCACCAGAACAGTGCTATGTAAAATTCACAGTTAAAAGCACAGAGTTTATGGTAGCAAAAAGAACCAGTACTCCGCAAGGTAGCTGTAAGATTAATCTTGAAGTGGGTCTAGAAGTTACAATGAAATGCGTGTGTACCAAGGACCCAAAACCTACTTTTAAATGGATGGATCCCGCTGGCGCAGGGTGCCGCGCTACAGGCTCAAATTACGCAACCTATGATTTTTTTGAAGCAGAGTTGTTTCAGCCTGCACAAGGTACTTGCCCTCCAGGGACATGTAAAGGAGAAACCCCTCCCTTTCATCGTACCTTCCGAACACCAATACAAAATGTTACGTGTGATAAAAATATTTGTGAAGTCGTCGCCAACGCAGGAGGAATGAGGACTCATATCCTAAAAAGCCTAGGGAACCAACTTAAGCTTGCTTATGGGACAAGACCAATCAAATGTCCAAAGGAAGGAGATACCCTTAAATTTTAATCACCTTATAAAAAGAGTAAAAAAAACCACTCTGCCAAAAGCAGAGTGGTTTTTTTAATGGTTGTTAGAAGGAACCGAAGGCTAACTTAGAGTAAGCAGAGCCACATCTCAAAGTTGGGCGCACATGCCTGTGCCTGTACTAAGATATCCATCACAGTACCTTTAACCGTATCGGATGAATCATAACCTCCGTCTAAGATCCAAGGACCTGGGATCTTGTTAGCAATCAAGTTGCCTTGGCAAACGTTGCGGTTTTCTTCGTCACCAGTACGGACCTCTCTTCGATAGATACCGCCCTGACTTGTGCGAAGTACGCCGCTTGTTCCTACGCCACCTGAGGCTGAGTCACTAATGACATCAAATTTTTGCATTTGGACCATATCGCCTGCTGAGGCGTTACCCCACCAATGCTCTTGTTCTGTGTCTAGTGTGTAGTTTACTTCAAGGTAATTAAACTCTGCGACTCCCGTAGTGGGATCGAACTGAGTCTTCCTTGTGTACATAATTTCTGCAGTCTGGAAATGTGATCTCCAGTTAGTTGTTTTGGTTGCATCACCAGTGCCTGATGAGGCTAACTGGTTGTCTGAAGTGCCAGTGAATGCCTTGGTGTCGATTGCAAAGCGTGTTGCCATAATTAATTCTCCTTAATAAAATTCTCTGTTGTACTACTGATGTAGCACGGAAGTTATTCCTTCTATTTTATATATATTAGTTTACTACTTTATTGAACAATAAAATACATAAATTCGCTTACAATTTTCTCATGTAGCAAGTTGTAGGATACCCGTAAAGCATAGGTTCCCAGCCTAGGACCTAGGTTATCACGGTACTCTGCTGCAGTAGCCGCGTCTTCTGGATTATTCATATCTAGGGGAAGATCTAAAAGATCTCCCTGCTGAAAGACCGTACTTGTATCAAAAGTATAGATGATTGTATTATCAGAGGTTAATTCTACATTACTAGTATCAACTACCGTGAAGCGTCCTGGAAGGGAGGGGTTTTCATTAATCTTTTGAATCTCTACTCTAGGTCTAGTAATTGCCGACTCTTTAAAGATGTTCTTAATGGAGTTATCAATATTTTTATTCTCCACCGTAATCTCTGTTCCGATCTTAAGATCAGTTTTGGAGCCTACCGTAACCCTTCTATTAAATAGGTTATTCTTGGTACGAAGCATAGGGGGCTCCGTGAGGGAAAGGAAAGCATCATCATACAGAGCGAACTCATTAATGTAGGTTTTCCAAGAGGCTGCATTTCCTAGCTGGATAGTCCACACATCAATGTATCTTGTTGCAAGATCAGCGGTGTTAGCTATCGCATTTCCATTAGCGTCAATCCCAGACAAGGTTGAACCTAAGATACCATCCAAGACACAAGCATACTCCCCCCTTCCTAATCTATAAATACCGCTTACGTTCTCACAATGGTTCCCCTCACCTGCAACCCCATTAAGCTGTTGAGAGTAGCCACCCTGATCAAACTGCACGGGATCAGTACCATTAACTCTAGCATCTCCACTAGGAGCAAACACCATTTGTGCTTGGTGGGTCATAGAGGAAGCAACTAGGCCCTCATCATTCAAGATCGTTTCGGGGGTAAGATTTTCTGATCTCTGAAATACGTGAACAGAACTCACAATAAAGGGATCTTGGTACTCCCCGTCATTAATGAAAAAGGTTCTTAGCATTACGTGCGATTGCACGGCTGGTCTATTATTACGGTCTACGACCTCATGTGTGTTTATTGATGGCATTCTTTTCCTGCTCTAATTCCTCTGCTAAAAGCTCGATAAAGGTGGCTCTTTCTGTCCTATTTAAGGTCTTTACATCAGAATAGGAGAGACCTACATGCTTTATGAGTATATAGGCTTCATGCAGGAGATCTTTTAACTCTAAAGACTCCTTTAATTCACGGAAAAAAAATTTTCGTCAATAGGTAGGCTAATTAGGTTGGATTTAGTGCATTTATCGCAAGTATATCTGATTTGTGGCTGCACCCCATATTCACTTAACATAATCTCCTTTACAAGTTTATGTATATCAATAATGGGAAGCTGCTCAATCACTTTTGCAATAATAGTTGGGTTATCGACACCATCAATCTTCTTTATAAACCTCCAAAGATTATTCGATAACTGGTCACCTTCAAAGAATCTCTCTTCAATAACCGTTGCTACGGAAATTTCGGAGGTTTTCTGTATACCCTCTAAAAAGACTTCTTTATTGGTATAATTAAAATCTTCAGGAACATGATTACATTGTAGTTTATCAATCTCTAAGTTAAGAACATTTTCAAAGCTGCAGTGATTACAAATTACGCCAACCTTATAATCTTTTCCATATGAGATCTCACGCAGTTTGATAAGTAAATATAGTTTATCAATGATAACAAGCTTCTCTACCTCAATATTCTTTAAACAGCGAGATAACAAATAATTAGCTGCGTTGAAGTCCTGGCTACGAGTTCCCGTAGTTAAAGACTTTTCATCCTCAAACGTCATTGGACGCAAGCGGATAGGACTTTCTTTCCCAAAGTACAAAACCCCTTTGGTTGGGACATTGATATCAATTTCTACCTCAGCAGGTAAATGCTCTAAAATAGCGGCAATCTGCTCATCTTCTGATAATACGGATGTTTCAGGAATTTCATTACTCATCTAATATACCTCTAATCTATAATAGTATGTATGGAAATACACATAAATACGATAAATTCGCAGCTTATAACGGATAACCCTAAGCTTTTGGCCGCTCTGGGGGATTTATACTCTTTTAAGGTTCCAGGGGCTGAGTACTCTCCGCAATACAGAAGACACGCTTGGGATGGAAAAAAGAGATTTTTTTCGAAAAAAGGTGTTTTTAAGACAGGACTTTTAGAACGAGTCCTAGCAGACCTTAAAAAGGTCGAAGCAAAGCCTACTATTATTGATAAACGAGAAGGTAATAAAGACACTACTAGCTATGGTTTTGATAATATTACTTATTATGACTACCAAGAACGAACTATAAAAGAAGCTCTCAAAGAAGAGAGAAAAGTTATTAAATCTCCTACTGCCTCGGGAAAGACTTTAATCATGGCGGGGCTAGTAAAAGCACTTAGCGGAAGAAAAATGATACTTTTATTCAATGCTAAACAACTTCTGACACAAACATACGATTTTTTGAAAGCTTTAGGACTTCCCAATTTAGGACTTTGCTTTAGCGAAGGCTTCATTGAAGGTGAGATAATGCTATGCACAGTACAAAGTATTGAGAAAATTTTAGATACCCACCTAGACGCAGAGGTTTTAATGGTAGATGAGTGCCATGAATTTGCCAATGGTAAAACGACAGTTGCCGCTATTCAATCTTTTCCTAAGGCCAATTATAGGTACGGTTTTACAGCCACCCCGCCTAACCAAAAAATTAGTCTCTTTAATTTGGAAGGAGGTCTGGGTCCCGTTTATGCTGTTGCTACCACAGAAGAATTAGTGGAACGAGGAAAACTTACTAAACCTATTATCCAACTAATAGAGAGACCTTTACCCCAAGTAGCAGTTCCTGAAGGAATGAGCTATTTAGATATATATGATGAATATATTGTAAATAATGATCAGAGGAATAATACTATAAAGGAAATTGTAAATGACATCAAAAAAACAAATAAACAAGCTCGTATACTTATACTTACCAAATCACTTGACCACGGAAGAGCCTTGGAAAACTTACTTGGAAGGAACTGTGAATTCTTGGAAGGGGCTAATTCAATCCAAGAAAGGTATAAAGCTATTTCTAGATTTAGAGGATGTGGAGATTCTAGCATCCTCATTGGTACTAAAATCCTCCAAACAGGGGTTAATATTGAAGAAATCACACACTTCATCAACGCCAGAGGCATGAAATCGGAGATTGCGACACTCCAGGCTCTGGGACGAGCCTTAAGAAAACACGAAACAAAAGACAAGGTTTTTGTTTACGACTTTTTTGATCAAGAACCCTATTTATTAGAACATTCTAGGGAAAGAAAAAAGCATTATGAGGCCGAAGGGCATGAGGTTAAAGTAATATGAAAAACATAAACGATATTAAGAGACAGGTTGGGAAGATTAACGAAACTGACCTAATAAAAATTAGAGAAATAGGAAAAGAGCTTGAAGCTTTTGGAGCCAAAAGAGCCATTTCTACCGAAGGATTAAAAACTATGTATAATATTCAAAATAGAATACATTTATACATAGAACAGTATACAGATCGCCTATTGCATTTGCTTAAGCAGTCGCATATGGTAGATTAGTGTTTTAATCAGGAATAGCAAGGTCGGGGTTTTCCATTTTAAGTCTTAAGCCCCAGTTCTCCATATCCCGACTAGTCCAATTGTCTTCCAACCTCTCTTCCAGCAGATCGAGCTTATAATTAATACTAGTAAGCTGAGTGCTGATCCAGACTACACCTCCACAGAGGGCAATCACCATGCCCAGAGGCATTAAGGTCTCTTTCGAGATCGTATATTTCTTATTTTCTTGTGTGCCCATTATTTTAATCTTTTTATTAGCATAGAGGTTCCTGGATAAATAGTTATATCCGTTCCACCATCATCTGTGGTCGTAGCATACGCATAACTGCCAGCGGTAAACGGTCCCACATAAGTTAAAGTAACTATATCAGCATCAATAGAGGAGTGAACCCTTGTATCAGCCGCTAATTTTGATGCCCCTGGGTAAGTAGAGTATAGCTCCAAGGTTATTGTAGTAGTTGCAGCTACCATAAGAACAGCATTTACTGTAAACTCATAAGTTCCTGCGGCAGAAACATTAAAACGCTTATTTGTGTCATCCCAACTAAAATCATCAGAAGAACTTATATTCTCTGTCTTACTACATCCAATACCAATATTTTGTATAGTATCTTGAGCGGTTCCAGCAGTAGTGAAGTGTACATACCCCCAAGGTGCAGGAATAGGCATTGCATCTTCAACCACCAAAGAAACAGCAGATACTGCGTTTGCGGACACCCCACTCTCAACTAATAAATGAGTAGACGATGCGGTTACTGCCGATACTTCTTTACTAATTAAATTAACAGCACTAAGAGTCGTAGCCGACAGGCTGGTAGAAATGCTGTTTACGGCAGAGACATTAGTAGCACTGAACTCTGTAGAGATAACATTTACAGACGAAAAATTGGTTGCGCTAAGGTCTACAAAAACCCCAGTCATAGAGGATACTGATTTTGCAGAAAGATCATAAGCAGCAGCAACCGCAAAAAAATCAGCCATAGATGATCCTCCCGTGCCTCCATTTTTGACAGGCACAACATCACTAGCTGTAAACTCTGCTATAGAAGAAGGAGTTACCGTTGAGATGTCATACTCAAAGAATAGAGGAATTTTAATTCCCATTATCTATTACCCGCGCCCCCCAGTCATGGGAAGGGCATATCCTGCAGTTATTCCCGCAGCCCCAGTGTAATCAATATTAGTGTAATCATTAATTAATTTAGCAGAAATAAACGCCTTCAAGGCAGAGGAGTTAATTTTCGCTACAACTGCCGCAGCCGTAGTGGCCCCTAGTTCATGCCCTGCGGTACTTACAGTACCATCCAACTTATCATTATCATCTTCATAAAGCGTCATAAAATATCTGACCCCAGCTTGACGATATAACCCAAACTTTAAAAAGTTACTTCGCCTGCCTTGCAAGTAAGAGGGCAGAACAGTAACCCGTAGAGCTTCACTCCCAGAGTTGTAAAAAGTAATAGACGCTTGAGAATACCCTGTTCTTAAATTTGAGGTAGGATCAAAAGATCTTGTTACATACTTAGAATTTACCGTAGGCCTCTGCGAAGGAATAAAATTAACAAATGTAAAACTCATCTAACATCAGGATGTAAACCATCTCCTATCGTGTTAGATTGTTTAATTACTCCATAATTAATAGCAAAATAACTTTCATGGTGCCCATCGTTATAGATATCAATGTGGCTAATACCATCGGCTACTGACAGGACGGCAGTTGAGTTTACGGCTGCAACTACTCCCCCTAAAGCAGACCCATCTGCACTCATTGTAGCGTAGTTGGACCAAACATTAGTAGTTTCGCCTGATGCATAGAATCCTGTACTTGATGCAGGACTAACTCTAAAGAATCCGATACTTCCACTTAGATCAGTAACAGTTACATAATTAGGAGAAGCCATAGGATCACTAAAACTAGCAGCAAAAGGATTGGAAACGTAGGAAGATACCATAAAGAACCCAGCCGAAGCATCTCCCTCAAAGGATTCGATTACTTGATACCAGCTAGAACTAAGGTCGAACATCCCTCCGTTCCTATCCCCTACTTGAGTAAATGTTCCACTTAATGAATCTAGCCAACTGGTCCCTGACGTTCCTGCCCCAACCTGATAATTAGCTCCATTCAAAACTCCACCACCACCAAAATAACTACCAGCGGTTTTTGACCACACACCTGGACTTAGAATCCTGGTTGTAAATTGGCCTCCTGCTTGGTGGTATGTTAATTCAACTATTGCACTTGTATCGCCGCCCTCAGGGCCACTAACGCCAAAGTACGTTCTAGCCCCATCAACACCAGAAGCGATATTGCCCCATAAGTGTTGCCACTCTGGACTTGAGGAAGTAATAACAGTTCCTATAGAATTCTTATATTTGATAGTTCTAGGTCCTATTGAAATTGAGGATAGTTGAGCTTGGGGAGTAATAACAGCGGGTACTCCACCATTCGAAGCTGCTACAGTCCAATCATATAGTCCTGGATTTGTTACTTCAATTTGTTGGATTTTTCCATCCCTAATATGAACATTTGCCGTACCACTAACCCAATTTGCAAACATCCCTAAATCTACCTCACCATCCAGAGAAGAAGTGGCACTAACAATAACGGGCATTATCTGATTAGGCATACAAGAAGGTTCAGGTGCATAACGAATCTCTGAAAAACTTACTCCTGTGTTTGTAAGGGCGATGTTTTGCGCTTTTGCACCTGCGGCGATCTTAACGATCTTGCAGACGGGAATCATTGTGTCTCTTTGGGCCATTACTCTTCACCCTCCTCTTCGGTATCAACTTCAGCTTCTTCTTCACTTGCTGTATCTAACTCTTCTTCTGTTTCTTCAGGATCTAAGTCCTCAAAATTGATGGAGTTTAGTACGTCTTCAAAGTTTTTAAAGTCTGCCATGATTTCATCAGAAGTAGGAACCTTAGTAGTCTCTTTTTCTTCCTCTTCCTCCTCTTCAACTTCTTCTGTGTCTTTCTCGACCTCCTCCTCTTCCTCAGAGGGCTCTTCTACAGCCGTAGTAGGATCAAGCCCCTCTGCCTCTGCGTCATCTTTAGCTTCTTTTTCATCGACACGATCCTCTGCCTCAACAGGAGTCTCTTCTTTTTCAGGAAGTTCTTTTTGGTTTTTGAGGATGATTTCAATTAATTCATCAATGGAATCAATTTCCGAAAAGGTTTCTTTAATAGAAATGGAATCAATTAAGTGCTCGTCATCTAAGATATCAAAATAATCTGCTTTTTCAAAGAGAAGTTCAATAAATTGATTAACGTCAATTGACTCAACCCCGTTTTTACCTTTAAGCATTTTACTGGTCTCAGCTAAGACCTCTTTTGTAACACTCCCCTTAGGGCTTAATTTAGCTAAAGCCTCAAAAATCAAGACCTGGGTATTTAAAAGGCTCTTAAAAGTAGGAATATCCTTAAGGTTTTGAACACTAATCCCGTATTTCTCATTAAGCATAGAAACAAACAAGCTCTTTAAGGGCTTCTTGTACTCAAAAATCAGGCTACTAAAAGATTTAATATCCTTAATGTTAACCTTAACGGATTCATTTAGCTCCAGATTGTTGGTGAGAGTCTCAACAATCTGCTTCTTGGTTGCTAAAGCAAGGTAAGGAACTTCACAAACAGCTTCAACCACTGATCTTGCAATCTTTTCGTGATCTTTTTCATAAAGTAAGGAGGCCAACGTGGAAACCTTTTCATTATTTAACCAAACAAGATCAAATTTGTTCTTAGATTCGACTAGCTCTTTCCTCACTAGCTCTTGCTTACAGATCATTTCATAGATACTGTGGTTAACATGAGAAGGAATGGTGTAGTGGCTCTCGTTTAAATCGTCGTAATCTACCTTAGGTAAATCAAACGCTTGAGAAACGGTTGAAGAAAGTCGTACCATATTTCTAATCTCTGGAATATTGATCAAATTCTGATTTTCTTTAAGGAAAGAGACTAGTTGAGGAGCAATTTCTACTAATTTTTGGAATTCTTCGCTTTCGATGATGCGATTAGTGCCATTAAATTTTTGAGACTTCTCATAAAGCTTCTTTTTAACAGAAGAGAACTTAACGCGACTCTCCCACAATTGTAAAACTTTGTTAAAACTAGTATCAGCCTCAACAAAGTCCTGCTCAAAGATGTTTTGAAGGAAGTCGGAAATCTTATAATTCACAAAGTCGTTAAACTTGCTTTCATCCTCAAATAACGCCCCTTCCTCCACTTTAATAGCCTTTAAGGCCACTTTATTATCATCAAAATCATATGATCCTGCGATAATCTTACCACTCTCTGTTATAAATGTGGCTTTATTCTCGCTATCATCAATAGAAAAAATCTCTACGTTTTCACGTAGAGAGCGTCCTAAATAATCTGATAACTTAATTATATTAGTTACTTTTTTATCTCTGTTTTCGAAAATGTGATCAAACATATATTACCCACTCCTTAAGGTACTAAATTTATATACTACAATAGATTACGTCTTTTATTAAGATTTCTTCATTTTTGCAAGAATTCTTCGCCATATTTTTTGTTCATCTACCCTATAGCCATATTTCGTCTTTAACTTTTTAGGTAAGCTCATAATTTGCGAGAATTCCTCCGCTTCTTGTTGCTGTTGTGGGGTAGCCGCCAAACCAACTGGCGTGTTCCCCTGCGGAAGGTCCCCCGCGCCTGGAGAAATTTGATTCATTTCTTGCTGCTGGTATGCAGCCTCCTGCGCTTCTTCTTTTAACTTTTGCTTTAATAATTTTATTTCTCCTTCACTCATATCATAGTACTCTTTATAGATATAATCTTTAGGAAATAGTTGAGTAGCCGTAACCCCTTGGATGATTTGTAGACGAGCTTGGTCAATTTCTAAGCGTCTTTTTGTATATCGATCTGAGGGATCAGGTAGTTGAATCCGAAGAGCATTAATTAAAGTAACAGGATAGTTCTTTAAAGCTAAGTGTCTTTTTACGATTGTTTCTAATCCAACCTCTACCATCTGTTGAACCCTTCCAACAGCCCGTGCAAATTTAACGTCTAGTTCTGATAGATTAGCTTTTCGCTCAGGGGCCTTATCTTTTTGGTCTACGATATAATCTTTAGGAACTTTTAATGCCGCTAAAAGCTTATCTCGGAAGTAAGAAACATCGGTGACCTCTCCTAAATTTGTAGCACCGGGAAGAGTTTCAATTTTAGTTCCTTGGTTTCCTTTAATAGGGACAAAGTAATCCTCGTCTGCTGCAAGAGGATTATACCTATTGTCAATGCCATTACCCCGCGTGTATTTTTCTTTCTTAAATTTTTCTTTTACTCTTTCGATAAAGAGTTCTGCTTTACTTGAGGGGAGATTTCCAACATCAATATAAAAAATACGTCTTTCGGGAGCCCTCGCCAATCTATAGATAAGCATAGCATCTTCCATCATCCGTAAGGATCTAAAGGCTTGGACTCCATAAGCTGCTACTGACTTTCCATAAGGATAAAATTTAGGATCTGAAGTAAAGAGCTTAAAGTGAACGATTTGGTTTTTGTCTAACTCAATATAGTTAGTATTTTTAACTCCCATTCCACCATCGGGAGGGGGGTTCGAAGGATCGAGGGAATTCTTTTCTGGTATTTGCTGTAAGAAGGTTTTGAGATACCCATAATCATCTTCTACACGGATTATATAATTCGGATTAAGGATTTTAATCTTCTGGATACCTGCCAGAGGATTGTTGACATCTAGAATTAGCTCCATAAAACAGTCGCCAAATTTTACCGTATTTCTAGCGATATCATAATACACCCGATCTAATTCAATATTTTCGAAGAACTTATCTACCTCTCCAACTACTTCTGGGTTATCCGATTTTACCGTCCACCGTCTGTGTTGTGTGTCCTTCTGTGTACAGTCATCAGAGTAAATATCAAAGGCAGCCCCGCACTCTGGAAACTCATCCATTCGTTCGTACTCTTGATATCTGTTTCTTCTAGATCTTTCAATCTCTGAAAATACAGGAGTAGACCTGTTAACGCTAAAAGTAAGACCTGAATCCCCTTTAGGGACATCAGAACTATTTACTTTAGTATCCCCCCCAGCATCGGGGGACTCTATTGCAGTAATTTTTTTAGCTACTGCTGCTTGAGCAGGAGAAGCGAAGAATCTAGCAAACCATCGTCCAATTGCCCCCCTAGGATAGAAATAAGGCCCAGCCGTGGTAAAATTACCTTGCCATGTGGATTCCCCGTCTTCGGTTATTTGTTTCTTTACTTCATCAACCATGTTAAATCTTCTACTTTTGGGCCTCCGTGTGAGATAATCGGCATCTTATTTTTAACTGCGTACTTATTTTCTTCTTTAAACGCAGTCTCATTTTTAAATTCTAAGAAAGAACCATCTCTGGTCTCCTTCATTATGTGATTAGCAAGGCTTAAACTCATAATTAAATCATCATGTCTTCCCCTATCTGCGGTTATCTTCCCAGCGTCGGTTATTACAAAAGTATTTAGTTCATTTAAAGTCCGTTCTGAGTTAATTTTTAGAACATTCGTTCGTAATGACTCTTCTAATTCAGATAATATTACATCTCTATTTTTTGCGGTAACCTGAAACCCAGGCAACCCCTTCTCATCATGCCATAAATTTTCGTACTCTAATTTATTATAGAGCAAATCTACTACATGATTTCCGATAGTATTCCTTTCCACTACAATGTTAGCTACATTGTAATAAATCCCCTCCTTATTTAAGATTGAAGAGAATTCATCTACTGTTGTTTTGTTGCTATAAAATTCAGCTACTACTTCACCATTATATAAATTAACAACCTGAAATGCTGAATAATCCCTATCGCGCCCTAATGCTGTATCTACACCAATAACATACTCATAGTAGGGTTGAGGATCTTTCCAAACGCGCATCCTATTATTATATTTAATATAATACTCCGAGGATACGTTGTCAGCTAAATGAGATAGGATGACACCATCTACGAAAGTGTCCCCCGTACCTAAAAACTCACACTCATACTCCTGGAGCCATTGTTTTCTAGGCATGTTGGCTTTAGTAATATTAACCCACTCATCAATATTGAGAGGAGGTGTACGATTTGCCATCTCCTCATAGAGATGGTCATACCCTGGGTTTCTATGATACTCAGGATGGCTTTCCCAGTTAATATCAATAGAAGTAAATGCATTTGCCTGTTCTACTGCCTTTGAGTAGGTTTCAAAAAACCAATTACCCACACCATTAACTGTAGAAAGAATAAACGCCCTACCTCCCGTTGAAATAATTGGGTAGACTGCAGCCCAGATTGTGTCAATAGATTCAATAAATGCAGCCTCATCAATAATCAAAAAGGAGCCTGCCAAAGATCGTCCTGACTGCTTTCCTGAGGGTCTAGATTTAATTACTGAGCGATTTTTTAATTTTAACGTGTGTTTATTGTCCTCCGAAATCCCCGGCTGTAAGAATTTAGGAAGCTCTTCATACATAACTTTAATTCTATCCAAAACCTCAGTTGCTTCAGTATCTCCTTTAGAAAGAATAACAATGGCTTGGTGTTTTTGGAATACAGCCAGCCATAAAGCGTAGGCAGAGGCAATAGTAGTGCAACCAGCCTGTCTAAATTTTCTAAGGATGTTAAATCTGTTTTTTTGAAGTTCTCCTACTATTCGCTCCTGAAATGGGTATAATCTAAAGGGGACCAGCCCTCGTACAGGGTGGGTAACATGTACATAGTTACACATAAAGTAAGCAGGATCTTCTTTACATCGTTTAAATTCTTCTAATACACTCTCTTCCATGAATATCTATTCCTTAACTTGTACCCGTGATGAAACCCCAAACGAGACTACTGCCTCCCTATTAGAGTACTTTAAACGATGCAACATCCTGACAAAACTTTTAATAAACGAAAGATCTATTTTTTCTGCGTATTCCAAAGGAGTTGAAAGTCTTGATGCTAATTTAGAGGACATCATAATTTTTTGCCATGATGACATTGAAATTCTTACGGAGCCTATTGTATTTACTACACTTCTAAAAGAAAAACTCACAAAAGAAGATACTGGTTTTGTTGGAGTGGCAGGAACGCGGGTATTTTCCTCAACTGCTGTGTGGTGGGATTTAGATTTATGGAAAAAAGGGGCGCACAGCGGTTTTGCTTTCCACGGTGATGATATTCATACGATGGATTCTTCTTTTTACGGTAAATTTGGACCTGTAGTTGTAATGGATGGTGTTTTCTTAGCAGCTACAGTAAAAACACTACGAAAAATACAACTAACACAACCTAAGTCCTTTGAAGGGGGGTGGGATTTTTACGATATCTTCTATACTTTCCAAACCCACCTTAAAAAGCTTAAAAACTACACAATCCCTATTCAAATAAGGCACGAGTCCAGGGGAGAACTGGCAGGTAGGGACTCTTGGCATAAAAATAGGGCTGCTTTTGTTGCCTTATTTAGCAAGGATCTTCCTGCCCAAGCAAAATAAAAAGGACTACTTGGAAAATCCCAAGCAGTCCTCATGTTTAAGGAGTAGGTTTAAAATTAATCTTCTGTAGCAACCTCTTCTGCGTCTTCTTCTGACGCTTCAGAAGGAACAACAACTTCCGAAGGGAGCTTAATTTCAAAGATTTGCGCCTCTGCGGCTCTAGGAATCCTGATGGTTAAAAGACCGTTTATAAAATCAATCTCAGTCGCTTTTAAATCAAAAGCCTCATCAATACTTAGCGAGAAGTCTACATCTTTTTTACTGATGCCGTGATGTACAAACTTTACACCCTCTTCCCGTTCTCCATCGGCTGCAATGCGCAATACGTTTTTACTTGCGCTTACTTTAAGGCTCTCTTTGGCGTAACCTGCGAGAGCGAATCTTAAATACAAGTGGTTGCCTTCATCATCAATCCAGCAATCAGTGTGGGGGTAGTTAGGTAGAAGCGACAATTGCTTCTTAGGTTGAATCACCATACTATCCCAGTTGTTTAGAACCGAATCAAAGTGGTTCCAAATAGACTCAAAATTAGTCCAATAAAAATTTCCCATAATATGTCTCCTTTCTTTCGACAAGGGGGAAGGAGTCCTATACAGCGACTCCTTTTTCTATTATAGATAGGTATTTCAGCAATATAAGCGTAAGTTTTCTTATATTTTTCCTATATACATAGGAGGAATAAGTATGGGCTTTGGAACAAAATATACTACTGCTGCTTGGGGGTCCTTTGTTGAACCTACTGAGCCTGAAATAAGCTATCCCCGTGATTGTTGGAAACTAATAATAATTGATATAAAAATTTTCAAAGCTACGGACCCACTTTTACAGAAGACATCGTATATTGGAGTAGGGGCAGCTTCCGTTGAGTGCTGCTGCGCACCTCTTCACGAGGTTGAGTGGAATAATCCTCCTGTCAACATGGAGGATATTTACAACTGTTGCATTACAGGAAGTATAGAAGAAGGAAATCTACGTTACTTGTACGTCTCAATTGAAGGTTGCTGTTGGCAGTGCGCTCGTGGCACCGAGCAAGAGGCGGCTAACGAGAGGGATTTTCACCCCCTTATTGAGGTCATATTTTGTCCATGCAACCTAAAGGGAACGGGCTCAACATCATTTAGATTTAATACGACCCCTGGATTAGCTGAGCGCGACCTGCGACGCGAGGCAGAAAAGGCCTTCATGAAATTAGGTGATTGCGATGGCTGCCTCCTCTCCGAAAAATAGTAAAGCGGCTTTTACTATTTAGGTAGACCCGTAGTTCTGGGATCATTTGTTGTATCACCCCCGAATTCCGCAGCCTCTCCAGAGGACAATCCTTTCATCCCCGAGCCTTTTTTTGTTCTCCACTTCACTCTCTTTCGTTCCTTCGACTGCTCTCGGTCTATCTTTTCCTTGGTGGTTTCCTTTTTCCCTTCTACCAAACTCTCGTATATTCTATTTTGCCAATTCATATTAATTTCCTTCCGTGTTTTCACTTATAGAGATAAAAGAATCAGCGATCCATCTACCTCCTTTCACAACTCCAAAGCCTATACCAAAAATAAGAGCCCCCAAAACTACAAGCTCTGCCAAACTCATCTTGTACACCGAAAACGGTGTTCTAAATCTATCTTTAAAAAATATTCCCCATACTGGATTCATTTAAGTATTCCCCTTTTTCTTGCTTCATCATGAAGCTCATCTTCTTTGTGACCACCATTCTCAATAATTCCTTTGAGGATGGTCGATAAATTTGTCACAACAAGCGTGATCAAACCTGCAACTACTGCAATACTAGTTTCGGGAATAAACCCTATAGAACCGATAAACGCAAGAACGAGGATTAGTAAATATAATCCCGCAAACTTAGCTAAGTGCTTTGCAGCGGTTTCTTTTGCACTTTCTTTAATAAGTAGCTCTCTAAATTTCGCATCAGACTCTGCATTCATTTTTTCTACTTCAACCCTTCCTTCAGCCTCTTTGAGCTTTAGTGCAGAGTTAACATCAATATATCCTTTATCATTAATCATTGGTTTATCAGTCATAATAGCATCCTGTTCTTTTCCCCTAAAGTATTTAGTAAGGATTCCCCAAAGAAAGAATAATCTTTTTTCTTTACACGAAAGAAGTCAGGCCCCTTTTCAGCAGTGGGCTGTTCTGGGTATCATAAATCTTTTTAATGTCATGTTCCTGTCCATCCTTGGGGACATAAGGGGCTATTAATTTGGAGAGCAGTTAACGATATTACCTGTGATGAGTTATCAAAGTCTATAGACTCCACAACTTGAAGGTGGGTATCTACTGCTAAAACATAATACCTATTACCCATTACAGGAATTACAGCAAAGCTATTTCCTAGCTCTAAACTCCATGTGTCTGTTACTTCCTGGTTATGCCCTATATCGACTATTGTTCTCTCCTCTATCAAAACAATGTTAGGAAGGGTAAGAGGGGTCTCCTCGGTAATGGTAATAAAATTAGGTCGTACAGGAGAAGGAGGCCACACAGGAGAAAGACCTAACACTTCATAAAGACCTATTTTAAATGGCCCTGTAGAAGCAGGGCCTTCATTTTTGATAGTATACTGAAACTTCACAGGCCCAGGCCATGATACCCCGACCAGACCACAGAAATAATAGTCATCTGTTCCCGTAGCACGTACACTCAGTCCGGCTTCTGTGAAGTCAGTGACTGTGAGTTGAGGTGTAACAGGTTGCCCAGGACTAGCTCCTGCTCCAAAAGATCCCGCAGGAGGATAAATGCCTCCTGTAAATACATTTGAACTTCCAGTAGTAAAAGCAGCGCAGTGGGTAGGGGGTAAAGGACAAGGAGGATGAGCAGCGATAGCATCCCCTGCAACTGAAACAGGCTGATCTTCACAGGTAACATATGCGCTCCCAGGTCCCGTAATTTGTCCACCCGTTACGGTCATACTATCTTTAACCATACACACACCACCATCATTTGTAAATACGGTAGTACTTCCAAACATAGGGTCCGAACAAGTAGCTAAAGAGGTAGGAGAGGAATTAGTTACTCCATAAGACATAATTATTTAATCGTCCCAAAACCACCCCTCGTAAGAGGCCTAAAAGCTTCCCTCACAGGGGAGGAGATTTTCGGAGAACTAGTAGTTCTCCTTGGGGGAAGTAGGTTGTGCGTGGAAGGGAGAGGTATTATAGGAGCAGCAAAAACTATAGGGTCATAGACTTCTTCAATATCTATAACAGATTTTGGACTTACTATAGGGACATCAGGATCAGTAAAAGTCCCTTCTGGTTTCTTTTTTCTTAAGTTATTTTCAATAAACATTAGCCAAACCCTTTATTGTATTTAGCTTTTAGAGTATTAAAAAGAGTTACTTTATCAGAATTATTAAGAACTCCTTCAAGCATTAAAATTTCAAAGATATACCCCTTGAAACCGTGACCATATTTACCGTCCGATCCTGCAGGTTCACTACTAAGAGCTATTGCAGGAAGCCCCCCTAAGTATAAATACTTATCATGCCATAAAGTTTTATCTTTCATAGCAGGGTAGTTGTGGGGAGACCGCATTACATCAAATGGTGCAGCAGGCGCTCTTGGGTTTGTTTTTGCCGCTGGAGATACACAAATCTCTTTATTAGTATAAACGGGTTTTAGCATTTGCTCTTCTCCTGCCCCAAAACCAGGACATCCACGAATAGGATCATTCTCAGCCCTAGGGAGCCAATTTTTACTAATAGCATAAACATTTACTGTAGGGCCATCATACGGCTGTATAAGCTCAGGCCAATTATTCTGATGAGAAGGACCAGCGAGGTCTTCGTTTACAAACTCTAGTAATATTGCTTGTAATCCTGTTTTAGGAGTGGACTGGCAATAAGGCCATTCCCAAGTAGAAAAGTTAGGAGGATTTAAAAACCCTCCATCTGAGCCTCCTCGTTTTGCTGTAATATAACCAATGCCATTTTCTTCTCTGGTAGGGATATACGGAGAGGGGTACTGAAATCCTGATCCTCGCGCCACATGCCATCCTTGAGGTCCAAATTTCATCATAGTAGTAGAACCTCCCCCGTATCCCCATGTCTGTTGATTGGAAGGAAGATTATTTGGTGTTCCCGCAGCGTACCAGAATTCAACACCATCGTCTTCAACAGGCCCCCAACCTAATGCTCCTGAAGGAATATCAGTTTCTGCTCCTCCATGAGGACACCAAGGAGACCACGGGTTATTCGAGCAAAATGTCCAAAAATCTTTTCCGTAAGGAGGCCAATTTGTTTGTGGATGTCTACCATACAGAAGAGCACTAAAAGGGCTCACCCCTTGAGAATAGTTAGAATGATAGCCATTTCTCATAGAAGTATCAGCCGATACCACAAACACAAAAGAAGCTCCCGCTCTAGTCCCTGGCCCTGCATAAGATTTATCTTGGTATAAGGTTCCACAGGTAGCAAATAAGGCCCCGTCTGAGAGATCATACTTATCAACGGCTTCTCCTCCATTAACACCGAGATACTCTTTTCCAGTAAAAGATAAAGCCTTAAAGGGTTGTCCTTCAATAACGATTTCAACCAGTCTAGGTGCTGCTTCATCCCCATAGTAAGCCCCAGTAGGTGAAACAGTAGCATCCCCAATACCCCCCCCATAAGTATTGCTCCATTTTACGACACGATCACCTATTTGTGCAGACCCCCCTGTAGTATTGTAAAGATTATGTTCAGGGGAAGGCCCTTCTAATTCCCAATCACACCGAAAGTGATACCAAGGTAACCCAAACCAAGATTTTTCTGTTAAATCAAGCGGGTACTGTTTGGGCACTCCGACATAGGGGTGAGGGGTATCGCTCCAATTTTGTGGTGCTGCCATCTAGGATGCACCCCACACTAGCAACAGCTATTTAATCGTGATGATTCGTTGATCCAACCGTTTCTCCAATCATCCATGCAGCCATCCCCATTTAAACGAGGAGCAGGACACATCCAATTCCATTCAGCCCACCATTGGGTTCCAGTGTATCCCGCATTCCATGATTGCATCATGAAGCTATAAGAATTATGTAAAGCTGCTAAAGGTCCACCCCCGCTGTCTGTGTACTGCGAGTTAGTCTCAAGTAAATCAAAAATATCTAGCCAATCTGTATCTTTACTTCCCGCACAGACTTTTGTTCCATCACCAACAGGTAAACAAGCAGGAGCATTGAAAACCGTAGTATCTGCCATAGATCCCGCTAGTTCTCCTAGAGGAACCCCCATGAAGCCACCAGAAGAAACACCCAAGTCGCGAAACTTATCTTTACATCCAGCCCAAGGATCATCATTAGGAGGGCCTCCGAGGGCCGAACAATCAGTCCCACCTCTACAAGGACCGACATGATAAGTGTGAGTTAGCTTTATTGAACCATTATATGTTTGATGCTCTCCAAAGACTCCTCGACCATCATCTAGTACAATAATGTCGGAACTTCCCTCCCCACTAGAAGTAAAACTATTGTCTCCTGTAAGATTTTGCTTTTGTGGATCTTCATAACAATCTTGCTCTGAGATAAAGTTTGTGGTAAGTACCCAACCTCCATTACACCAACCATCTATACAATTAAGATCAGCAGTAAGAATAGTTTGAAGTTGTTCGTGAGCAAAACACCCCCGCGTAAATCTTTCGCCTGATCCAGGTTGATCAGCATTTCTTGTCCACCATTTTTGTGGAATTGATACCGAAAAAGGCATCGTGTTGTTATTTCTACCAAGTGTTCTAGTAACTCTAGCCATGTTTATTTTTCCTTAAGATAATATAGAGGGGTATTCTCTAACTATATTTAGTAATGTTTCCCCGAATATAGAGATAAGTTTATTTGTTTTTAGTGATTTAACGACCTTGTTTCTTTCAACTGAAAGAACTACTTGCCCCCTCAGCCCCCTCCTGGCTTTCTGATCGGGCGGGAAGCACTATTTCTTACTTTAGGTATTGCTGCTCGTACCAAAGAAGCAGCCGAGCCAAATTTTTGTTTGATGTTTATATTTCCTATACTCATAATTATTTATTTAAAAGCTTTTCCTCTAAAGCCTTTAATCTCCCCTCGTTTACATTTAAACGAACATCCTGTTCCTCATCCCTAGCATCAATTTCAGCTTGAGATACTGTATTGTGGATAGATCCAAACTTCTTGAACCAAGTTCGACCCTTCTTACTAAAGAGGGGGAGGAATACAAAGAGGACTAAGTACCAGTACCCTAAGGTTTTTATTAAACCCCCCGTCTCATGCAAGGCAGATGCAGTAGTTCCTTGCACTGGTCCCGCTCCTGCTACTTGACCCACAATAGCTGCGGGGCTCGCAGAAGGGAAGATCATTTCGCTAACCACTACCCCTCCTGCTGCTCCCGCTGCTACAGCCGCAGGCTCTGGGATAAAGGCTGCGACCGCTCCCCCTCCTAGCGCCCCACCAACAGCGTGTTTAATGGTTCCACAGCTTGTTAAGAATAGAAATAAAACTATTAGTATAAGGTTCTTCATATTATTATATAGGAGTTTTAGTACTGGAAAGTTCAATAAATAACTAGCAAGGACAGCCACCACACTTATTGGGAAATCTTAATCCAGTAGCGTTCGCCGTGACCCCGTCGTGGAGTGGGTAGCAATCCTTATGAATAAGAGCTACTCCGTATCTTTTATAAATATCTTGGAATAGCTTTCGTCTATCTCCTTTACTCAGCTTTCCTTCGAACATCGCAAACTCATACAAAATACCTCTAAAACCGTGCCAAACAAGCGGCAATCCATCTACCCCAAGCCTCACATCTTCTCTAGGATCTAGCAGAATAGGCGAAACCCCCCCTATTTGAAGATTTTTATCGTGAAATAATGTAGAATTAGCTTTTACAGGAGCAGATTTCATTCCGTTTACTGTAGGGGGTATTCTATTAGAATCCAAACAACGTGTTTGTTTCTTCCAACACTCTTGGGGATTATCCCACCAACAATGTTGTGTAGGATAAAGATGATCAAATCCAGGCTCTATCCCCACTCCTTCCCCATCAGCACCCTTCAATTCTTCATACCAGTTATTTGTAGCCCAAGGCTTATCTACAAAATTATTTAACCCATATCCACGGTAAGCAAAAGGCATCTGCCACGTTTCCGAACTACCGAGGTGGTAATAATACTCATCTCCACCTATACCATATATCCTAAAAGCTTTTCCTGATGCTCTTCGATCCCTACAGCTAAATGTTCCCTTCTCATGGTCAACGGCAGTAGTATTATCATACTCAATTAGAAGAGCTTGAAGTCCAGCTTTTCTCAAAGGCTGTACTGCTTCATCGTAATACTCACCATCTGCATTCTTTCTTTGGCATGGAAGTCGGTTCAGGAGCATCATCTCGACGCCATCGGTCCAAAAAGAAGGGCAAAGCCAAGGCTCACTAGGGCCTGGATCGAATGGCGGCCCTTGGTGACCTTGCCATCCAGGGGGAGCGGTACAAACAAAATCTTCATTAGGCCCCCACTCTCCATTCGGACAGGGGGTTTTTCGTGCGACTAATTCGTAATTGTCTACCCCCATTCCTTGAAAAGCACCAAACATGCTATTAATTCCAGGTGCCCCTCCTACAGTAAATGATTGAGGACCAAAAAGCATTGGAGATCGGCTTATATTATTTGGCTGCTGATCGTGACAATCAGTATCGTCGGGATTATCACATATACGAAGAGATGATCCTGACCAACCATCCAAATAAAATTCTACACCAAAATCCTCCATCTCAGGAACAGGGACCTCTGGATATATCTGTAGTGGAGCGGGGTTTCTTCCTCTTAGTAATGTTTGAATCCTACTTCTTCCAAGTCGTCCTGATTGAACTGAAGGGCCTCTAAAGGATGACCCGTATTCAGGGGAGTCATCTGGATCGGGAGGATCTTGATAATGTTGATTTATCTCGTCTCCTGTTACTCTAGCATCAGTATCATAATCGGGAACAATTGGATTAGCATCAATAACAAACAAAAAACTAGCCCCTGTATTTTTGTAAGGATTACGAATATTCGTGGTTCCTGCTGTAGAATAAAGGGGCTCATTAGGATTAAACGTTTCACCGTCAGCATTGGCAACAGGGTTCTCTCCTCCCCAATGGTCAATGAGAGGTTGTCCAAAAATTTCTAAAAAAGAAAAACCAAAAAACTCTAACCCCCTGAAAGTCCTTTGAGGCCCCTCCTCCCAGCCAGGGCCTGTTGGGGCTTCATTATCAAGATCATAAGTTTTTTCTACGAGTTTGGGGGGGGCCAACTGACCAAAAGGAGGAAGACCAGGATCATACCCTCTTGCATCTCCAAGCCCTTGATTCTGCTGATAATCATATTGATAAGCATTTGACCAAGTAGTAACTGTATCACCTACGGTAGCTTCGTTTCCGTCCTCATCTGTAAAGTTATACCGATAACTCTCGTTGCCTGTCTCATCTACCCCTGTAAGTTGTTTAATCCAATCACTTCTAAAGTAATAGAAAGGAAATCCCAAAAAAGAATATCTATAAATATCAAGTTGGGGGAAGGCGGGAGGACCATCTCCAGCTAGAGAAGTTAGATAATCGCCTTGCGTTCCTGCTACCCATCCAGGAGGTACAATAGCCCCTAACCCTGGCTTACTTTCAAAATTACTTTGGGGCAGCCAAAGGTTTGATCCAAAAGGATAATCTCCTGATATATGTCCAAATGCGCTCATATAATTATCTCCTAGTTTATATAGGAGTCCTACTATTCAAAACAGGGGAAGTTTATCTTGGTCGCTTAATTTGCATCATTTGGGTGCCCTTCGTAAAACTCGAAATCGCACTTAATATCTTCATTCTCGTTAGGAGGGTCAGGGTCTTGACAATTAACCCTCATACTACACCCAGTATTAATGGGATTCTCGAAAAGGAACGTCTTAATATAATCCCCGCAATACCCAGAACGAGTTATTGGAGCCCAGATGTTCCACCCGTCAGCTTCATCGTAACAAGGCTCTGAAGAGAAAAGTAAATCTTTATCTACTCTTATTTTTCCAGAAAAACAACATCTTGCGTAGTCTCTACAATCGGAGGCGAGAGGAGCGAGATCGACGTAGGTGTCCCCATAACTCCTGCTTCCACAAGGATGCATAGGAGTGCATTGAGTAATCCTTTCAAAATACTTGCGCTCCTTACCTTCAGAATCAGTTTCTACAGTTATCCTTGGAGGTCGGTCCCGATTGCGTCGTCGGCAGTCTACGGGATCGGGGGAGTCAAGGGAGGGGTATTCTCCTGGGGTTCCCATAAGACATTTGCATTCTACAAAGTGCTCGCCTTCAATCTTCAGCCAATGTGATGTCCCCCAACCGCTTGTTGGGATCGAGCCAGGGGAATCATCCACCTCGTACTGTCGATATTCCCCTCTCTCTCCCTTAATTTTCCAGCATCGAAGTTCAGGGGGAAACGAGGGACGGTCGCCCCATTGCCCCGTAGTTGCAAATTGTCCAAAACTCATTTTAATCTCCTAAACATTTTTTAAAAATCACCAGCACCGAAGAGCCCTGAACTATAACATATAATCTTAGGGCTTAATCTCTCAATTATTCTTTTGTAAACCTGTTCCATAACCGCTTCCCTATCATGGTAGGTTGTATCATAATCATACTCTTCATGCCCCATACAGCACATCATACCCCCCATACATCTTGCAACACCTCTAGTTACATCTAAAGCTTCCCCCGAACTCGTTTTCACTTTTTGAGCCCCACATTTTTTGGCCGCTTCCATCAGGTCATTATTCACTACCATATGTCTTCTTCCTTCTTTATCTTTCCATCTTCCTTCAAAATGCGCAGGGAGACCTGACTGAGGGGAATGGTAAAGCGCGGTTAGAAGATTAACAACTGACTCCCAAGAGATCCAATCTTCCCACTCTCCAAACTTCGGTGGTGAGAGGTCGCATGTACCCTCGGGGAGGGGTCCAAGAACGTCCGTGATCTCTGCGGAGTATCCTCCACACGGACCCTCAAACCTTTTCTTTTTTATTGTATACTTTCTAACATCCACTCCATCTTCACCTTCTACACATCCTCTATCATTAGCCGAATTTTCTCTCTCTCCAGTATCCCATTGGGGATCATCACTAGGAGGTGCATACCAGTCTTCACACGTACACCACTGTTCCCACTCTTCTTTTATTTTTATATGAGTCTCCCTTAGATTACAATCTACTAATAATGTTGAAGTTTTATTCCAAAAACACATATCTACTTTAGGTTTTGCCCCAAAAGGAGGAGGAACTGTGATATTACCAAAACTCATATTATTATATAGCAGCCTAAGGCGATAATTAGTTTCCTATAGTGCCTTTATTTCTACAACTATAGAGGGAGGTCCTTGCCCAGAATATGAAGTATCGGTCGCTGGAGGGTTACTTCCCACATTTTCTATAATTCTTATCTCCTAGTTTATATACCTCTAGTCCTGCATCATTTTAACTCATTATACTATTACAATCACTTTGATTGTGCGTTGAGTTATATACAGCTTCTAGTTGATCTAGTAATCCGTCTGTAAAATCAGCATTTTCGGGTTCCAGTACAGCACTGTCATCTGCGAAACACAGATCACAACATGTATCCGTTATTACGTTATTACATAACAGGCCTAAAGCCTCTAAAAGTTTCGACATTTGGAATGTGTTTTGTCCAGGAGCAAAACAGAAGGAGTTGTCTGCACTATTCACATGAGCATTCCAAATTGCGTCCCCCATGGCACCGGTTATTTTTTCTTTATTGTGTTTGGTTACACGGACGGCGAACTCTTCATCTGGGTATTTTTTACTACACCCATCCCAGTACACAATATCCTCATTATACTCTGTAGGAGTACACTGTGTATGGCAATTACAATCCCAAAAACTTAACACTATTTCATGTTTCATAGCAGCCTCAAGTCTTATGTGGTTAGGATTGCTGGGGTTTCTTGCCATTCTTAATTTATTCTCTAATAATTTTGCCGATCCCCTTTTCTGAGGGCGCAGTCCTGGTGACTCGCAATACCTTTCCTTGTTAGTTACCTTTCCTTTATACTCTAATATAGTCGTGACTACTCCAGTCGGGGGATCAAACCCGCCCCCAGGGATCGGGGTCGAATTAAGTCCGTTGGGGAAATCACTTCTTTGTTTAGATGTGCAAGTAAATCGGATATCCAATCTTTCGTAACACTTCTCTCTACTGGATACTTCGGTTCTATCGCTTCCAAAAGAACCCACTTCTTTTATATCGCTTCCAAAAGAACCCATTCCTATTATATTTCCTATTACACTCATATGTTATTTACCTTCCTTTAATTAAGATTGAGGGACCTCATAGTACCTACCAGCCTCACTATATTTCTTCTTAAATATTTCTTCCAATTGAAGTTTATCTTGGTCGCTTAATTTTCCTTCAAACATCAGTACTTCGTAAAGAGTCCCTTTAAACCCATGAGCAAATTTATAACCACTCCCAAAACCCCCATTAAAAGGAGGGGTTCCTCCCATAAAGAGTAGTTTATTATGGAACAAAGTTTGATTTCTAAAAGCAGGCCCGTAAGAACAATTTCTTTTTATTACTAAAGAGTTGCCTCCTCCTCCTGGAATTCCCTCTGTCTCTCCAAGGGGAATATTCATATTAGTTCGATACTTCTCATTCCCTAATGTATAGAGACCTATGAGGGGACCATTATACCACGCAGCCCCCCAAACTCCAGGAATACAAGCACCACAATCCATCGTCCAATTAGTAGTATTATCAATTTCAAATAATAAAATTTGAAACCCCGCTTCTAGAGGGGTCGCAGAATCAGGAGAGTCATCATCAAACGACCAAGGGTCGGATTGCATGCGCGTAGGGCAAGTCGCAGTATTTGGATAATCGGTATACTCAGCACACCCCCCTAATTTTTGAGTAGATCCTTTACCAACTCCATCAGTAGAGTCCCAAGGAGGACAAGGAGGATTATGACAATAAGGCTGATTCTTTTGACCCTTATAACCCGTCGATGGAGAAGTACGACCTCCCATTGGACCTAACTTCATGAATCTATTAGTCTCGGAATCGGTATCATTATTTTGTCCATTAAACCATAATTGAAGACCATAACTTTGGGTTCTATCAGGCCAAGTATATCCTTCAGGATAATCCCAAGCAATTGGAGCCCCTGCTGATTGGTTAACAAACATAGGATCAACGGGCTGTCTACTATAAAGTAAAATTTGTTGTCCATCCGTATCAGAGTTGTTTTGGACGCATACATCAGCAGGGTGACAAGGACCAGTCGTACCTAAATTTTCCAACTCTTCTTCTTCATATAAGTCAGCATGCATAACAATCAAAAAAGAAGCCCCTGTTCCCGCATATTCCCCGCTCATAAAATTAGTTCCAGCAGTTGAAAATAATCCAAACTCAGGGTTAGTATCTAATCCATAAGCTTGTGTTACTTCTCTTCCATCTATTTGAAAATATTCAGTTCCAGTAAAGTGAAGACCTTTTAAAGTTTGCTCGACTCCTGCTTTATGATAAGTTCTTTCAACCAAGCGAGGGTAGCCTTTTTTACCCCAATAATTTCCCATATTCATATCAGTACGAGGGACCTTTGCACTACCTTCAGAGAGATAAGAATTTTTCCATTGAGCTACTCTATCCCCAAGTTTAGCTTGGCCCCCAGTATCTGTTGAGAAATTATATGTTCCCCCTGCTTGTTCCCAATCAGTTCTAAAATGATACCAAGGAACGCCTAAAAAGCTATACTCATAAAATTTAAGGGGGTATTGTGCAGGAATTCCTGTGGAAACAATTGGATTGGATATCCCAAAAGGTAATTTTGTAAGTTTTCTTCCTAGTGCCATATAATTATATAGGAGTCCCGCTATTCAGAATAGGTTAGGAGTCCCTAAAAAATAGGAGTCCCTTATTATATGAGATAGATGTTCCATATACGGTTCAGGGGCCAAATAGGGACTCCTAGCTCTGGACGAAGTTTTCTGCCAAACATCTGCAAATAAAGCACTTACGACGGTTGGCTAGGATGACCCAATATAAATCATGAAAAGGAGCTTCGGTTCGCTGAGTTTTGCCCCTTATACCTATATGAGAACAGTTCTAGCCTTAGCCCTACTGTGTGCCCCTGCACTCGCCCAATCACCCACCCAAGCCATAGCCTCTAAGGATGGCAACGCGTGTGCTGCCTCCTTTGATGATGCCATAGCCACCAACATACGCCCTGAGTGTGTGCGTGAGCTTGCCCCCTATGTGGCTGCTATACGCTATGCTGAGAATGGTAGGGCTGGGCGTGAGTATGGCATACTACACCCTAGGGTAGACCCCACCTATCGCTCACAGGCTGGGTGGTGTGCTGCTACCGTCCAGAAGAACTGGGACAGGTGGCACAAGGCAGGTGCTAAGGGTGAGTTCGTCACCTTCCTAGGTGGTAGGTACTGCCCACTTGATGACCCTAGAGACAAGGACAAGCTCAACAGGCATTGGATACCCAATGTAAAGAAATTCAAGAAAAGGTTTGCATACCCCACCAAGTAGTGGTATAATATACACATGAACAACACGATTAGAATCACGCAGCAAGGTGGCGTGCAATACACCTTCGACAATGGCTACACCCTCTCCATCGGGTGTGGTACTTCGCACTACTCGTCCAATCAGGACAAGGATGATCACTTCGGAGACTGCACCGAGGTTGAGGTTGCCGTTCTGAATCCAGCAGGTGGCTGGGTTGCTCTTGAGTACGATGTGGCAGGCTTCGTGAAAGCCTCCTGCATCCCTACGCTCTTCCGTGCGGTAGAGAATAAGGACTGGGAGCATGTCGCGCTCCTCTGTGGTCAGGAAGAGTACATCCACTCTGAGAACCGAAGGGATGAAGATCCCACCTCTACCCAGCATCAGGCTGGTGGGTATGTTGCAGAACTGGACCAGTACGCATGATTGGTGCAATTATTTTCGGAGGGGCTCTGGCTTTCCTCGCTGTGGCTATTACAATGATGGACCCCGATCTTTAGGAACCCCCAAAGCGGGGGGCGCGGCGACCGCTCCTAAGTTGGGGAATGACAACAGGTTAGGCCAACAAATAAAGTAGGAATGGTGCTTGTATGGGGTGTGTGGGATGGTATAATGGGGGCATGAAAAGAACGCTCACCATCGACACTCTTCCCTCTGACCCTAAAGGCATCTGCTCTGTCTGGGTCTCACAGGACAACATCGTGATCCACTCAGTCGATTGGGTCAACTACGGAATCGCAATCACTAACATCATGCAAGAGTGGGACGCTTCTTCCCTGAAGTACACCAACAGAGCCAAGAGAAAATTTCTTGGAGATTCTTCTTGCAACCTCACCCCAAACAAGGTATAATATACACATGATTCAGCACGATTACAGCGCAGAGTGGGGCTTCATCCTTGGTGATGCCCTTTCCGAATTCGACAGCACCGCGCACAATGACGAGGCGCAGTATCAGGAGGAGCATACGCTCGTCCTTGAGGCTATGGCTGATGATGCCGAGATGACCGATGAGGTTGTCGATGACTGGTATCAGACTCTTATGGACCAAGCTCTCGCCTATGAAGAGCGTGAGGCTTGGGCTGATTTCTGGAATGACAAGGAGCGAGCATGAATCGCACTCAATACGACGCTGCACACAACGCAGCCTTTCTTCTTATCCTTTTCGCCTTCGTGGCAGTCACCCTTCTCTGGACTCTCTAATGCAACTCCTCACACCTGAAATCATCAAAGCTCTCCCTGAGCTATACTCAACCGAATCCACCCCTTGCGATGATAAAGAAATCATCGTGAAATTCTTCAACCCCTTGGGCTCTCAGACTTGGGAGATTGTCGAAGGCTCTGAGGAGCCCGATGGTGAGTGGCTCCTCTTCGGTAAGTGTGACCTTGGCTATGGTGCTGAGTGGGGCTATGTGATGCTCTCTGAGCTTGAGGCTCTCGATGTTGGCTTAGGTATGGGGATCGAGCGCGATATTTGCGTTGGTCCTTCTGAGCTTCACCCTGAGTGGGCCTCGATGTGATTGGTTCAATTCTTATAGGTGGGCTGCTGGCTTTGCTTGCTGTCTACGCTGTCTGCTGGGACTAACTCAAACGGGAGCCTGTCTGCTGCTGGTTTGGTCACGCCAGGATTCGGCAGGAATTCCCATTTGGGGGGCCGGGGCCAGCGGCCCTAACTAATGATACCACAAGCACTTACAACAGTTTTGAGCCTAGGAAACATCAAAGAAAGTGAGAAGAGTTCTTGATCCTACCCCACATTATGGTATAATGTCCTCTATGAATGATACTAAACGAACGCGGAGGACGCCTGAGCAACTGATCGCAGATGCACAGGCAAGGCTGGACAAGCTCCAAGCCAAAGCTGCTGAATCCGAAGCAGCATCTAACCCGCTTCTCGCCCCTCTCCTCACGGAGATCAAGGAGGTCGAGAAGGTTGAGCTTATGGCTCGAAAGGGATTCTCTAAGGGTCCCCAGAACTTTGATGAGCGGATCGCCAAGGCAGAAGCTCGCATCGCGTCAATTGAACACGCTAAGGCTAACGCCAACACCGTGATCGAGG
>Ga0080013_1000228_pt1 | contig 80163 bp, 72 predicted proteins | sample ETNvirenome_6_85_FD_69236 | JGI IMG/M metagenome (GOLD analysis project Ga0080013, IMG submission 69236) | Marine viral communities from the Pacific Ocean - ETNP_6_85 (SPADES assembly) (version 2) | ecosystem: Environmental > Aquatic > Marine > Oceanic | place: Pacific Ocean | collected 2013-06-19
CCGAATAGCCATCGCAGCCATCGTTTTCTCTGCACCTGAAGCCATTTCAATCGGGCGCTCATCGTATTGCGGGTGCTTGATAAAGATGTCAAACTTATTGCCAGAACTCTCAAAGAAAATCTCAAACTCCACAATGTTGGCGAGAACCTTGGCAATCTCTTGATTGATTACTGGGATCTTCTTTTTGATAACATCGTAAGCAATTCCGTTTGGATGCATACAGCGCATAAACAAATCGTATGCTGCGAATGAAGATCTTAGATCGTGATATTCTTGCTTTTGCTCTCGCAGCGTTTCTACACGCTGCTCGTAGGAGCCCACAAGTTTAACGAGGTCAAGTGTTTCTTCTTCGCAAGATATGATTTTCTTGTTATTGCTCTCGATGCTCTTTTCTAAAGAACGCTTTTCGCCGAGCAACTTCTCAAGGTTCTCGATTGCTTCCTTATTGTCCTCATACTCAGCAATCTTCGAAGAGATGTCTTTAAGAGCGAGTTCGATCTTTGATTTGACAGTTTTGTTGCGTTCTCGCTCAAGATCGGTTTGCGTTGTTTCTGCTTCAATCTTCTTAATCAATTCAATGAGGCGGCTGTGTTCCATAAGTTTAGTGAACACGTCGGCTGGATTAAGAGCGTTCAAATCAACTGTCGCATTTCGAAGTTCGTGCTCTGCGAGATCTTTGCTGGCGACAGCGATATGAGCTTCCCTAACAAATTTATTTTCACAGCAGAACTTACAATTCGGATCGTATTCGTGCTCTTCTAATAGCTTTTCCTTTTTCTTGATCTCGGATAGTTCTTCTCTGAGTTCCTTTTCTTTTTCACGCAACTGATCAATCTGCATCTGAAGCTTCATGAACTTGGCGATGTCAACTTTATTAGTCTTACTTTTAGAATCATCAACTACTCTCTTCTTTCTCGTAATTTCTCGCGATTGCTCCCGGATCTTCTCTGTAAGCAGTGCAACTTTCTCGGTCTTACCCTTTTGTTCTTCGCGAAGTTTGGCGATATCAATAAGCTCGTTAGGAATTGCGGAGATTTGTGTATCTAGGGCGCCCAGACTATCTTGCAAGAGGGCTAGCCCCTCCCTTAATTCGGTACAAAAATATTTATTGGCTACTACACTATCGCGATGATCTTCTAACATTTCATTCACGGTGTCGATCTCCTCATTATAATCCTTATCTTCATGCTTCTTAAGCATTACCTTGGCTTCGACAGAATCTTCCTTTGCCATTCGGAATTTCTTCTCAAAAACCTCCAGATCTAAGAACTTCGCAATGATTTCCTTTCGTCGCGTTGAACCTTCGTCAATGAACGCGAGCGCTCCGTGTTGGGAGGCCAACGACGATACCATGAAGTCATCGATAGTTCCGAAATGCTTGCGAATGTTTGCATCAGTCTCGTTACGTGTTGTGCCATTAAGTGAAATTACCTCATCAGTGATGTGATCTCGCATCTCAAAGTTTAAATCAGTCTTTGCTTCTTGAGTTTCAACCCCCTTTAATCTCTTTACGTACTTTGTGGACTCTCGTTCAATTGTGTACGTGGCGTTGTTGGCCTCAATCTTAAGTCTTCCTCGTCCGCTATCTTTATTCTGGTTGATGACATTGAGGTTTTTTCGCTCATTCTTTGAAGTTGTATTAAAAAGAGTATAAAGAGCAGCGTCGATAATACTGCTTTTACCACTAAAGTTCTTTCCAAAAATACCAACAATACCATTAAGCCTATCAAAATTGACAGCATTCTTTTCTCCATAATTAAATAGATTATCGAACTGGAACGACTTGAGCTTCCAGTTTACATTTCGTGCTATTTCCTCTTTCTCTTCGATAATTTTATTATAAGTACGATTAAGCTCACAAACTTTTTCCATAGTCTCAGCGGGGACCTGATAGTCTTTAAGATACTCATCCATCAGCTCTTCTTGAATCTTTGGATCTCGTAGGTTCTCTGTTCTCAGTCCATCAGTAATGTCTTGCACATTCCCGCGCTCACCACTAGCACGATTCAGAAACGAAATGCTTTCTGGCTTAAACCTGTGCTTGGCAATATCCATTGCTCTGCGCATAACATCAAGCGGCAAGTTATTGGTGCTAACAAGGCGAAGTCTGGCGCCAGTTGGCACGTCAATCTTGCGGGGCATCCTGCCCTTCAATGTGAGAGGGATTGTAAAGAACGGCTTTGGATTCTTGAGCACAATCGGCTCAATATCCCAATCATCCTTTGATTTAATATCCCAAATTAGAATTCCCTTATCGTTAGTCTCGCCGTGATTCTGTTGAACGGTAGAGCCTGCGTACCATACGCGGCCTTCTTCGTCCAAGAACTGGCGCCTGTGGATATCCCCAAGCATTGAGAAATCGTGGTCATCAAAGATTGTGATTGTGTCTTCGCCATTAACCATCGTCCAATTCATATCGGTTTTACAATTGCTAATTGAGCCATGATAGAGCGCGATGTTGATCTTGTCTGGGTTGCTTGGCTTTATCCACTTCTCTCGATCGAAGACCGAAAGCACATTCAAGCAGAACTTATCGTCCAAGTGTGTTTCGCCAGAATCTTTGAGCAAGTTGAGTCCGGCTAAGTTTAACGCATCCACAATCGGTGTGAGTGCATCCTGGCGGCTGCTGTTCTTTAAGTTGCCGTCGTGGTTACCCAAGATAATATATGTGGGAGCAATCTCCGCTAAGTTGCGGAAGAAGCCAGAACACATTTCCACAAACTCTGGTGAGATTTGTGTCTTCGTGTGTGCGATGTCGCCGCAGTGAACGATGTAATCGACTTCTTGTTCTCGTAATGTTTCGTATAATTGTTCAAAGACAATCCTATACTCGTAATGATACTTCAGATTTTTGATATGAGTATCGCTTATATGTGCAAACTTCAAGTTCCCTCCAGACGTAGTTATGCCGTTAGTATTATAATACCCTATGCGGGATCTGTTGTCAAGACTTTTTTAACTGTCGACTAATCGTCGTCCCCAAATCCATGTTGGGCGCCTAAGATCATTGCCGCGGCGGCATGGGGAGCAGACAGTTGCAAAGCTTTAGCTACATTTTTAACAAGGTGTTCTTCGCCTAAATGCTGACCTATGCGATAAGCATGCATAGATACGTCGATATTCATACGATCTCCAAAAAGCTGCGATGCTTCTTCTTGTTTGTTTGGCGCTCTTTTTGTTTGCATAACGGCTTGCTCGCCGGGGGCGCCTGCAGTCACGCTATCTTGATCTACGTTTTTAAGAGGATAAGAAGCCGCAGCCTCTTCAAGCTCTTCCTTAATAATTTGCTTAAGTTGTGTTTTTGTGATTTTCATAATAATAGTGCCCCGATCGCTCCATAGAGCATCATTCCCATAACAAATGTAGCCATTCCAAGAATTCCCAATATCTTTAAAAGCTCCAAATCGCTTATGCCTTTCTTAAAAAGATATCGTGAAAGTTTTCTTAGCATTAAAAGATTGACCCCAAGTTGACCTCTCCGTCTTCAGTGTCTTTAATAATCTCAAGCTCTTCTCCGGCGAGACGTAGCTCTCGTTTAAGCTTTTCAGCATGTTCCCATGCTGACTCATCAGTATGATCTCGATACGAATGTCTTTTTATCAAGCTACCATCTTCATCACGAACGTCGATATAATACTGATTCATGAACTCTTCTTCTTGACCAGCGCGATTAATATGATGGCGGCGGCGCATTTTCTTGAGCATATCCCCTAAGCCTTCTTCAAGCTCTTCCTTAATAATCTGTTTAAGTTGGGATTTTGTGATTTTCATTTCTTTTTTTCGCAATAGCCTTTCAAGCCTCTAGAGAGATCATAGCTTTTGGATTCGGGGCCTTTGGACTCTTTGGCGTATCTCCATTTTCCACCTTCACTTTTACATTTCTCTATCTTGTCTGGATCATCTTGGCCCGATTCGCCGCCGGCGGGCTGATCGTGGGGATCTGTAGCCTCACTCAGCGCCTCCTCCTTCTCGTCCATAAAATAACGAGGATCAATAAATTTTGTGTTTTTTCTTCTAGCCATGGTGTTCTCCTATACTGCCGACAGTAAATCTAACAATAAATAGTTGTCTCTGTCGATAAAGGTTGCGTTTTGTTTTCTTTCCTCAAACACATCTTTCGGCATAGAGCCCACATCTTCATATCCGGTTACGTCTATCTTATATAATTCCACATCATACTTTAACAAAGTCTTGATTACTTTTCGTTCTTTTTCTACTGCATCAGGATCCAAGGCGACGTAGACTGGCGTGTCGTTGAAAACAATTTTTTTGATGAGCGAAGAATCTGTGCGTAACGTTGAACCCAATATCGGTACAGAATTTCCTGCGTTGATTGCATCGAATACCCCCTCTACAAGAATCAGGTCTTCGCTCCAATTAACATACAATTCATTAAACACGATGTTTTTGGAGGCACGTGGATTCTTGTATTTGTAAGTATCACCATTATAACTTCTTGCCACAAAATAACTAACATTTCCGTCATCATTGAAAGAAGGTACGACAATTCTGTTGCGGTATTCTCCGCTAAAGCAGTAGCCAATCTTCCATTTTATAATTTCAGAGTCGGTGATGCCGCGTGATTTCAAATAGTTGCGAGCATATAAGCCAGTCTTAGGAATGTTGTCGTGACAAAGGCTTATGAACTCTGGCGGGAGTTCCAAGACCTGATCGTATCTCTCCACGCTTCTCTCAGCAAAGAGGTCATCAAATCTTTCCAGATCTTCCCTGCCGAATACCGCGTCCCATTTCTGTAGTTGAGTATAGGAACCAAAAGACCTAATAACGCGCCTAATAGAGCGGCCGCGATAATCACAAATCCAACACTTAAATACATTTTTAGACAAGTTAACAGAAAGCTTAGATTTGTGGTGATTACATTTCGGACATTTAAAAAGAATTTCCGAACCATGATCTCGACCCCTCCCTAAAGCTTCATTTAGTATCTTCTTCGCTGCTACTTTGTTCAATCGCCCATCCTGCTTTTGCTATAACAATTGCGTCTGCACGATCATACGACTCAGGTTTCGGATTTCCGTGCTTTGTGTATTCTATCTTGAAAGCAGGTTCGTTGTCAAGCAAATATTGTAAAACAACTTGTTTTGCTTTTTGCCCTCTCGGAACTTTAATACCGGCGTGCTTACGAGCGGAGGTTGCGGCGATATATTTTGGCTCCATCTCAAACATCTCATATACAAGCCAAGAAACAATGCCATTAAATCTAGTTAAGGTGGAAAGAGTTTTGGCTGAAGACTTTCCTCCCATAAACATATGGAGAGATTGTTCAATATAAATATGCGAAATAGGGTGGTCAGACTCTACCTCCATCCAATGATCTTCTCTATCATATTGATAGTTGTCCATCAAATTAAATAATGCTTCTTTTATTCTTTCAGCTTTTTCAAATAAGTTTTTATATTTTCTCAGATCAACAGAATCATAAAAAACAATTTCGTCCTCTGCTACGATGGCAAAACCAGTTATACTGGTGGAAACGTCTATACCAAGTATCATTTTATTATTATACTATATGTCTAGTTTTAGTTTAAACGTTAGGTCTTGTTCTTCGTCTTTAAGTATGGGATTTGATAAAGTTGCAACGCCAATCAGGTTTTTGTTTTTATCATATATACCCACTCTTGAAATATAAACTTTTCTTTCAAAAGAAGCAGAATGATTTGAAAAGCTTGAACTTGCAAGATTTACAATAAGCTGATCTGGGTTTTCTTCATAAACGTGCGAAGAACTAAGTTTTATTTTATCTTGACCGTATCTTATATATGTTGGATTATTTGAATAATTGGCTTGGCCGCGGCGCGCATGTGCAAACATTGTTAATACTTGTGTGTCTGTCATACCTTGAAATGACATATTAAAAGAAGCACTAACAAGCGCGCTGCTGCCAGCGGGATTAGCAGGAGCATTAACAGCAGTTGTGGGCTGTGAAACACCATCTTGGGCGCCAGCGGCAAAATAAATCCAAGACGGATTATAAGCAGTGGTGGAGCCAGATTGCAATGGTATTGTTTCAGGTTGGAGATTCCAAGATCCAGTTAATAAAATAACACCCTCGTCGTACAGAACAACGCCTGCGACTTTATCATTATAAGAGGTGGCATGAACGCCGCCAGAAACTTGAATTAATTCTCCATTTTGCTTTTTATCTTGCAGTTCGCCACACAAAGAACCAGTAAAATACCACTTTAACGAAACAGATCCTGGCTTAATTTTTGTGCCATAAAAAATAGACGGAATTGAAACCATCCCCATTACTTGTTGATCTTTAATCCATTCAAATGAATCTGCAACTTCATTAAACGAGCCAGTTAATTTATAGTGCTCACTTCTTGACGCGTAAAAGTCTAGTTTATTTCTAAGAGCCCAGTAGCGAGGGTATCGAGGTGCTATATATCTTACATTTCCATCGGAATCCTCTTGGATTTTTCCGAGGGCGGGAAATTCAGGCCCGTTCTCACGCATGTCCCAATACGCTATTCTATGGCCGGCCTTTTCTGAGAGAAATTGTCGGCTAATAGAAGCAGACATTGGATAGAAGCCAACCAGTTCGGTGCCAACGCCAGCCATGGTCCACTCGCTTTGTTCTGCAGAAGATGTGGCACTTCTAAAGCTAGCGTTTGCCGATCCCTTTGTAATGAAGGGGTATATATAATTATTATACGCAGTTGTAGCAGAAGTCTGGCCGGATCCAGAAAATGGCACTCCATCGACACTACTGCCACTTAGTTTGTCAATATTATATTCATATAAGCTTATATGCCCAGGGCCAACATTTGTTGGCCCATCAGTGCTATTTGTAAATTGGCCGGCCAAAGATGGCTTGTTGTTATAGAATATCTTCCCATCATATATGAAAAAGTCAAAACGGGGATATGCTCGCATTGTGTTGCGAAGAACATCTCTTGGTCCAAACTTCTTAAGAGACATTTTAGTAATCTAATCTAACACGAAGAGTTAACTCGTTTGTAGGATCCTTTTTAATTGGTTCTGATAATTTAGCTAATGCCAGCAATTCAAACTGATCGTTATAAAGACCGATGGTGGTAATATACGAAACAGGAGTATCAGATGCTACATCTTTAACTCTAATCTTGCTTCCAGATACATAAGTCGGGTTAGAGCTATAGTTGAATCTTGAAGCGGGGGCCCTACAAAAATAGATTGTAGAATTAATTTCAGTGGTGTTGTTAAAAGACATGTTGTAGATTCTGTGCCTTAGTGCATCACAAGAAGCAGAAATTGCAGCCCCTGTAAGCGCTCCAGAGCAGCTAAATTCTCCTATTTTGTCTACGGCACTGCCGCTGAAAAAGAATCGCTGTGTCGAGTGGTCTGCAGCGCCCATATTATCAAAAATAGACGACGTTATTACTACAATCCCCGCTTGATAAAAAATGACGCCTTTAGCGCGAGTTGTAGGCGTAGCAATTGTATCATACAGAAGACCATAATCGCCACCCTGCACATTCTTTGTTCCGCCAGTGTTGGAAGCAGAAACATCAGATAGCGTTAATATATGATCAGCAGGATTATCAGAACCGGTGGGCCAAGGCGAGCCATATGAGCCTGTCCCAATCTTAATGCTGAAGCTTCCCTTTTTGATTTGATCTTTTGTTAAAAGCCTAGATAGACTAACGAAAAAACACGAATCCATTGACCCAACCTTGTCTAAACTTAAGTCAGATTCAAATCTTCTAACAACGCCAGAAGATCCAGTGTAGCCTAATAGTACTTGTGCGAACTGATTATAGTTATTAATCTTTTTAGCGTTTTGCGTACTGGTAGAAGATGAATAAGCAGATTCAGCAGAATATCCAACAGATAAATCAAAAATATGATTTGCTGATGAGCTTAAATAAGGGTAATCGTACACGCTCTGAAATTGACCGTGAGTAAAGTTTTTAATATTTTCTTCATTGTACGTTGAAACTGCGCCATCGCCGGCGCCGCCACTAATAATAGCCCCCGTAAGGGGTATCGCCTCGTGCAACAAAGTTCTTACCGTAGTACGGTCTGTCGCAAGGTCAAGGGTTCCATAACTAGCCATTTAAAATCTCCAAAATTATTATGCTTCGCCGCCGTATCTGACGATTCTTAACGGAATTTGAATTCTTGAAGTGCTTGAGTCTCCTTCAAGGTACACAGTTGTATCGATATAATCATAATTAGAACCACCGCCAAAAAGCTTTTGATCAATAAATCCATATAGATTATATAGCGAGGATCTGGTTCCAGTTGATGTTGATGTTAACTCTGATTGTGCAGCAAGGTTTACAGCACAAACAGATCCTCTAGGGCCCGCAATTGCAGAAATAGTTGTCGCTGCGGTTGTTGCATTATATACAACATTATTGTTAACTCCTAAAATTGAATATGTGCTATGATTATCTAAAAATGATGTAGATGAATTAGATGTGACACGAGATAGGGGAGTTAAATTTACTTCTGCTGCTCCCGCCGAGTCATTTCTAAAATAAGCAGAGCGGCTAGCACCGTAGGCTCCAATTAAAAATCTATTATCCATATTAAGAGTATAAGAGCTATCAAGCATGTTTGTGCTAATAATATAACTAGCCCTATTTGCTCCATCACCAGTCAAATCAGTAGTGTCTAAGCCTGATTCTACTACAATAACTTTTCCAGAAGTCAAATCCGATTGCAAGTGATTGCTTGAGCCACTAAATCTGGTTTTAAGATCGTTTGCGGTTTCAGTATTGACAGCCAGCCAATAAAGACTACTAGTGGCCTGCACAGCATCAGAAACAAGTTCGTTTGATTTCAATATTGGTAGGTACAACAAATCTGTTCTTGTGTGTGCAGTCGGCCCATAAAGAATTTCTAACTTTGTAGAAGGCTCAAGAATGGGGGTTTGTAAGATTGTTAAATCTGCATATACCGAACCACTGGGATGATTTGTGTCGTATAGGTTGTAGTCAATTTCATCGTCACCAAACTTAAACTTTGAAATTTTAAAATTGCCTTGGGCCAGTCTTTTGCGACCGATGTCTGTCAATATGGCGTCTAAAATGATATCGCCTGAATTGTCTAAAAATGCCATTTATTCTTCTCTCTCCTATAAATAGTCGTTGATTTTGTTATTCGCTCTTCAAATTATAAGTAATATTAAGGAAGCTCAGAGTCTACATTATAAGTAATATTAAAATCAATTTTTTTACCTGTTTTCTTTGAAGTTAGCCTTACTTTAAAAGTTTTGTTCCAAATAGAATCTTCTAAATTTGATTGTCCTATGTTAATCTTGCTAATTTGTGAACCAGCTGTTTGTTCAAAATCAACATCTTCATCCATATTTATTGATAATTGGGAAACATTTGGCTCTAATAGCAATAGCTTTTTAAAAGATTTAGTCGGCTGTGTGTGTGATTCTTCAACCAAATCTTCTTCTCGATAAGTGTTGACCAAAAGATACTTATATCCTCCATCATCAATTAGTTCAATTTCATATACGGGAGATATGTGACTTTGTATACCGTGCTCGGTTACTCCTTTAAATAAATAATAATACTTAGTATTTGTATTTATTGTATCATAACAATGTTTATTTGAAAAATTATATTTTGAACCATCAATTGATAAATCATAAGATGCATGTAAAAATCCATTAAAATCTGTATATCTTTCTGGCTTTGAGGACATCCGGTAAGACTCAATAGCCTGTTGTCTGGCCCTGCTTGGTGTGCCGGCCTTTTCATCTCTTAGCATATTGTTAGAATTTAAATAAGCTTCGCGATAATTAATATCCACATCGGTAACCGGAAGCGGCATTGTTCTTGCTGCAAAATCTTCATACTGAATAAAAAAGCCTACTTTTTGAGAATTATCCATCATTTGGAACGGTTTAACGTGAAGATTTGTTCCGGGATGATCCAGCACCGTTAATGATTTAGATGTTAATTCCAGTTCTTTTATTAAAAAATTTGGTTCATAATTTAAATAAAAATCAGCGCAATATTTATTGTTTGTAGTGAGAATAACTGTATTATCTAAAAGCTCATTATCCGGAGCAGAGACGCCGACTTGACTTTTCGTGACAAGCTGTGTACGGGGCTGGTCACTAAAAGGATCATAAAATTCCAAACAATAAGAATCGCGAGATTCGTCGGGCTCGCTAATTGTTCTAGTAATTCTTAAATCAGAAAATTTGTAATTAACACCATAAACAAAAACATATGCATATATCTTGTATGTATACTCTACACCGTATTTAACCTGGGTATCATAAAACGCGCAAGTTCTACTATTTTCATGACTAACAGAATCGGCAAAGGGCGTCTCATCACCGACATACATAAAGTTGTTCATAATCCAAAAATTTTGTAGCACTTCTCCAGATAGTGTATTGCTTTTTTCTATTCGAAATGCAAGTGTCTCATTTCTTTTTGGCTCTGCAGCTAATTTATAAAAATCATCTAGAGTGTTAATGTCGCTATTAAAAGGATACCAATTTGTTGCTACTTTAGCAACATAATCTATGATACCGGCTGCTTTCTGTGTATTGGTAAACCTATAAATTCGCATTGGTGATAGCATTGCCAGCATGTCGTAATCATGCTCCCCAACTTGAAGCCCAAGAGGTTGATAATTAACGCTTGCCTCTAAGTTACTTAAATATCCTCTTCTTACCATCATTTCCATAAAGTTAACAGTTCGACAAGCTCCAACGGATACGCTATTTATCTGGCTTGTTGCATCGCTATCAACTGATGCCGTATAGTAACTCATGCTTGTGCCATAAGAAGAGCTATACATAAGATTATTAAAGCTATCTTGAGAAGAGCCAGGATCGAACGCAAGCTTTAAACACTGTAAAAATTGAGTATCATAATCTTGTTCTATAATTTGGTTTCTGATTCCAAAATAGTCTTCATCTGCGCCGGGGGTAAATTCAATTTTCACACAATAGGGGAAAAGATCTTTTTGAATAATTGGTGAAGAATCTGACCATAAATAGTTTTCAGTTGCTGCGGCATTAAACACTATTGCCTTGGATTGATTTCTAATAACTCGCTCTGTTGAGCCAGATAAAGGATATTTTATTATTGATGATGACAAATAATTGCGAAATATTAAATTTCTATCTATATTTTCCGCCGCATCGTAAAGTTCTTCTTCTGGAGGTAAAATGCCATCATGGAGCACTGTTTCATCTAATAGTGATGTTATGGGGCCTACTTCTTCTTCATAAGCACCGTCGCGAGAAAGCGAATTAGTTATTATGTTAGGAAACAGTTCAGTGTCTGTCATCCCTTGAAGCATTGATACAAAATATAAATTAGGCATATTCAACTCATAAGGAGTTGTCTCAGAATAATAATCTTCATATTCACTTATATAAAAATTATAATTATATGATATATCAATTGTTATTGCGTCAAGACTGCTTCCTTTTTCTTCCATTACTTTTTGCTCATAAGTTGTATATGGATATCTATAATGAAAATACGAGTCAACGTAAACTGAGTCATCCCAAACAGCATCATGTGAAGCGGTGCCTTGAGTTCCGCCAATCATTATGCTTTTCCATACTGTGTCGTTTCCTACTAATTCTCTATTTCCCCAAACTCTAATTGGCAGTCTATAGCTTGGTACAAGCGTGTTAGACCCAGTAATGGTTTCATGTAAATTTCGATCACCAATCATGGCAGTTATATTTCCTGCAAATCCAGATGCATTACTAAATAATTCATTTTTATCTTGCCAGCCTATTTGGAATTCATAAGATTCTCCTTCAGAAGAACTAAGATATGTCCAACTTCTGCCGGCGGCTGATCTAAAAGCCTCAGTTGAACCACTAAACAAATTAAGATTAATAAACTTTAATTCTTTTGCATCACCGTATTGAAACGCCATTTTAATAACTCCCTGCACCGCCGACGCCGAGCGACTCGTTCTGAGCGGGGGAACTAGAGCCGGTAAGCATGGTGTATTTTATGAGTCTAGTGGGTTCCTGATAGATAACTTGATTAAAGAATTCGGGAGGATCAGGCTGCAAAACAGCCTCTACCAACGTATCAATAGCCGCTTCTAAGGCCCCGCTGACTGAGCTGTATGCATCGTTCCATCCAAATCTTTCACGAAGAGCAACGCTTTCACTAGAGTCGTGATCAACTTCTAATTTGGTTTCGTATAAATCCTCATCTTCATCAACTACTGTTGTTTGTTCTTCAGATGCCACATTAATATTTAAGTCGGAACCATCGTACACTGTGCTTATACTGTGCACATCATCATATTCATCATGATCGTACAAAGTCCATTTAACTATACCAACAGTATCAGAAAGTTCATACGCACCAATATAATATTCTACTGCCGTGTTATATGTCAAAGCGAAACTATCAAGATGATAAGGGCGAGCGCTATTAATTGTTCCAGGATTTAAATAAATGCTATCAACCCAATATGGCTCGCCGGTGTAAGCCACTGTAGGTCGGGCAGTGATGCCCAGATCTGCTGCGGCTTTCCTGGGATCCGCCTCTTTCTCTTCGACGGTCTCTACTTCGCCAAATCCAGTATCTTTTTCTGCCATTTATTTCACCTCTTTTTTAGTAATTATACTAAAATTGTTTTAATTTTCCATTACTGTTGTTTAAATTAATTTTTACTATCTCGGATGTAAAGCTTACTATATCAGGAGTTGTCATTTGTTTGTAATTGTTCTGTCTTTTGATTTGTTGATTGTAAGTCGGCCCATCATCTAAATTATAAAACGGATCAAACGAATTAACAAATTTGTCTGTGGCGACGATGCTTTCGGATTTAGAATATTTAAGATCGCCGAAGCCAACTGTCTCTTTATCTGTTTGAGCGCTCAAAAGTGTAAAATTTGGATCTCCAACGGACACAGTGCATCCAAGAGCGCTCAATAAACACATTGCTGTATCATTTGAAGATGTCTCTGGGCTTTCTCTTGCTGAAACACCATCGGCGTAAAGCTTAGCCATTGCATTTTCAACTGTAAAATAATCCCCATCATTATTAAAATCCATCATTCTTCCGTTGACGAAGAATCTTCCATTATTATATTTATCTGCTTTTACCTGACTATACCTTCCAGGTTTTATACTATTTATTGGCATTTTTACTTACTCCTTTATTCTTCATCTTCTTCTGGGGTTTAGAGCAATCCAGGAGTTCCGTCTGTAACTAAAATAACATAACAGTCATTATTTGTATAACATTTGCCGCCAGCGTACATAGATTGCCCAAAGATAGCCTCAAAGATAGTGTTAATGGCGATAACCAGCTTATCGTGTATGTTGTCCTGGACTCCAAAGTGACTCCCGCGATCGGATGTTTTCTGATTGGATACCGATGTTAGCATGGCTTCTACAACTTCTTTTTTACTTGTCGGAATATCTGGGCTAGCATCGGACGTAGAATACGTGCTCATATATGTCGAAGCTGCATCCACTAGATCGTCTACTATAGAATCGGTCGTATCCGTAAAATCTGCCCAAGCGAGGATGCCGGCGCCCGAGACATCGTATTGAGCGCCATCCATGGCTTCACCGTCCGCGTTCCACCAATCGGTTATCCACAGGTTTTCCCAAACTGCATCAAACCACAGGTTGAAGCTGGCGCGCGCAGCTTGTTCAAAATAATACTCGCCCTGTGCAGCATAATCTGCTTCATCCGTATATTCTCCGGAAAAATATATTTCAGGTACGCCGGCGCTAAATAGATCTGGGTCTTCTCTTTCTATAAACCAAGGATTGCTGGCTATTGAATCCACAACATACTCTTTGCCGTGGATCCATTTATTTAAATAGCCAACTTTTGTTTGAGATATTCCCTCCACTGTGCTATTAAAATCAGTCCCACTTTCATAAAATGTAGCCCACAATTGTTCATACTCCTCAAAAAAGCTTAGAAGAGCTGATAAATTGCCTGTTTCGGGACTTATTGTTACAGTAATTTTTTTAGCATCATCAATAATCTCGGTTTTGTTTCCGCCATATGTTCCATATAAAAGATCGCGGTGGATATTATATATAATTGGCGCTCGATTCCACGGGGCATTAAGTTCATCGCCGGCGTACTGTGCATTTATATGATCAGCAAAAAAAGTGTTAAAATAAAGATCTATATTATTATAACTACAATCATCAGCGGCGGCGTTATAGTATTCTTGTAAAGTTAAATAAGTATTATAATAGGAAGAGGTTAGCGCCGTTAAAGCATGAAGCGTGTTATCTACTAATTGCACGTAAAAATACATTCCTTCAGCTCTGTGAGATTGTTCGCCGGCTTGCACATCGCTAACTTCTATTGCATACAATCTATAATCTTCATAGTCTTCATCTAAGGCCGGAACAACATTACGGTGGGCTAAGTAAGAATATAAAGTTGTTGCAGGGGTGAGGTCTGTAGCTGCTAAATTTATTGATGCGTATCCATGCTCATTTCCATAAGAAGCAAGCTCTATATAATCTATAGTCGGCCTATCAATTAAAAATGCCCCATTTTCATCAAGTGCATCCTCATAATATGCAGTCATTCGAGATTTTATGTCGTCTGAGTAACCATATATAAAGTCAAAATAATATACTGTTTCAATTGTAAAAGTAGGATTTAAAAACGATTTTCCAAACAAATCATCAATTCTAGTTGTATCTAACACTCTTGCTATGTTTGTATCATTATATATTGCTTTTTCATAATCAAAGAAAATAAAACCTTTATTTTGAACATACTGTACATCATTGAGAGTAAACTCTATATCAGCGTCTGAATCAAAACCTATTCTTGTAAAAGCAATATCGTCATAAATTCTATCTCTGGTGGGAGAAAACCAACTGGATATATCCACTGTTGTATCAGGAGGCGAATATTCGGCTGTATCAACTGCTACTCTGAAGTCAATTATTTTATAATTTTGAAAAATTTGTCTTGTTAGGGCTGGAAAAGCTGAGACAATTTCATTAGATTTTTCTACTAACTTTCTAAATGCTTCGTATATACGACCCACAGCAGTTGCCGTGCTTTTCTCTGGCCACGCTTGTTTTAATTTATTTAATTCAATCAATATATCTGGATCATTATATTTTTCTGATATGATACTAAGAACATTATCTAACAAATCTCTAACTCGTGAGTTTCCAGTAGGTTCAGTTTGAATTGATTCGCCCATAGAAAGACCAGCAAAATCATCAAATATTGACTTCACAATGTCGTGTTGAAACTCTGGTGCTGCACGATGTCTACCAGAAAAATCTTTAATTGGAGTAAATTCATAAGCTGATCCATTATTAAAAATGTATCTTGTGCGAGGACCATCAGCAACCTCAGCTGATATAAAAACTTCTTCGTATGTAAGATCGGATGTTTTCATATCAACAAGAACAGGATAATGATATTGATCAATATTATCTTCTGCAGTGCCTAAAAGTACGCTGCTAACTTCCCACGGAGCATCGGTAGCTGTCGCGACATCAAGATTATAATAAGATGTAAAGCAAAACAAAGTCGCATTCGTATAATCAACAAGCCCATCTTCTGAAATAAAAGCATTGTCAAACAAATCAGAAAAATTATCATATGTGCCATACATGGGTATTTCCAATTCAGTTGAGTATTTATAGACTGGAAGGTCATCTGATTCATGATCTATGAAATCTTCTTTAATATAAGTAAAATCGCTCAATGTGGCTTTAGTAAAATTTTTATATATAAGAATGTTGTCTTCTTCGCTACTTCCCGGAATGATGTAAGAAGTATCAGCTTCTGCGTGCTCACCCACAGTAGTGTCTCTCATATACGACATGATTTTATTAGTTTTTCTTTTAATTGATTCAATTTCTACGCTTCCTAACACCAAAACAACATAAACAAAAATATCATCGCCAGACTCTTCAAGAAATGATTCTGGCTTTTGAACGTTCATAGACTGCAAATGAATATTTACAGTCACAGAGACGCCTTCTCCAGTACCGGAAGGCGACCAATATGCGTGCGGATTTGACCATTCTATGTTGTTTCTAATATATACTTTTTCAATAGATGCTAATGGTAATCTACGGCCGGTAGTAAAAGGGCCGGTATTTCTTCTAAAGTTTAATCTTGGCATGGTTCAGGCTCCGTGACTGGTCCATAAATATCATAGTAAGAAACATTTTGAGCTTCAACACTTTCGCAATCAAAGTCTAGATCAATATAATAAGATTTTTTATTAAACTCAGAAGCACCCATACAAGCAACAGAAGGTTCAATTTGTGTATCTGTTAGAATATCAAAATAATATTCAACACTACCCGTGGTCAACTCTGTGTAATCTATTTCTGATTTATTTGGAGAAACCATAAATCCATCTACTACTTGTGGAATAACGGTATCAAAATATTTTCTTTCCAATGTTTCAGTTTGATCGCGGGCGCCCTTAAAACCATCAATATTAAAAGTGCCTGCAACATCAGTAGATGCTTTGATTGAAAAATTACCTTTTACGCCAGATATTGTATTCATAAGAATAACTTTAAAGCCGCCAGCGCTTACTGTATAAGATTTATCAATTGAAGCATCTTCGTCGGCTAAAGTAGATTGAATTTTTTCATATAAATTATTAAGACTTCCAAGCGCGCCATCTATTTCAACAAAACGCGAGTTTGCGGTATCAGCACCTGGAGATGTTTTGAACACATAATTGTAATAATGATCTCTTGTATAGTTGGCTTGTGTTGTGGCAATAGATATAAAATCTCCATCGGATGGCGTTTTAAGCGCTGCAATAGAAGCGCTGGCATGCGTTGCTGTTGTTTTTGTAACCGCAAATACTTCAACATCAAAATTTTCAGTCAAAAGTTCAGTATTAACTTCTTCTGCGTAAACCAAAACATCTTTTATTTCTAATTGTATCATTTTATCATCACCAAATGCGGGAGTTGAATCCATTAAACCCCTCACGCTTGTTGGATTAATGTCTACGGTTCTATCTACAATTCTTTTTGTATATTTAGCAACAATGTCAATCTGTGGTATATTAGAATCACTAAGGGTGTCAGTAACACTAGATTTATTAATTTCGTTTTGTAGTGAAATTATTTTCCATGCTGGTGCTGTGTGGGCGGCAGCATCAAGATGAGCATCGCCAATCATAGAATCAAACTTAAACATATCAATTCTTGGTGTTTGTTCTATTGCCGTAACATCTGACTTATAATATCCATCATCAAAAATTGATGTATCTTCGTTGGTGTCAACCTCCTTAAAGAGCACGAAAGATTCAAGGTATTGTGTTTGTTTTTTAATTCTTAAATCAATTTCATTTTGACCTTCTTTTCTGTTGGTATATGTATTACCCGAGTTGTCTTCATACGCATATGAGCTATCATATAAAATATTATCGTCAAAAAATGCATAGTAAACAGGCTCAAAAATACCTATAGACATTAAATAATGGCCATAAGAAGTTAGTTTCAAGTCATATACTTGTTCTTTTTTGTTTAAAAATTTAGCCATTTTTAATAACCTCCTTTTCCACTAGGTGATGATTTTTTAGTGGTCGTAGAAGTTTTAGAAGTGTTGCCATTACTCTTAGTTGTTCTGCTCATCGTTTTTGATAGTTTTCTTGAACTACTTTTAGTAGTAGTTTTTCTGGTGCTTTTTTTGCTTGTTGGGCTTAAGTTTAAAGCTGTTCTTGTTCTAGATGCAGTACGAGATGCGCGAGTTTTTTCAACACCAGATAATATAGAGGCTGGCGATGTTGAAGATGCTGGAGCACTAAAATCAATGTCTGAAAGATTCGTTGCGGGCGCTTCTAGCTCTGGTTGTTTATATAACACTTCAACATCCATTTTTACCAATTCTACAAATGACATGTAATCATAAGGCCAGTTGTATCCGATTTTATATCCACCAGTATCGTCATCAAAACTAAATATATCAGTCGATGAGGCTCCAACTTGAGATACTATGTGATCATAGTAATTGCTTTGGGATCTTTGTTTAACCTTGAACACCATCCATCTTAAATTTTCATTATCCATAATAATATTTTCTGACAGCAGTTCAGTGTCCATAAGCTCATGGGCTACTGATTGATATTCAAGTGACATCTTTTTATAATCTCTTGGCGCTAAATTCTGCCATATATAAGACAAATCATCTTGATCCAACTTGTACTCAAACTCAAATATGTACATAACGATCGGATTGACTCCCTTAGTATTCAAAAAATCAAACTGTGGCGGCAATACATATCTATCCATTTTTTGCAATAGCTTGTGTACTGATTCGCCGGCGGCGTCTAAATCAACCTCATCTGAAGATAAAGCCGCATCTACCCTTTCTTGCGGAATATTGATAAACTTCTTAACCGAGGAAGCAAAAGGTCCTGTACTTTTTGCCGGTGTGGGTGTTAAGCTAACTCCGCCAATTGTATATGGCACTGCAACAATTGCTTCTTTTATCGTTCTGCTACTTGCAATCTCTCCAAGTCTTTTTGAGCGGGATCCCCTATTGAACCCTACAACGTCTGCTAACGATTTCATATTCATTGTCAAATACCTGCCAATGCCGCTAGCATTGCCATTATTGTAAATAGTATCGTTTACAATCACGTCATAATGGTTTTGTAAAGTTTCATGCGGAATATCGGTAATTTCCATAAAAATCCCTTTTGATGGAGAATCAGGCATTACTCCAAACTGGTGCCACATTCCTCTTGGTACAGAGCCGGATGCAAATGTTGGCATTGACAATGTTCCGAGAGAAGCAGAAATTGCATGTACACCTTTATCTCCAAAATCTAATATTGGTGTTTCAAATTTTGGTTGTATAACCCATTTTTTACCAGCAGTTATATTTGTTTTCTTAAGTTTTTTCCCAAAAGAATCTTCTTCTTCTTGCAACACTCTTTGAATTCCAAAAAGATTTAAACTAGCGCTAATCTGCATAGAGTTTGAATTAATGTTATGTCCAGAATAAATATAGTTATCAGCATTTGTGAAAGACGCAGATCCAAATGATGAAATTAAGACAGGATTCTCACCTAAATATCCCGCACTTCCGGTAGCGGGTCCAGGATCAAATCTCCAATACGCAGCGCTAACTTCGGATAAAATTCTCTCCAAATCATAAGTATTTGTATCTGGGAAGAAAATTAAGTCAACCCAAGCTTCGCCATTATAATAAGGCGGGGTATATGCTGGATTGAATCCACTAAAGCTATCTATCGGTTTTGATTTTTTAACCGGAGCCGCAATTGAACCAGTGCCATCGGGGCGGCCAGCAATAGCCGGACCAAAGGCTGTGGGCCTAGAGTACATTGTTATAGTTTCTCTGAGTATGTCACTTTGCCTAGGGTCTTGCGGAACAGGGTAGGAAGATTTTCCAAAATTCGAGCCATCATAAATTTTTCCGCCAACAAGTCCATATGTAGAATTATTACCGTTAGAGCCAGATTCCCTTGTATAGTCACGTGATCCGGAAATGGATCTTCTTAATTTAATGCGCATACCATATGCAGAGCCAGATGAAAATAATAAATCACTAGTTACAGTTTCAGAGGTCATTTTAGTATAAGTTTCGTTCTCTAAGAAAAACTTCGCGCTTTCTCCCAAGAAATTGCTCATCATCATAGAATATAGCTCATCACTGGCGCCACCCATCGAAGCAGTTGCGTTTAGCTGTACATAAGGGTGAGGCTCCATATCAATAAACTGAACTCCTTCAATGTATTTCTCGGGCGCCAAAATAGCTTCAAATGGAACTTTTACGTCAAAAAACTCGGCGCCGCGATATCCCACCGCAGTGCTGCTTGGCGGCAATGACGGCGTAATGGCCCAATTGTCTGTTTCGTCAGGTTTTGCGGCGCCATAATAAGATGCACTTAATTTAGTAGGATCAGTAACAGATGGATATTCTACTGCTATTCCAGATTTAATAGAATTAAATAGCACACCTGGGGCAAACAGCGTGGAAATTAGAGGTCTTAACAGGGCGCCCTCATTCTGTATAAGATCTTCGCCAGAGCGTCGTTTTGTCGAGGAAGCCAATTCAACAGAAGCATCAAGACCCGCACCATATGAACTTGAAAATCGCGATACTATGTCTATGGCTCTTTGTGCCGGGTAAAAACCTTTATAGAAAACTGGCCTAATGGCGGCGCTACACACCAATCTAATCTCTGCTGCATCTAATAGAGAATCAGATTTAATGTTAAGAAAGTCTCTTAAAAATTCAGAATTAGAATAATCTTTGTAAAAAGAACTAGTTGAGCTGTTTATGTTTGTGCCAGCAATTTCAAATGTGTCAAACTTTCCTCGGTTAAATAGGCCATATTTAACATAATCGTCTACATGCTCACTGATTCTAAATTCTGGTACGATCACGTGATCTTTTGCTATTAATTTTAGTTCTTGCCTATAATCATCGTAAGAATTCCACCAAGGAGCTGACGCAGATGCTTGATAAGTTGATTCGCCTTCTGAGATAATTACTATACCAGCTTGGGTATGTGCTTCCCATTTTGCTTCGCCTCCAAATACATCAATTTGTGAACCAACCTCAAACTCTGGCGCATATGCTCCAGGATTGATAGTTCCGGTTTCGTTGATTACTATTCCGGTGGGCGATACAACAGATCTTGGAGAGGTAATTGCGTGCTTTCTTGAATACAAAGCACCCGGAGCCAAGCCTTGAGGAACTATCGGATTTGACTTAGCTACTCCGCTGTGATACATCATGTAGTTGTTTTGAAGTTCGCCGGCAGAACCAACTCTAAAATTAGCATGGTCATCGGTGCTTAAATTGGGAACACCAGATCTGCTCAAAAAATTTGCCTGAGCGTCTAATGGCCAGCTACTTTGAGAGACCATAGGTCTATTCACGCCAAATGAATTTTTAATAGTATTGCCTAGCTCAACTCTTTTGTCAATGCTATCTCTCCAATATTTATTATCATAATTAAGCCTTTGACGAGAGGCTGATAAAAATTCATTTCGGGCAGCAGGAAAAACGTTTTCAGAATACATAATCCAGTTTAGACTTGAGCCCATGCTTCTCACCGCTAATAAGCTATGCTCAAATGGAGTTGGTATCTCTTGTGTTCCTACGCGCGCTACATCATCAAGTTCAGTAGTGTTAAAATAAATTCTTTCATTATTATGAGTTGCTTCAATTGTTATATTGGCGCCAGCACTAGTGAAGTTCATTAAAGCAGTTCTTCCTCTCATTGAAACTGGAGGCATTTGGTAAGTCTTGATGGTGTTAAGTTGTATGTTTGCTATTGATAGAGTGCCGCTTTTCATTTCATTTGAAAGAATTGGATGATCTTGTTGTCTGGTACTGGTCCAGTTCCAGCCAAATTTATTGCCGCGGCGCGTCATCAGTAGATTAAAATAATTGGCAGATTTTGTAAGAAAATTTTCAATTTGAAATTTGTCCATAATTGTTTGATTAATATATGAAGATCCAACATCTGTAAGGGCAAACCCAAGAGTGTTATCTTCTCCACTGGCCGTTAAAGAATCAACTGTTAATATGTTTAACCTTGAAGAGCCCGGCTGCCATAGACTTTGAGTTATAAAAGGAACAACCGAGCTAGCACTTACAAAATTAAAAAATGGTACATATCCATCTGTAGAGCTTGAGTAATACCCGGCTACTTGACCAAACATAGGTGCGTATCCAAAAGTTTCAATCCTTGAACCGGTAATTGATGCTGATATCCAAGAATACTGCCTATCAGATCTGGGGATTGGGTGTGAAATATAAAAATTATCGTTGACAGATGCGGTGGCTGTTAAAACTGTTTTTGGAGCAAACAAATCTCCATCATTTGTTATTTTTAATCTATAAAGAGTGTTTCTGTTGACTTTATGGAAGCCGGGCATTTGATCATATGAAGCCCCTGGCAAATTAATAGACGTAGTAACAAACAAGGAATCTCTGCCAAAGCGTGCCGAGTGGCGCGCCAAGTGGGCCTGGAGTCCAAAATCTTTATTGTGAATATCAGACACACGGATGGCTGTAGTTCCAGATGGCCACATTTCAATTGCCGAGCCTGGAGTGCCGTCCAGCTCAGAGAAAGAACCGCTAGGTCCTTGTGACAATTTTTTAACTGTTAAGTTTCTATAGTTGACTGAACTATATACGGAATATTCTGATCCCCTATAATCACGATAGCCAACTCCCATAGTCTCGATGCCGCCGGGGGCAGAAAACCTACCTGTTATAATAGCTTTATTATTAGAACTGGTTAAATAATGTACTGAAAAGTCTGAAATGTTTACATAATGGCTACCAGAGTTTCTTCTGATATCCAAAAATGTACGTGTTTGAGTTGCACTGCTTGAATGTGCAAGCTGTATTTCTGACGGCAGGCTTGGTTGATTTTGTACAAATCCTTTTGGATTAGAAAACGCGCCAACAGAGTGGACAACTTGATATTTTTTTGAATAATTTCCGAGCACTGAGCTTGTGGTACTGTGAATATTTTTTATATTTACCGGGCGCTTTGCCACAAAATCTCTATAAAGCCATGCTTTTTGAGAAGCTGTCATAGGATAAGGAAGAATTCCTACCTCATTTGCTTCGGGCCATGGATAATCAGGCCCCGTCATGCCAATAGCGCCAGTTATTGATGTTGAATCATCATCTAAATCTGTTGTTCCTAATAGTAATTTCCATGCTTCAGGTCTGTTATACCATTGATCTGGCGAGGAGCCTGTATTTAAAGGCACATGGCGAGATTGATGCCCACCGACTGTATGTTCAGTAAATGGACCTTGCATGGGAACCTCAAAAGTATCTCCATATGTATCATGATGAAGGTTAACAATCTCTATTCCACCGGTAACTCTTTCAACAACGGCTTTATTATATCCAGTTGTTACCGAAGAGCTTATAATATTAAACGGAAATACAAATGTTGACTTAATGTTACTGTACCCGGTGCCGTCATATTCGTAATTGCGACCATGTACAACTTTGAAACTTCTCTTAGTTTTCTTAAGAGGGGCATTCGTATCTATCTGCCATTGGTGTGTCTCCTCTAGCGGAACAAGATCTTGGGTATATGCCAATAACACATTTAAAGGTATAAAAACAGATCCGTCATTATTTACAGGACCAGCTGGTCGTAAGGCGTTATAGGTAAAATCAATATTCTTATTGTTTCCAAAGTTTACGCCTCCATGAATAGCGCTGGCTGTTCCCAAAAGTTGTGGAGCACTAATGTTGTACAGCTTGCTTCTAGATCTGAGCGAGTAAACAGAACTAGTATAACCAACACCGGTTGTTGTATATTTAACTTTAATGCTAGAGCTTAATGTCGGATTAGACCACGATATATCTTTAATGTTGTTTCTTTGATAATCTACCGATGCAGTGTTTGATGTGATTTCTGTAGCTTTTCTATCGGCAAGGCGTTGCCAAAAATGTTTATGTTTTTTGGTAGGTCGCGGAGAAGTAGCTACAGGGCTTGTAGCGCCTAAGCCAGCCTCTTGGGCACCGGTCCAGCCTTTCATGGCAGCGTCTAAGTCGTGTTCTTTAAATTCAATTGTAGGAAATTTTGTTTGATACTTGTTTCTTTCCAGCACGTGACTTTCAATGGTGTTAAAAATGTTTTCTTCAAAATCAGAAGAAGCAGGAATAAGTTGCCCAACTATAGATGACAGTGCGTTATCAAACCATTTATAATAATTTATAAATTTTTCAACATTAGAAGTTTCAGTAACTCTTCGAAAGAAAATCTCTCTTAATTTTTCCAGTGATTTATAGCGATCTCTATATCTATTGACTGGCTCTCCAATGACATTATTAAAATCTACAACTCCCGCAAAAAAATCTAACATTTCTTCAGAGATTGCAGCGTACATGCTTTTTTCAAAAGTATAATAAAAACTTGGAACTGAATCATTAATTTTAAATAAAATATCGTCATTTTTCAAAATATTAATCATATCTGAAGAAACAACTCTTTCTGGATCTATAAACTTGTATGAATTTGCCGACCTTCTTTCCATGACACTATCAGAAGAAGCCGAATATCCATATCCATAACCAACATGCTGGTATCCCGCTAATGAACCAAGCCAACCTTGGTAATCTCTAATCTGTGCGGATCCAGAACTTGCATCGCACACAAAAAAGTTTCCATTTGAATCTGAACTGGTTAAATTGTTAAAGTTCCAATTTAAAGCAAGCATGTTAGAGTTCATTGTTGCGCTAGCCGTGTTGGCGCTATTAAAATCAATTGGTGATGTATTTTTATATGATCCGGACAATCCAACATTTGACACATCATTAGAATGCTGAAACAAAGCGCCATCATCAATATATTTTGCCCAATATCTAACAGAGTTTATTAAAGCATCCGATTGTTGTAGTACTGCGCCGGTAATGTTGGTTCTACGGGCGCCCGCATATACTCTTTTTGCCGCTCTTAAAAAGTTTGCCCCAAGGTCTGAGGGCTTAAGGGACGATGCTGTATCGTCACCCGAGCCTGTTATGCTTGCTGTTAATTCGAAACTATTTTGAACAGAACCGAGATAAGTGTTAATTCCTTTAAAGACTAGTTCATAACTTGTAATAACCGAACCGCTAACGGCACCTGCAAAAGGATAATTGTCCGGCTTTAATCTTACAGAAAAATTCCATTGCGAATCATTATAAACATTTTTAAAAACACTACTTGTTAATTCTGGAAACGGATATGGCTCGTTTGATGAAGTTATGCGAAAGTATACATCTCTTGATTTTGGCTCAGGCCTGATAGCCCACACTTGAAAGTTTGCATCATCGCCGCCTGAGTCAGAACCTAGGTTTGTTATCCATGATGTATAAGCTCCATTTTTAATAGCAGCACTTCCTGTTGCAACTGTATGCAATCCAAATAACGAACAAGATAAAAATGTGCGATCAACCTGATCATTCAAAAAGTTGTATCTTGGAAAAGTAATTTCACTTTCCATAGTAAAGCCATAAATATCTTCTAAACCATGTAATGAGTTGTGGCCCATATAAACATTAGTTCCGATAGTAAGATTAGAAATTTCAACTGCGCTAGCGCCCCAGCTTCCAGAAATATATCCAGAAGTATCTCCGGGTATTGCATCAAAAGGAGCAGCGCTATATGCAGAACCAGTATAAGCTTTTTGATATACAACACCAGATGTGTTTCCGGGCTCGTTTTGATTAAGTGTTTTTTTATTAATCAATAATTGTTGTTTCTTACTGTGCAGTAGTTCATAAACATTATTGTGTGAATAAATGTTTAGTTTAATTAAATTGTCATCAACTCCAAAACATCTAAAAACATTTCTAATGGCTTTTTCTGTGCCTTTTGATTTATATATGTTTGCTAAATTATTATAAAGATTAAGATAAATTAAATTTTTCGTTTCTGTTAGATCTTCCTGAAATGAGCCAGTTAAGTTTCTGTTAAGAAACTTTTCAACAATGGTTGAATCTACGAAAATTTCTGGACTGTAAAGTCCAAGATGTTGAGGAAGATGTCTTGCAAATGGCAACGGCTTATGCGAGGCACTTGTATAATTTTGATGTTTGAATGTTGAAAAAGCAGAAATTTGTAAATATAATTTATCAAAATATGTTCCAACAATATGAGAGATTTTTTTCAAATCTGTAGTTTCTGGAAGTAGACTATTTTCATCTTCTTCAATAATCCAAGAAGGAATCATATTTACGAAAGCGCTATTATTTTGTCTATCGTGCCAAGATCCGCTTTCTAATAAATCTGACTTTAAAGTGACAACATCAGAATGAGTAGAATATATAATAGGATCTTTATATTCTTCAACTGCGGCGCCGGCTGAAACAATGGCAGAATCGGTACTTCTCGCATTGGAGGCATATCCTGTCCACACACCATTAGTAATGCGGCCGCTATAGTCTAAAACAACGCTATCAACGTCGCTATCACCAGTTATACCCTCGTTAAATTTATAATACACACCAAGAGTCGTATTAGAAATATCAGTATTCACACCGCCTCGTATGTGCTTGTGCCAATTTTCTCCAATTTCTTTAGGAGTTCTGGCAACCTTCCAGAATCTAAATTCATCCACAGAGCCAGAAAGTTTTCCGCGGCCAGACCATGAACCACCAGAGGCAAGAGCAGTGCAATGGTGCGAACGTGCTGCTGTAGTTCCCGTAGTAGAATCAGCTGAGCCTGTTTGTGTGGCAAATAGGCGCGCCATGGCATTTTTTGAATTTAACTCAGAAAAAGTATAATGTTTGTTATAAAAGTTTACTGCATAATAAATTGCTTTAATTTCATCTGCAGACAGTATTGAATCCCACACTGCTACATCACCTAGTTGACCTGTAAAAGGCTGAGATGCTCCTTTTGCTGCACCAATATAACAATTATCTGTTTTAATTCCCAAATATGTTCCACTAGGGGCTCCCGACTCAGAAACGGCAACACTCTCGCCGTCTATATACATAACTGGGTCGCTGCTAGTGTTACTGGCATCATATGATAAAGCAATATGATACCATGTATTTGTAGCCAAAAGATCTGTTTCCGTAGTTACCCACGAGGCGGGGCCGTCAGACCAGCCAACATAAAACTGTATTCTACCTGTGTTCGTTATTCTGAAATTAATCTCTCCATCGCCACCAGCAGTAGTTCCTCCAAAGCTTAAAACATTGCTATTGTTGGCTGCTGTTTGACGCACCCATGCAGCAAACGTCATTGTTTTTTCGCTTGTAGTGCCGATAATTGAATCCCAAAGAGGGGCGCTACCAATATTTATTTTGTCCGCCGATCCATCAAAAGTGGTGGACGCTCGTTCGCCTTGAATATAAACGGATGGCAGAGTCAGAACGGTTCGTGTCGGGCGATCATCTGTTGCATCAAACTTGCCGTCGCGATTGCGAAATTGATCAGTTATTGTTACAACGCTATCCGTGATTGCTGTGCCGGTCATATCAGACGGTACTGTATAGTGAGTTGCGCTCAAAGTTACGATCGCGCCGGAAGAAGAGGCTGTAACCGCTAAAGTGCCAGCGCTTTCAGCCGCATTAACAGCCGCGGCAATATTTGTGGCAAACTGTGTTGCATTGCTATTTGCATTTCCAAAAGCTATGTTTGTAGCAGTAGAAGTCATTATTGAATTATCAATTGTAAAATCTACATAAGCTCCAGAGTGATCATAAATTTTAAGTTTTCTTGTATTTGCTTGGCCGGCTGTTTTACTTAATGCTGTAATAAACGCGAGGGGGATTCGCGAGGGATTGCTTTCGTCGCTAACATCAATATAGGCATCACTGTCGTTATAGTTTTCATTTAATCTCCACCATCCTTGAAGTGAACCGTGGGAAGAATATGTTTTAGCACATGCATCTCCCTTATTAACATGCATTGTGAAGCTAGATGACAGCGCATACGCAGCTGGCTTTGCGGTCGTATCTTTAATATTTCCATCAACATATAATTCAGTTCTAACTCCAGAGCCTGTATTGTACATTGTGATTGCATAATGGTGCCAATTTCCAAAATCTTGATGGAGAGACGAGCTTCCCAAAACAAATACATCTCTTCCGCCTTCTGCAGTACCAGACTGTATTGTCACCAAAAATGGTGAAATTGGATCGCCGGCGGCATCTTTTGAAGATGTTAGCTCGATCATTATACGCCCGTAGTGTTCAGAAGTCGCGACCGATTCTTGGTTCCACCAATCAAAAATTACTTGTTTTTCAGTTAAGTTAGCTAGCGGCGCCGTGGCTGGCGACACAAGAGGAGCAGAGCCAGTTTTAAGCCAAAATTCTACTGTTACGCCATTATCAAAATCAGCTTTAATATTGGATTCTCTAGAACCTGAGCCATATGTTGTTGGCAGTCCAGCAGTTGTATAAATGTCTTCATCGTAGATATTGGAATTTTGAAATTTATTATTATAATCATTTGGGCTTAGTCCCACAAGCGAGGTATCTGATAAAGAGCCAGTGCCAGGGCCACCTTTAAGTGTAATATATTCTAATGTATTTGGAAGACCATAACCGTCTGTTAAAGAGCCATTTAAAGTTCCCCAGCCTCCATCATCTATATTTGAAATTATAATGTACCCGTTTGTACGAGGATAAAGATTATCAAAGATATACTTTTCAATGTCTAAAAGACCATTTGTATATTCGTTTATTTCGCCATCAGAGCCATCATAAGGATAGTAATCGTGTATCCACTCAATTGCTGATTTATAATAAAGATAAGCAGAGCCATATCTTGCAAAATTTGCAGGCTCTTTGTAATCAATCTGCGGTACGTAGGTTTCTTGTCTGCGCTTTATAGCTTTGATGTTTTTTTCAGATTCAACATCTTTATAAAGATTTTTATCATCTGTTTCAGCGACATAATCTATAGAACTATCGGTTGAACCAAAAAGCTTTTTAATACTCATAATTTTCTACTCGAAATTTAAATATTTTATCTTGTTCTACCCATGATGCAACAGCAGAATCATAGAACGAGAATTTAAATCCATATTCGTATCCTGGCTGCAGCAAGCTCATGTCAAAATCAAAATAATTTCCCGAGTCGTCGTATGAAAGCCCAGTATATAGGTCACTTCCAGTGCCATAAGAAATAACTTCATTATTATCAACAACTCTCAATACACGATAAGAGGCACTTTGTATTATTAGGTTTTCTACGTTTGAATTTGCTTTTGTATATATTGTAGGGCTCCAATTCTTATCACGAACATATAAATTTAATCTCACAGTCCCATCATTAAGATATTTGTCTCTGAGGTTAATAACATTACAATAATAATTTGGCTTGTTAGATATAGGGGTTGCATTTAATACTTTTGGAATTATTGAACCAGTATAGTATTGCACAATCGCATCGCTTGCATTTACAGTATTATGGCTGCCAGTAAACCAAACATCATATATTGTTGATAAAGCTGCTGGATTTTTTGAACCGGTAAACGCAAACGAGGCACTGTATATGCCAGTTTCAACAATTCCGCCTGTCACAACTGTTAAAAATCCACTTCGTACTTTTTCTCCATCATCAGCTGATAAAAATTGATAGCTACCGGTATTTGCAGAGGTAGCGCCAGACACAGGGATATCGGAAGGCGCTACGTCATCAACCTGTCCACCGTTAATCCAGTCGCCACCAACAGAGCCAGAATAAACACTAACATAGATTGTTTTGATATGGCTTCTAACTTTTTCTGTAGCCGTGGAGGGAATGTCTGTCAATCTCCCTCTAACGTAGTTATAAAAATAAATTGTATTTAAGTTATCTTCTCCAGAGGCAAGAGAGCTGCTAAAATAAAAATTACTTCGATCGTCCCTAGTTATGTCATTCCATCTGGCTTCTATAACTGGACGCTTAAAAAAGTATTGCGAACCTCTTCCAAACAACCTCTTAATATAATACGAGGTTGTTGATCCGCTTGGGTTTTGCATTTCTCCATCATCGTCTGCTCTTCCGCTGGCATAACCCGCTAAGGCATCAACAGAGCTAGAAGCCTCTTGGCTTGACGTCAGCATGACACCAATTCCGTAATTAGAATATGTGCCGGCAATCCATTGCTCTACCCACGGTGTAATATTAACCTCAATATTTTCTGTGCCGTTCGATAGTGTTTGATCAAAAATGTGAATTTCAGTATTGACATCTGGATTAACAATCGCTGCAGCTGTGTGATAAGATCCACCGGCCAACATAGTACCATTAATATCGTGCCAATGAGTGACTGTTGCAGCAGACCACTGACTAGTAGCGGTTATAACACTATCCGTAATTGCAGTACCAGCTACATTAGTATTATCGTTTATGCTAATAATAGTCATTGTTAAGCTTACTACGGCGCCTGATGATGTAGCAGTAACCCCTAAAGTCCCAGCATCGTTTGCCGCATTTATTGCTGCAGCAATATTTGTAGCAAATTGCGTTGCATTTGAGCCGGCATTTCCGAAAGCTATTTTTGTAGCTGTTGAGGTAGTAAGACTATTGTCAATAGTAAAAGTAACTGCACTTCCTCCCACATCAGTAACAACAAGAGTCCTTGTGCTAGCTTGACCAGATGTCTTACTGAGAGCAGTAAGAGTAGCCTTTGAGGCGGTAGCTCCGGAATTAGATCCCGTCATCCAATCACAGCCTTCATTGCCAAGCGTCAAATCAGTATAGCCCTCCATATCAAGACCAACGCCTTCTTGCCAAGATTGCGAAACCATCATAAAGACGTATTTTGCATCTTTAGGGGCTGTTCTTGTATTAGGAGCGTTATAAAGACGCAAGAAAAAATCAACACTACCGGAGGCTGGGATTTTGCTATTTGTCCGATCGGTAGAAATTCCATCTATAGGAAACTTAATTAAGGCTCTTGATAATTCGGCGGAACTTGTTGATTGTCTTCCATAAATTGAAAAAACATCCATAACATCAGAGGCGCCCATATTAGAGCCAGTGCCTCTTGTAGAAAGATTAGATTTGTATGCATTGGTTATTGTGGTATCCGCGCTAGCGGTATATCGTCGTAACATTACCTAACTCTTCCTTTAATATCAACCGAAGGAAATTTAAGTTCTAAAATTGCATTTTTTGGAACAATCAAATGTCCGCCTTCGGGAGATAAATTTTGATTAATGTTAAACTCAACACTAGAATATCCAGCCCCATTCATATTTACGACGTTTGCTCGAATAACATCTAAAACTCCAGGAACATTTTTTAATTCAGAATAAATATCACTAATATACATAGGCTCACCTATATAAAATCCATTTCCAAGCATTTCTCGGAGTGCGGTTGTTGCATCTGATAAAACAATGTGCTTGTCCGCTCCAATTTTTGTTTTAATGACAAAATTAATTCCAAAATTAATAATATAAGGATCTAATATATCAATTGTGTCGTTAATCATTCTATAATTGTCTAACCAAGTTTTTAAATTATTTTTAATAGTATCATTGGTTACAACTAATTTGCCTTGACTATTCTCTGAAATAACATACATGTTGAGATTTCTTTTTAAAGAATCAGGATCTTTTTGCACCGAACATCTTTTTATAGAGCCAAATTTTCCTGGCATTCTGTATGCTACATTTTCATAATCTGCTTGTGTAACTGCACGGTTTTGAGTCGGAAAGGTATCAAAAATTCTCATTTTTATTTCAGACGATGTGGGTGCAGATACCTCTCCAGTTATTGGAGTTTCATTAGACACTTCTAATGATTCACGAACTGCATCAACGGTGCCTCCAACTAATAAATTTACATCTTCAAAAGAAAATAAGCCAGTGCCTATTTCATTTATTCCGCCAGTTGCAATATTAGAAGAAAGCGGGTCATTTCCTCTATAGATGATTGTCAAATCAGTGTTTGTTGGGACAATTCCGAAATTTTCATTCTTACTCAACCTTGTTGGATCAAAACTTGTTTCAGAAGTATATTTTTTACCAAATATATCTAAGGCTGCAGCTTGTGGATCTGCTGCTACATTTGATTCGCCAGATTGACCACTACCAAATTGAAGATAACTGTTGGTCAAATCTCTTTGAACAATAAATTTTCTAGATACTAAAATGGGCTTTATGATAGATGGAACGTTATCGTTTCTATAGTTTTTATTAGAAATTTCTTGATATACAATATCTTGAGACAAATATTCCACTTCAAAATATTCATTTCCTTCTGAGTCTATGACCGAAATAATTTCTGCTATATTGGGGTCTGTTAACTTAACTCTTTTAAATCTTTCATAACCTCCAACACCCACTACTTGTGTGTTGAAGTATCCAGATACAACGTTGCCGTAAGCTTTTATTGCATAATATTCTGGTGCACCTGTAGCATCGTTAGTTCTAGCAACTATTACTGGGTTGCCAGGATCACTGAAGTCTATGTTTTCAGTTAAAACAAATCTTTGGCCAGTGACCGATGAAAAAGTAGTGCCTCTTTTTAATATTGGAATATAAGCTGTGTCTGGGCCTATGCCTGTAGAGCTAGCCGGAACCATTACAAAAACAGCCACTGTTCCATATGTGGATGATGGTCCAGTATTTTTGTACCCTAAAGCTCTACCATGGCGAACTATATTATTATATTGATAAGATGTATCTAAAAAAGTTTCATTGACATTGTAGTCTAAATAAAATGATAATTGATCTCCTACATAAGCAACTGCATCTAACATTATAGAGCCGAATGATGCTTCGCTAAAGTCTTGAAAAGAATCTGGATAAAATCTTTCTGCAACTTCAATCAAGTCTTCACGAATTGTATCAAACTCTCTATGAGTATAGTTTATTGGTAAAATCTTCTTTTGTTGATCGGCCATTAAAAAACCCTCTTTCTAAATAGTTAATTCTAACAAATCCATGCTTCCAATAGATGGTATAGAATATATTATTTTGAAAGATATAGAGTTGTTGTCGGGATCTGGTGTTAAAAACATGATATCATTAATAGTAATTATAGGTATATATCTATTAACTTGTGTGTGAATTTCAGAAGCAATAGACGATCTTATATCTGATTCGAAGTGCGAAAATAAAAATCTTTTAATACCAACACCAAATTCAGGATACATTACTCTTTCTCCCGGCATTGTAAAAATTAACATTTTTAAATTCTGCCTTACAAGAGTTTCAAAACTCTTTATCATCGTAAATCCATCAGCTGAATCTTTAGTAATTGGAAGTGCTATACTTAATGAACTCATTTAGGTGCCTCTATGTAATTATTATTCTTTTTCACAAAGTTCGCCATTTAAATCAAACGGAGTGGATCTCAAATTTTTTCTCTGCCATCTTGGAACAACTTGCAGGCCTGCTTCGGGCCTAAAACGATCTCTAAGATTTTTAAGCCAAATGGCCCCGGGGCCGTCACCCTCTAAGGCCTTGCCAGGTTCAAAATCTCTATAATTATAATGTGATTTAAAAATTTTCTTTATACGAGAAGTTGTTTTTTTAAGTAAAGAACGATCCCAATCGTCATAATCTAAAAACGGGCCGCGGCCAAGTGGGCTTGGTATTAAATTTCGATCCATTATGCTGGCCCATCCTTCAGTGCCTTCTACTGTCGGAGCACCAGTATCGGAGTCGGGCGGCAAAGCTCTCATTCCTGGCTTGTCTTCAATTGGAGTAGAGCTGGGAATGATTGTTGTTGCAACTGAAGCTGCTGCTGCTGTGACTTCACCAATAGATTCTAAAAATGCCATATCATTATATGTAGCAAAAGTAGCGGTTATTTTATTTAAAGGAAAAATATAATTTACCAATGTTCTGAATTTTTGGTCGTCTTTAAGTTTATTAATTAAACAAAATAAAAGTTTGCTATTTCCTTCCAACAACGCAGCTTTTGAAATTTCTACATCTAACATGTCAACTTCTGCACTTGCAATCTCTACTTTAACTCCGTTTACAATCATTGAAAACGCTAGCCCATGTCTTGCGCCCATTTCGCCAGTAACACCAATAACTGTAGGCTCACTATCACTCATTCCCATCTCTTCATAGTAGGTCTGATCGGCCGGTGATTCCGATGCTCCGTGTTCTCCAAATTTGACTGAATCAGAATCAACATTTTTACCAGCCATTAAGTGAAATTGAGCAAGTGTGATATTTCCATCAACGATTTCTTCAATTGTACCAGGATAAATATCTGAAATATTTAATGAATTGTCGTTCTCTTTTATTAATGCAATTGCATCAGAAGGCGCGTATCTTGTGCTGTCTAGCTTGATATATTTTTCAACTAAAAATGGTGTCGTATCAGAATCAAACCATGAATATCCGTAATCAGCAACATCTCCGATTGGCACCGTTACTTTAAGCGCAAAAGGTTTCAATAAATCATGAGGTTTTGAGCTGTGATTAGCACCGGCCATATACAATAAATCTCCGTTTTCATCCGTGTGTACATGATAGTCTCCAATGTATTCGTCGCCTTCTGCATAAATGCCATCAGGATCTTTAACCATAAAAACGGAAAATTCACCACCAGACGTATAATATCCCTGCCCTTCTATTGGCAACGTTTCATCTATCTCTTCTTCAATGTCCCCACTAAGCGACAAAGATGAACCTTGTGTAAAATTTTCTAGAAAATAATATGATATATCTCGTATATCCGGAGACATGTCTGTATTGTCAAGATTCTTAATTAATTTTTCTCCCATATAATTTAATTCATTAACCACCAATTCTTTTAAAACAAGCTTCGCGGCTTCTTGAGTATTAAAAATTGCTTCAAGATTCTTATCATTGCGATAGTTTTTCAATGTTTTAATGCCTTTTACCGAGCCGGCTGTCTTTTCCCTTTCTAAGTCTTCTTTTGACGGATAATTATAAAATTCCTGCATATCATTTATGCTTATAAGCGCCTCAACTACGCTTTCTGGAGGTTCTTCAATTTCACCAGATTTAATACGTCGATCATAAAGCTGAACAGATTGCTCTAAGAATGCATACCAAAACTCTTCATCCTTAAAAGTATTAAACAGCTCCCACCCATCTCCTTGGGCATCTTTAAACGCCTCTCTCATATCTTCAACGATATAGTGGGCATAAATTGTACTAAAAACTCCCGGAAACGAAGGTTTAAATTTGGTAAAAACAGCCAAGTTTTTAACTATATGAGCGCTGACATAAATTCTTATAGCTGATGTAATCACCGATTCTAGGCCAGCTATTGCTACTCTTTCTAAAATTCTATGGTATGGAAGCTCATTAACACAGTCTGGATCTGATTTGATTCTTGCATCTTCCGGTATTGTAGGGTACATTTCGTCAACTTTTTCTTGAATTTGATCAAAGTCTACTAAATCTGTTCTTCTTGGTTTACAGGGTGCTAATTCAGGAAACAATATGTCTATAAACCCAAGCCACCCTTCGTTTTTGAGAGGAGTGATGTGAAAAGCTGGATTTGTAAATTTGCCCCCAAATTTGTCTGGGGGAAGATAGAATACTCTATTTTGCTCTTCGCGGCCTTCATTATCTATTTCATACTGCATCCTACTAACACCGAGAATTCCGTCATCTTCTTCTATGTACCTATCTATTTTTTCTTCTTCGTCGTAAATTGTGCCTTTTGAATACATTTCCCCTTCACTATCATAGCCGGGGGGCACAAGATAATCTAAATCTTCCCTTGTTAGACTGTCAAACTGGGCGCCGTATAAAAACGCTGTCGTATTGTTGCCAATTTCAGAGGAAATTGTTTGTGACATGTATTGCATTAAAGCGTCGTAAATTTCTTTAATATCTGTATCTTGAAAGTCGTTCTGATTGTTGTCTGCTTTATTTAGCATCTCTCGCAACATAACCACTTGTGGCAAATGCAGTGCGGCTGTTCTTGTTCCTTCCGGCTCAAGTTCGAAAGAACTTAACCATTCAGGATATTCCTCTAAAGCTACGTCCTTAAGGCCATCATCCACACAAAGAAACTCAAATTTTCTACTTTCAACAGAAAGATCGTCACCAGAACCATCAAGCACATCAAAAGGGGAATAAACCAGCTTGAATAAAGGATTGGGCGTTTTTGCATAAGGATTGAATTTTTCAATTAGTTTTATTCTTGTTGTATCATATGAGCCAAACAAGACTGCATTTCTGCAAGGCAACACTTGGGAATAATCCGACTCCTCTGCTGGAGTCCAAGGAACACTAATGTCTATGTATAAATTTATCTCTTCATCGGTCCGATGAAGTTCGTCGGTTGTTGTATCTTCAGGCTCTTCGGCCTCTTGAGTCGTGGTATCGTCGATTTGCTCAGGCAGCGGGTCGCCAGTATAACCTTGTCCGAGCCCAGAGCCTCGCATAATCTCTAACCTTCGCTGATATGCTTGCCAATCAGTAAGACCATATGTTGCATGACCTTTTGCAGCCGAAGTCGGTGCTTCTCCCATATCGCGAGCGGGTCCGTAATCATTATAGCTTGAAAAAGCTACGTTATTTTCTGGCGCCAACGTCGTTTCTAAATCTGATAAATACATCTCCAAGTCAAATCCATAAGAGGGCGCCGTCACCCGAGAGTCGGGGCCCGATCTGAAACCTTTAGCATTGTCTCTGAATTTTAAAGTTAAGTCTGGCTCATGTTTTCTTCCGTTGCTAATCATCAATAACTGTATTATAAATTGAGATCCGTCAAAATAAGCTTTTGATGTTATATCAACATTATATCCCATATCCGGCATTGATATTAATTTAAAGTTTTTATCTGTTCCCTCAAGGCCATCTGGTGGATTATTTTCTGAAAAATTATTAATGTAACGCTTGTCGTTTCTATATAAATTATTTGAGTCAAAAACAATGGACTCTGTAAGGTCTAAGGCCTCATCTTCACCCAAATATTGTTTTTGAAGCCATTCAGCTATTTTATAAGGATAGGCGCCGCGAGAGATGTTCAGCCTATCAACAACATCAAGCCCAGGATCCGGCTGATAAAAATCAACATACGCTGGGGATAAACGAACTTGTCTTAGATGAGTGGTATACGGTTTGCCAAGCGTATCTGCAAGGATCATATTAAGGAGCCCCCATGAACCAAATATACCGCCACTACCAAGCATGTCCTCAGAGAAATCTATTTTTAATTGTTCCATACTAGAATTTAAAGCTACGCCGGTTGCAGCGACAGCTTCATCAGATTCATAAGGCACCATGCCATTATTGCATCCAGGATTTGAAAGTATTGGAGGCATTGTATCAAGCGGAAAACCTCCTTGCATTAAGTCTGTTAAGTCTTCAAGATCATTTTTAATGCGCTCTTGTTCGCGATTAAACATAGCATCACACTGTTCACTTGATGCGCGGCCAGAAAGCAAATCACATCTTAGTTGTTTATAATTTTCAAGATCTTCAGGAGTAGCGCACAAAGTTGGATTTGCTGGAAGTTCATCGCCTTCAGGCAACGAATCTGTAAAGTCTTTCATTTGATCTCTTATTTCTGCAGGAAATAAGTTTCCAATGTTTCCAAAAAAGTTGCCTACTGATCTTTTATTTGGAAGAGCATCGCGATATTGTGGATATTCATATTTTATTAATGTATCGACAATTTTCATAAAGTCTGGTGATGGGTTGCCGCCAAGGGCATTCATCAATTCTACTCTATTTGTAGAAGAAGAAACATCACTAGCAAAATTCAAGGCTTGTTCTCTATCTGCTAAGGCGGCGCCGCCTAAACCCAAAGAATCAAATAGTGCAATAAGGGTATCGCTTATTTGTTGCTCACTAGCATTTTCACCACAAATTGATTCACCAATAACAGAATACAGTTCAGTCCTATCGTTCATAACAAGACTGGCTGCGGCTTTAGCCCCAATTTTCAAAGCATTGCACAACGAGCCTCCTATGAGTTCGCATATCTTAACTAATAGTTTAATTATTATATTAAGAAGAGCTTGCTGGATAGCTAATTTTAGAGCCTCAAAAATTGCTTTTGCTATATCTTTAAATTTAGGTATCCACATGCCAGGATTTTGAAGCTTTGGAAGAACAGGGACATTTATTGACCTGCAAAATGGAAGCTCAATATCTTTAATAAAATCCATAACACTAGGATTTAATATAGGAGGACGAGGACAATCCATAGCTGCTAGTATTCTAGCGATAAGTTCTGCGCCAGGAAACTTATTAAGAAAATCAACAACAGACAATAAATCATCAGAATAAACTTCAATAATTGCATCAGTATAAGCTTGTATGGTGATCGCTGCGTTTCCTGTTCCTTTGCCAGGAGCAGGGTCTGACATGTCAAATTGCTGAGCTAATGTTCTTTTTTCTTTTTCAGGGCCCGATAGGCCCTCGCCGCTAGCTGCAGCGGCGCGACTTGGGCGCTCTCCAAAAGGAGTCTTTTTAGATTTTTTCTTGTCTTTTTTAATCTCTTCTTCATCTTCCCAGAGAACTGACATCTCTTGTTGCGTGCCGGATCTTAATTCTAGTTCGTCTGATAGTGTCTGAAGTCTAGAATTGTTTTTAAATATATTGCCTCGCGCAAGATTTTGTTTTGCAATAGATTGTATTTCTGCCTGTTTATCGGCAGGTATGCCAGCAAATAAATCACCAAAGTTTTCTAAACTCATTGAAGTTAAAGCAGATTTTACTATTGCCGAAAGGCCATCTTCAAGAGACAAATTGCCAAGCAAGCAACTTATTACTTCCCATGTTACCGATTGCAGTCCACAGACTCCTGTTCTATCAAAACCTTCTTTCCATAAAGCTTTAAGATACCACGATGGAGGTTTAGCCGTTGAAAGACCGGAGCTTTTTTTCTTTTTACCGGAAGCTTTGCCCATTATAAGTCGCGAACAAAACTGCGCAAAAACCTGATCATTTTCTTCCAACTCTTTGTATGCCTGTTCTTTTGCCATAAGCATTATATTTTTTTGAGCTTCTTCGGCTGGAGCTGTTGGGTCTAATACTAATCCAAGTTTAGCGTCCTCTTCGCGAAGTTCTTTAACGGTTTTTTTACATAAATTCTTGTGAAACTGATACGCAATTGCATCTCCAATTCCGAAAGCCTCATCTAAAATATCTTGTCCAAGTTGCTTAGCTTCTCCTTCTAATGCTGCCGCAATACAATTATTAGCATTTTGTTCGATGTTTTCTCTATTAGCTGAATGATCAAACGTTTCTTGAACTTCAGGATATGTGTGCTCTTTAATAAACTCAAGCCACGGTTTTGGTTCGCGAGCTGTTAAATCTGTCTCCATAGCGTCAAGTTTAGTGAGATAAGCCATAGCGGTTTTATCTTTAAAAGGTTCAGAATTTCTTAAACTTTCTATACTGGCATCGGTCCATGATTTCGGCTCAGTTCCGCAAGCTTGTGTTAAAATTTGAAGTTTAGTAAGTTTATAATCATCATCAAAAGTAAGAGTAATTTCAGTAACTTTTTCATTTGAAAACGAGATTGGCCCAACACCAATAATATTGTAGCCATTTCTGTTTAAAAATGCGTCTAACTCTTCAAAAGCTTCTGCTAATACAGAATCGTTACTTATGCCATTATCTCCGTAATCTTGGAGGTTCAGTATTCTTTTTGGAGGTTTTTTGAAAAATATATTTCCACCGTCAATAGCTCTAAAAACTTTTAAATATCTATTGTATAGATTTAGCCCTTTTCTTGCTTTTAATAATTTAGGAAATAATTCGTCAGCTTGATAGGTAACTTCAACACCATCGGTAGAAACTGTATCACTAGATTCAGAATCATTAGGATCGGTGCTTTTAGAAATCATGTCTCCGTCTTCTAAAAGTTCTATAATTTTATAATCAATAGAGTATTGCAATTTTACTCTTGAGTTTGGTCTTGGATCTAAATCAAAATCTGCGCTTACCAAAGATGATCTAATAGTGGCTTTTGATTCTATTGTTTCTGCTTTTCCTAAACCGGCTAAAAAAGATAAAATTGCAACTTCTTCATATTCTTTATAAATGTCGAGTATTCTATTTGATGTTTGTGTTATATCTGTTGGATCTACATCGGAAATAGAGGTTCGTTGTGTTGAGGGAAAGGTGACACCAGTTGCTTCTGGAGTATCTAATAAAGAAGTGAAGGGCGTTTGTACAACAACATGATAGACACAATATTTTTCATTTAAATAAGGCTCTTTAAGTTCTTGATTGGTCCAGTCTGGAACAGAAGCATACGGATTTGGGTAGCACTTAGGGGGACAATTGTTTACTTCTGGTACTGATATTAAATCATTACATTCATCAACAAGTCCGTCACCGTCCTTATCTTGCCATTTTAAAAATTTAGATTCTGCCATTATGAAATTCCATTATTGTTACGTTGTATGCACATTTCTACTGCAAATATATTTATAGCCATAAACATCCGTATAATTAAGTTCCCATAAGTTAGCATTAATTCTAGTGTGCCAAATGCTATTTATAGTCTTATCTAAAATTTGTGGCACAGACATACTGCCAGCACCAGGATACCAAGGCAACGGATTCACAGAGACAGTAGAGTTAAAAGCTGTTTGCACAAGAGCGAGAGTAAATACAGCAGAAATTACTTCTTCTAACATTGCACAAAGCTCTTTCATTGCATCAACCATGTTATCTCCCCTTATTAAAGGCTGTAAGTTGCTAATTGTTTCGCGAAGGGGGCCAAATTCACCACCAATAACTTCATAATCACCATCGTTATTTCCAGCCAACAATTCAATTTTGGGTGCCGGTCTGTGAATTGTGCCGCCGCGGGAATTTGGTTCTCCATTTCTTCCAAAACCTTCGTAGGGTGATTTTCCAGTAACTATTTTAATACCCTCGCGGCCAACTAATCTAAGATAATCAGCTTTTATTCCTATAGCTGAGCGGGGCTCTGCAATTCCTTCTCTACCTGGAACAATTGCGAAGGCATCATCAATTTTGGTTAGTTGAGATATATATATTCTTGCGGCATCAGCACCAAAATGACTGTCTACAACCTCGCCACTTTTTGGACCCTTTCCTTTTCTTGAGGAGGCCATTCTGCCTACCACTAAATCAATTGAACTAGCTTTTTGGGCGCCTTTTCCGCCAAAACCATCAACAATGCCGGCAGTGCGATCGCGACCCAAAACAATAAATGAATCATTTTTTTGAAATACTTTTTGGTTTTTAGAAGGTCTAAAGTTTTTTGTAACTTCTAAAACATTCGTACCAAATATTCCAACATCATTTGGAATTTGAGTCGGAACTTCTGCCATGTTTTTGAGCTGAACATCTAATGTCGGAGGAGACATTTGTTCTGCGGTTAAATCATCGAGATTTACATTACTAGCCTCTGCGCGCGCATTCATTCTGACTACAGACAAACCGCCGGCGGGAGTATTTTGGTAAGCCTTATAAGATGCTTTCCAAATCTCTTTTATTTCTTCATCAGAATATATTTTTTGTGCCACTGTTTTTCCTTCAATTTATTGTATCATAAATTACTAATAATTATCTCTATTCTAAAAATACTTTATATTCTTCCGGCAAGATTTTAGGATACTCTGCCATGACTAGCTGTTTTGCTGCGGCTTTTGTAAGGTGGACGCCATCGCACTTATCTATTTTTCGACCCTTGCAAACATAGCCAGCGGTCTTCCCGTCACTTAAAAGCAAGTACTCATACGGATCAATAAAAAGCCATCCTTTAGCCTCTACTTTGGCTTTTACTTTCATGCTATTGGCATGCCTGCTTTTATAATAAGTATTATATTTGGATAATTTTCCATAATAAAAAGTACCGGCTCCGCTATCAGTTTTATGAATAGGCGGGGGGGCGCCTTGCCAAATAACCTTCGTTTTCTTTCCATCAATAGCCGCACTAATTTCTGATATTAAATCATCCAAATGAGAAACTCCATTACCAGCTAAAGAGATAACTAATAAATCTGGCACTCTATCTATCGCTGCCCATACTTGTTTTACTTTTGCTGGCACGGCAACACTTGTTGCCTTACATGTTTTATCTCCAACACATCTTCGCCAATCACGAGGCTGTGTGCTGTGTTTGGCTATTCTTGTAGAATTAGGTTTTCCAAAAAACTGCTCAACAATGGCTCCATATTCTCCTTCCATCTGGCTATCTCCAAAATAAAGTTTACTATATTTAGCGGCGTCTGTTGCAGTTACTGTTCCTGGATCTTTTGTTGGCGCTGCAGGTGGTGGGGCGCCAGGAGGGGGCTTTTTAGGAGTGATTTTTCTTGTGCGGCCGCCTTTTGCGCTAGCTGCAGCTTTAGCTGCGGCAGAAAGATCTATTTCTTTCCCAAGAGATTTATAATCAAACTTTTTATTAAATAAAGCTTCCATATTGACACATGCTTCCGATAGTTCGCCAACGGATCCGCCGCCACCTTTTGTATCAGAAGCAATGCTAATAAACCTTCCAAATTGTAAGTTATATGAATTCACATTCACATCTAACTCGACATTCACAATATCACCAGCTTTAGGTTGACCAGCAGAAGAGACGCTATAATCGTCTGATGAAATAAAAGTTGTATGCATGGCATAAAGCTTTAAAAGACCTTGGGTGTCCATAGATTTGGCCACTTTATTAGTGCAAGGATTTGGAAGATATTGGTGGGGAGAATTCTGATCAACAATTCTGCCTTTAAATGCAAATTTGCTAATGCTGTTGGATCCGGGCTCCGGAGGAGAAAAAGTAACATCTAAATCAGCGCGAGCTAACTCAATTGGTCTTGTCAAAACAATAGCTGTAAAAGAAGTTTGTTTTTCAAATTTATCATAGTTTTGAGCTTTGCGTAAAAAGTTTACATAAAAGTCGTAAGCCTGTGAGGGACTAGAAAAGTCTGTTTTGTTTAAAAATCGTTTACCCATCTTCTTATTCCTATGGGCCACCAACGGATGCCACAAAAGCTTTTATTACTGCGTCGGCTTCGCATGCTGCTCTAATTTCTTTCAAAAAATTTACAGCCCAGTCAGCGTCTTTGAAGCATTTATTGCGCCCCTTATTACAGTAATAAGATTCGTTTCTATCGCATATGACTTGGAGAACACCGGCCGAATCTTTGCTTTTTACCGGACAGGTGATACACCATGAGGCATACTCTGCGGCCATCGCTTGAGCAGCCGAGTAAGGATTATCATATGGTGCTGCAAAACCTAAAATATATTTACCTAAATAAGGTCGCTTTCCTAATAGAAGCCATGTTCCTAATCTTTGCTGTCCATCAGAGTCAAACTTGTATCCCGGAGTTTTAACAACTGGGCCTCCACCATTTGCATTGGGAATCTTTAAAGCTTTCATAGCCGCCTCTAATGTACATGGAATTATCTGAAATCTTCCTACCGCCAACACTCTACCTTCTGTTCCAGGCTTTGTCCATGGCTTTCCTTTGTCGTGCACGTGACTTTCGGCATATTTGCCTATCGATGAGCCTGCAGCTAGTTTGTATTTACCTTTTACATATGTGTAGCATCCATTTTGATAAGCTCTTACTTCTCCCACTGTTAGCTCGCTGATATTGACTCCACTATACCCGACTGGGAGATCTGCTTTTGACTTCCAACCTGAAATATCAATACTTGCAGGAGCAAAATAATCGGCTGATGTTCCGGGAGAATCTCCAGCTTCGCCGCGATTGATAGAATTTAAACTACCCTCACCAGAGCTAATTGTATCATTTACTTCTTGTATTGCGGGAACTTTATATAATTTGCCTAATATTTCCCATGTAAGAGGAAGCTTCGTGCCACCTCTGTGCGCCATATTACAATTGTTGGCTGCGGGCGGAACTGGTCCTCCTTTTTTTGAGGGTCTTTTTGCTTTTCTTCCACTTCCTCCAGTAGAAAGTGCAGCTTCGGCCGCGGCGCCGATATCAAAGTCGCCAGATCCAAGAGCTTTATAATTAAACTTTTTATTAAATAAAGCTTCCATATTGACACATGCTTCCGATAGTTCGCCAACTGATCCTCCACCGCCCTTTGTATCAGAAGCAATGCTCATAAACCTTCCAAATTGTAAATTGTATGAGTTGACATTTACATCCAATTCTACATTTACGATATCACCAGCTTTAGGCTGGCCGGCAGAGCTAACAGTATAATCGTCTGATGAAATAAAAGTTGTATGCAAGGCGTAAAGTTTTAAAAGACCTTGGGTGTCCATAGATTTGACCACCTTATTGGCGCAAGGATTTGGAAGATATTGGTGGGGAGAATTATCGTCAACAATCCTACCTTTAAATGCAAATTTGCTAATGCTGTTGGATCCGGGCTCCGGAGGAGAAAAAGTAACATCTAAATCAGCGCGAGCTAGCTCAATCGGTCTTGTTAAAACAACGGCTCTAAAGGAAGTTTGTTTTTCAAACGTATCAAATGGCAAAGAATTTCTAACGGCGCCCACATAAAGATCATATGCAGATATTGAATCAGAAAAATCTTCTTTATTTAAAAATTGTTCACTCATTTTTAGGAACGCCCTGTATTAAATCAAATAAACCGTCTTTGTCATTATCTGACAATTCAAAACTGTCGGTCTTCCCTTTTTGTCTAAGTCCTATAAGTTTAACTAATTGTTCATTTGATCTTTGCAGCGTTTCAATATGTTTTGCAGCTACAGGGCTTAAATATTTATTTTGCTCCCCGTTACTAGCTATTTGATTTGCTATCTCGTTTAGAAACTCTCTTGCTAATTTTCTATCATTGCGAATGTTGTCCAGCGCTTCATTAATTAAATGTTCCAACTTGTTTTGACTCATAAATCTCCATTTTCCCAGCCTTGCTTAAAATTAATATATTTTTTGCGAAATTTCTTTAATGAATTAACAATTTGTTTGGTATTCAATCCAGTTATTTCACGCAGATATAAATAAATAGCTTTTTTATTAAAAATATCAATGTCGTCTTTTGATTCAAAAAGAATATTAATAGCTTTATACACTTTTAAATCATTTTCTTTCATTAGCGACATGTCCCAAGATTTTAACTCTCCATAAAAAGAGTCCCAAAATTCTTGCTCTTCTCTATTTTTTAAGTATGAATCATCCGTGGAGAGAAATTCTTCTTCAAATCTTTTAGAAACATTTTCATAATCTACCTCTCGTTTGTTGCGCTTTTGTTGTCTTTTTACTTTATGAATAAACCAATTTTTTGTAATAACCGAAAAATAAGAAAAGGCCTTAGAGCCTTTACTTTGGTCATATTTATCAAGAATCGTCATTAACCATATCTTGCACTCATCTCTTAGGGCATCACAATTTGGCAAATTGGTAAATTTGTAGGTAAACACAATCTTGTCTACCATCTCACTAAAAGCGGGTTGGATCCATTTTACATATAATTCTGTTCTTTCTCGAATGCAATTAGTTTTTGCGTATCTTACTATCGCGTCTTCATGTTCTTGCGTAAAGTAATGATTTTTACGTCTCTTCCGGGTCTGCTTCTTCATTGTCATTAGTCAGCTCATCTCCTTCTTCTGTTTCTTCTGTAAGCGAATAAATATACTGAAACGTGTCAAGCTGTTCATCAAGAGAGCGCGCGTGTTCCAATAGGCCTTTAATAGTTTCGTCTCCGTAAAACATTTCAAGATCATAAACAGATCCCAAATGGTTTCTAAAAGAGTTGACCATTTGTTGAAAATCTCCTAGTTCTTCTGAAACCCAAAGGAGCTGCAATATTGTATATCTTACGTATACAAAAAGACCAATATTAATAACCACTGATAATGTCAATAACGCAGACGCTATAATTTCAAGACGGCTCATGATCTTCCTTTTTCGCTTCCTGTTTTTGTTTTTCTAAAATCTCACGATTTGCTTGAATGTATTCTTTTGTCAATTCGCCTACTTTGTTTTGTTTAATTTGAATATCATTTTTTATTATTGTTGGTGTAGATAATAGCTTTCGCATACTTTGAGAAGCACCACACTCTTGACAATCAACAAGCGCTTCATTGATACCATGAATTAGTGTAAAAGTAAGCGTGCACTCGTCGCACATATATCTATATCTTGGCATTACTTAACAATGTTTAATAGATCTTCTTCAGTAATGGTGCTATCATCAGAAAACCTTACGGTTGGCGGATTTAGCACCACTAAGGCGCCTTCATTAGTTGTTTCCAAGTCGAAATTTTTAAGAATTGGAACTATATCTAATTGATTTAAAAGAGACTCTTGAAGAGCCATCATGATAGCTCCCAAGGCCTGATTTGATAGTTTTAACTTTATTGTGTCGTTCATAGTATCTCCTTACCATTTAAAGTTTTGTTTATAATATTTAACAATTTCACCAATCTCTTGATTAAAATGTTTTTTTGGCTTCCACCCTAACGAGCGAAGCTTGTCATCATTTAGTGCATAACGCACATCTTGTCCTTTTCTAACATATGAAAGATCCAAATATTCGCTCCAATCTTTCTGTTCTTTGAAAAAACACTCAAATATTTTAGAAGTTGTATCTATATTTTTTTGTTCAAACCCGCCGGCCACATTATAAATATTATCAACAACTTTAGATTCAATTAAAGTTATAACAGCCTCTGCTGTATCATCAGAATGAAGCCAGTTTCTAATTGGTTCACCTCTGTCATGAAGTTTGACTTTTTTACCTCTCATTAAATTTTTAACAACAAGCGGTATTAGTTTTTCTGGATATTGACCAAGACCATAATTGTTTGTTGGGCGTAGAATTATATAATTAATTCCATAAGTTCTTGCCCATGCAAGAATTAACATATCTGCCGCAGCCTTAGAGGCGGAATATGGATTGCTTGGCTTTAGTATATCAGTCTCATAATGATCGCCATGCTCTATGTCTCCATATACTTCATCGGTGCTAAAATGAAAAAATATCGGCCGATCACTTACATTGCTTTGTTTATTGCGAACAAGATCCAAAAGATTTTTGACACCTACAATGTTAGATTGTAAAAAATCAGAACTATCAACAATGCTGTTGCCAACGTGTGATTCGGCAGCAACATTTATCACATAGTCGCAATCTGGCAGATACTTTAGTCTGCATATGTCTTTTCTAACAAAATGAAAATTTTCATATTTAGAAAACTCATCTAAAAATTCAATATTTGCAGCATATGTACATTTATCAATACCATATACTTTCCATCCTCTATCAAGACACTTGCGGGTTATATACGAACCAATAAGACCAAGACAGCCTGTAATAACTACCAGTTTCACTTAATCGCCTTTTATAATCCTGTGACTATCACTGTCAAAGTGCTCTGTTGAAAACTCAAATAATTCGCTGTCTTCCAATGCTACCATTTGATGTCGTAAACCAGTTGGAACATAAAATTTTTCACCAGGATTAAGAACAATTTGATTAGCTTCTTTTATATCGTCGTTCATTGAGTAATACACCATCATCTTTCCAGATTGCAAATAAAACACTTCATCTTTAATTTTGTGAAAGTGCCAAGAACAGCGCTTACCTTTATTAAAAAATAAAAGCTTGCCACAGTACTCGGGACAATTTACAATCCAGCGTTCCCAGCCCCAGCCTTTTGAAACATGCTTCATTGGTAGAGGCTGCTTTTTTTTACTCATACTACTTCTCTCATCTGTTCAAAAAAATGAACGTCTCTCATGCCTTTATCATCGACATATAAACTGCCGGCTGGTTTTCCTAAAAATAACTGATGATATTTAACACCCCAGTCGTTTAATTGTTTAGCCGTAAAGTCATAAAACATCTCTTTAGCTTTTTTTGCATCATTCTTAAATCTTCCCATTCCGCGGGCTGTTTGAAAAATGATTGTATTTCCTTCATCGTATAGTCTATTAACAATTTTTACACGCTCATTGATTGGTTTTGAATTTTCGTAGTTATCATCTAATAGCTCATTTTTTTCACAAATGGTGCCATCAATGTCAAATACATAAATCATTTATTCTCCAATATATTCGTGGTGGAATATCCATCTATTCTATCAAAAAATTTCAATTCTGTGCAATATTCCTGCCCTACAACTTCTTTACCTTTCCAGTCGGATCCTATAACCATATAGTCAGGCTCTAAAAGTTCTATTAAGTGTTCTAATTCTGCGCGTGATTTGAAAATCAAAACTCTGTCCACATACTTAATACATTGAAGTGCAAACTTTCTATCGTCAGCTTTATTATATGGACGAGCTGCACCTTTGTCCTTTTTGACTTTTTGATCTGAGTCTATTCCAACAACTAAATGATCTCCAAGTGACTTGGCATACTTTAGCATTTCAAAATGTCCACGATGTAAAACATCAAAACAACCATTTACCCAAACTAATTTCATTTAACGCCTCAATACGAAAGATTCATTTCTTTAGCCATCTTCTTATACTTTTTGTTGATAAATTTGTAATCACCCTCTTCTGGATCAAACAATTCAAAATTATTTTCATGCATAAATTGAATCATTTCTTCGCCTTTTACAAACATAGTAGTCACAGCGTGCGCTTCCGCTCTAAAATATACAACTCTATCCATGTATTTTTTACAACTTTTAAGAACATCTAAATCTTTCCCCTCAACATCTATTTTAATACATTCTATAAAAGGGTAAGTATCCCAATCAATATGCTGTAAAACCGCATCTAAAGAAAAAGAAGGCACATTAAATACTTGCTGTACTTTATTTTGATGATCAAACTTTTCACAAGCATCGTCGAGGCCGCGCTCATTAGCTTCAATATTTTCTCTTATGAGAGAAGAGCATCCTATATTTGGATACGAAGAATAAAACTTCTGAAATATGAACTCTTCTGCGACATTATCAACGGCGCCTCCAATTAAGCAAAATTTACCTTTAATGTCTTTTATTTCCTCGACCATCGAATAAAGCCTAAAAACGTCTTCTTTATCAAAGATACCCATAGGAACAACGTGCAATACTTTATTACTATTTGGAATATTAAATCTATAATTTTTATTATCCTCTCGGCCGATATATTCACCTGGAATCAGAGAGCCGGCGTAAATTCCATTTTTAGTCCTAGGCCATTGAAGTATTTGCTCTTTAAACCAAACTTCAGACACATATCCTATAAACTTACAAATTTTGTCTTGGTGCAAATACAAAGAATTTATATATGAATTAGTACTCGTGCAAAATTCTAGCGCTTCATGGCAAATAGGGTTTGCCTCAATTCCTATAACAGCAACATCATCATGTTTTAAAAGCCACTCGGCACTATTGACGGCCTCTTTTGAAAGACCAATGTCTATTCTAATTTTTTTTACATCTTTGTCAAAAACAAATTTATTATTTTTGTACAACTCTTTTCCATGAGTTATCCAGCGACCTATATTTTTCATTCAATTTTCCTTTTGATATTTTCGTAAACATTGACAAGAGTAGTTGCTTTTTCTTCTACTGTTTGACCACTTGTAGTAGCATGATATAATTTATAACTCGTTGAATCTTTTGGCGCCACATTATCCGTCGCATATGTAGAAGGCAAAAGTTGTACATTTATATCTTTTCCAAGCTCACTTTCCAAAAGAGCAGCGTTAATTACACATTGATCTCCATCATAATATTCCTGTTTTCCATTTAAATAATGAAACCATTTTTCAGGTACTGGGCGTCCTGTGCTATGAAGTTGGGCCCACATCTCTTTTGATAATTTAAGCGCTTCTGCTCTTGGTAAAACTTCTTTCGCCAAGAAAATCATATTTTTTTTACTACATTGCAATCCCCATACTCCAATTCCATAAGGCATAACTTTGTGATTATCAGGCATTCTTTGAAAAACCATATCATAATTTTCTAATAAAGAATTGATTTCGTTTTTTAGTTCGCTAAAGCAAACAATATCAACATCTAAAACTAATAAATTATCGCCTTCGTGTGTAAACATTAGCTTAGATACAAATTCTAGCTTTTTATAGTTAATAGCCTTGAAATTTCTCTCACCAACCAAGCCAGGAAGCGAATTGTGATCTCTGATATGTAAAATATTTACTGAGTCAAATTCTTTTGGCAACGTTCTATTAAAAATTTTTTGATAGATTGGAAAGTAGCTATCAGACATAACAACGCATAGATGTAGTTCTTTACTCACTTAAGTTTTCCTGTTAATATATCTTTAAGCATAACCCAGTCACATGCCTTCGCCCAAATAGGACGAGAGAACGCGGCTGGTGTATTCTTTTCAAAAAAGTAATGACCACTCCAAGCAAATGGATACACTACAAATGGAGCACCCAATAGTAACCACCAAAAGCCGTATACAATTGTCGTTGTGATATAAGCAATCGTTACAAATTGTCCAAGCACATGCAAGTATCTGTTTGTTTTATTTTGATGCAAGGTCAAATAGTATTCATAATATTCTTTAAACGTCATTGATTGTATTAACTCCTTTTTGTTGTACAACTTTAGTGGCACACTCATTGGCATACTGCAGGGCAAAACCAATCATTTCTGTTTGTAAATATTTGGCCACGAGTCCGACTAAAAATGAGTCGCCGGCTCCAGTTAAATCTTTAATCTCTACCTTCTCAACACCGAAATGATTACCTTGGAAAACGCACCCATTTGAACCTAAAGTGATAATTAGCTTTTCTTCAATCCATTCCTTATCAGTTAATAAGTGTTTTGTTCTTTCATATTCGTGTTCGTTAATTTTAATAAATTGAACATCTTTTGCCCAATCTCCCAAAAGTTTTTTAGTGTCCATGAACACCAAATCGTGACTTTTAGAAATGCTTTTTATATCCTCTTCAGATAAAAAACCTTTATCGTAATCAGAAATAATTACTGCGTCATATTGTGAGTAATTTATATTTGCTTTAATAAAATTTATTCTTTGTATTTCTTCTTCCCCAGAATCAATTCTTACAATCATATGATTTGTTGATTGATCAATGTACCTTGTTTTTATAATTTCATCATTATTTGTCATCAAATCGCACTCAAGCCCTAAAGAAAGAAAATTTTCATATACATTGCCGGCCATCCCTTTATTTTCTTTTATGAAGCTTGGTATAAAAACAGGCACTGGAGCCGCGGGCGCCATTCTTTTACAATTGCCATAAACAAATGAATCTATACAACTGTCTCCGATAACAAGCACTTTCATTTGTGTATTAGATGAGTTTGAAATTTCGTTTATTACAATAGTGTTATCCATTTTATACTCCTAATAATTTGCATACCACGGTGAATCAATTATAGCATAAGACTTAATCAATTGTCTAATACCATCGTCTAAATCGTACTTACACTCAAAGCCTTTATCGTAAAATTTTTGACTGCTTACAATATAATCACGCTTATCTGGATCGGTAGTAAATTCGGCACGGATAATTTCAATCGGGATGTGGTTTTGAATTGTCTGAGCCAACTGTAGCTTGTTCATATTAATTGAATCGTTGCCAACGTTGTAAGTTTCATTTTTACAACTATCCCAGTTATCCAAAACAAATCTAAATGCACGACACACATCGGCTAAATGAACATAGTTCCTCATAAATTCACACTCGTATAAAACTAATACGCGCTCTTTCAAAGCCTTAAGAACAAAATTATTAACAAGCAAATCAGTACGCATACGGGCGCCAGGACCAAACACAGTTGCCAGCCTAAACGTCACGTGATTGTTTACATTTTTAAAATCAGACTCTGCTGCAACTTTAGTTTTTCCATACAAGGAAATAGGATTTAAAGGCGATTCTTCGGTGCATACTGAGCCATCAAGGCTAACTCCATATCCTGAGTTTGTGCAAGGATATATTACCAGCTGATCATCTGACTTATTATCAGCAATCCACTTATTGACATCATGATTAATCTCTTGGGCACCTCGGGGATCCCTATCGCAAAGTGGAAATCCTACAAGTGCCGCAAGAGGTATAACTATATCGTGAGAATTAACTAACTCTTCTAGTAACTTTAAGTTGCGCACATCACCTTTTATAAAGTTAAAATTATCGTGCTGCGTATACCTCAACAAAGATGTTGGGTCGTACATTAGGCTATCGACAATTGTCACTTGGTGATCTTCTAAAAGATAGTTGGCTAATTCGCTACCAATATATCCTGCGCCACCTGTTATTAAAACTTTTTTCATCTGCTAGCTCCGTAATTTTCAAGGTAAAATTGTATTGTTTTTTCAAGCCCATTTTGGACTGATGTTGGTTTAAAATTTGGCAGTGCTTTGTGTACTTTCTGCATGCTCATGCTTCGTTGAAACACTCCCACGTGTTTTTCAGGAGTGTACGCAATCTGTTTTTTGTCGATGTTCATTGTGTCACAGATAATTTCTATATACTCTCTCATGCTCCTTAAATCGCCAGAGCCTAAATTATAAACTTCATTTTCTTGATCGAGCAACCCGACAATCATTTCAACCGCATCACTATTATACACCAAATCTCTTAATTGTGATCCGCTTCCCCAAATTTCTATAGGAGTATTATTTAACTTACAGCTTTCAGCTTTTCTAATAAAATCAAAAATAAAATGCCTATTATCATTTTCAAAGTTTGGCCCATAAATTGTTGAGGGTACAAAGTACAACCACTTGAGCCCATCTTGTTTTTCAAAAGCTCTAAGTCCTGCTAGCAACATACGTTTTGTCATAGCGTAAGTATAGAGGCTTTCGTCAGGATAGTGTAAAAGATACTGCTCTTCGTCTGGAAATAAAAACTTTGGGTTGTACGAACAGCTGCTTCCCATGCACACCATTTTTGCTTGAGGCTGTTGGTGTCTCCAATAAAGTAAAATATTAGTGTTTAAGAGCTGATTCTTTTCCCATTGTGTGCCCTGATTGTTGTAGCAATAATGCCCAGATTTTGTAACAACGGCCAAATGAAATATGTAATCAAGCTTAATATTGTTATATTGAAACAAGTTTTCTACATTTTCTAAATTTGCTTGTTTAGAGTTTGACACATAGATATGCCAGCCAAGAGATTTAAGCTTTTTACTTAGCTCTCTGCCAAGATAGCCGGTAGCTCCAGTAATAAGCGCATTCATCCAACTATTTTGATCTCTGGAAAGGGAATAATAAATTTTACACCTTTGGAGATAATATCTGTATTCTTTCTGATTATTTCTCTTGCAAAGTTATGAGATAAAAGCAGATAATAATCTGGCAAGTCCTCTTTATCTTCCAGTACAATTGGTATATGAGATTGGGGCATGTAAAACCCTATCTTAAGTTTGTTAATTTCAACAACTTTATCAACTATTTCATTAGTAATTCCACAATAATTCAACAATGTGTTGCCTTTTGCGGGGCCTCCATATGCATAAATCTTACTGCCTTTGCTTTTAAGATCTGATAAAACTTGATAAAGCTTATCTTTGTACGCCTCAACACTCTTGAAAAACTTTTGATATTCTTCCAGTGTATACTTTTCATCGTTTTTCTTGGTCTTGCGAAACAAGCTAGTTTTAACATCTCTAGAGCCATCTTTGTGTGTTACCTTGGCTATAATTGAGCCACTGTGAATATCGGAATAATATGCGTCAAATACCTCCAGCTCATATGGAGACAAAAGGCTAATGACGTTTTTTAAAGTGTAATAGCACAGATGCTCGTGATATATTGTATCAAAATTATTATTTTCTACCATAGCGCCTGCGTACATAAATTGAATTACAAATACGCCATCGTCAGCCAACATGTGTTTAATGCCTCGTATAACGCTGTGTAATTCTTCAAGATGAAAAAATACACCAGAAGCATTAATCAATTTTGCCGAGCGAGGTTCAAAATGTTTAATAGCCATGGGCTCATTGAAAAACTCATTAATTGTTTTAATACCTTTCTTTCTAGAAAAATCGCAAATGTTTTCAGCAGACTCAACATTTACCACATTTTCTAACCCAAGAGATTTATATTGCATTAGCTGAAAGCCATCATTGCCGCCAATATCAACTATTAAGTCATCTTTTGTTAAGTTAAACTGCTCTTTGTTTTCTTCTGCTATTTTAAGAAAGTGCTTTCCTAAAGTGCTTGTCATGCTAGAAAGATACTGGTGATTTTGAAACATCGTTTCTTTTGGAATTGTGTAACTAAGCTGTAGCAGCTCACACTCTTCACAGCACACCACTTTTAGAGGATATACTTTTTCTTTGCCTAACTTTTCTTTAGTAATAAAATCATTACACCACGGTTGTTTTCCAAAGTCTAAAATTTCAACTAATTTTTCAGAACCGCAGCTTCTACAATTAAAGCTCATATTTTATTGTCCTACAAAAGTTTTTATTTTGTCATAAATTGCTTCAACAGAAAGTCCATTGTTATTTAAATGATAGTCGCGATCGCCATTCTCAAAAATATAACGCTCTGGGAGTCCTATGCGCAACATGTCTTTTTTAACTCCATTATCAGCTAAGACCTCACAAACAGCAGACCCAAATCCGCCACTTAAAGTTTGTTCTTCTATTGTCACTATCGTTTCGTATGGTTCTATGCAGCTTAATAGCCTGCGATCTTCAATCGGCTTAACGCGCCACATATCTATAACAGAACAATCGTGACCGTCTAACATCAGCTTGTGCATCACTTTTGCAGAACGACCTAGCATATACCCACAAGACACAATACCAATTTTTGGTTTTGTTCTTAGTGGATTCTCAGATAGGCCCGGCTTCATTAAAGAAACACCCATATTCAAAAAATTGTTTGATAAAGTATAGCTATTATAAATATCATCAAGCTCAGTAGCATACTTTCTTTCAAGTCTTAAATATCTTAACTTAGGCTGCTCAAGAGTTAGTCTTACTAAGCTTTTAACAATTTGCAAGTTACAAGGCGTAATAACCTCAATACCTAAAATAGATCTCATATAAGCAATGTCATCGTTTGGCTCGTGTGCAGGGCCTGCTGGGGCATATCCGAGACCCACTCCATTACCTAAAATAGTAATAGGATTTTCTCCGAGACCGCAAGAATACCTAACCTGCTCAAAACATCGAGCGGCCCATGCTGCCATAAAGTATACATAAACTTTCTTGCCTTCAGCTGCCATACCTGCTGCAAAGTTAATTGCATGCTGCTCTGATATGCCGGCAGATAGAAATTGATCTGGAAGTTCTGTGCGCCATTGATCTAATGCGGGGGCGCCCATATCAACACTTATCAAATAAATGTCTTTGTCTTTTTTTGCGTAATTAAAAAGTTCGCCAATAAATGTATCTCTTTGAGTTGTCATGAAAGCTCCTTTAGTCCCTGCTCAATATCTTCTTCGCTCTTTGGAATTATAACATGGTACCTCCAGTCGCCTTCCATATAGCTAACACCTTTGCCCTTTACAGTTTGGGCGATTGTAACTTCAACACTAGTATTCTTGTTAGAATATACACGCCTCAATTCATCATAGCTATGACCATCAATATCGTTAACGTGGAAGCCGAAACCTTCAAACTTTTCTGTAAGGGGCTCAAGCTTTAATAGCTTTTCTGTTTCTCCGATTGTTCCCATGCCATTTCTATCAACAATAATCTTTAAATTGGTTAGTTTATGGTGCGCAATGAAAATAAGAGATTCCCACACAGAACCTTCATATAATTCTGCATCTCCCATAATAATGTATACATCTCTATCGCGATTTGCAAAAGCAAGGCCAGCGGCATATCCTATGCCATTACCTAGTGATCCACCCACAAAGTGGCAACCAGGAATCGAGCCATCAGAATGTAGTCGTAGAATTCCATCTGGCGTACAGTACTTGTCTAACTCATCTTTAGGGTAATAGCCAAACTCTGCGAGGATTGGATATATTGATGGTGAGCCGTGAGCTTTTCCAAACAATACAATATCTTTTGTGTGATCGAATGTTGTTTCGTCATCATAAAACCAAGATACAAGCATGTCAACACATGATAGCGAAGTTGCTAAATGTCCGATACCAGTTCGTGTTTTAAAATCAAAAATTTCTCTTCTTACTTCTTTTGCTTTTGTTTCTAATTCGCTATTCAATTTGTTCTCCGTTTTAAAAAATAAAATTTGGCCGCTTCCCAGAAGCGATTTGCAATTCTACATGCTGCTGGCTCCAGCCCTTTGGCATCATAATAAAATCATCATTAGTCAAAATCTTCATACCGCCGGGACTAGATAAAGGAATAACACTTTTAGTAGCCGAATTTATATCAACAATGCCCACGGCACCTCTTAGTATTTTATATCCAACAAAAGTATACCAGCTATCTTGAAATGTGTTTACATTGGTTCCAAATAGTTCCCAGACTGCAGCATGAACTCCTGGGTGTCCTTTTCCCGCGACATGATCTTTTTGTAATTCTTCTGGGCTATATGAATTTAACTTTGTTAAATAATCATAAAAACATTTTATATTGTCCATATCGTCACCAGACATTATGCCGCCTTTTTTAACCTTTGGCAAGTAGGCCTGTATATCTCTTTTGCACCCTTGATAAGAGTGATCTGCATCAATAAAACATAAGTCTAAATGTTTGTCAGGTATCGATTTTGACATCTCTACTGTGTCACCCTTAAGAATAGTTATGTTATCGTGAGCATTGTGCCTGTCAATGATCTCTAAAACTTTCTGATATGCTTCTTCGTATGTGTCTTCTTTGTATGCCATATTGTTGTTTTTATCGGCGTTCTTACTGCCTTTCCACCAATCAATTAAATAAACATGTGCATTTAGTTTTTTAATCACATCAATATAAATTCTAAGAGATTCCCCTTTCCAAACACCAACTTCGGCAATAACCATATTTGGTTTAGCAAATAGTTGTATTAAATAAGGAAGCATAGTTGTTTCTGCTCCCATTTCTATACCATTTGTTTCTTGGCGTTTTTCGTATTTCATGCTAGTTTTATCATTGTCGTTTCTAAAATATATTTAAATTTTTACTTCTATCATTGGATATTTGGATAAAAAGTCTTGTAAATCTTTTCTGTTTCTATTAAAAAATATTACACCGCAACCACGACGATGAACGTTTTGCTCTTGACAGCAAAAAATTGTGTCTGTAGTATTTTTAATGCTATCTCTAATGTAATCTACACCACAGATATCCCCACCAAACACATCATATCCATAATCTGCTCCGGGACCAGTATGACTTGGCCATGAACTGCTGGGGGCGGGGCCGCCGGGGAGTGGAATAGTGTAGCCTTCGCCGGCAATCGTAGAGCGGCCAGGAACAAAAAAATCATCTATCACAACAATTGGATTGTAATCACTCATTTGGTTAATGCACGCAAGCTCTTCTAAAAGAGGATAATCATCAAGTTTATGTGCATCCAAATAAAAAAGACAATTTTTGTTTTTATCTTGATAATCTTTACTGGTTTTTTCTTTAATCATAAGACGAGAATCATTTCTATAAACTGTGCATTCTTTAAAATTTGAGGGAATATTGTTCGGGCTAAACCCAGCTTTATCCATTAATTCATAAAAATTCCACCTATTTTCTTCAGCACAAATAAGCTCATATAAATTCAGATGAGCCGTTAAGGTGGATGAATCGCTCGAATCAATCCACCCTCTAAAAGAGTTATGAATAAATTTAAATATTTTTTCAAAGCTTGTACGGCCCGCTTCGAATGACTCATATGAAGTGCCACCTGTGTGTACAAAATAAAATAATTTTGAATGTCTTAAGATATTAACGTAGGTACTAATTCTACAATAATCAACGTTGATGTCTACTACTTCTATAGCCTTTTTATAATTCCAATCATCAAGAGTTGTAATAGTTTCTCCAATCAGCGTACCTGTTTCAACAAACATATTAATATCAAAATAATCTATAATTTCTACAACAAAATCATTTATCATTTAATCTCCTAATATTTTTCTTTTAAGTTTTATCTTTGTCATTTCTAAGATATTATCTCTTGCTATTGTACCATACCTTTCTTGAATTCTTTCTAAAAACTTTTCAGAAGTATGATAATCGTGCCACGCATCATCTCTAAACTTTAGAATTTCGGCTGGCTGTAGATGCTCAGTTGGCAGCGGCTTTGTATTATACGAATGAAATGAGTATCCTGCATAATCTGATGGTAGCTCGTGACCAGCTTCAATAGCTTCGCGATATAATAAGCTACCTGGAAGGGCCATAGCGGCGTATGCATTCCATGCAATTGTGTTTAATTCTTTCCCAAGATCATGAGTTTTTTGCATTGTTTCATGGCTATCTCCGGGTAATCCGAAAAGATAGTTTGCAATAATTTCAATATCAGCATCGTGAACTCTCTTAACAACTTCACGAATGTCAACATCTTCAAATCTACCTTTTGTCACCTCAAGACGAACTGTTTTATCTCCACTTTCAATACCCAAGCATAGCCACTTAATACCAGCTTCTCGAACAAGTTTAAGTAACTCCGGTTTAGCAACTGTATCTACTCTAGAATACGCCCACATGCTAAGAATATCTCCGTAACCTCTTTCTTTTAAAAGCTTGCAGAGCGGAACATAGTACTTTCTATTTAACAAAAACATTTCATCGCTAATACGAAGAGTTTTGACACCCATTTGTACTAACTTATCAAATTCTGTAATGATAAAATCGGGTGACCAAAATCTCATTTTAGAATAATTTGATGCTACCCCAACCGGATCATTATCGTTTCGATTAAGAATATTAATCATGCAAAAACTACATCTAAACGGACAACCAAGCGATGTATAAATTGCAGCGAACGGAGTTCTTTTCTCGTGACTATATTCAGCGTGCCAGAAATGTGCGCGATATAAGTCTAAAGGCTTTTCTTTATAAGGTAGCAAATCCCATGCATAGCCTGGAAGATGTTCGTCCATTTTGTCTTGTGGGACGATTTTTTCTGGTAGTGTTAGGTGCGGGGCATCGTTGATACGGAATCCGATTCCTTTAACTTTCTTAAGCTGATCAATGTCGGTGACATCTTTAGATAACAAGTTCCAAAGAGCGTAAACACCCTCATTTGTAAAAATAATATCAATATCTTTTTCAGTTTCCAGTACTTCTATCGGTAAAGCTTGCACGTGTGATCCAATTAAGCCAATTGGAGCTTCAATGTTTGCCTCTTTAATTGCTTTTGCCAGCTTAACAGTTCCGCTCATGTTTACAGTACCAGAATTTGGATTCTGTCCATATACAACAAAACAAATGAACTTTGGATTAATATCAGCAATTCTTTTAGTTGCTTGTTCTTCGGTAAGTCTTTCAGCCAACAGGTCAAGAATACCTACAGAGTATCCTACAGATCTGCATGACTGAGCTAATAACAAAGACCATGTAGGCGTTTCAATTGCTGAGTAATCATCAGCTAATCCTTGATAAATCTGTTTGCTGTTTCCTGGGTTTACAAATAAAACATCCATTACACATATCTCCCTAAATCATCTCTCATGGAAAGTATCGGATTTTTAGCAGGCCACCAAATATTAAATTTTGGGTCATCAAACCTATATGTAAACTGTCCTTTCGGATCATAGTATGTTGATTGTTTATAATGAAATACGATTTTATGACTCAACGCCAGATGTCCGTTTGCGTGATTTGGAGGCACAAGAATTTGATACTTATTGCGATCTGATAAAACAAATGATTGCCACTTTCCAAAGGTTTCTGACTTTGGGTCAGCATCTGCAACGACAAAATAAAACTTACCGTATAAGCAAGATATTAGTTTCCATGTTTTGTCATCTCCGTGCAAACCTCTTAAAACGTTTCGCGAAGAAATAGAAACATCATCCTGTATAAACTTTGTTTTTATGCCGTTTTGGTGAAAAAGTTCTTCATTATATAATTCGACGTATTCGCCGCGATGATCTTCAAAAATATCATGTTTAATTAACAATACATCTTTTAGATTAGTTGTCTCAACTATCATTTTTTTTCCAGCTAACTTCCCAGTCTTTAAAATCTGCGGCCAAACAATCAATCTTGTAGTCTTTTCGGCCACCTACTTTTTCTTGAATTTTGTTTTTGGCGGTATTTCGGATTCCATTTAAGCCATGCGTTAGCTCTAAATTGTTGCCATCCTTAATGCCTTTGCGATAATTAGACTCATTATGCCAAATATGTAGGTTCATTTGAGATAATACTACAATTGCGCGCACTGTTTCTGCATCTAAATCCTCACAACTATCCAATATTAATTGAATATCGTGACATATATCTGAAATTTCATTAGCGTACTCTTCCTTGTGGTCAACTATAAACACTTCTTTAAGTTGTGCAATTGATAATCTGTCAACCAATTCCGAAAGTGTTGGTAAATATTTTCTATTACTCATTTAAATCCTCTTTCATTTGATCAATAAAGTTCTTAGTTGTGTAATTTTCCAAGGCATGGCTAAAAGCGCTTTCTACAATGTGCTCATAATCGCCCCAATTGTTACAAATATTTCTTACTTTTTCTTCTAATTCGTCATTGTTTTCATAGTAAAGAAAGTGCTCATCTGGCTTAAACCAATATTCAATTACATTCCAAGGATCTTTTTTTACTAACATTAAGGTGCGATTCACGGCTGATTCAATTGGTCTAGTTTTAAATTGGGGCACAATGCCTTCATCTACATGAGAAAATGCTTTGTTCTTTTCCCAGCCGCCAATGTTTTTAATATTGGTTTTTTGCTCTTCTTTTAAGTGCAATAAATTAACTAAAATATTAACCTTGGTCTTTCTTAATACATCCCACATTTCAGAGCGCGCGGCGTTCATGTGGGTTATATATTTATAATATGATTGCTCTTGGCTTTTAATCCATTCTGCAGGGCCTAGTGTAAAAAAGTGATGCTTAAATTTACTAATTGTATTTAAGATGTGCATGTGATCATCACTGTGCACACCTCCCCAATAAATGGTATCATAAATTTTTTCTTGTTTTTCGTGAACTATTTGATTTTCGTTAAACGGAAAATAAGTGGGAACAAATCTTTCAGAACCTTGTACTTTATTTAGCCATTCTGCAGAATAGGGACATATTGTATAAATTCTGTTAAAGATTTTTTTAGTGTCGGCGCTTTTTCTCATATAGCCAACATCATTACTAGTCCAAGCACAAGGGTGCTCATGATTATAATGAATTTTGTTTTTAAACTTTTGAAGTTCATTAGCGAAATTTTCGTTATCATAAACTCCCATGAGAGTTCCAAGACCATTTAAAAATATATTAGCATCACTGTCTTCTGAATAATCTTGAAAATTGTAATGACGTTCTAACGAGTCGCTATAGTGTCCAGCAAAATTAGTTAAGATTTTCAAGCTTTTTGTCAATGTATGCCTCTTGTTTGGGGATTTATTTGATATTTTTTCAAAAGCGGAGCAAGTTCTCTTTTGTATTCTGATAGATTCCATTTTCCTTTTACAAGTGCAGTTGCAATGTACGGAAAGACAAACGAGTCGTGGTGATAAATGCCGCGCTTAGGTTCTCCATTATAACAGAAAAGGCCTTTTATGTCTAACCCTTCGCAAACTTTTGTAGCCTTATATTCAAAAGAGTTTTCATAATCTAAATTTGCAATATGTGAATCGTCACTATGCAAAAAAATCTTTTCTAAATCCCTAGTGCGCCATATTGCAGCCGTTTGTGAATAAAAGTATGGTAATTTATTATTTAAGACATATAAGTCATTATGATTATTATAATTTGGCTCACCATATTCAATACCCTTTGCAAATCTTATAAAAGTCAACTCTTTATCTTCTTCAAGGATATTTTTATATCTCTGCAACAAATCTATTCGCGGCGTGTTGTACACAATATAATCTTCGGAAATAAAAATACAATATTGTTCCTTAACCTTATCTATGCAGCTTAAAAACTGTGTTCTAAATTGTTGATTTTTATCATAATGTATCGTTGTTGAATCGTCATTAGGTTCTCCCTCATCAACAAAAACATATCTTTTTAAAAACGGCAAATGAACATCTAAACTGTCAAAAAACATTGGCCACAAATCAGAATACTTAGAAAAAGTATTTATAATCAAACAAACGTCCTTCATTTGATAGTCTCCACGTCTTTAAACAAATCAAACTCGCGCAGATCTCTATATGGAGGATCTTCTGGTAAGTCTTCGTTATGTTCTGGATAATTTTGCATCAACATGAGCCCTCTGGCAGCATCTACCGGACTCATGTAGGCGTTCCATCCATTAATTTCTATATTATCCTCATGATACATAACTTCTCCGCGGCCCTCATATCTGGCTTTTCTAAACCAATTTGCAGCTTGTTCACTATCAGTCAAAATCATGCCGCCTTTTCCTATTTTTAAATGCTTTTTGATGTGGAACGAAAGGCACATAAAAGAATCTGGAATGTACATTCCGCTAGTAAATCTTTTTGCTGCATCATATATAGGATATGGCTTAAGTTGATATATTCCTTTCCATCTAATATCTTCAAACTTAACAGTGCCGCCGGCGTGACGAATAGATTGTGGAACTGATAGATATGTTCTACAGGGGACGGTTACATCTCCAACGTTTAAATATCTACATGCAATCATTAAAGCATCTGTGCAATTATCAGTAGATACTGCATACTTTGAGCCACAATAGTCAGCGACTGTCTCTTCAAACATTTTTACGATTTTATATGGATTATGCTTCATCTTAATAATATAACATATTACAAAAAATTGTCAAGAAATAATCTAATAGTGCTTATGATATCCCATAAGACAATCTCTAAATTTAAACTTAAAAATATTGTATAAGTTGATCACGCCGGTATTTGCTGCGCTGATAGTTGTTTCAACAGTCTTTATTCCGTCTTGCCTTAAAGTATAAAATACATGTGACCAAAATGTTGGCGCCAGATATGAAAATTTAGAATCCATGCCGCCAAGAATTAATTTGCATTTTTTATCGCTAACTTCATAAAACATAAAGCCGATAAGTTTGTTTTTATTATACAGATATAAAGCATTGGTATTATTTTTCAATAAGTCTTTTGACCAATTTGCAAACCTTCTGGTTGAGTCTTGCTTTGAAATTTGCAAATCTTCTGTAAACCTGCCGTGAAAAAACGCAGATGAGCAGATTTCATATAATTGTTTTTTATTTTTTAACTTATTAGAGACTCTTAAATTCTTTTTTGCAATCTCTTTATAATCATCTTTGTTACTGGACAGGGCTTTGTGAATTATATAAGACATTTCTGTAAAAATAAAACCCTCTTGCGTTACAAACTTTCTTAATTGTTCATCTTTAAAAGGTATTCTAACAAAAGACATATCAACTTTTTTATCAATACAGAATTTTTCGTATTCTTCAAATAAATAATATAAATCAAATGGATCGTTGTAGTAAATTTCTGTTATTTCGTTAGTTTTTTTATATATTGACTTATAATCCCATGGTGTAAACCGATGCACAAGCCGACTATCTTTATCAAAAATTTTAAATGGTGCCGCTGTCGACATAAAAATCTTGCCCTGTTATTGAGCTTGCTGAAGGTGAGCAAAGAAAAGTTACTGTTTTGGCGACAGAGGTTTTGCTTGTTTGCTTGCGCAAGCAGGTTCTATTATAAATTCTATCTTTTTGTTCTTTAGACAGTGAATCGCTCATGTTAGTTTCCATAAACCCAGGCACCACACAGTTGAATCTAATTCCTCGGGGGCCCCACTCTCTAGCTAAATTTTTTGAGTGAGCTTGAAGCGCGCCCTTGGTGCTGGCATACATGGATAAACCTTTATATCCAGTAGCCGAGCTTATAGAAGAAATGGATACAATACTTCCTTGAACTTGATTAAAAAGCATGTTTCTTATTGCACACCTATTAATCATGATGGGGGAAAGGACGTTGACATCATACATCTGCTGTAATCTGTCATATCTTACATTCGTTACTATATCATCGTAGGCGATCGCTGCATTATGTACAACCGCGTGCAAAGGTATAGAGTTTGTTATAAAATTTTTAAACAGCTCTTTCTTAATATCTTTTGGATTTGATAAATCAAACTTTTTGTGAGTAAGATTATTGCCTACAAGATTCTTCAATTCCTCCGACAAATTTATAAGATTTTTTAATTCATCTGATACAGTTCTTGATATACAATATACATGCCACCCTTCTAATAAAAATTGTTTACAAATTTCTAAACCCAAGCCTTTTGAGGCGCCTGTTACTAATACGTTATTCATCTTAGCGCCTTTAAATTGTCAGACATTTCAATATGGCTTTTGAAATTTATAAACCTTGGTATTTTATAGTCTGCAAGTTTTTTTGATTTTAAAAACGAAATTATTTCACGAGAAGTTACATCATTTTTTATTAAAACTACATCACAAGACAATATGTTTCCTAAAAGAGAGCTTTTCTTACCATATACCATAACGTTTTTTACCATTGGGTGCTGCTTTAACACTTCTTCAATTTCATTTGGGTTAACATTATTGCCACCAACATTTATTATATCAGAATTTCTGCCTATAAAAACAAATTTTGTGGGATTATTGCTAATAATTTTTACTCTATCGCCTGTATTTTGCCATATTTCTGGCGCTATTTTTACATATAAAGTATTGTTTTTAATTTTTACAGACTTGTTTATCGCAAATATTTCGTTTCTTGAAAATAAAATTGCCCCTGTTTCAGTTGTGGCATAGATATTGTTTATTGTAGCCTCTGAAAACGTTTTGTTTAATGCATCAAATAAAGATTTTTGTGACAATTCGCCACCTACTGTTACTCTTTTTACTGACATAAGCTGCTGATTAATTGGCATTAATAGCCTATAAAAAGACGGAGTTGCCGAAATATGAGTTATCGAGTGTTTTTTTATTTGTTCAATGATAAAATTTCTATCTCTTTTATAAAGATATACAATTTTGTCACCGTTTATCAAAGCCTGAAGCAGTACTTGTATTCCTCCCATGTGCACCGGGTTATAGGTCAGGGCCCATATTGAGTTCAAGTTTGTTACTTTGGTTGTTTTTAAAAGTTTAGAAATTGAATGTTTTGCTGATTTGGGCTTCCCTGTGGTGCCAGAGGTATTAAGCAGTACAGAGGATTCTGAATTTCTTATTCTTTCAATTAAATCTAACTTATTGATAATTGGTTTTTTTAAAGTTTCAAAGATTTTTATTTTTTTTGAAAAGTCAACATCTATATCGTTAATAATACAAGCAATAAATTGACATATTTCATGCTCTGGTGTGCCTTTGTTGATAGAACAGATTAAATCTTCATATGATATTTGAATTTGGTTTTTTTCGTCAACTAAAAACATTTTATTCCATAGGCAACTTTTCGATTATTTCACCTACCGTTTCTACTAATCCATCTTCAAAAACATCAACATCAAATAAATCTTCAATTCTAACTGCTAGTTCTGCTAATGCTATTGAATCCATGCCCAAATTATTTCTTAGATGTAGGGACTTGTTAATACTATCAACTTCTGGCAATGAAGAGTTCAGCAGTACTGTGTTGATAATTTCTTTTAACTTGTTCATATTCTTTACCTATGAAAAAAACAGATTGTGTGATAAATCCCTCTTTCGAAAATATTCGGCTTTTTTTCATAAAATATATGCGAACCACCATCGGCGTTATCCCAATGGCCGAAACGAGGACCTTGTAGAATTCTATACAACAAGCGAGAATCCATTTTTATTGTAACATATTTTTCATATTTTTCAATATCGTTTTTATTGACAATTTTATATCCATTTCCAGACATATCAATCATTAATACTTCATCATCTAAAAGATAAATAAAAACTTTTGTATCTGTTTCAAAATTAAGCCTCTTTCTATTATTTTCCATTCTACTGTAGGAAGCTTCAAACAAATCATATACTTGCTTCTTGTTTGGGTGTTCTTCTTTTTCATAATCAAAGACAACTTTTGATAAAACGTCGGTTATGTATTTTTGTAATCCAGGCACGTGTTCATATGGCTTGGAAACTTTTCCTGTTTTCAAATCAATATGTTCTTTAGAGTTCAAAACAATGCACTTATATTTTTCCAAAGAAAATGGATATGTCTCTTCAAAATAAAACTTTCCGGCTGCTGGCGAATCATTCGCTGTTAAATGATTTAACTTAGAGAGTTTACCGCCAAGAACATAATGTCCAGCAAACGGCATATAATATTTTGGTTGTAAAATTTGTATCAATCTATTTGCCTTGTCATAGCAATATTTTTTAACTCTTCTAACTTCTCTTATATTTTCAGCCTCGCTCAAAGAAATCGTGCACTGCGGGTAACTTGAAGCACTTGTATAACAACAAAGCAACATATCTATTATAGGATACTGCTTTTTAAGTTGAACTACTTCTTGTTCAATTAAATTTACCATACAATCATTTGTATTAACGACAACATGGTCTCCATCATCAACAAGCATAAATGTATCAATTGCTGATTGTTTAGCTTCATGATTATCTGTGCATTTCTCAACTGAATAAATACGCACGTTGATATCGTTCTTTAATTTAAATAACTTTCCGTGCTCTATTTCGATCGTAGAAAATCCTAGTTTTTCAATATTAAATTTCAAAAACTTAGAATCAAATTTGTGTATTAAAATTGGAATATTTTTATCAAAGTTTTTTAAAGTTTCAGGACACAAGTGATCTTCGTGTATGTGGCTTATGTAAATATAATCAACATCTTTAAACTCTTGTGGATCATATTCAAACGGTGGCCAATGATGCCAAGAGCCATAAAACGCGCCGTCCGCGTACCAAGGGTCTGAAAGGATTTTTACCCCGTTGGTTTCAATCAGCACACTTGCCGCTGTAAGATGCGTTATCTTCATCCCCACTTGCCAACCATATTGATGTAAGGGTTGTTCTCTTTTAGCCAATATCCTCTTAAATATTGACGACTTCCGAGCCATCCTGTCATATCCATTAATGGATTAAGGGTGCTTCCGATGTCCAGATAAGTATTATTGCTGTTTTCTTTATATAAATCATGTATCATATAGTTTGATAAAGAAGCCGCAGAAAACAGAAATATATGATTATTAATATTGTTAGATATCATCCAATCCTTAACTGTTTCTACTAATGGATAATCATCTATGTGACAGTTTTGCCCTATTCTAAAATCTTTCTTTACATCGAACGGCAGCTTGTCTATGTTTGCTATTTCATTACAAATATAAACAATCGGCTTGTTTACAAACTCAGGCACCATTCTCTCAATAAAATCAGCATAATTTCCATTTATAAGTAAATTTGACCAAGTTATCCATGTAGAGTCCCTACCAAGCATTTTGAATTGCCACTCGTAGTCTTCTTTGCCTACATCTTCAGAAAAACAAATACCTTTAAAATAATTCTCTTTTGTAAACTTGAAACATTCAATAAGTTTTTCTCTGTAAAATTGGTCTGTTTCCGGATTGAACTCTTTTAGTTCCTCGGGGCCCCATGAGCCAGGATGGGGGGCGCCACGAATAAAAACTTCATTAGGCCTAATATAAGCCTTTTTATTTTGCATCATATAAAGCTCTCCGTCTGAAAATCTTGCAAAAGCAAAATTTTCTCCAGACTTAATCATATTTAAAAATTTATCAAACTCTTGCTTAAAGTCTTTCATAATTTAATATTCCTAACTGTTTGCCATCCTTTTCTTAATCCAGCTTGCACGCACATATCTCGTTCAGAAAAAAATTGTTGATGTGATATATTGCTATTTGTTGAAGTTGCTTTATTATCAATACCCAACTCATTCCCCAATACAGAACCGTGCATTTCTTTATCATCTGGCGGGTGTGGTGGGCAATAAGTGGGAATACCACCATGAATCTTGGCCATAAACGCAAACTGAATATCTTCACCGTTATCCCAAGTTGTTGGTTTTTCTTGCCACAGGAAGCGTAGCCATTCTCGTTTGAAAAACCATGCGTGACCAACTAAATCAACCTCTGTGACTTCTGAATTTTGTGTTGGCCAGCCGCACCGATCGTGCTTAACGTAAAATATATCATTTAGTATAACGCCGGCAGAGCCTAAAATTCCTTCATGTGTCTGCATTGTATTCATACAATTCTCTAACCATTTTGAACCAGGAATTGTATCATCGTCAAACAACGCAAGATATTCCGTATCTGCCAATAAAGCGCCGGCAAATCTTCCATAAAACTTCCAATTAAAGTTATTATGAAATATTCTATCAACATCTAAAGAGTTAAAATCAAACCCTTCATTATCTGTATGTGCGTTTACCCATAGCCATATTTGCTTAGGTTTAACTGTCTGATTTCTAATTGCTTCAATCTGCATCTTAAGATTGTATGGGCGCCTATAAGCGTTTAATATAACAGTTACGTCTGTGTCGCCGGCTATAGCTTTTGTTTTTTTATATATAGCATTTTTAATATCTTCGTATACTCTCTGTCTTTGCTCTCTAACAAACTCTATTAATTCTTTTCCTCTATACTTTGAAAACCAATCTTCTGACAAGCAACCATTGTTTTCCGTTGTTATTACTTTACAGTTTAGCATTCTTGCTTCAACTATTACGCGGTTAAATGTCTCAAGCACCTTGGGAAAATAAAGATATTTATTGTGAGAAGACAGCTGATTAATAAACTCAGTATAATCTGGGGAACCAATTAAGGTGTATCCTAAATTGTTTTCTACACAATATGCCACACAATTATGTGTATTCTTTGTTGGATTCTTGCTATTAACAATTGCAAAATCATCTTTCTTATTATTATCAATATTATCTTCAATAATTGACAATTGCTCATCAGTCCATAGATTCATCCCAAGGCTTAAAACATTATTAGTGTTGAGATTTTTATCTATTACTTGTTTATGTAATTTTGATTGTGCAAAAACAACCTTTGCATTAGCATAAAATAAACGATTTATAATTTGGTCTGGTGGGGCTGTAAGATCTTTAAATACAGAGGGGTCTCGGGTGCGAAGATATTTATGATCGTGCTCCATGATAGAGTAACAACCAGGGTATTTTATTAATTCCTGTTTAGCATCTTCTCTAAGGTTACAAAAATTAGAAACAATAAATTTGAATCCACACTGTCTGTAAAGTTTAATGTGTTTATCTATTAAGTTATTGCAGTTTAATTTTATAACCTGTGTATTATCGGATTCTAGCATTGAGATAAGCACATCGTCGCATATCTCACCACCGCCAGCGATTTGATTTACAAAAAAATCAGCTATAAAAACAATTTTTTTCATTAATCAAACTCTAAAACAACCTGATCGTTTTGTTTATCATTAGGATTGATGTTTAGTGCCCTGCAAACAGACTCAACCATTAAACTATTTTGCTTTTCCTCAGAAAACTTATCATGAAGGTATTCTGCGTGATTCGAAAATTGATTCATTACATTTTCTGAATCTTCGGAAGTCAAATCTGAATAGCATTCACGCATTTTTTGTTTTGCAGAATGCTCGCGAGGGTAGGCCCAGGCTGATTCTTTAATTATGACCCCTTCCCATGCAACATTCTCGGGGATAGGATGTAAATCATATTCTACATTATAAAATTCTGATTTACCCGTGTCGGTATTAACAAGAAAGTCTAGCTGTCCTGACCAGCCTGGAGCTATAACTGGTAATCCCGTATATGCTGCTTCAAAAATAGGTAGCCCAAAGCCCTCGCCATGAGTAAAAGTAACTAAAGCCTTAATTTTTGGATGCTCAAATAATGAATGAACTTCTTTATCATCTAAATCGCCATGTAAAAGATAAACCTTGCATTTTTTATTTGGAAAATTAGACAACATCATCTTTAAATCATAAAATAACTTTTCCCTATCCATTGTTGAATTTTTGGATATATTAGATTTAATAATTAAGCCTACATCATCATTGTGAAACTCTTCTACAAACCATTTAATTGTGTTTGGCATATTTTTTCTAGGCCCAAACTGAGCCATGGCTAGAAAGTTAAAATTTGTTTTCAAATCTAATTCAAGCGGCGCGCATTTACCGAAATCTTTAACAGGATAATTAACTACATCAATTTCAGTTTGTAATTGAACTTGATGTTCTTCATTAGATAACTTGTGTTTTGCAAGATATACCGTATCCTTATAAGTTTTTTTAGAGTGATTAGAAACAACAACAATTCTGTCCATTTCATCGCCCTTTTGAATCCACTGGTGTGCAACTTGTGTAGTTTCCATACCAGCAGTAAAGCCTATATTAATCGGTGCAACTTTTTCCCATTCATTTGGAATTGTTACTTGAAAGCTAGCATCAAAACTACCACCCTGTTGAACATGCGCAATTGTCTTTTCAATAGTTTGATTAATCCATGTTCTTTCTGCGTCTTCTTCACAAACCCAAGAGGTTTGTCCCCATGATAAAGGTTGTACATATAAATCAAATAAATCAGTTCTTGTTCTAAGGGCTCTAAGAGCAAATCTAGATTGCTCTCCATAGCCAGAGCGTGTCAATACCGGGGCCTTAAAAAGAATTTTCTTTTTCATTATGCCACCTCCAAAAGATGCCATTTTTTGTATACTTTTCTATCATTCCAAGAGCCATGTTTTTCTATAATAGAATCCATTAGTTCAACCCAGTTATTTTGAAATTTGTCAAAATTATAATTTTTTGCAACATGCTCTAGTCCTCCTTTTGACATTCTATTATAAGACTTGGAGCTTACATTAATTGCTTTCTTGAGAATATTATGAAAATCTTGCTGATTAATTCTATCTTCGTAAATATAAGGTACTTGAAGGGATCCAATTACAGCTTTTGATGAAGGTTGAAGTCCCCATCCAAACCATTCTTTTCCATTAGTTACCTGTTCTTGTAGACCTCCTGTCATGTTAACTATGATAGGTGTTCCACAAGATAAAGATTCAAGCGTAGCAAGACCGAAACCTTCCGCATCAGAAATATTAATAGTAAAATCTGCGGCGTTGTACATGTTTGCAAGAGCCGCAGAATCAATTTTTTGGGTCGATAACAAAACTTGACCATCATTAACACCAAGATGGCTTATAATGTGAGGCAAATCCTGTCCGTGAGGATCTCTAGCATCCGTATGCATTAAAAGTGTCGCTTTATCATGCCCTACTTCATCAAGAAACTCCTTAAACCACCAAATTAAAGTACCGCTTTGTTTTCTACGTGCATTTCTATTATTCCAAAAGAATATCTTTTTATTTGGATTTTTAAGATTGACAGTAGAGTCTTGAATTTTTCTTCTTACCTCTATAGCTTCGTTCATTTCACTAGAATTAAATTTTTTGAAAACATTAGTATCTACAGCATGAGGCAAGTAGTAAGAGGGGACTTCTGGACTTACCTCTTGGAGAATTTTATGCGTAACTTTAGAAATACATGCCACTTCATCAGTTGAACGATAAAAAACACCGTTAAAACTTGGAGCGGGGAAATTATCCCAAACATGATAATAAACCATTGGAATATTTGCACGAATTTCGTTATCAATATCCCACAACCAGCCATAAAATCTAGGGTCTGTCATAAACCAAAGAACATCAGGCTTTTCTTTTTGCAAAATAGAGCGAATCATTTCGTGATTACCATATCCATCAACTGGAAAAATAATCCAATCTTCATTATACGGCTCTACCTTTACAGGATCGTAGTTGTTGTGCTTCATAGCACCGCCCAAACAAATAAACTTGTATCTGCCTGTTTTTAAAAGTGCCTCAATAAAATATCTTGTTTGTGTACCGACGCCAGAAGGCGAAAGCGGATGGTCAGATAAAACCAAGATCTTCTTTTTTTCTGTCATTTATTCCTCATGGACATTCTTTTGTGTGTCTAAACGTACATCGCTTACATGAAAGCCTATTTTTAATGTACCGCTTATTTTTAATATTGTATAATGCTTTGTGCAATAGTTTAAGAGCGTTTTCAGTTTTTCGTGGGCCGCTCGTAACTCTAAATAGTTCTACTCTGTTTTTCTTTGCTGTTCTTTTAAGGAGTGCAAAATGAGTCTCAATATTTTTTGGATCAATCTCCATTTTTTGCGCAAAAAAGTGCTTGTAAAGCGTAAGTTGATAAGTCGTCATCTTTTCACTACGACGGCGAGAATCCCAACCCCAAGAGCAAGTCTTCCAATCAAAAATGTGAACCTTACCATCTGGCGTTGAAACAATCGCATCAATAAAGCCTTTGAACATATAATCTTCTTCTCCAAAAACGGGCTCATAAAGCTTTAGCTCTACGGCTTCGACGTTGTATTCTCCGAAGTATTCCGCGACTGCTTCTTCGATTTCTGGAAGTAAATCTTTCCCTTGTCCCACCATTTGATCAACCAATCCGCTATCCACAGGCACATCGTTTCCGAGGTCAGCAATACAATCATTAAAGCTACTAACAAAAAATCTTTCATCGTCAATTTCTTCCTTTAATAGTTTTTTCTCGCATACAGCATGAATAGCTGTTCCAAATGCAGTAAACTCGTTCCCTTTAAATCCTTTGAGCTTATCAATGCGCGTAAGTTTATGATAAAATGCGCAAGTTACCCAATCTTTAAGTTCAGAATATGAAATATGTGGCAAAATTCCTCCAGATTTATATTATAGTATAACAAGTTTAGTATCGGTTGTCAATCTTTTAATTCAGGATAAGAGCCATAAGTGTGTTCGAAATCATCTACGTAATACTTCGGAAAAGCGAAACAAGAGTCAGGAACAGAAAGAGATTTTTCATAGTTAAAGGTTTCAAAGTCTTCTTTAAAATACGATAGAACCATCTCTTTTGTTTCCTCACAATAAAGTTCCGAAAATCCTAAAGGATTTTTTAAAAATCTTCTTTTAAGACTTTTGTTAGAATCTCTATACTTTTTATTGTACTCTGGAACACTGTCAGATAAACGTCTTAATTGTTTCCAACCTTCTTCAATGTTCTCAAGTTTTCCAATAAAATCTATATTAATATTGCCTTTTTTATTCTTAAGATAATCAGTTTGCGTAACCCAAGCGTCGGGTTCTGTTAATATAGATGTTAAAAATTGTTTAAAAGTTTGTGTTACTATTATCACTTGTTTAGTTTTAGTAGATCTTGCGCGGGTAAAAATGTGTCCTTTAAAAAGATATTGAGAGACCATAATATTGAAAGGGTTTCTAGTAAATGTAAAAAACTTATAATCATTATATCGCGGATTATTAGCAATCATTTTTTCATAATCTTTATAAAGAATATGACCATGTTTATAATATTCAAACATTGGATCAATAGACCTCATATTTAAATTAATAAGAATATTGGCTTCTGCTTGAACTACAGGCATATTGTGCATCGTTTTGAAAACGCAGCTGGTGCCTGTTTTGGGAATGGCAATTTGTATTAATTTATGCTCATCATAAATCATTTTCTAATTCCTCCGGATTTTGTAGCAAAACTAATTTTTTATATAATTGTGGACTAACTTTTTGAAGAAAACCATGCTCGTTTGGATGAGTGTAAAACTCGGTAAACCCTGTAGCAAAATATTCTCTTAGAGACGTTGCTGCATATGGAGTTATAAATACACCTGCCACAAGCGTAGAAAGTTTATCATATCCTACTTTTTCATATAGAAGCATATCAAATTCTTCATCATATTCAGAATTCATAAAAACGGCGAGCGGAATTTTAAAACCCATTTTCCACATTATATCATGAAGATATCTTCTTTTTATTAAAAACTCTTCTTCAATTTTTTTATCACCATAAAGAAAATATCCGTGCGGCTCCTCTAATGAGTGAGATATTTCGTGCACTAAATCATCATACATATCAGCAAAATCATCTTGTATGTTAGAAATATATAAAGTTCCGCCATCATAAAATGCATTTATATTACGGTCTTCAAATTCATCAAACCAGCCAATAATTATCATTTCAATTTCCGAAAGCAGATGTTCGGGAATTGTTGATTCTACTTTTGATATGACTTGCTCAACATTAATATTTTCAACAGAGTCTTTAAAAAAAACGTGTAGTCCTGTTGAAGTATAAAAGTCAGTCTGTCGCTCTATTAGCTTTTTCTGTTTTTGCTGTATGTAGTCCTGTAGCATCATCTAATCCTAATTGATAGCCGCGAAGAAAGTTTTCTTCAGCGTATGCAAACGCAAATTCAGGAAAATCAGTTGCAAGAACTTCTGCTATCATATTAATGGTAACTTCCTCGTTTTCCGGTGAAAGCTTTTTTCCTACATAATCTACCAAGTAGCTTTTTAACTCTGAATCTGGTGTAACTGGGAGCGCTAACATTGGATTTGTGTGTGCCTCTTCCTCAGTTCGAACAAGTTCTTGTATTTCTTCTTCTGTTAATTGCTTTTCTTTTGACATAAATAACTCCTTAATTAGTATATCACAATTATAAGACTTTTGAAGCAAGAGTTGCAAGTTCACTTCTCTCGCCTTTTTTAAACGTTACGTGGCCGGCAATTGGATATTGTTTAAAACTTTCAATTGCGTGGGCCAAACCATTTGACGTTTCATTAACATAAATATTATCAATTTGTTCAATATCGCCTGTTAAAACTATTTTTGTACCATCGCCAATACGTGTAATTATAGTCTTAATTTCATGCTTTGTTAAGTTTTGTGCCTCATCAATCACTACATACGCATCAGCTATAGAGCGACCACGAATATAAGTTAGCGCTTCAATTTCAATTTTTCCTTTTTCAATATACATTTGCATGGCATTTTTATCACCAAGCAAATATTGTAAATTATCTTGAATAGGCATCAGCCAAGGAAGCATTTTTTCGTGCATTGTTCCAGGTAAAAAACCAATATCTTTTCCAAGAGGTTGGACTGGTCTTGATACTATCAGACGATTATAATAATTCTCTCCAGTTCCTAATGTTTGCTGAAGGCCCGCAGCAATTGCGCATAAAGTTTTTCCAGAACCTGCACGACCAATTAAAGAAACTATTTTAATGTCTGGGTTCATCAAAAGATCCATGGCAAACGCTTGTTCTTTGTTTCTTGAATTAATATTCCAATCAGGTAGTTTGTCATGTATTATGTTTTTTAATGGCATGTGATGACTTTGAAAACGAGCTAATGCTGTTTTTTTCTCATTAGCATTAGAAACCATCATCACAAATTGATTTGGATGCCATAAACCTTCTACTTCGTCTTCTTCAATTAAAATTTCCTCTCCATCATAAAAACGATCAATAACTTGATCATCTACAAGATGTTCAACAAATCCATTATAAAGCTGATCAGACGATTCGGCCGCTTTTTCAGTAATGTAATCTTCAGCTATCATGCCGATAGAATCACATATTACTCGCATATTAATATCGCGCGATACAACAATCATTTTTCTATTTAATTGTTTTTGTTGAACCGCTTTTGCAGTTGCAAGAATGGCGTGATCTGGGATTCTGATGTCTAGGTCTGGAGGGAAAATTGAACCTGTTAAACAGGAATACGACATTACTTTAATGAGGCCTTTTCCTTTGCCAAGTCTCACGCCTTTTTGTAAATCGCCGGTTGTTCTTAATTCATCAAGAGTCCTGATTATTCTTCTAGCATTTGCCCCAGCAGAATCTTGACGTTTTTTATGCTTATCAATTTCTTCAAGTACTTTAAGAGGTATAAAAATATCATTATTGCCAAACTCAAATATTGAATTAGCATCTGTTAAATAAACGCTAGTGTCTAACACGTAATTTTTTTTAGCCATTTGATTTAATTAGTTTGATTATATTTGTTTCATATACAAATGTTTCCACCTCATCGGGAAACTTAAATGGTATCTGCCATTGTTTTCTAAGCATATCTGCTTCTTTGCGTTTTGTCAAGTGCGCTCTCCATTCTATATAGGGCGGATCAAAAGAAGTTTTGCGTTTTATTTTCTGTAATAACTTAACGTGAAAGTTTGGAATTGCCGGCCCAGCACTAGACTTTACCAATACAATATCGCCCACTTTATATTTCATTAAAGCAACTATGATGCTGCCAACAGCGAGGCTCATAAAGTTCGGCGCCTCCAACTGTTATTTCCGCAATGTCTTCTACTTTTTTATGTGTGTAATATGCATCTTGTCCACAAACAGTACATACTGCGGGACATTTTTCAATGCAAGTAGCCCACGGAAACATAGCTTCTACCTCATCAAATGCCTTTCCAGTCGCAGATAAATCTAAAGACGATACTACAATCGTTTTACCTTTTTTAAACAAGTCAATCAGCACCCAGGACGCTCCTGGTATCATAAATGCCTCATCCACAGCAATAACATCGTATTCATCGTGATGACTTACATACTGATGTATTTCCATTCCGTTTTTAACAACTTGGGCTGGCATTGATGCTCCGGAATGTGTTGTAATGCTTGTTTCAGAATAGCGATCATCAATGCTAGGCTTAAATGCAATAATTTTACGTTTCTGGTACTTATAGCGGTCTAAAACCGCAAATAGACGTGTAGTTTTGGACCCAAACATAGGACCAGTAAAAATAATAAATTTTGGGTTCATTAATATTTAATCGTCCATTTTCATTAGGTGGAATCCATTTATCGCAACGCTTCTTCTTTCTCCTGGGCCTAAAAACGGATGAACACAGTGTATTAATCTGGCGGGGAAAATAAACATGTCCCCCACCTCTGGACTAAAACTCTCTATTGGATTTTCAAGATCTGCTTGAGGCACACATGCACTATTAATAAAATCAATACTACCGTCTGATTCTTCTTTATGGGGAATGTTTCTTGGTATATATTCAGGAATTTTTAAATACATTACTGAAGATATTGTGCAGCTCTCATGCCAATGTGGTGGATTATACTCGTTTTCATATTGACTCACTACCCATGCAGAAGTAATATCTGTCTTTAATGGTCTATGCTTGCCACCAACATGAATACCTTTTGGAAAAATTGATTTTATATATTGATCTTGAAAATTACAAATTAATTTATGTATTCCTTCTTTTTTTAAAATCTCAAGAGTAATTTTTGGCTCTTCTTTAATGCGACCAGCTAAATGTTTACCAAAATTTATTCTCTTGCTATCATTTAAAATATTATCTGTTAAATGTATCATTTTTTCAACAAATGAATCGTTCAATTTTATATGACCAATTTTTGGACCAAAGGGCGCCCGAAGTTGAAATTTAAAAGAAGGATCGGGCTTTTTTTCTACATTAAAATACATTTGATTTTTTATATGGAGCGAGTGACTGGGTTCGAACCAGCGACGGCCACGTTGGCAACGTGGGGCTCTACCACTGAGCTACACTCGCCTGGAGCCACTTATAGGAGTCGAACCTACGACCTGCTGATTACAAATCAGCTGCTCTGACCAACTGAGCTAAAGTGGCAAGGCATCGGTTTTTTAGCGTCCAAGGAAAACCGAAAAACCCCTGCCTACGTGAGGAACAGGCAGCCTCCTATCGTTATTAGTCCGACGATACAGCGGATTCACCAGTAGGGCTGGTGGTCTTTGTCTTTTCAGCCGGGGCCTCATTTTCAAAAGCACTGGCGCCTTCTGCGGTTGTTTCTGTAGTTGTTGTTTCAGTTGTCTCTGTGGTTGTCTCTGCCTCTGCTTCTGTAGTCTCTGTTTCGGTACAACCAACCAATACAGCCAACGCAATAATCGCTCTCATAATTTCTCCTCTAGTTAAGCGTTACAGTTCCATTTTCGGTAGGAACAGTTACCGTCCAACCGCCAATATATGGCGATTCCATTATAAGATCATCCACGGGAATTTTAACCTCTGCAGTCAGAGTACAAAACCCTCGCTTATAATCAAATTTTTCAATAGTTGAGTCAATAAAATCAAACTCATAAAAGTTCTCACGAATAGTTTCTCCAATAAATTCGGAAAAACTAAAGCTTCCACGTTCATATTCATCAAGAAAACCACCGTCGCGCAGCTCCTGAATAACATCAGTTCCAAACGGAGTGGTTACTGTAAGTCCAGGTGTGGCAACTAATTCGCTAAATTGCTCTACCACATCAGTATTTGACAAAGCTGTATCAACTTCATCTTCATTCATAAGAAACACATCGGTTCCTTCGCTGTATGTAAGTGTTGCCATAGCATTTGGTGCTGTGTGCAAGCTCTTCAGCTTTTGAGTAAATGACATTAATCCTCCTTTATCTTTTACTGCGTCTTGTTCTTCATTATTTCAAAAACAGACTTCATGTCGGATTGGACTCTTTTTTGAAACGATTCTAACTCGCGCTTTAAAGAAGACACTTCATCACGAAGGTCGCTTACCCTATCTTTAAGATGGGAAATTGTTTCTCCTTGTGTGGCTATCGTCTTTTTAAGCTTTCTAGTTGTTCTTGTTTCTACTGTGTCTGTTGGCATTTGCTTCTCCTTTTTTGTAAATGTGCAAAATTGTATTATTTTTTTAAGCATTCTTCTCGATCCAAACTATAGTATATTGATTCTTAGTTGGAGGAGAAATATTGTTTGTTGTTCTTTGAGTAATATCCATGGGAATAAGACAGGATTTTAAAATTCTTATTGCTATCTTAGTGCCACCGCTAATCCACGACATGGTTTGCGCTTCACAATTTTCTTTTACTAATAATTTTTCATGTGATGGATACCAAAAGTTATTGTGTCCAATTTCAGACGTATAACATATTGTGTTTTTTTCAATTAGCATTTTATTCCCATAAATAGTTTTTCCATAAATCGCTTATATGATTTGTAGTTTTTAAAATACTTGTTTTTGGTTTCGTTGGTTTTCTTATAGGTATCATATCACACTCTTGTGGTGTTCTGCAACCTTTTTTTTGATTACATTTTTTACAGGCTGCTACTAAATTTGTCCAACTTTTTTTACCGCCGCGGCTTTTAGGCAGTACATGGTCAACTGTTAAATACTCTGCTGAAAACTTTTTAGAGCAATATTGGCAAGTATTCTGATCTCTCCAGAAAACGTTTTGTTTGTTGCATATAATACCTGTAAATTGATATCTGACAATATTTTTTAACACAATTACCGCTGGTATTTTGAAAACTTTAGACGGAGATGAGATTTCTTTAGTATATGTCTCTAATGCTTTTGCTTTTCCAATAATACAAAGAACCAATGCCTCAATAGCGTCAATAACTTCAATTGGACGATACGTTGCATCTAGTTTTAATGCTTTCATCGGCTCATTCATACTATAACTACTTTATAAAAAGTTGTCAAGTATTATCTTTCAGAATGTTTTGAGCGAACTCTGATTGGAGGCGCCAGTGATTGATCGTGATTTTTGGAATTTTTTACCAAATCAGATGAACTAGCTAATTTTTTATCACCACCGACGCCCCACAACAATTTAATTCCCATTTCTTTACATACATCAACTTCAGGGGTGTTAGCTCTTCCTCGATCTCCTCCGTTTGCAAAAAAATCAGGCTTCAAACGACGTATTGCAGCGCAAACAGTGCCATCTGTGTCATCTACAGAGTCGACCAATATGACTCCTTTAATTGCATTAAGAATTTCGGCTCTTTGTTCAAATGTCATAAACACAAAGCCTTTTTTTCTAAACAACCAATCATCTGAATTGGCCACTACAATTACGTCTCCAAAATTGGCTGCATCTCTAATCATTCGTATGTGTCCCGCGTGTACTGGGTCAAAACCGCCCGATACCATTACTTTTGGCTTTTCTTCGGGAACATATTTATTTTCATTAAACATTTTTTCGTGCACTGTCATTTCGTGCTCCTAGGAAAATATTTCTTTACTTTAAATTGCGAACCGTCAAGGCCACAGCGATGAACTTTAACTTCTAAAAAGCCAGTATCGTCATTATCCAACAATACACTGCGTAATTCATTGGCATCTTGAAAATTATTAAAGATTCTAACCTTTTGCCATTTTTTATTATTTTCTTTATTTGGATCCATTATTACTTCTTACTCTTCTTTCTATTTCCACGTTTTTTTGAGCCGACCTTACGGCGTCTGCGAAACTTTCGCATTGGTGCTTTTCTACTCATTTAATCTCCTACTGGTGTTGGGGGTATAACCCAAGGCGATGTGAGGGCATCTTCTTTTTGTTCACAATCACAACCAAATACAGACACAGAGTCCATACGATTACCATTAGAACTACAAGAAGTTTCACATTGTTTAATAACCTCTTCGTCTACTTGACAAGAGTTTACGAACACAATCACAACTACAGTTAGACAAATATAAAAAACTGCCTTAGCTATAAACGATAAATCTAACGACCCGAAAGGATCTGGTGGCTCTGGCGATCTTCTATTTGATCTGTCGTAGTCTGATGTATCGCCCAGTGGCCTTGTCGTAGATGAGTCGTTGTTTGGATATCTCGTCAATTACGTGCTCTCTAAAAATATTATTAACAGGCCTCTCATTGAGTTCAGCCTCTCTTTCGGCTTTATAATCTCTTTGTGCCTGATCCAATAAACATTGTACCTTATGATTGAGTTCTTGTGTTCTATATTTTTCGTTTTTTCTAAACTGAATGAAACTATAAGTAAAATATCCGAAGATACACAAATTCATCAATAAAATAATTCCAAAAATTTCCATACTGCGCCCTCCTATGCAGCGGTATCTAATCCGGTATCACCGGTGTCTCCTCCTTCGTCAGGAAAATAACGATACCCCACTTCCACTAAATCATTCCCACCCGGGATGACCGTAAAGTAAATAGTATTATCTGTAGAAGAGTAATACCAATCGTAATTTAAGCTTCCATTTATGAAGACTCTAATGGATTCTTCAATCGGCTCATAAGTTAATTCAATATGTTCATATGGCTCTAAACGAGAGGCCGCATCCACAACTCCAGCGCTCCAATCTTCGAAACAAATATCAATAATTTGACCAGCAAAATGGTTTGTAGCTTCAATATATCTGTCTCCAGCATGTGCAGATGAAGAATTACATAGCGACTCA
>Ga0080013_1000229_pt1 | contig 80159 bp, 106 predicted proteins | sample ETNvirenome_6_85_FD_69236 | JGI IMG/M metagenome (GOLD analysis project Ga0080013, IMG submission 69236) | Marine viral communities from the Pacific Ocean - ETNP_6_85 (SPADES assembly) (version 2) | ecosystem: Environmental > Aquatic > Marine > Oceanic | place: Pacific Ocean | collected 2013-06-19
TGATTTATCTTTTAAATCATATGCTTTCTGTAAGTGTATATTTTCATCTACATACCCAAACTCTTTGTATGAATAGTATAGATTTATGTAGTTTCTATCAATTGCTTCTTGGATTACTGCCCAACCGATATTTGCATTCTCAATCACTAATAGAGCATCATTCCATTCTGTAGCTACACTAACCAACATATTACCAAAATGTTTGGTTTCTATCTTCCCTTTGTACTCTGCAACTTGCTCAACCGATTCAACATCTATAACGTGAAATGCCGAGTAGTCTGCACCATCCCCTCTGGCTACATCAGCAACTACTATGTAGTTCTTTGAGTAATCTGGTTGTGACCATATCCAATAGTTACCATCAAACCCTCTTTTTTCTACGGGTTCTTGAACGTGGGTTTCTTCATACCATTGCAATAACTGACCATCCACTACTGTATAACCAGATGATATGAAATCACAATCACATTCTTGGGCTGCCATCTTCTCACCTAATAGTTCAGTTTGTTCCCTTCTCCACTTTTTATTTCGTTCTGGGTGTACAGTCCAATGTAATAGTATTTGATTCCATTGGTCACCCTCTTCAGCTTTTAACCAAGTCTTATGAAAGAAATTACCAACACCATTTGGAGTTGATAATACGATTGCTTTACCACCAGTTGATAGAGTTGATTGAGCCGATGCCCATATAGAGTCTATACCTTTTATGAATGCGGCTTCATCTATAATCAACATTGACAATGCTTCAGAACGACCTGCGTCTCCACTTGCTGATGTTGCTTTTATTTGTGACCCGTTACCTAATCGTAATGATAATTTGTTATCCTCTACCGTATCACCCCTTAACCAAGATGGTAAGTTTTCATGCATGTATCTTACTTTGGTAACTATGTTCTTAGCCACCTCTTGTTTGGTAGCTATTACCAATACATTTTTATCTTCTTGAAACAACATCATCCATAGTGAATAACCTGCTGATAGAGTTGATATACCTAATTGTCTTGATTTGAGTATTACATTAAAACGATGGTCGTTTAATTCATCCATTACGCGTTCTTGGAATTGGTATAAATCAAAAAGTATTTTACCACGTTTTGGGTGTTGGATATAACAATACTTCCTAAAGAAATAAACTGGGTCTTTAGCACATTTGATGTACTCTTCTCTTATAAGTTCTTTTATGGATTTACTCATATTATTTACCAAGTCTCCAAAGAAACTGTGCAGATAGAACTGGTTGTATATCACTATCTATACCAAATCCAATTCCAAACAAATTCCGTTTCTTGTCTTTATAGTTAAATTGTAATCCTGCGAAACTTAATCGCTGAGTACTACCTGCGAACCCAACACCAAGGTAAAACTCTCGTCTATTGATATAATGTGTATTTGTTATTGTAATGGTCGGGTATAGAAGCGTATATTCAATACTACGTGATACTATTTTATTTTGTGATATGGTATCAGTTATTTCAAATTTTATTGAATCAAAGTTTTGTATATCTGAATACACGTATGATGAAAAGTAATCTTCTAATATTGCTGCAGTATCAACTGGTTGTTGTAATGTTATAGTATCAGTTTCTTTAACTATGTTAATTTTATTAACCGTATCTGTTTTTCTTAAAATCCTTGTAACCAGTTTGGGAACATAGTTAGTTATTTCATTTGTAATCGTATCATATTTTATTTCTGTTTTCGTTATAACGATGGGTTCTGTTATTTCACCATCACCACTGCAACTTCGTAGAAATATTATGATTATAACTAATACTAATATTGTTATATCTTTTATATTTAGATTATAATTCTTCACATATTATTTGTTTGTTGTATATAATAAATATTAAAATTTATTTAATGAAAATATTAATTAATATAATAGGTTAATTCATATGTTTTACCACTTGGCATTCCATATAATGAAATACTTAATGATTTTCGTTGTGGTTTACCATTTTTAAGTAATCCAACTATTGCTTTTGTAGTTTTACCCGTACTTGGTCTGAACCTACTATATTTACCACCCATTGCTACTTGTGAAAACCAATCTTGTTCATCAATTTCATATCCCTTCTTTTCAGCCATTTCTCTTGCATAGGTTACGGCTTCGGTTGCCGATTTGAAATATGTATCGTTAGCTTCGTTTAATATTTCTGTTAATAGTTTTTTGAGTTTCATTCTTCTTCCTGTATATCTTTATTATCTAAATCGTTTTCTAAACTTTCTATAAAATCTTTTTTGAATTTTTCAAATCCTTTCTCAATTCGTTCAATTACTTCTTCTTCATCTAACCCACCCCACTTTTCAATAGAGCCATCTTCGTTTATGAACTGAGCTTTTACACTGTGTTTTAGTATATCCTTTTCAAACTCTGCTTTTCGTAGCCATGCTTTTGCATTCTCTAACATCTTTTTCTTTTCATACTCTTCGTACTTACCTTCCAACTTTAGTTTGTGTTCCATATCAACAACACAATCTAAACACATACCATGATATGCCTTCATCTTGAGGTCAGCATGTCCTGGGTCTAAGTATGAGTCACACCCTTCTTTACAGTTAGGAAACTTCTTTAACTCTTTTCTTAATTTGTGGAACTTACCAGCTTTTACTTTATAGCCTTTTTTCTGTTCCCACTCCTGGCCTTTATCGTCAGTCCATTTATCACCAACTTCTCGTTTTACAACTTGTTTTTTATCAAATGAAACAGTATTTTTAGTTTGGGTTTTATGTTTCCCTTCTAACATCTGTTTAATTGCTTTGATATTTTTTAATTTACTCATAACTTTGTTTTTTATTTTTTTAATTGATTGTTAGGTTGGAAACATCCCACCTATATTATATTCTGCAACTTCTTGTGAACCATCCATCAATTCAACATATACAACAATTATCCACTCGTCATTACCACGTTTGTATGACAAATGTTTTATTTCTTTAACGGGAGATGATGTATATTTACGAGACCCCTTGTAATTTATTTCTATCCGCTTTCCTTTGATTAATTTCTTTAATACAGGCACCATTTTTTTTACTGCAAGTTTATGTGCTTTTTCAAGTACATCATCCCAAACATCCATTAATACTACTTCTGCAGTATCATATGTAACATCCCCACTTGACGCTTCATTTAACTGACCTTTTAATCTTTTGATTTGCTCAATCATTAGGTCTCTGTTTTTTTCTATACTCATTATCTTTTCCTATTTATATATAAATATCTTTAAAAATACATTAAACCTAATATTTGATTTAACGGTGCGAATGTGCCTGTTAGTTTGTAGGTGTTTCCTTTATAAACGAATACAATACCCTCGTTTGGAACTATCTTTTGTTTACCACCTGCCGATGCCAATCTCTCCAATTCCATTTTTAGTTTTTGGATTTTCTTAACATCACCACTTTTTTTAACATCTTTTACAGTTGTATCCAATCTCTTTTTCATATCCCTAAGTGCACTGTCTGGATTTACTGTAAGAACTGAACTCATAAATGATAGAACTTCAGCACCCACTCCTAAGAATATATCTTCAAACTTTCTTAGGTTATCTTTAGATAGTTTCTTTTGGTCTTGTTTATCGGTTTTCTTTGCCCAATCTAATACAGTTACATCACTTATATTCTTTTTATCCAATCTAAATGATTTATCCATAAATGCCCATCTCTTTACCAATCCCATTTTAGTTTTGTTATCTAATGTAGATGGTGAGTTTTTATCAACCCAACTTTCCCACCAAGCTTGGTGATAATTGGCAACCCCATCCGTATCACTCAACCCATACTCACTTTGTAGTTTATTTACCTTTGATGAGAACTTTGATTGTAAACTTGATAGTTCTTTTGATTTTGGTAACTGTACTACGGGTGGGCCTTGTATAGTATAATTACTCTGTACATTTTGGTTAATTTGTTTAATCATACCAGCAAGAATTCTTGCAGCGCCTTGGGTTTCCCCAATTGCTTTACCATCAACATCATACTGCATTGTACCATGAAATACTAATAATGGTTGTCCATATGGAATAACATTTACTGATGATGGATATATAACCTCTAAGTTCATAAAAGACGAACCTTGTTGGAATACCTTGTCTCTTTGAGCTTTTGATAAGGATTTGATGGCAGATGTTAAATCAGTCATTGCAAAATTGTATGCATCTGTCAATCCACCTCTACCACCAAATTTCGATGCAACACCACTTATATCTAATGCACCCTCACCACTATTTTTTAAATGTGATTTATTTCTTGCGGCAATCAAACCTTTATCATCTCTCCAACTAATAGCAAGTGCTTGACCATCTGTCTTTTCTCTTGTTAATTCTAACGTACCAGTCAATGCACCAGATATTATTTGTTTTAAGTCACCAAATGTTAAGTTCATATCAACATCAAAGGGATGTGCCATATGTCCGTATGCACCACCCTCATTGATTAATGATTCACCTAAATATTTTTCTTTTTCTTTGTTTTTAATCCAAAGACCAATGTCAGATTTTTTTAAGTCAGATGGTACATCTCTACCACTAACGGATAATTTGAATTTAACAAACTTCTTCATATCCATTCCAATAAGTTTTCCAAACTTGATTATTTGTTCGTCTGAAAGTTTGGTTGTCTTTCGTGATTTTTTATAACTTACAATTTTATCTGGAGTAAAACGTTGTAATTCTACTAAGTAAGCAATACTGTTTGCTTCATCTCGTGTATACTTTAAACTACTTAGAGTATTTAGTAGATACTTACCTGAATTTTTTCTGAGGGCAGATGCTAAAAATAATATATAGTCATTGTCGTTTATATATGGTGTATGTAATTTAAGGTTTGGTAAAATTAAATTAGCAAATCCAAGTTTATCAACCTCTTGCATATATCGTCTTGGGTTTTTTGCAGTCTTTAACGATTTAATAAACTCATCTCTAATTCTATTTTGACTAACTCCCTTTAAGGTTGGGTCTTTACGAAGTGCTGCTATCAAATCTTTATCAAAAGTTCCACCCAATTTTGCTTGAAATCTAAGAGCTCTTAATTTTCTAAGTGGGTCTTCGTCAAACCTCTCTTCAGCTTTACCAACCGTTCTAATCTTTTTCTTTTTTAAGTCTTCAATACCACCAACTAAGTCAACAATCTGTTTTTTATCTATATCGTAGAATAACGCGTTAACCGTTAAGTCTCTCCTTCTAACATCACCCTCAATGTCTGTATAATCAACTGCGGTTGGTCTTCTACCCTTACCGATATCCTTTCTAAACGTTGCAATTTCATGGCCACCTACGATTACCACTCCAAATGATTTACCAACCTCAGCTGTATTAAGACCATGTTTTGTTGCGATGGCCAAGACCTCATCTGGTTTTGCATCAGTAGCTAAATCAAAATCCTTTGGAGTTGAGCCGAGTATTGCATCTCTCACAGCACCACCAACAACATATAGTTTTTTTCCGGCCTTTTTGAATAATTTGTGAAGGTTGATGATATCAGATGGTATTCTTAAAAGTTCTTTTGCTTCATCTAACCCACCTCTATCGTGTTTAGAGAACTTACCTAACTTATCGTATGCTCTAAACGATTTAAGTTTCATTTGTTTGTGAGGTCTCATACTTGATAACTGTTTGTATCTCATATGATTTTTTACAATATAATATACATTTGTAGTATTACCACCAACTGATTCTATCCAATCTCTATATCGTTTTACTAAACTTGCTGAAACTCGTTCATGACCATAGTGGGTTATGTGTCCTTTCTTTGGATGTATACCTGCAGTTTCATCTTTTCCAATATCATGAAACATTGCAGCTATTGCAATATCAATATCATCATCTTTTATAGAACGATTTACAACCACAATAGTATGTTTAAGAACATTCCCCTCTGGGTGTTTATCTGTCCTCTGTTTAGTTTTTTTTAGATTATACACTCTTCGTTGTAAGTCAGATGGCATTTTTTTAAACAAACTTTTAAAATTACTTATACCAAGTTCTTTAAGAGATACCCCTTCTGATATTGTGGATTTTTCAGTAGATTCTTCTGCATCCAAAAAATCAATTAGTTTGTATCCAACACTGGTTGCCACTTTAGTAATATGTTTTGCCCATTTTTTAAATGCAGGAGTTTCTTTCATTTCTTGACCTTTGATAGCACCGTATCTTGCAGAACCCTCACCATCAATACCAGATGGAAAGAATGATACTGGGTGTCTCCCTGCACCTTTTGGATATTCCGTATCAAATGATTCCATAGAATCTTCATCCATAATATAATCTATAACCTCAAACCCTAATCTTGATGCAACTTCATCACTTACAGATTTGTATGTTTTGAAATTACCATATAGAAATCCTGGGCCATCATCAATCATAGTATTATTAGATGTTGTGTTAGATGTTCCTTCTTTTAGTTTAGTCTGTAATATATTATCATTTACATCATATATCTCATCATCAACTTCTATTGTTCTGTAATCCTTTGTTTCTTTGGGTTCTTTTAGTGCTTTATTTGGTTTTACTTTTTTAACTACGGTAAACGAAGCTTCATCACTTGTACCTTCTGAATCTGCAGAGTATATACTATCTGCTTTTGGAAATTCCATTTGTGTATATCCACCTCTATCAAACCAAGGTTCTGGTTTTACGGAATTTAACTTTCTAAGCTCATCGGCATCTAAATAAGATGTTTCAGGTTCTCCCATATCTGCACCATATGTACTTGCCTCACGTATTGCAGATGTAATATCGAATGATTGTAAGAATCGTTCCATAACGGATTCTACTCTAACTAACTTATTTGTAATCTTGTTAAATAAGGGCGCGTTAAATTGACCATATGTTTTTTTAAAGTACGCCTTACGTTTACTATCTGAACCTCTACTCAATTCTCTACGAACTTCCGTTCCACTAACTGGATTAGGTTGTCCTGGTGCTGTATACACATACCCTTTATCTTTATATCCTTGTTTGACTTTATCGGGATGGTATGTGTCAAAGTACTTACCTTTTAGTCTATATCTATCCTTTTCACCAACTACTGCTATGAATGCAGTAGTTTTTTCATCAAATTTTCCGATAATTTCTTTTGGTGCATATGGATTTTTAACTTGAACTATTTTTGATGATGGAATACCAAACATCTTAACCATAATCTCTTTTTTCTCTACAAATTTAAATGGTGATTTTAAACTATCAGTTTTATTTGATGTTCCAATATATACACTATCCTTACCAAACTTACCAACTAAATGTTTATAAGTTGCATAATGCCCAGAGTGAAATGGTTGGAATCTACCACTATAGACTACAACAGTTTTTTCTATCCCTTCAGTTAGTATTTTACTAACCCATTCTTTAATTATATTACCCATAATAATAAGTATCCTATGTTTTTTGTTTTATTAACCACTATAATCGGCCCGAGTATCATCAATTGAATCTGGAACTACACTACCAGATATAATATCTGACATTGCTGCACCTGCAAAATGTCTACATGCATATATTGAAATATTTTTAGCTTTTGTCTGACCTTGAACTAAGCTACCCCCGGTCCAGTTATTATTTATTGATAATATTATTTTACAAAACTTACCCTTTGCAGAGTCTGGTATTTCAACTAATGATGAACCAGACGTACCCATTGATATGCTCTTGTATGTCTCACTTGACTTAACACCTAGTGCATAATCTATATCTGTAGCGTTACTGTTCCAAGAATCATAATAATCAACAGTTGTACTTCCGAACGATGAAGAACCAACTGGTGTAGCGATTGAAAATCTAATTGTACCAGTACCAGCAGAATCATTGGGGAAGGCAGCTTTTGCTTGAAAAGATATACCAATATGAGTCTCTTCGTTTAAGAACGTTACTGGGTAGTATGTCTTCACATTAAAATTTGCATTATCATCTTCATTTAGTCCCGAGGCATATTCTGTTGAATCCGAAACTAGCTGTCTACCAATGTTTTTTGCATCTACTACACCGTTTGTTGTATCTAAAAATGCATATGTGTTACCTTCATATGTTTGTCGTATTAACATAGCCGACCCACTAATGGAGCCTGATATTCCAAGGTCTAATGCAGGTGTACCATCAGATAAATTGAAGGATGAACTTATAGCAGTCGCTGTTATAGCAAATCCACCGAGTGTACCCTCAACTCTATCTTTATTACCTGTAAATGCTATATCATCTGAAATTGTTTCTGTTGGTGATATATTACCAATGGAATTTAAGTATTGTACTTTTATATTTTGAACATCACCTAAATGTTCTGTTGGAATTGGTAATTTTAATTCATACGATGAACTATATGGTACTGATACTGTATTTAATACCTCATACTCATCTGATGGTGACCCAACTGACTTTAATGATACTTGTGCTTTAGCAACAACGCCTACGATTGGGTCAGACCCACTTATTGTTATATTTGCAAATGCCCGTTTACTATCACTCGTTGTATATGACCCGGTTGAGAAGTGTTCTATCTTGTAAGATGCAATTGCAATATCACTAAAAGTATGTATTAATTTAGTTCTATTATCAAACGTTGTTGTAAATGGCGATTGTAATTTGGCTGTTTGAGTGTCTATCACCTCTACTATCGAACTTGTATAAGATGTAATATTTGTTGGATTACTTATACTCGTAGTAGGTGTTGCTGGGTTTGTGAATGAATGCAAGAAGACAGTACCACCTACCATCTCTTGGTTAAATGGAGTGCTTGTAGATGTTTGAACTACTGGGGTACTTCCTTTAAATATATATTTAGCATCTGTTCCAGTAGTTGTTGTTTTTGTTGGTAAACCATTACCTTGTGGAATATCTTTGTAAATTTCAATACTCTCTGATACTACAATTGTTGGTACTTCTGTAGAATTAAATATTATTTGTGATGTATTTGGTGCATCTCTATCTACCATTACAGATTTAGCCCATCTAACTAATCTATTGGAAGCGTTTTTTGGTAGTGGATTACCATTACCATCAACCGTTGCTTCACCTACTAATGTTATAGTACCCATACCGTTTGTTGGGTTGTCATCGCCCTTGTCATGATATATCCAAAATGTTATAAATCTTTCATTCGTAGTTCCTAAATAATCGGGTATTTCGTGGTAAATTTTCTCCCCTTTAGCATCCCTAACATCAACTTTTACTTCAGACCCCACAACTAAGTTTGTTGGATGTAGTTCTATACTCATATAGTTCTTACCTTGTTGTAAAATGGTAGGAACATTCGAAACCCTGAAATAATCTGGGGATGTTGGAGTCATATCCTCTACTAAAACGGATATGTTTTGTAAATTATTACTATATTGTTTTTTAAAAGTCAATGACATTTAAGCTCCGGGAATTAGTTCTTTAACTATAAATATCGTATGGTAGAAAATCCACCCACTTTATTTATATCTATAATCTGGTCAACCATATCCCTTGTTTTATCTATGTGAGATATTGTAAGTATATAGTCAAACTGGTTTTTAAGGTAATCAAATAATAAATATAAAGAGTTAAAGTTATCGTTATCCAAAGAACCAAATCCCTCATCAATAGCCATGAAGTTAGGTCGTGGTAAATTAGATATGTTTATTAATGCAGTTCTTATAGCTACCGATGATATAAACTTCTCCATACCACTTGTTAATTCTAATGGCCAGAATTGTTCATCTCCATATGCAATATATGAGTTTATGTTTTTGCTATCTGTATTAAACAATATCTCAAAATCAACTATTGGTGATAATATGTTATTAACTTCTATTTCTAATTTTGGTAATACATCAGATATTAGTTTATATGGTATTCCATCACGCTTTACACATTTTAAATAGTGTTCATACCCAACATACTTCTTCTCCATTGCTTCCAACTTATCTATTGAGTCATTAACGGTATTTATTATATTTTCATAAATTCTAATATCACCATTTACATCAATTAATTTATCATTTGTATTTGATATTGAAGTTTCAACTTTATTTAGATTTAATTTAAATGTATCTATTTCAGCTTGTATCTTTATATTATGTTCTACTGATTTTTCTTGTTTAATTGATTTTTTAATATCATTATTAATGACACCCAATCTATCACTTAAATTATTAAGTTCCAACCTACAAGATTTAGATATTAGAGTTATCTTATCTATTTCTGTACCATATGTGTTTATTTGGTGTTTTATGGAATCAATCTCATCAATAATAGTATTAACATTATATTTTAACAATATACTTTTTAACATATCACTTTCATCACTCAATATATTTTTTTTACTTTTTAGATAGTCAATATCATTTGATAATGTTTTTGATTGTTTAGCAAATGGTGTATTTTTATTTGATACACAATGTTTACAGTCATCATCAAACGACAACGAGCCAATACCATCCAAGTGATGTTGTTTGTGTTGGATATCCGTATCAAGTTCTTTGATACTATCTTTAATAGTATTTAATGTTTCAGATTTAGTATCATATATTATCTTTTTTTGTTTTATATCATCCAAGTCATATGTATTGTATTCTTGGCGAAGTTTAGAAACTTTATCTGATAACGTTTTTAGTTTTTGTTGATATGATTTACATTCTATTTGTTTTTTATTTAATTTACTTTCTATATTAGATTTGGACTTTATTAAAGAATTTACATCTGATATTGTGTTATCTGCTAGTTTTAATTCACCAACTAAATCTTCTATTTTGGATTGTATATTTAGTTTTTTAGTTTTGTATTTATCCAATGAAGTTTTTATAAGTTTTAAGCTTACTGTACTCTCTCGTAGACCATCTCGTGCATCAGATAGTTTTTCTGTAAAGTTTTGTTTTTTATAGTCTTTTAATAGTGCTGATAGTTCTCGTATTTCCTCATTTGCTATTTGATACAGTTGTTCAAACACATCCATATCTAAAAACTGAGCCAATAGTTCTTTACGTTCTCTTTGTGATTTTTGGATGAACCCACTATTGTTTCCTTGAACTGACATTGCAGTTAATGTGAAATCATCATACGAACCAACATACTGTCTTATTATTGAATTGGTGTCTCTACGTTCTTCACCATTTAATGAATGTATTACGTTATCAACTATACAATAAAACTCAACATTAACTTTCACAGTACCTCGTTTTGGTGATTTTGTACCAACTCGTTCAATAAAATAATCTACACCATTTATCTCAAAATTAAATTTACAATTGAATTTATTTTTAGAGTGATTTAATACATCAATTGCTTTAGATGTCCTTGAACATTTATCAAACAAACAAAATGATAGGGCATCTAATAAAGATGACTTACCACTTGCATTTGGAGCAAAAACCCCATATGCACCTTTCATATTAGTAAAATCAATAATATTATTGTCACCATATGAAAACATATTAGAAAACTCAAATTGTTTTGGTTTCCATATTACATTTTTAAGACCCTTATTGTTAGTGAGCTTATTATTGATGTCATTATTTATCTCTGTTACGATTTGTAATTCAGAGTCATCAATTATGTAGGTATCTGACAAGAATGTTTCTATTAATTTATTTTGAAATCCAACATCCCTTACATTCTGTAGAATTATATTTGAATTGTCAGTAAATTCTTTAGTGTCAGTTATTATTTTCTGTATTGCAACCTCTTGCACCTTCCTACCTAACCTTATTGTTGATAATATCTTTTTAAGTTTAGATTGTGGTGTATTTTTCACCCTTACACGCATACGTGGTTTATTTGGTATATTAGGATTACCAACTATTTTTCCATCGTCTATATCAATAGTAACATAACCATAATCGTTATGTATTGGTACAAACTCCGATTCTTTAGTATCTACATCCCATACCAATAACCCATGTTCTGGGCATTTAGCTTCAGAATGATTCTGCATAATCGTAGAGCCACAATACTTTATAGTACCATCGTCATTTAAAGATTGATTTGGAACGTGTATATCTCCAAGTAAAACCAAATCGTAACCATCAAATGATTCTACATTAACACTTTTGTTGCTAATTGCAAATCCATATTCTGTTTTAACTCTATCAACTGGGCCGTGGAATAATCCAATTTTATAATTACCATCTACTTCGTCTGCTGATATGATTTCTTTACACTCGTCAAATACTGATGAATGAACGAATGAAATACCACCCATATCCCAAACCCCACTATCTTTTAGATAATGTAAATTACGATGGTTTAATGCGTTTACAATTGGTGACAGTGCATCCAATCGTGATGGGTTATTTAAGTTGGCATCGTGATTACCTGGTATTAAAATGGTAGGTAACATATCAGATAGGTTTTTTAGAAATGTTTGTGTCATCTCTACAACCTCTGGTGTCATATCTGTCTTAGCATGAACAATGTCACCTGCTAAAACTATGACTGAATTTGATGTTCTTGTATCGTTAATATATTGATACATTCTATCAAATACTTCTTTGTATTCCTTATGTCTTTTTAGGTTTCTAATGTGGACATCTGCAATGTGATATATTTTTTTGATATTGCCATTACAAGGAATGATTTTATATTTTATCATACACCTAATAACTTGTACTCCATTAATTTTCTAAAGGTTAGTTGTTGAGTACGTTCCATTAATTTATAAAATTTACCAAACCCTAAGTCTGATGGGTCTGTATCCTTTAGTTCTATTAGATAAACCGATACACCTTGATTCATAAGTTCTTCAGAGAACTGTAATGAATTACTCAGTGCATCGGAATCCAGTGCAAGATAAACTTTTGTAACACCTTCTTTAAGTATCCGTTTCTTAATCTCAGATTGAGGAAATTTACCGAATAGTGGAATTGCGTTTGACCTTATTGCTATTGCATCAAAAGCCCCTTCACAAATCACTATCGGCAAATCCCAATTAATAAGCATTTCGAACCCAACCACATTCTTAGATACACTTGGATTCTTGTGCTTAAACCCACTTGTGTAGAAACTTCTACCCACAAAGTAATTTAGCCTTCCACTATCATCATACGATGGTATAATTACTTTATGTTTATATGCCCCACATTCACAGTATCCAATCTGATATTTTAATATTTCGGATGGTGTTATACCTCGTTCATCCAAATACCTTAATGCATGTTTTCTGATTATGGATTTGGATTGTTTCCATAGTGGAATATACTCTTTTGGTAATTCCACAATTTTCTCTGTGCTTTCTAAATTATTTTTTGAATATCTGTATTTTTTAGTGAATATAGAATTGTGCTCATCCCATACATCTTTGGATACTTTCAGTTTTCTAAAAAGAGATTTGATTGATTTTCCCTTTTCGTCTGATATCCAACAATGCCAAGGATTAGTACCATCTGAATTGAGTTTTATGTTTATCTCCAATTTTGGTTTGTAATGTTCTACAAACGGGGAGTAAAAAGCATAATTATCTCCAGATGTTTTTTTAGATTTCCCTAAAACAGATTCCAATAAATTTAAAAGTCTATCTTCCATATTCTTACAATATACAAAATAATTTTGAATTATCCAAAGAAAACTTCACTTTTTTTCTCATCTATCCATTCTTGTGGGATTTCTTTCTTAGCCCATTTGAATCCATTCTTCTCGCACCACTCAGAATATGTGGTTTTAGACCCCTTATATATTTTTCCGTTTGGGGATTGAAGAACAAATCGTATGTCTAATTCGGGATGTTGTTTTTTGATTAGTAGATGTTTTTTTCTATCGTCTGGTAAAAACCAACCTTTTGATTCAATAAATATACCATTTGGTAATCTAAAATCAGGTTTGTAAGAATGGTCTGTGGCTGGTATGGTGTATTTTATTTCATGTTTTTCATATTCACCATCAATACCCTTTGACTTTAGCTGTTCGTCAATTTTGGTTTCAAGACCACTTTTGTGACCTTTCTTTCGCTGGATGTGGCTCCAATTAGATTTTTTCATAACATTTTATTTATAGTTCTATACGTGATTCCAAATAAAATTACCATCGATGTCTTGAGTTAATGCATCCTTTTCTGTTTCTTGTGGTAATTCATTAACGGTTACGGGTCCGAATGGGCCGTCTATATCAAATCTAACCTTTACTGTTATATCACAATCTTGTCTAATCTGGATAGCTGAACCCATCTTTCCTATTGCCAATAAGTCACCTTTTGAATTGTATAGACCAATAGTAGTGAAATATGGTTTAAAGTCTGACCCCGTTACAAAACCTTTTAATAAACTACTGTTTATATCATTATTTTTTCTAAGTGATACATTTTGAGAAACATTAAAATCATTTGAGTCAATCTCACACATTACCGATACTTCGTGTAATTGTTTTGTAGATTTGTATTTTGTTGTAAACCCAGTATCACCACCTGCGGTATAATCCCAACTACCACTCCTACCCGTAAACACATTATTATAAATTGGCCGAGGGTCGGATATAACCATCAACCCGTGTTTATAAAATACTTCACCAATCACATTTGTTTGATATGCTGAACCGTTATTGTATGCGTTGGTGGCTAATGTTCCAATTTCAACTGAAGTTAGTGCTTTCCTATATATTCTAACTTCATCCAATGCGCCATTTAAACTTTTAAAGTTAGATACAACCCCAGCATTATGTAAAAATTTAGAACCCATTAACATATCATATGTATTCCAAACTTGACCGATGGATGCTATTGATGCTTCCGATTCCTTTGTTCCATCAATCCACAATTCCAATGTATCCCCATTCTTGTTAAATACAATATGATGAGCTGTGGAATCGTTTATAACGGTTGATGATGTTATCTGTGTACTTACTAACCCATCTGATATTGTGGCAATGACACTACCTGAATAATTAGCAGTAGTCTGATTGTAAACTCTCAAGTCAAATGGATATATTGAAGTTGGTGTATTGATAACATTATATGTAGTTGGAAACAAATTTTGTTGAATAGCCATTGTACCATTTGGTACTAATGGTGGTGTAAAGGTTTTGTATGCTCCATTTTTAGATATTATAGAATTCCAACCATCCGATGTATCCGATTGTGATACGGGTAGTACAGTCCATAATGAAATTGCATAATCATCACCTCTTGTAAACTCCAGTTGGGGGTTATGGTTTACTCTAATATATGAAGAACTTCCATTTAGAGTAACTTTAGTTCCAGATGATAGTACAGTACTTGTTGTTTTTATACCAGCATCATAAACTAAATCTGCCCCAACTGCATGATTTAAATAACCACTTTTATCGTATATCTTATTATCAAATGATATGGTTCTATCCGCCACTTTTTCGTTGAAACCCCAATAACCGATTAAATCACTTTGTAATGTATAGTTTGTTGTAGTTAAACCACTATCTATCAATTCACCATGATATTCATCTATCTTATTATCTGTTATGGTTAGTGTCACAAAGGCATCGTCACCTCCTTCTTCTCCGATGGCAGTGAGTGGTAATGGACTTTTATCAGTTATTGTTATACTACCAGGTTTTATACCATCACCCATTCTATTTTGTGGAACTGAGAATATAGATGCTGATGCGAATAAGTTACGTTCCATTACACCACGAGTGGAATAGAATACTTGATTTACAGCTGACCATACTGTCTTTTGATGTACCATAGATAATGGGTCACTGTTATTAGAATTGGAATTATCTAATTCAGTAGTATCATGTCCTACTGTACCATTGATGGATTTCGATACTGGTATTATTTGATTATGTAATGGTGATATACCCTTTAGTATGGATATTAGATGTGCGTCATCTCTATAATTTGAATTGGTTACAATCCATTGTTTATAGGCATTGTATGGATATCTTTGAAATCCACCATCGTTTATCGGTTTGAATGCGTCTGCCATTATTTTTCATTATCTTTCTAAAAATCGAGTTTAACTTTAATTAATGATTCTCTCTGGAAATTTTTAAGGACTGGGGTTGATAGTTTCGCGACTGCTAATAATTCTTGATTCTCATTGTATAACCCAACCGTTGTTATATAAACATTAGGTTGGCCAACGAATGTTGCTTGAGTAAATACCCCACTTGAACCACTTGCGAATGATGGGTTATTTGAAAAATTATACTCCGCGTTCCTAGCTCTTATAAAATAGAATGTTGATTTTACGTGTTCCTCGTTTCTTGCTGCAAATCCATATGATGTATTTATGGAGTGCGCACCACTTATCGCAGTGTGCAATTTATAGGCGTTATCACCATTTATATTTGATGCGGTGACAGTATTAAAGTTTAATTGAGTGTTTAATGTATCCGCATTTAATACAAGAACACCATGTTCTGCGTATATTCTTCCATAATAGGTTGTTGGAGAATACACACCATTTGCTATTGAACCAGATACTAAATTAAATACCACTCCTGGTTGAGTTAAAGCTTGATAAGTGTCACCAGAATCGTCAATAAGTCGTATTACTTTGTTAGAACCACTCACTGACACATTAGCACCAAAGTTAATAGAGTTTACAGCTGAACTTGATAGTTCAGCTAAATTCAGTTCGATATTACCAACATCTACCTTATCTTTCATTCGAGCTGTATTGATATTAACTACATATATATGATTTGTTGATACACTATTGATTTCGAATGTTGTTTGGTTAGGGGGTAACAATACTTGAGCAAATTGAGTATATATAGCTTGTGCTGGTGAATCCCCATTTGATGACAATGAACCACTACCGGCTTTATGGCCATACGCTACAGAAAACTGAGGTTCTGCTGTTGCTGAGGTTGGTGATTCATTATATATTTGATAATAGTATTGTTTCTGTGTAGATGATTGTGCGGATGATGTATAGTATGCGCCTAATGTTCCAACATTGTTAGACCACAAGCCTTGTGTAATTCTCTGTGAACCACCCTCTACCACATCACCATTCATTAGTGATGTGAATGTTCTATTAGTAGTTTCCCATGAACCCGCTCCCAAAATTCCGTTAGCCATTTATTTTTTCTCCGTTTTAAATTTATTCTATTTTATTAAAACCCTGATTGTGGTTGTCCACTAAAAGTACTACCCACAATAGTATTTGGGTCATTTGTTATTGTTAATGGAATTTCATATCGAGCCCCACTCTCATTACCAAAAACTATTATTTTAGTTGATATATCAATATTATCTGGTAGTATTTTTGGTATTATTGTGAAAGAATTCTGACAAGTAATAGTGATACTTCTATTATCTTCATTTGCTCCAACGGGGTCTGTAGCTACACCAATTCCAGCTCCATCACCGATTAAATTTGCAGCTGCAGAATTTACTAATGTAACTGTATAACCAACAAGAAGGTCGGATGTGTTATGCATTGTTAATATTTGAATTGCTTGTCCTACCGTTGCGCTTTCACTCAATGTTACAGTTGTGGGTACTACCATTAGTTTAGGTATACGAATTGTATTTTTAGGTAAACTCAATAACTTATACTTCATCATAAAGTTTTCGTCTGTAGTTGGTTCTAACATAGGTAAATTCTCAATTGCTGCACCATAATGGTCAGTACCTGATGGATGTGCTGAATTCCAGAGTCTGTAATCAACCTCGTCATCTGACAATGCGAATTGTGTAATGTTAAATTGGTCACTACCCTTTGATAGCAACTCCCTACCCTTCTTGGTTAGGATTGCGTGAACTGTAATTGAACTATTATCTAAATATCCCATATGTTTTTATCCTTTTTATACTATTATTCTTACAATAAATATAATAATAAATATTTTTAAACTAATTTTTTGAAATTAACAATTATTTATATGTGACCTTCCATGTTTTCCCTTATTAAAACCATCTTACCATCTTGGTTTAACATCATGTCGCTCACCGTTGATATTCTCCGACCAAGTTTTTCCTCCAAATCAATAAGTTGTTTCCTTCTCTGTTCAATAGGTGTTAAATTCTCTATCTCTGGATTAAACAATTTTTTTTCTTCATATGTCACTTTGATTTCGTTCTCAAAGAAATCTTGTTTTACGGTTACCTTGTTTACTCTAAAACTATTTTCTTTTTTCTTCCTTAACTGTTCTCGTTCTAATCTTCTTATACTTCTTTCTTTTAAATCATTTTCTTTTTTTTCAATCTGCTCTCTTCTTAAATTAATATCTGCTTGTAAACTTGACTCATCCCCATCTTTTATATGTCGTTCACCGACAAACGCACGGTATTCTTTTTTCAGTTTTAAATGAAAGATATCTTTCTTTAATTTAATCATTTCATTGAAATTCTCCCGGCGTTTCATCTCATCAGTGTATGCTTCTTCAACATCCAATTTCCGTTCAGTATCTATCTTAGTTCTCTGTGTTTCTTCACTCATTAATGTCTTAGCATCACCCGGTGAAAGTGTATCTTTAGTTATAATGGGTAGTGTGGGAATATTTGATTGAGATGACCCATCTGTCATTTTAGATAATTCATTAGAGGTTGCTTTATCCTTGGGTGTTATTCCAGTTTTAGTTGATTTTAGTAAATTTCTTAATGTTTTCGATAGTTTATTCTTTGCCATAATTAATTATTTTTGTCATTAAAATTGTTTTGTCTGAGTTCTTCTGCCGCGTGATTATTCATTTGGTTCTGGAAAATCGAATTAAATGCGTCGATTCTATCTTCCTCAAACTTAGCCATTGAGTTGATGTCGTTATTAAAGTTGCTAACCAAACTGTCATATTCTGGTTTTAGGTTAATTAACATATTACCATATACTATTGTGTTTTGTAATGGTATAAGTTGAGGCCCAGAAACCGCCCCAGTACCAGGTGAAACCGTTAAACTACCTTGTGCGATTGGTGCGGTAACAACTAAAACATTCGGGTCTGCAAGGGTTATTACAACTACAGGACCACCATCGGGTGTATCTGGTGAATTCGTTGTTAACGAATCCGATGATACTTTACATCCATTAAATTTTAAATTTTGCATAGTTAATGATTGACCATCCGTTGATGTTTGTGCCGGTGACAATGATGATGAATAGTATTTCTTCATTGAGGCTGACAATGATGATGAATAAAAGTAGTTCTCTGTTTTTGCATACGGTGCGTACGCATTATTAAGTACAGTGGAACCCGTTGGGCTATAATTCCAGTACCCATTAGAACCAGTAGTCCAATTGACACCAAAACCAACATTAGCTCCCGCAGAGTAATTAAGAATTGTATAGTGGTATACTGCTGGGGTATATTGTGGTGTTGCTGATGCGCTACCCATACTTGCAATATCCTCTGCCGATGCGGTTACGGTATAGATGTTTGATATTGTACCATTGTATGTATCATATGAACCAGTTGGTGATATTCCATCCCCTATTCTTAGTGTAGTCTCATAGTGTGGTGTTGTACGACTAATACTTGAGTTTGATGTTACTTTAGGTCTTTCTAAAATATGTGGTTCTATCAATATACCATAATCATAATCTACCCTTGCTGGTAGAACTTGTTTTATTTGTTGGAATACTGTAAAGTCGAATCGTGTTAAGATATCAATAACTGTATTGATTAGGTTTTTATTACTATATTTTCTAAAAACGCTCCGGCGTAGATGTTCCAATTCTACATTTGTATCGTTATAACCATTTCTTGAATCTGGATTTCCTATATAGTCATCGATTTGAAAAAATCCAGTATGATTTATAACATCTTCATTATACATATTTGTAGCAGATAAATATACACCAAGTTTGTTTGTATCAACTGGTGCAGTGTCATATCTTGATTTTTCCCTTTTGTGGTCTGGGTCTAATAACCCACTTAGAGTACTACTCTCCACTCTAACTTTATTATTTGATATATTGTTGGGGCCTACACTTGGAACTTTTGTATAATATGTATCAGTTGCGCCATTCAAATTGTCCGATGCTACACCCACAATTGATGCGGATAATACGGCACCTGCCGATGTGGTTGTTATGTTTTGGTTTGGATGTTTAGATGCTAACGTATCGGGACTTGTTATTGTTTTTAACTCACTACTTGGTAAAAATCTAAACTTCAAATCAAAATAAGATGATGTATGTGTATTTCCATGATACGACATTCTTGATAATACATGGTCATCCATTACAGTATCACTTAATGTGTCTGTATAATACCGTATCTCTTGAATAGACCCATTTATATAATTTGATGAACCCCATAAACTTGGTACACCACTACTTGGTAAACTTGCATTACCAACGGTAAATGTTCCACTACCAGTCCATGTAGCATTGTAAGTTTCAGCTCCAACTTCTGGACTCTCTATGGTCGTTGATTCTTTAACTGCCATCTCACCACTTCGCTGTCTACGATAATGAAGTGTATAACTATTTATTGATTGGTTTCTTTTTAAGAATAAACTACTCATCTTGTTATCAAATAAAGGCACATCATCAATTGATGCTGACATATAACCACCACTACCACTTAAATAAAAATGTATATTACCCCGGTCTGTGGTAGATGTATCAGGTTCTAATAAAACCAAGAAATCTACTGTGTTAGACGCACTACCACTTTTACTTAATAGTACGTGTTTATCAACGGTTGGAGCATGACTAAATTGTAATTCAATCGTATCTATTGGATTTGGTGTATCTAACACATACGTAGTTGGATTTAAATCATTTATATTACCCCAAGGAACTGATATGTAATTGGCGGAGTCATCCATTTTTACCCTATACACAAACTTATCATGTTCGTATATTGGTCTAGCTGTCATTTCATCAGGTTCTATTACAGGTCCACCATATTCTTTTATGTTTAACATTGATGATGGTATACCATATGTTGCTATAAGAGCTTTAACTGAGCGAGCCGTTCCCTTTGTTTTTAGTAGATATGGTAAATTGTTTACTATCCTTCTCCAAACCTCATAATTTATTTGTTCGTCAGATTTAGATGCTAATGAACCACTTTGAATTGGATTACCACTTTGGTCTTTTCCTACGGCATATTTCCATAATTCAGTTGCTTGTTTACCATTTAATAACTGCCAACCAGCTGATTTAGCTACATTATATAATAATTCATTTGGTATACCATCGTGTGGGTGTTCTTCTCGTGTTGATAAACTTGTTAGTTTTTTAATATAACTCCAGGTGATGTCAAAATGATGACCTATCATATCTATGAACAAAAGATATTCTAAATTCATATCATCACTTGCTAGTGACTGTGGTATCAATTTTGTTAAGCGTGAGTCATTGAATGCATCATATGTAGTGGATGTATCTATTAAACTATTATAATAGGTTTCGGCTACTATTGTTGTTGTTGGTTGTAATACTAATGGATATACAGCTTGTTTCGGCCATGGTGATACTTGATATATTGATGAACTATAGTGTGTATATAAAGAACCAGTTGATTCGTAGTACATCCATTTCTCAAATCCATCAAAACCACTAATAACTTTATTTTTTCTATCTATTGACTGTGATATGTTGGTTAAGGCATGAGAACCACTAACACTATTTAAAGTTGTGATTCTAGCGTCATATGATTCTATTAGTTGTATTTTGTATTTGAAATTCCTAACACGTTCTACTGCTGACGAGTAATGAACAAAGTTACCAAGTTCTGAATAATCTATGTTTACATCCATCTCACCAAATGATGAACTAATATATTTGTTTATTACTTGTTGTGATGTTGATAGGTTCGCATCTAATAATTGATTCCACGATTTTAAATCAGTTCCTTGTGATTTACCATAATTACCCAAATCAACTTTAAAGTTAGGTGGTGAGAAATCACCAAAAACTTCTGTTTTAATAAATGGATATAATAATAGCCTCTCTATATAAGAATTATTGTTTAATAAATCTATACTACATAGTTTAGATTCAAGTGCTGGGTTTAATGGTTTGTATAGTTTAACAACTACTTTTTCTAATTTAGGTTTTAAAAGTGTATCATCAAAAAACTTAACCTTCAACTCACCATTTGTGTCAAAATCACCAGTATATACTTGACCTGCAGTTATATCAAAATAATTTTCCAAATCATCGGGAGTGTACCATATTACAGCACCATTTATATCTGTTTCTTGTCGTAACTCTACAGTTTTATTACCACCCAGCCCATCAACGATAGTTGGTATAAACTTTGTAACTCTACCAGTTGCTCTTAAACCAGGTAGGTATGCTCTTAAATCATCATAACCGCTAACCCCTTGTACTTCTGGGTATGGGGTATTGTTCTCTGTTGCAGATTTATCAAAGTCTGCAACCTCTATATAGAAGTGCTCACCATCTCTAAAATCTCTAAGTGATGGGATGAATGTAGTTCGGGCAGAATCTATGTAAACACCGTCACCAGTTGCGGCTTGAAGGGTTGTTGACTCAATTAATGAGTCTGTAACTTTATACTCCGGCCATGTCCATAGTTGTTGTACGGCTGAAGTAAACTCAATATGACCAGTAAAAATATCAGTTGGGAATGGGATGGATACGTTTACATCACCTACTCTTGCAGCTTGATTACTTTCGAAACTAATATCTGTTATTACTGCTAAATCATTACTACCAAAGTTTAAAACAAAATTAAAGTTATCGGGTGCGTTTACCAGTCCATATAAGAAAGTTAAACCAACATTATCATTAGTGTTCGATAATTCTATCTCTGTTCCATCTGCAGATATTCTTTCTATTTGTAAAAATCTACCAGGTGTTGATATTGATGAAAAATTCCACGTTGGTGTTAAAAAGTTATAAACAATACTATAATACCCCCTGTCTACACCAGCACTCCTTACATCATTTTCTGGGTCTAACTTTATGCGCATTTCATTATTAGCATCAAGTATTGTTTTTGTTTTATAGTTTTCAATAGAGTGTATTAGATTATCACCAGAATATACGTGAATCTCTGTTATTGACCTGTTTTTTACAAAGTGGCGTTCAGTTTGACTGAAACTTGGTGGTAATGGACTTCCTAACTTAGCTAAATCGGATATGTCGTACAGAGGTACATTCTCTACTGGTTGTTTAGAGTTTAATAATATACCCTCGTCTTGAAATCTATCTATCATTTTTTATTCTTTTTTTAAGATGAAAAGTGGTTTGATATGTTCCATACTGCATATGCAGTCTGATACACTCCTACTGTTCCTTCTTTTATACCAGGAGACTTTGCACGTTTTCCTACGTTACTCCATTTACCACCAACTTTATAAATCTCTTTAACAATACCACTGCGGTCGACCTCTATAATTCCGCCTGCAAAAGTCTTATCAGCGTAGTTTCCTAATTTCGGCTTATCATCATCCGGCTTCCAATCCGGATGATTATCAAAACCACCTTCTTTATAGTCTTTATTCCATCTATAAAAAAGGTCTTTCTGTGTACCTGAATCCAAGTGTGATTTTAAACGTGAATCTTTAACTTCATCGAATAATTTTATACAATGATAACTTTTATTACCAGAGATACCACTTGGCTCAAAGTTGGGGGCATCTGCAATTGGTGCACTGTGAATATCGGCCGGTTTTAATTTTAATTGTGTACCTATTGCTAACCTACCCACGTATACTATCTCTGTCTCAGTTAGCAATTTATCGTATCGTAAACAATGGTCTCGGTTGAACACATCAATTTTCATATGCATTCTCATACTTTCACCACCTTCTGGGAGAATTGTTATTTTTTCTGCACCTTCACCGTATATAGTCATGTTAAAGAGACTGGAAATTGACGCGTCTGCAAATAATTGAGTATCTACAAAATCAGCCTCACTAATAACTCTGGGTGTTGTATCTGGTGTTACCCCTTCTGCAAAAACAAATGTATCAGTTGTACCATCTATCATTTTATTATATATTACCCTGTTGAATTTTTGTAATTCAAGTTTAAGTGGGAAGTATGTCAGTTGCTGACCAAACTCCCGTCCATTTGATATGATTTGGCTGTACGAATTTCTATCGTCATTTGTTATTTTATTGATATTACCTGGCATTATCTAACTACTTTAAATATGTGTCCATTAAAATATTGTTTTCTGGTATCCCTATCAACTCTAAATTCAAATTGGTAAAACCTTTCTGGTTGTAAAGTATTGAATCTAAAATCAAAATAATTACCAGTTGAATCACAACTAACTTTTGTATATGTTGTGTTGTATGGTATTATAACCAAGTTTGTTTCTGCATCTCTAACTTGGTAGTATGTTGTTTCGGGTAAATATTTTACCGCGGTGTATGCTGATGTTGTTGAGAATGACCTTGTTGGGTATCGTTCTCTTCCAACAATTCTTATTTTTCCTCTTGATAGTTCTGTATATTCGGCCATTAGTGTTTTTGGATATATCAGTATATCATCTGCAGTTAACTCCCCTAATGAACCAGTAACAAATTGTGAATCAATCCATCTAACTTCCAATGTTGGTACATATATAGTATGTGTTTCACTTGAAAAGAATTTAGATGACCCATGTCTTACAGAACCCGATTCTTGTGAATCAGTTCGTTTTACTATAAATCCATCATTTGTTCTTGAACCAGTAATCCAATCACTAACATATTCAGTTACCTCTACACCTAAATCATTTGTACTTTTATTGAATGTTTGTGAATATGTTGTATTATTTGCTGATGCGGTAAACCAAGTTCCACCTCCAACTTGAGATACATATGAACCACTACTACCTAATGCGAATGAACCAGTTGACCATTTATCATCATTGGTTCTGTATTGCCAAGATGCACCGTTTGTTGTTAATGGATTATCATAAAACTGGCCGATTCCTTCTGACCAACTTTGTGATACTTGATAAACTTGTAATTCATATTCTGCTTGAACTTCCGTTTGTTCAGTTGATGTTAAATTTAGATAGTATTTAATGCTACCAGAAATATCCCCGCTTGCTACGGATTCAGATATAGATGATATATCAAATTTAATTAATATCCGACTATTACCTTCAAAATCTTCTTCTGTTAATTCGTCATAGAACTTGGTTACTTCTAATATCTCATCTACTCCTGTATTTTGTTGGATACGAGTGGATGGTTCATAAATAGTAGTATCTTTTTGTCCGTATATTCTATATATCATTTTTTATATCTCCTTAAAAGGTTTGTGTTACTACTCTACCACGAATATCATCAGTTTTATATTTTATCTCAAATATAGATGGGTCTCTTGGTGGATATATAACACCATTTTTAGTTGCATTTTTAATACTATACTTATTAGGTGAATAATTACCATTGAATCTATTATATACTTGTAAGCCACCAACCCCATTACTATTAGGTCTGACAACTGTCTGTACACCTTTTACACCATCTAATAAAACGTATAATTTCGATAAATATATGGGTTCGTTTATTCTCCAATTATCTATATTAAAATAATCCTTTAATTCTGCTATACATCGTAATAGTACTTCATTAGAATTATAATTAGGTAAAGTTGTTATTTCAAAATCAATACCAATATTAACTATAAATGTATCTTTAATATTTATAGCATCAGTTAGTATACGATAATAAGATATATAGTTTTTAAGATTGTTTTTAGTTGCTGCATTTAGTTGTGTTAATTTTCCATTACCATCATAGCCCGCTACATATAAGTTTAATGCTAGTGGGTTTGGTATTTCAGTCGATGGCAATTTGTTGTAGATACTACCCTTTACGGGTAATTCTAATTGAAAGTCCGTTGTTACGTATGCTTTTGCTACAGACCCGAATTGCGGTGGTAATGCGTAACATCGCATTTCATAATCCCCTCGTGTTACTGTTCTATTCTGTGCTCCAAAGTATGCCATTGCATTTTGTCTAAGTTGTTCTTGATTTTCTTTACTTGCCCCACCCCGAGCTGGTTCTGGGTTGGTTACTGCGACAGAACCTCTTACGGTGCTAAGTAAATTAGAATCTAAAGAACTTTCATTAGTAACTGTTGAAGTTACACCCTTTATTTCAGTTAAGGTTTTTGCTGGTACATTGTCAACTACACCATTACCAACAATATATTCAACGGTTAATGTGGTATTACCCGGTGCCACTCCATATGTTGTTGTATATAAAAAGTTGGATGGGTCTAGACCTTGGTCTAAATCCGCAGTTGCGCTATATAAAGCAGAACCCACATTATCTGGATTTGGAACTATCTCTTCGTCTGCGTTTGCAGAAACACCAGCTCCGAATCGCATAACAATTGTGTTTTCATCATCAAACGTTGTTACGAATCGTCTTGGAACTCGTTTTAATCGTAATAAGTATGGTGTATCAGCACTGTGTAATGAAAAATCTACTGAAGTATATGCGTTGTTTTCAACTTGTTCGTAAACAGTGTCTTGTGCTAAATAAGGCACTCGTGTCCAGTCGTTACCATCACTATCCGTTACTGATTTAACTCCTATTATATTAGTATCTGTTATTTTTATTTTATCATATATACGTGGTGACCCAAATGTATATGTTTGAGTTTTTTTAGTTCCACTTGATGCTTTTACCGATTTCTTTAATAGATAATATGTTGGTAGATTTGTAGTGTTATCAATTTGATAAACTGAAACTTCCATCTTGTCAAATGATGATGATACGGTAAAGTCAACGGCTTGTGTAGTTGAGAAGTTTACTGCAGTAAACTCCGATGACCCTACTTCCATACCTTGTGCTAATCTGAGTGCATAGGTCATATCCGGCCCAACGTTATCACCCGTCCCAGTCGCCGGGACTAACTGATATACAGCTAAATCTACAACGGCGGGGGATACATTTTTTGGTTGATATCCATATGCGGCTGATAGATTGAAAAGGTTTGCTTTTTCTTCTGCGCTTGTTAGTAGTGATTCTCTTAATTGTGTATCTGTATAAAATGATAATACATCACCAACATAAGATGCCATTTCCATAAACATCATACCAGGTGATGACTCGTTAAAATCATTATATGTGTTAGGATAGTAGGTTTTAGCAAAATCTATTAGATTTTTTCTAAATTGTCCAAAGTCTCTTCCTATTAATCTAACATCCTTTTGAACTAAATCGTTTTTTTTCGGCATATTTGTGACCTATTATTGAATACCAACTTCACCGGCAGCATCCACGAAAATAATTATTTGTGTATTTGTTCCTTGTTGGGTTACTTTAAATGATAATTCTATATTTACTCTATTTCTATCAAAATCTGCATTTACTTTTATATCTTCTATTACTATATATGGTAGCCAAAACCCAATATCTTCTCTTAGTGATTCGTCAATACTTGTTTCCAAATTACTACCCATTGGTTCGAATAATAACGATGGTATGGTTGAACCAAAGTTAGGTTGAAACGGCCGTTCACCCTTCCTTGTTAGAAGAAGGTTTTTTAGATTAGAAATTGCTTGTTCCTCAGTTGTATAACTAAGATTAAACAACCCATTTTTTGTTGCAAAGGGTAATGTTACACCAATTGCAATGTCTTTTTCTAAATCTAATGGGTTATGAAAATATTCCTTTCGTTTAGCCATTTAGTTATGCACCTTTTTTAGAGTTTATCTTTTTCATTAATGCTGAATAATCTCTTGTCAATGCAGCACCTACTGCAGTTCCTTCCAAGTCAACATTCACAGGTCTACCCTCTGGGTCAACCGTTGGAGTCATATTAGTTGGGGTTGCAGTTTGACTACCGTATCCAAATGCTTGTGCATTTTGAGATGTGAATGAATTACCACCATTTATACTACGCCATTCATCGGTATCATATGTTTCTGTTAATAACTGATTAATCATAGAGTCTTTTGCAAACTTCATTTTGGGTTTGGATTTTACTCTATGTTCGTTTAACACATTAGATACATCAAATGGGTCAACTTTCTTTTTGGTTTTCTTAGTAATAGTTTTTTTAGTTTTAGTTCGTTTGTTTTCGTTAAGTTCCATTATAATTGGTTTTAACTCTTCTCTAATAACCTTTCTAACTATTGCTTCTACTAACTTCGATAATTGTCTTGCTTTCATAATATAATTATTTTTTTATATAAATATCAAAATGTTTGGTTTTACTATTGTTCCATGTTGCTTATAATTTGTTTTATGGATGTTAGTTGTGCTTTATTAGACTTTGTATTGATATTTGATGTTGTAAATGATGCAAAATTTAATAAAGGCTGTGGGCCCATCTGTGTAGTTACTTGGGAAGTACTGAGTGCTTGTGCAATTGATGAAATCTCATCATGTGCTTTTTCTAAATTCTCAACTAAATTTTTAATCTCTGTAAATAATGAATCCAAATCCATTGCCCAATTTGGTGTTGCAACATTTACGGATTTCTTAGCACTTAATATAATATGGTCTTTTTTAGAATTTAAAAGTATCCTATCAGAATTCAATGTGATTCCTGCACCATCATATTGTGCTGGTGATTCTACACCCGTTCCTAACTTGTTTTGTGAAGTTGATAATCGTATCTTTTGAGTGGATGATAACCATATTGATGACTTATCATCGTCAATATCTTCTATGATGAATTTGTTATTATCACCAGATGCACCTCTTCCATTTGATAGTATGGTTATTGGGTCTGAATCATTATTTGATGACCAAGATGGGGTTTTAGTCGTTTGACTTGTTTGTGGTGTATATCCAAATCTAAGAGAATGGCCAAATCTACCTTCTATTAGAACATCTCCAAGAAAAGGTTGTAATGGGCTTATAGTCGAATCCTCTGTAAAACCTTCACCTAAATCATGTTCAGTATCATCGGTATTGTTTGGTGTTGGGTTTCCAAGTGCAATTGCTAACATATCACCGACTACCCCAGTAGAACCACCACTTCCACCAGAATCTGATTTCTGTACGTTTGAGTTCGGTAGTGCATTGTTATTGGGGTTTGATTGTAATGATACTGGTTGGTAATACAAACGTGGGCTACCAGTAGCACTTTTGCATTCAGGTCCTATTCCTGAAAATAATAAAACCGTTTCACCAAGTATGGGAACTTTTGTTATGTTTGAATCTACTGGCCATGCGAGTTGTGGTACACCCGATGATGCACCTACGTATACCTCAATTCTATATGTGTCGTTAGGAACACCATCTTTTAATACTATACTTTTAACAACACCCGTTTGTACACTCATTCATCATCTCCATCGTTTTTAAGAGAATCAATTTTATCATCAATCTCTTTTGCGTTTTCTAATAATTGTCGTTTCTCATCCTCTGATAATCCGAACCCACTGTTGGAATCTGTAGAGTTTGCATCTTTCAACATTCTTTGGATTATTGCAGCTAATTTAACTATTTGGTCATCATTCCTAACTGCCACTTCCATATATTCTTTAATCAATGGAACTACAACTGTTGCATCATTGATATCTTTAACTAATGGTTCTAATTGAGCTATTAATAATTTCAGCTGTCTATCTTTCTTTTTTGAATTGGTATAGATATCAGCCATAATGTCTGAAAATGACTTACCTTTAAATAATTCTGTATCTTTATCCATAATCCTTCAATTTATAATCCATCGGTAGATAACCTTCTTTGTTATATTCCATATAAAGTTCTGCATATAATCGTTTCATTACACCCACCACTTTTGTAATGTACTGTGTATGTACACCAGTTCTCTCTCTAATAAGTATATATAATGCTTTCTTATTGTAAGAGTATAAATCCATTCGTTTTCTGAATAATTCATTTATACTATCTGCTATTGACCTATCTCTGTCTTTTGTGAATATAATATAAAGATGTTTATCTATATATTCCACATATTGGTCTATGAAATCAGATTTAGATTCTCTAATATGTTTATGTGCTACTTCATTTATTATATTTCTTGAAGTATCTATTTTTGATACATCATCTCTGGATTTCATTCGTGCATAGTTAGCATTGTTCTCATTAAATAAATAGTTTCTAGCTACTACTGTAAAGTACGAGAATGCTCTACCATTGTCACCATTGAACTTGTGTATCTTTTCATTTAAGAATGCAACTACACTTGCTTTGACATCTACATACGGTACATCGAAGTAATATGTTTTATAAGTATGTATTACGTTTTCAGCTAATTTATCAAATGGATAGTGTATAAATCTATTATAGATTTTATTTTTAAGTCGTTGGTCTTCACAAGTGTTATATGCATTTATAGCTATCTCTGTAATTTGGGTGAAGTATCGTTTATTCTTTCTCTTCCTTGGCATCTAAATTAAATTGTTTATTTAGTAATTCCATTGTGGATTTTATTTCCTTAAAGATATAACCACTTTCATCATCGGATTCAAAAGAACCAACTCTGTCTATACTTTTCATTCTGTAGTATGCAGTTCTCATACTTGTATATACCAACTCTATGAAAGTATCAAATTGGGATACCTCATCTTCAAGAGTTTCATACTTTAACATAAGATTGTAAATACCATATGATAGCATTATAATTATCACTGATAATATTACGATAATAATTTCCATATTTTATAGTTTAACTTGGTGAACCACCAGTTGCATTGTCTCCAAAAATAGATTTGAAATCAAGTTTTTCAGGCATCTTTACATTTTTTAATTTTTGTTTCTTTGTAGGTCTGCCACCAACATTTTTACTTGGTAGTTTATTTTTTTTTGAACGTAACCACCTTTCATATTCATACCGAGTTGCCATAACATCAGCTTGATGCATAAGATATGGAAACGATGTTTTAAGTGCTTTACCAGGGGCATATGACATATAATACTCTTTGTTAGCTTCATCATATATACCATCTGTCAGTTGAATCCCTAACCATTCAATTTCTTCAACTTTAATACCATAATGATTCAACATATAAAATGTTCTACCATTCATGTTCATAAAATTCATATCGTCATTTGATTTATAAATCTTACCTTGGTTTTCAATATGCCATTGGGAATCGTTTGGAATATACCAACTATCAGTTTCATTACCAACTTTACCTAAATCGTGGTGTAGAGCTGTAAAAATTACTGTTTCTCTTGTGAACTCACCAAATCCTATACCAACTTCATTATATAATTCATATAACTTGATAGCGTTACGTGTTACACGAAGAACGTGGTCAATGTAACCTCCTGCGAATGCATTATGAAAATGTTCCATAGATGATGCGGGTGTTAGTATGATTCTATCCTCTAATGTATCATACATTTTGTTTAGTGATTCTAACCGTTCACCAGTAAATGTTTGATTGATTAACTTTCGGAACTTATTGTAATTGTCTTGTATTTGATTTTCATCTAAAATGTGTACCATAACTTTTATTTTTTATTGTTAACTAATTGATTATCAACGTGTTGTGATGATAGTGATTTTGTAAATAACTGATTATTAGTCAGTTACGTTTTCGTTTAATATTGATAGTAATTCACTTTCCCTGTATATGTGGTATGTCTTACCACCATTTTTGTGTTTAAAACCAGTACCCTCTAAAAGTACTGTGTCTCCAACTTGGACTGTCATTGGGATTTTGTCACCAGTATGGGTGAATAAACCACCACCAACTGCAACTACTTCACCTAACATTGTTGTTTCTGAACCAGAGGGTTTATATAAACCACCTTTTGTTTTTTCATCGTGTCGTTTTATTATCTCTACTACGACTCTATCGCCTAACGGCTTGTATTCCATTTCCATAACTTAAATTATTTTATCTATTATACCTAATTCTAATGCTTGTTGTGCTGATAAGAAGTAATCATTTTGTTGATTATCTTTCCACCACCCTTTATCTTTGTTTGTACATTGTTCCATTATTGAATTACAATCGTCTTCCAATTGTTCAGCGAACCTTGCGTTTGATTTTAAATCACCCAACTTTCCACCTGCGAATGATGATAGTTGATGTACCATTATTTTTGAATGTTTTGATGCGGCTCTTAAACCAGTACCTGCAGTAAGTAATAGTGCTGCAGCAGACATTGCCATTCCTCTACAAACTATATTAACTTTTATATCCTCACTATCCTTTAAACTCCTAATGTAGTCTATCAATGCTAATGTTTCAACTACATCACCACCACCTGAATTTAATAGTACTGTTATTTGTTTTGATATAGGATTAATCTTTAATAGTAATCTTACCTTTGAAACAAAATCAAAAAGTTGACCAGTTTGTATTACATCTTGTATCATTATAATATTATCACTAATATCAATTGCATAATCAAACTCTCTAAACTCTTGGAAGTATTTATCTTTCATACTACCATTACTTGTAGAATAAGTCACATCTGTATCAGATGTTATTGTTCTGTTGTCACTATATAAGTCACTCATATATTATAACTGTTTTTAAGTTTAATATAAATATACAAAAAATATTTGAATAATCCAAATTTATTTACCAGTATTTGCATTATCACCATCACTATATTTACCTTTTCGTGGTGGTTCTTTCCGTATATTTTCATTGTATAGATTTTCTTCTGGTTTAGGTTCTTCTTTTTTGGGTTCTACCTTTACGTAATCAATAACTTTTATTTCTTTTTTCTTTTTAGGCTTTTCTTGTGGTTTAGGTTTTGCTGGCTTAATTTTAATCTCAACCTCTTCTTCTTTAGGTTTGGTTGCTATCAATTTATTTAATGCTATAACCATTGCAATGGCTAATGGGTCAAACACAAACACAATCAATAATGTAAACCAATTGACAATGACATCCATTGATTTACTTGTAATCTTAGAAAGATACCTAAGTGGGCCTACTTCTGCTAACGCGTCATTATTGGATTCTAAATCTAATATTTTTAATTCCAACGATGTTACTGAATCTGTTATTGATTCTATTTTCTGTGATACTATACCACGTTGTTCTTTTGAATCATCCAATTCTTTTTGTAATGCCCTACGAGTTGAAGATGATGTGGTTGTTATGATTTGACCAGTTTCTTTATCTTTATATTGAATTACATTATTAGATAGACCTTTGGATAGCTCTGATACAACCTTACTTAAATCTTTCTTTTCTAATGTGTATCCATTTAACTGCTCTAAGAACCTACCCTTTTTTAGTTCAATAACTTTAACCCGTTTATCAACGATTGTTAATTCATCAGATGTTTTTTGATATGCAGATGTTAAGAACCCATATATACCTGCTGATGTTATTACCATTAAAACTAATACTGCTAATGTTAGGTAGTATTTCATCCACCCTGCAGTTTTCCAATGGTTATGTAAATAAGATGCTACGATTATTTTTGAAAATTCTAAAGTTCCGGCCATTATCATTACTGCAAAACTTGCTCCTGCAAATAATGAACTTAATCCAGAAACTGAATAATATGCAGCAGAACCTGCTAGCAATAAAGTACTGATAATCATTAGTATGATAAATCCAACTTTTTTATTTATATATTTTTTCATGTTTTTTTCTCTTTTTTATACAATTTTTTAGTTTTATTAACTGGTTGAATTGTATTTATAATAAATTATTTCTTTTAAAGAAGTAATGGAGTTGTAAACAACCCCATTGTTAATAAATAAGAAAAAAAAAGAAAGTAATCCAAAAAATGATAAGCTAACAGGGATTCTCTACCAACCCGTTAGTTCTGTATTTTACAACACATAGTTCCCTATCTCAGATTCAGCTATCATATTAACAATATTCTTATAGACATTAAAAAAGAGGACTCTTTCAAGCCCTCTTATGTTAAATAAGTATCAAATTTCAGTTGGTTCTAAATCTATAATGTCCTTAACGAAATAAAAATAAGGTTCTTTTCTAAAAACTCTATCAGCATTAAGATGTTCTTTCCAAGTTTCAACTATTGGTTTATGTTCTATATGAACCTTTCTCAAAACTATATATAACTTATCACCAGATTTTATAACTTCTTTGTTGAACATTATTTAACTTTAATTTCAATGACCTTCTTTTTCTTCTCTTCTAATTTAGGAATACTAACGGTCAAAATACCATCTTGCACAGTAGCATCAGTTTTAGATAAATCCCAGTCAGAACCTACCTTGTATTGTTTTGAAATTTCACGAGTATCTGTTTTTCCTTTAATGTAAATAACTGAATTTTCTACACTTATGTCTAAGTCTTTTTTAGAAAACCCTGGAACATCAAAACTCATTTTTAGTTCATCATTGTCTACCTTATAGTCTGGTAGTTGTTTAAGATTTGACCGCGTTAATAAAGTATCAAACGCGTCATTGAAAAAATCATTGTAAGGTGTTAATGTAAGCATAACCTCTCTTTTTAAAATGTTAATAAATAATTCTATATTAATATAATCAATTAGTATACCATTGTAAAATACAAGACATATTGTCAGTTTAATGACATTGGGTGTGTCTTACCCACAATTCTATATGACAATATTACAGATTCTTTTTCAAAGTCAATAGATGTGTCAGCAAACATCATTCCGTTTACCATCATTAAATTTGATATTTTACTAACAACTGAAAGTGATGGACCTGTTATAGACAACCTACCTTCACTCAAACTCACAGATACATACTTTTTTTCTTTTTTAGAATCACCAGGTTCAAGCGTATCATTACCATATTCCAATCTACCATCCATTTCATATTCATCATCAAAATCCCCAAGAAATAAATCGTATATATAAAGTAACTTGTCGTTATCAGATAGCGTCTTGAAGAAATCAAATTCATCATCATCCCAAAATTCGTTATGATTCATATTGTGTCCTCCGATTTTTAAAGTAACCATCTACCGATAGAAGTATTTTAAGATAGTACTTATTTATAAGTATCGTTAAAATCACCTTTTGTCTTATAAATTTTGTTTAAAAATTCCAAACATTGTTTGGATATTACAGTTCTCTTGTCGGCTAAATGATTTACAACCAATACTATAAACTCCGACAAATGGTTGTATTTTTTCATATCAATACGTTGTTGCAACAATAACATTTTATTGGTAAACTCTAAGATATAATCATTATTTGCACATATATCTGTAGATAGATATTCATCACGTATATATCGTTCAGAAAAGTAACGATGGGGATTTGAGTTATCCTTAATAACTTTCTTATATATAAGATTAACAAATTCTTCAAGTGTCAATATATCAGGTACTGCGTCTTGGAATGTACTGTAATCATGCATTCCGTTTTCACTATTACTACTTGATACACCAACACCTAACTTTTTAAAAAGTTCAGATGGTTTCATTGGTAGTCTAAGTTTAGTACAGTCCTAATTTTATTTTCTTTTGATGGGTTACCAACACCTCTTCTAATGTGGTTATTATTCTTTTACATTCGGCAGCTGTAATGTCAACTTCCCTACTACCTACTTTTAGAGTTCCAATTGGAATTGACTTATCTTTATAATTAAACTCATTGATTACATCTGTAAATTCAAAATCAATGGATGTATAATTTTCACCTAACTGTTTTAGGCGTTCTCGCTTACTATGTGATATTGCAAGGGAGTGGTTTACCGAACTTTGAAATCCTTTCTTTCTCATTGTTAATTTTATTGTGTTATTAATTTCTAATAAATATAATACTATATCTTATAAACCACTATTTTCGGTTTCGTTTTGATATTCTGCTAAACTTCCTTTCAAAAGCAGCTAGGCCCATTCTGTTTGGATGTGTCCTTTGTATGTTCTGGTTTGTTTTAATAATTTCACTAAACCAATACCATGCCATTTTTACAGTTTCTTGTGGTGGAATCATATACTCAGATTCTAATTTATTACCAGTACCATCTGAAATGTAAAATTTACCACCACCATTCACTTTAATTTTAGCGTTTGGGTATTTACCCAAAACTTTCTTTTTAAGTCTCTTAAACTTGTTATTACTTATGTCCATTATCTTTAGATTTTAAAAAAGAGTTGGTAAGGTTTGAATGTATGAATATGTTATTTTTTTTAGCATCTACCAATACATTTCCATAAACCTTACCATCCTCAGACTTTATTGTATATAATATTCCATTTTTGGAATTTACTTTATCAACAACTTCACCTACTTTAAATTTTTTAAAAGCAGATATAATAATCATAGAACCAGTTGTATAATTCATCAACCCCTCCTAATTAATTACTTTAATGATTTTGGTTTCAACAACTGATGTTACTTCAAAGTCAAGAGAATCATTTTTAAATTCTTCGTGAATTTTAGATTCTGCATCTGTAACTGAAACAGCACTCACTAAATACTGCTCAACTGATTTCTTTTGTTTACCGTTATCACCACTGATAACTACTTTTACTTTTGCTACGTAATACGACATATTAATATTTTATATTATATTTGTTAAATAATTCTGTTTCTGAAAGTAATTCATAAGCACCATTGCACTCACCATATTCCAAATCTTCCACGATAGTATGATACCATTGTACAGATACATCACCATCCCATTGTTTACCCGCGGGAATAACAAGCATATACAATGGTTCATTGTTTTCATGTATAAATGACTTGAAACCTCGTGGCCCAATTTCATCGGGACCTTTATTGTATTGTTTTCTCAACATTTCAAAATAAGTATCATCCATTTCTGTCCATGAATAATTGTTCTCAGCATAAACTGCTTCAGCATCGGCACTTGCTTTATCCAATGCTATTTTTTCTTCTTCTGTTAGTTCTTCGTAATTCATAAAATTGTTTTTACGTTTTTAAATATGTATTCTAATTAAAAATATTCCAAAAAAAGGTAACCCCCATTACTGAGGATTACCAAGAGTTAAAACATTTAGCTATTAAACGGATTTGTTAAATCCTCATTTTCTGTATTAAATAAATCATCACCATCTGTAGTACCAACATACTTTTGAACAAATTGTTTAATATATGTTCTTTCAGATTGAGCACCACCTGCGTCATCGAACAACGGATAAACTGTAATCTCTGCAGCTTCATCAAGTGAAAACCCATCGTAAAGTAGTGAACCAATTTCCACAGCTGAACGAGTTGATATTGAGTTCGTAAGTTTTGGTGTATCTTTTTTGACCTCACCACGAGTCATCGTAGTTATCTCTGATACATATTGTAAAATCTTATCATCAACAGATGGATACATCATAGTAAGTAGTGAATATTCCTCTTCAAGATTCAGTGTATCCATTTCGATGATAGTGAAACGGTCAACAATTGCTCTATCCAATTGACGAGTTGCAGTATACTCATTACCAATATTGGCAGAAGCGATAAACGAAACACCTTCAGCAACTTTAACAACTGGAGAATCCGAAGCTTCATCAAGTCTCAAGTATCTTTGACCTTGGTCAAGTACACTCATTAGAATGTTATGAGCTTCTGGGTGAGCTCTTGAAATCTCATCTAAAACGATAACTGTATTTGGTGTCTGTATAGCTTTCACAAAAGGTGATGGATTAAAAACAGTTCCTTTTTTAGTATCGAACTGAGTGTTACCAATAAGAGTTATACGTGGGTCTTGAGTTGACCCAAGATTGAATATCTCCATATTGTAACCTTCTAACGAATTTGCTGCCGCTTTAGCTGCCATAGTCTTACCACAACCACTTGGACCAGTCATCATGATATTTTTACCACGTAATATGTTACGGATAAGATATTTCCATTTCAACTCTGTCATAAACAACATCTGTGGTTTTAGTTCCTTAGATTCGTTATGAATAAAGTTAAGGAAATTTTCAACAACTGGTGGTTGAACAGTTTCTACTTTTTTATTTGGTGTATTTCCCATTTTCCATTTTTCAATTCCACCATTAGGTTTATTAAAGTTAGTAACGGGTTCTGCCTCATTAAACTTTTCAGCGGGAACTCTATTAACTTTAAGTATTCCATCGGTAAGATTCCCACAAACCCTAACTTTAAAACACCACTTATGTGAAGCATTTGCGGTTGCAACCCCACGTTTATAAAGTGACGAACCTTTATCATTCATCTCTGGGATGAAAAATCGGTTTCCAATTGAATCAACAAGAATCAAATCCTTGTTATCCATTCTTTCACATTTCAAAAACACAAATCTCTGTGACTTAGCCATAACTATAATTTTTTTTTAATTTAACAATTTATTTTTTAATTCTTAATCCGGTTTAACTCTCAATCCGTATTACATTACTAATATACGACAATTTTATCAAAAAGTCAAGTGTAAAGTGTTAAAGTTTTGTTAACAAACTGTTAAAGTTACACTTGACTATTTTTATTATTCAAAAAACTTATTTAATGTTTTAGTTAACTGAACTATGTTAGTAACATCAACATTCTTTGTATGTTTACCATACATTCTTTCAAATTGGCTATCACCATTAGATGAATAGTAACCCCCGTGTATAAAGTATGATAAAACTTTCACTCCGTTCTTAATCATCTTTTTTACTTGACTACTTGTATGTTTAATTGCGGCGTCACCGTAATAATCTATATCTGAATTACTAAATCCTGGGTAACCATCTGAAAAGTTAATGAAGAACGTATCAGTATTGTTATCAACCTTTGTCAACTCATCAATAATAGATTCAAAACACAATCCTTCTGGTGTACAACCACTTGGTCTGATATATTTAAACAACTGATGTACTTTTGCGAACTTATCAACTCGTGAATCATATGCAATCAATACAAGTGGAACGGTAGTACGGTTACTATCATTAGTACCTCTATAAGATATAACCACATCCATATTGTTTGTCATTGATGCGGCTTTTGCAATTGCCACTGTCGATGTTTGAGTATTATACCAAAGGTCACCACCCATAGATGAACTTGCGTCCACCGAAATATGAATCAATGTTGGTTTATGTCTATTGATAATAGTATGGTCAAATATCTGAGTATTACCCATACCCAATTCGTGTAGTAACCTTCCTGCAATCTTTCCACTTTTCATTCGTGGTGTTATCAAAGAACGTTCCTCAGACCTAACTTTTAATCTACGACCCAACATAGTTCCTAACTGAATACCTTTCTCTACACAAGCCTCATATCTTTCAAACGACCATTTACTATTACATAAGTTGTTCAACATATTAGCTTCAACCAAGTCTTTTGTAAGATTACGAACAACAGTTACGGCAGTTTTTTTACATCTACCCCACTTACTATTATAGTGACTATGTTCATACCCTTCACCTGCCATTCTTTCTTCAATTCCACTTTTAGATAATACATCTATTTTAGATTTATCTTTTTTAGAAACTCTCTTTTTAGAGATGTCACCTTCTTGAAATTTCTTTTGTTTCTTAATGGCGTTTTCTAACATTTTCTTTTGTCTTGGTGATAATTCACCATCACCTTGAGTTGTTTTTGAACCACCACCTTTATTAGTTTCTGAAGTCTCACCTTCTGCATCACCATCTGAATAATCACCCCCATCTGAATCGTTTTTTGATTCATCATCACCACCTTGAGAATCATCACTATGATTATCACTTTGTTCACCTTGACCACCATCCTCATTTTCTTGATTAGGGTCTTGACTTGAACTTTCAGATGTTGGTTTTGGTAAAGAATCTTCAATCACCTTGAAAACTTGACAAGCCAACATATAAACCTCAGTAGTATTTTTTAATCTACCAATATTTCTAATATCAATCATATCCCAAACTTCTCTAAGTTTTGGAAGAGCATCTAAATCACGATTTTCATTGGTGAAATTGATAATACGAAACATATATGAATCCCAATCATCAGTACGATGTTCAGACGATTTCAATCCTTTATCAATTATTCTTGAATGAAAATACTTTTTGTACATAGAGTGATAATACCCTTTATACCCAGGTGAAGTAGAATAAATGTAATAGTCAATTCGTCTATCCTCAATTACATTTATCAAATCTTTTACTTTAGGTCTTATGTAGTAATTAGCAAAATGTTCAATAGTTGAACCATACTTTTTGTTTATTGATTCCAAATAATCACCATCAATAGGATATTCAAAATCATCAGCCATCAACCTTTTCAAAACATCAAAATCAGTAAGTTTAATATGAGAACCTTCGTGAAGAGCCAATCCAACGATTGGGTCAAAATCTGATTCATTAATCTTACTTGAAATAGTAACAGTGTTCCCATCTGTATAGGAATCACCACTTGTTTTAAACGTAACGTTAATATCCTTATTTGTAACGATATTCACGAAGTTTGAAACAGCACGTTTATAACTTGCCAATGCCATCAAGTCTGATGATTTTTTACTATTACCATCCTCAAACTCAACATCGGTTGGATTGAAAAAATCATTATCAATCCAAAAGTTAGAATATTTATTTTTGTTTTTACTCATAAATTATATATTTTTTAATTTTCAATAGATACAATACCACCACCTCATCAACCTTACAATATAAAGATACGAAATACCAGTTGAAATTCCTAATATAAAGTGTTAAGATTTTGTTAAAGTTTTTTTGGTTGGATTATTTATATTTGAACCGGTTTTTAATCTGAGATATTACATCATTGTTTTTTTGGTTCTTAATAGCAGTTTCCCAAGTATATCTTAAAAACTTCCAATGGCCATTTTTCATATCAAATCTTAAATCTTCATGTGTATGTGTATTTTCAGAACCAGTAATAAGAGCTCTTACTATGTGGGAATCTTGGGTTTCAAAAGTACCCTTTGTGCAATTACCCATCAGTCGTTCCAAGTATTTAATTTTTGTTGTTAAATCTATACTATCCCAGTTCATTAAATTAATTTTTGTGGAGATGGTGGGAGTCGAACCCACGTCCAGTGATGTTTCCATAATAAGCATTTTACAGTATATAGGATAAGTTTTTCTAAACTTCCAAAACTGATAGGATTAATAAACAATAGGGTGTTTAACGGTTTTCTATCATTACCTTATCATACCATCTGCTTCCTTTTACACCTAACCCACCTACAAGCATACTCAGTAGTATGGTGTGCAGTACTTACCTACTAGGCAGCCATTGCAAGAGAAGTGTTTCCACTTAAACGTTTGATGTAGGTCATCACCCGTACTGAACTTAAAACTTCCATCATCCCGTCAATTCCAGTCATCCCCATATTATATATAGTGCACACCCCCCTCAACCATCATCACAATACTAATATACGATTTTATAGTTGGAATTCCTAATTTAAAATGTTAAGAGTTTGTTAAATTTTCAAGATTCTTTTATTTTATAGATAATAATATATTTCCTCTGACCGAGTTTTTTTACGTTTTTCTTCTGGTAACATTTCCCATGCTCTACCTAATCTCGTTAGACCAATACCACCACCGAATCTTTCAAAGAAATCATTGGATAGAAATTCATTTAATTCAGCTTCTACCCTATCCTTACCAAACAATTCAAACAACTTCTCACAATAAGTTCCTTCCATTATATTATAGAAAAAATGTTTCATCTCATCTGGATTACAACTACGTTCTGCAGTTCCAAACGTTTCTTGTCCAAATAAAATGATATCACATTTGTTAAACTTACCATCACCAATATATTTCATATTCCAAAATGGCGATGTTCTAATAGGGAATGTTTCTAATGATATTGAGTGACCAAGTTCTTTCCACATTCTTGATTCGTGCTCATCTTCAAGAATCTCAACACCACCATATTCTTCGCAAGTCTTATCATAGTCAAGTTGTACTGGCGTATCAAATCCTAAATACTCTGCTAATTCAACATTCAACTTTCTTAAATCATCAAAGTTACCTTTGGATTCAAATTCAAACATTGGAAAAATCTTTTCGTGTCTACCTGGTATTGGTTCTTTTTCGTTTCTGTAAGATGTAGATACACAGAAACACCCTTTCCAATCTGGGTTCTTTAGTAGTTCGTATTCTAACCACATCTGACCTGTTTGTGGTAAAGGCCAAACAACACCATCATATGTAAATGTTGCAACCGAATGTGGATTCTCACAAGCTGCAAGTATAGATTTTCTTGATTGGGATGGTACTTCTACGAAACCTTTAGATAAAAAAAAATTCCTAAGTAATTGTGTAATCTCGTGATAAGTTTGTGTTTGTTTCATATGATTCCTATTTAAATTTTGAGCACTGCTCCTTTAGTGAATAAACATTAATTACGTTTCTTATTTTTTGAGAGTAGCATACCTCAGTCATACAAGATGTAGCATAAACTGAATGTCCTTTAGCTCTCCATTTTTTACTTTGTTCAACGGTTATACCACCACATAATGCATATAACCATCTATTTAATGTGGGTTCGTGAACTATACGTTTTCTGTATTTTCTCATCAATAGTTTTGAGTGATTCCTGATAGAGAACCAAAACGAGTGGTATTTGGTAAATCTATCACTTGGTGAATCATCTGCTGCAACAAGAAATAGATGTTTGTTTTTACCTCTGTATTTATGCCCGAATAGGTTGTTACCCTCAACGGCCAATCTTGATTTCCCGAAGTTTGATTCTAATATTGCTTGAGCAACGATTAACTCTGGTGGGATGTCTTTAAAAATCTTACATTCATCAACTGCCGCCATACACATATATTCTACGAAACTAACCATCTCACGTTTCTTCCATTTTTTGAAAGCTTTACGTTGTTTATTACTTCTACAATGCTTACCTCTCCATTCGTGGTAGGTCAACCATTGTCTATGTCGTGGTGTACCATTCCATTGGTATTTATAGGTACTTCCTTGACCTTCAAATTCTGGTTCGGATACAGTTACTGAATCAAATCTTCCAACGTATATAGGACGATTCTCATCGTGAATATAATATTGTTCGATTTCCGTTTTCACTTTGGTGTTTAGGTGGTTTAGTAGAGGTGGTTTACGGGGTTCGGGTGGGGAATCTGGAATAATTGTAAACATAACAGCAAACGATGTAACGAATAGAAAGGAAACAAATCCGGGCATACCCGTAAATGCTCTCTCTAATATTTGAATAATTTTCATTATACTAATTTTTTTTAATTATAAATAAAATTCCACTACATTAGAAATATATATTGTTTAATTTAGTAATTCGTTTACATTAAACAAAATTTCTACACCAAGGGGTGCGTGAATTTTCAATACTATATCTTCTGTGAGTTTTGTGTTTTTAACAAATATATGTTTTTTAATTTTATCAAACTCAATAATACCATCTTTTACTACAATATTATATCTACCAACTTTAAACAGTTGCTTTAAAATTTCATTAGAAAAATTAGAGTAAATACTAACTTCCAATTTTACATATTTCGACTCGGTTGGGGTGAGTTCTAATTGATATTCATTAGACGCAACACTATATTGTGTACCATCCACTGGTAATGTTTTTACAAAATGAAGCTCACCTTGAGCATTTGAAACTAAAGAGAAACACCAAAACAATAAAACGAATAACTTTTTCATGTTACTAACCTTTTTAAATTTTTAAAATAATCATACTGAAACATAAATATACAAAATTTAATTAAACAATCAAAACTTTTTTTAATAAAATTCAAAATATTATTTGTTATTTTCAATCTCATCACAATATTTGTTTTTAACTCGCTCTGAAATTGGAATTGGGTCATTGTTTTCATCAATCCTAACAAATTTTATTTTAGTTGATAATACTGTGGATTGAGTTCCAGAATATACATTATGGGCCCGTGCTTCTAAGTATAAAGTAACGGATGTGTTACCAATGTCAAAAACAGAACCGTATATTTTAATTAACTGACCTTCCTTGGCCGACTTCTTAAAAATACATTCATCTATTTTAATGGTAACAATCCGCGGAGTATCAGTAACTTCCATTGCATAGGCAGCTCCAGCTGCATCTAACCAAGCCAATAACTTTCCACCGAATAGGTTTGAGTGAAACCCTAAATCAGATTTTTTGACAGGGTGAGTTGATATTAATTTCATTGGGTAATATTGTTTTTAATTGCCAATACCCTTTTTCTTTTGTATGAGTTGTCAAATTTGAAATAATTCCGTTTCATATTTCTACCAAACTCATCCCACGCATCTATGTAGTTGTAGGTTTTACCAGTTCCGAATAAATCACCACGTTTCATCATTCGTTTTTTCCTACCATAGTTTGTTTCGGTTGCTATGATAGCAAGTGTTATTCCGACTGGTACATCATACTTAACATATACATACCATGCCATATCTGCATATTCATCAAAAAATTCTTTCTTGAACTTTGGTAATTTGTGATTGGATTGCCCTTGTATTGGTGCACAAAAGCAAAGAATAGTAACTACTGTAAGTAGTAATAAAATAATTCGTGTCATAACTTTTTAGTTTTTATTAGGTAATTTATTTATATTTATTTTTAATGTATTCGCAATATTTATCTTGTTTCATTCCATTAACGAAGAACCACCCAAGATTTAGCTCAAACCACTTGATAAACTTTTCAAAAATATTCATAGTTCATTTGTTTTTATAGACTTCCCTTGATACGGCTTGGTATATATCATCACTACCAATAACCTCTTGTCCTCTATCGTTGGTAAGTCGTTTAGTAAATACAGCGTCACCACCAGTATCTTTACATACAGCAGTGACAAATGTTATATTATCAACTCGTGGTATAATTAAACTTATCTGTTTAAATTGATTTCTCAAATAATCCCCATTCAAACCACATGCCTCTACTACCTTGCCATTGTTAGCCCATAGGTCAGCATAACAGGCACCATCTGGATAAAATTGGATTTCATCAACACATATAACATCATAGTCACAAACAAAATAATCTGCTTCTTCTAACGTTTTACATGAAGTTGCTTTATATCTTAGATTGTCATGTGTAACAATCTCTTTTGTACTATATCTATCGTCTTTAGCATACTTAATTAACAGACATTTCTTACCTGCGATTTGGTATCGCCTGTACCTATTAAGTAACATTGTACTTTTACCCGAGAACATCGGGCCAACAATTAAATTTAGTTTCCCCATATTAATAATTTTTATTTATACATAGCAGATGGGTCATTGTCATCAGTGCGATGAGAACCCCCCACGGGGTCTATCCAATGGTTACCACCATACATTAAAAAATCTATTAAACTAAACACAGATGTTTTACAACTTGTGATTTCTAAAATCTCATTGAATTGTTTTTGATATCTATATGCATGGTCAATATACACCGAAGCAGCTTCAATATAGTTACCCTTATTTATATAACTTGTAAACTCTTTTAAGTAGTCCATATACTTTTCAATTTTTAATATTTTAACAAAATGCAGAATAATTACAATAATCACCCCCACAATATTCATCTTCCGGCCATTTGTCACATCCACATTTACACTCTAACCCCATTTCTATTGGTTCATTCTTTTCTTGTTCAAACATAGCATCGTAGATAGCTTCCCCACCTTTACTATAACCATCCCAACCTTTTAAATCATTTGATGTAACCCTTTCCATAACTTTTAAATTTTTATTTTTTATTTTACTAAAAGTACTTTAAACAATCTCATAGGTATCACCAACCCTGTATTGTTTCCTGCAACAACTGTTACCGAAACGGGTGTTATTCTTAAAATTTCCATTTCTTGGACACCAACCCATCCTCGTTTGGCTCTGAAACCATTTTTTCTAATAAGTTTTGCATTAAAGTTTAATTCAACCGTATCTCCTACTTTCATAATTTTTCAATTTTTATTTTTTAAGAATACATATCTAAAACAACATCACCAACCGGTTCATCTAAGAAAACCATTTTTAAATTAGCAATCACAACTTTGTAACCCATTTCAAACACACCCCCATCGTTAAGTTCGTGTAGAAATTCTGTAATCATTTGTGTTGCGTCTGACTCTATCATACCTTCATTATCCATTAAATGTTTATGACACTCCATAGACACTTTGTGGATTTTTCTCATTTTGGAATTTAAATCTTTAACTGGATTTCTCATTTTTTATGTTTTAACTTTAAAATAAATTCAATCCCCACCAACTCATCAACCTTACATTACTAAGATACGAAATACCAGTCAAAAAAACAAGTTTTTAACCAATTATTTTCAAAAAAAAGTGTTAAAGTTTTGTTAAGACTTAATTTATCTCTCAAATCCGATGATTTTTATTATGAGACACGACTGGGTAGTGCGTGAAATTGGTGAAATGAGTTCACCTTTGTTATTTTTACGAATAACTTTCAATAGCAGAGAATTTTAACCCAAGTAGTTGCCAATTTACGGGTAAAAACACTTCATTATCATATTTTTCAATAATTTCAAGTGTTGTGATTAAATTATCACGTTCACTTACTAAATTTGTTTCTGGACCTTCATTTAATTCATTATTTATTTCAATAATGCGTGTTATCATCTTATCAATTGATTCCATAGTTCAAACCTTTTAAAAAATGTCGAAAAAATAAAGACTAAACCTAAATAACTATAATAAATACAAAATAATTGTGATTTCGTTACTATAATATAGTTCTATTTTGAGAAGTTAACGATTTCAACTCATCCGCAAGGTCTTTTGCCTCATTTTTAGTGAACTTTATATTCATTTCGTGACCATTTTTGGAATTATCTTTCGTAGTTATGATAATATCATCATTATCATTAGAAATTGTAACTGAGCGACCCTCAACTGAACTGAAAATCTGTACTAACCTACTTACCATAACAATTTGGATTTAAATTGATGTCACCATCCGTATTTAATTGATGCATAAAGAAAAATAAACAACAAAAACAACACTATTAGTATTTCATCAACATGCCATTTAATCAAAAAATCTTTTATCTTTTTCATAAGATTAATATTTTATTATAAATATGGTTTTATAACTTGATAACACAAAGATACGGATTAAATACTGTTTTCAATTGTGTTGATAACCCACAGTAATTTATCATATGGTCAATAAATGACTGTTTAGCATACGTACCATCGGAACTACCGAACCCCTGACCCTTTGGCCAATCACTATACTCACTAATAACCTCATCAATAGAAAATTTTATTGAATCAGCATAAACTATGTTACTTGACATCAATTCTTTTATCAAGTCATAACCTTCAATACTTTTACAACTATCAACTAACCCATAAACATTAAATGGCGGCGTACTCATAACTTTTATATTTTTTATATTTTAAAATTTATTTATCTTACCACCCCTCATCATCATTGTATTCAACCAAATCTACTAAACATAAGTCAGTAGCCCCACTTACCCCACTCACTTCCGCTGTACCAACGAAGTACGTTAAACCTTTAACATTATAACTCGGATACATCTTTTCAACTTTATTCTCAACTACTGCATCTTGCATCATAGAAATTAATGCTTCGTGAACGGTATATCCTTCTTCAATCATATCATTAAACTTATCCTCTGGATTACTAAGGGATATGGAACATTCTACTTCAACGGTTTTTCTGTCCTTATAATTATAATACTCTACACTCATAATTTTTATATTTTTTATATTTTAAAATTAATTTATCTATACATTGTTACAATTGAACCAAACTCATCATCAAACACTTTTAATAGATGTTCGTAGTCACCACTCATCATATCTTTTATAAGTGGTTTGTGGTCTATACCAAATTGTTTACATAAGTTTTGAGCAACTCCTAAAATGTAGAATGAGTTACCTTGTGGTCCAGTCAAATCGATTTCAATCGTTGTTTGAAGTGACTTTTGTTTTGTCTTAATCATAATTTTTAATTTTTTTAATATGTTCTATATAATGTTTTTTTTAAATCTGATGCCATCAACCAAGACTGACCTTCTTCCATAACGTGTTCTTCTATGTGACCATCTTCACCAGTAATTGATAATCTCATTTCCACATTAACTCCCAACCCGTCTCCATCACAACCTTGACCTTTAAGACCAAATCCCTCTCCACTCAACTCGCATGTAATACAAGTATCACCATACTTTTCCATTAACTGTTTTAACTCAGATTTGAAACTTTTAAATTTTTCACTCATTTTATCACTCATCTTTTCTATGTTTTAATTAACCAAATCTCCCCCCATCAACCCTACAATATAAAGATACGAAATACCAGTTGAAATTCCTAATATAAAGTGTTAAGATTTTGTTAAAGTTTAAGAGAAAAAAATTCCCCTACACAACTATATGCTATGTAAGGGAATTATTTAATTTAAGAGATGATTAAAAATCTAATTTTAATTGGGTGTCATCTATATCATCACTACCACGACCCCTATTTGTTAGTGGGTCTTCCAAACCTACATTGTCAACACGATTAGAACCACCATTATGTTTAGATTTCAAATGAGAACCATCATAACCATCTAAATTAAGAACATCCAATGGTTTACCAAACACATCTTTATAGTCGTTGTATTGAGCGATTTCTTCCTTTGATGGCATGTATTTACGAGATTCAGTTAAAATACCTTCATCAATACACTCATTAAACGGAAATGAATTAAAAAACATTTCCATTCTATTTGTTATACTAACTGTACTTTGATTGTTTTGAGAATGCGAATAACCATTCTCAATGGTTTGATATTTTTTGGTTTCATCATTAAAGAACCAAGATAATGGATGTGGTTTACTCTCACTACCCTTAATAGTTATATGGTGTTTCATAAACTTCGTTAGTAATTTTTTTACATTTTTTGGTTTATATACCACAAGATGTCCTATCTTATCATATAACCTATTACCTTTTTTACCACCATCTAATATGAACCTAAACACAACCCAGTTAATCATTTCAGGTAGACTTGTTTTAACATCTCTACATTTGAGTATCTCAGAACAATACTGAAATATTTTTTTATAGTCCGATTTGATTAAATTTTCAGGTCCATTTAGTATTTTACTCACATTGTTTCTCCAAGTCCCAGACTGTAATAATTCAGATAATATCACAGTTAAGTACTGGTTACCATCACGATTATGTTTAAAATCAGTTTTAGGACTTTTAAGTTTAGTACGATATAGTTTAGTAAATTCCTTACCTTGTTTTGTATCAAATATATCTATTAAATCAATGACATATTTAACAAACCGATTTGATTGTTTCCACTCTTGAAATTTAGCCCAACTAATACCATTTTGTTTGTTAAGCAAAGTATCTATTATATCTTGAAACAACCAGAAATCAGTAACAACAGTAAAAGTTAATACTTGTTCATCAAGATATTCTCTTACTTTATATGGTAGGTCTAAATACTTTGTGTTTTTAAGTAGGTTTCTATTCAATACACCATTAATTATAACATCTACTTTTTCAGAAAACTTACCAATTCCACCATACACTCCTTTAACATAATTTAAAATCGCTAGGAACATACGATTTTGACCATCAAGTGATATATATTCAACACCTGAATTTTCAAAATGTTTTACTAATTTAATACCACTTTGGTAACCAGGATTACCAGTTTTTTCATAGTCTTGTTCAAGTTTTTCTACAACTAAACCAATTGGTACAATCGAAAATCCATCAAGTAAATAAGTACCCTTAAATAAAGACGCTATGTAACTACGAGACCTTTCATAGTCGTTAGCTGACCATTCGTCAACTAAAAGTTGTCTTTGTAAAAATTCTTTTATCGAAACGATTTTATCATTCAATAACATTTCAATAAGTGTTTTAAACGTAATTGAAATTGAATGACCTTTAATACGATTTCTGATTTCGAAATCATTAATTTGTTTGAAACCCCAATTGTGGGAGTCTCCTTTTTTTGCTACTTTTTTCATAATGAAAAGCTTTTTAAAGATTACTAAAGTATGTAATCAACTGTTAATAAAATAAATAATATGACTCTTGGCGGCCATTGACCTTGGTTTTTTGTTATACAACCAATTATATTTACAATATACAAAATATTTTTGACAATTCCAAATTTAGTTTAATTTAATTTTTCTAAAATTGGATGCCATAACACTCGTTTCTTTTTTCTATCTCCAACTAAGATGTTACCATCTAACATAGAGTCTAATGTAATAGTAGTAGCGTAATAGTTACCACTCGTACTTGATATCCAATCTTCTTCGTTTAGATACTTGTGTAATGCGAACCAACTAAACTCATTGTCGTTGATGTCATATACAACCATTAAATAATCGGAACTTCTTTTGGAATACTCACCACCTCTCCATGATTTACCAGATGTGGTTTTAATTTCTAAGGGTACACTATCTACTATAAGGTCTGGTTCAGAATCCACTTTGGGAGCGGTAATATTGATTCCAAGTCGTGAGGCGACAGTAACCATTTTACTTTCTATAACACCAGATATACATTCAGATAATTGTTTCTTGGTCATTGGGTTTCCCTCTTCACCATGTACCTTCATAATACGGTTCATACCCGTGGTTACTTCCTTTAGTGTAGGTAGTATAAGTTGTTCAAGCGTAGACTTCATAGATTGTTATTTTTAATTCTTAGTTATTAATTATAATACAATATACAAAAAATAATTGACAATTCCAAATAAGTGTGATAAATAAAATTAGAAATTTCATTTTATATTTTCAAGCTCAACTTCTTTATAAGAATCATTCTTATCTCTCTTAAATCTTTTTATCTTACCACTCTTGATACCCTCATCAAGTGGTATTTGTATATAGGTATAATTGCGTAAAGCCTTTAATGAACCATCTTTTTTTGTTCCATATGTTACAACACCATCTATATACTCTTTAATTAAATCACCTCTACATACAATAACTTCATCACTTGGACTATCATGTATAACTTTAGCATACCATATATCATAATCGTGATATTCATTATGATGTCTACTAACATACGCAGCTCTATCATACGATTTAATTACCTTTTGTTTTAATTCATTCCAATACCTTATTTTTCTGGTAGGAATTTTATAAGAAACACTTTCTTCCATTTTTTCAGCCGTTGAACGTTCCACCTCAATACCAAACTTGAGTTTATCGTTACACAAGTCTACTCCATATTGAGTACCATCATTTAATATTGGGAATTTACCATTTACCTTTATGTCAGATAAAAAATCATCGTTTGAGAACGCAGAATTACTTGAAGTTATTTCATTCCAAAAATCATTTACTATTTTTCTTTCTCTTGAATCATCAAATATATTCATAATTTTTAATTTTTATTTTTAAATTTAATAGTGTGTTTTACAAATTTCATTTGTTGATTTGCTTACCCCTTGCCCGTAGAACCGAATCCTCCGACTCCCCTTTCCGTATCCGACAATTTGATTACCTTCCTAAACTCAACCTCTACCTTTCCGCTTATTTCATTGAATATCCCTTGCGCAATCCTATCACCATGTAACACCTTATATGCATACTGCGAATGGTTAATTAATATCACACCAACCTCACCTCTATAGTCGGAGTCAATTGTACCTGGTGAATTAAGAACAGTAATACCATGTTTAGCTGCTAAGCCACTTCGTGGTCTAACTTGTAGCTCCACATTCACAGGTAGTTCAAAATACAAGCCGGTGGGGATGACCTTAAATTGTCCAGACTCTAACATAATAGGTCGGTCTAAATTGGCTCTGAAGTCGAACCCGGCAGAACCCTTTGTCTGGAATTCTGGGTCTTCGTTATCTGATAAATTAATAAAGTTAATTCGTTTAGGGAAATCTAATGTTGTTTGCATATAGCGTATGTATTTATATTGTTTATAGAATCGATTGTATCTGAATGCAGGGATAGGTTGCGGTTTCCATACCAACTACCATTACCATTACACCCTTTCTTAGTAGAACGGCAACTGAACGATACGACTACCATTAAAGTTACCATTGCGAAAAATAGTGTTTTATTCATCTTTGTTTAAAATTTTGTTTATATTTAATAGAGTGCCTATTAACAGCACTAAGAATTTAAATCCGAAAATTATGCATATTACTATAAGCATTGATTTACTCATCTTTGTTTTGGTTTGTTTTTTATCATCTCTAATACAAATTTTAGATTAGTCTTAGTAGTTCTATCATCCCACTTGAACCATTCTTTTACTGCTTCATAACATTGATAATAACCTAATGTATTAATAAACATTATTGTTTGTGTAATTTCTTCTTTACTCATCTTTTTCATAATTTATTTTTGGTTAATTATTGGTTTAAGTACGTTCCATCCTCTTCACACTCATCACCTTCTTCATCCTCATATCCGACCAAGAAACATTCGTCTTGGGTTAGACGAATGTCATTGTTTTCCGTATCCTCTAAGGTCACAACCATATCTGAGAAGGCGAACCTTGCATAAACCTTTTCTGCTTTTCTAATCTTTTTCATAATTTATTTTTTAAGAGAATGCCATTGCCATCAATATGCAAGTATTCAAGAACATCAAGGCATAAACACAGAACTTTAGTTCATTTACTTCGTTCTCCATTTTAGTAATCTTGATTCTGTTTTGTGCATCTTGTTCAGCTCGTTCATTTTCATTTTTCATAATACGAGTGTGCAGTTTAGCATGATTATCCATTAGATAGTCTACTGCTCTACCTGTGTCTTTTGTGTTATACCATTCCTCTTTCATAACATTTCTATTTTTTATTTTTAAATTGTTTATATATTCCGAATATGAATCCTGCTGTGTACATTGTAATGCAACAAAATACTAAAACTCCTGCTAATGCCAACATTACTATAAACAATGACTTCATACACCACTCCTTTCTTTCTTTCTTTTTTTATATTTGTAATCATAAATAAAGTTCATTGCCCACTGATGTGCTTCAAATGGGTCATCAAACCCATCCTTCGTAATCTCTGTAATCCAACTCGTCTTTCCTTTTCTGTAAATGGCAATGAGCCATTCTGTGGGTTCTTTTCTTGCAAGAGGCGAAACTTGTATCCACCAACCTTCTTTCAATATATTCTTAAACTGATTCTTAGTCATGTAACCTCACTTTGTTTTACTTCATTTAAAAATTCTCTGTTAGTACTTGTTGTTTCCATTCCTCAAACCCACTCTTCAACACATCCCATGTAATTACACTAACTCGTGAATGTAAAGTCAAGTCATGGCTTTTGATTTCATAGTTCTTACCCACCCCCTTCTCAATAACGATTTTCACAAGAGATTTATACGGTGCAAACATAGAGATTTTATACTTTAGATAGCCGACACTATAACCCCATTCAAGGTTTGGGCAGTTAGCCATTTTCAGTATTACATCCCAATGTCGTTGTTGTATCTGTCTACGCATTTAATAATATTTTCGTTTTTCTTTGGACTTACGAAGAGCCTCTAAAAGTAACTGAGCCACCTCTACTGTAATTTTACCATCGTAGTACAATTGGTGTATTAGTCTTGTCATCGTTTAATTATAAAATTTAAACTTCATACCATCGTGTAATTCTTTATGCATCTCATCCCCAACATATGTATTTTTTACCCAATAACCATATACATTTGTATACGGCTTGGTGTGGGAATGGAATGTGTTTCTACCTTGTTCATCATACTCCCATGTCCAATAACTACCACCCCGGCCTTCACTATATAATTTACTTGTACGCCACGGTAAATGTTTATGTCTAATTTCTTTACCCCTTACTATAATATTCGGGCCAAATATTCTAGCTAAAATATGATGTATCATCTCTTTGGGAAATCCTGCACCGTTCTTTAATACTTTAAAGTACGGGGCCCCATATAATTCAAAATAATCAATTAGTAAATCCTTAATAGGAATACCATTTTCTTCTGATAATTTTTTTACCTTTTTAATATTTTCTGATTTATTGGTTTTTAATAAATCGAATAACGTGTCTTTACTTATCGTCTTATTCATCTTTGGTTTGTTTAATTATATATACAAATTTATTTTTATCTAACATTATTTTATATACTATATATGCTTCCAAATAGGTTTTCATAGGGAGAAAAAAGCGACCTCGATATAAAAACGTAATAAAGCCCTTTGCAAGCGGTTGATTCTCTTGGGGTTACAAGAAACTATGCCCCCCCCCTTGGAGAAAAAACAACCAACCGAATATGAGCCACATCTTGGCCGCGTCCCTTGTGGTACGTACTTACGCTAGTGGAACCAGTTAACCTCCATGTTTTGTTAGTGGCCGACTTACCACATTCTGTTGGTTGAAAATAAACTATAAAAAAAATGAAATTATGTCTAACACCAATCTTCGCCACTATCTTTCTGGATAGCCAATTGGGAATCGGCTTGGTCTTCCAAGTAATCCCTCTCTAACTGCTTATTGGCGAAGTAATCTATTTTCTTTGCAGCACGTAGTACTGCCTCTGTATCTTCTTGTTTAATGGCTATCTTTAATACTGTGTTCCAATATTCTAACTTTGGATAATAACCATTTGGATAGTTCTCTCTATACCTACTATACCTATACTCATTCATACTACTATATGTTTTATTATTTAACTAATTATTTTTTACTTCATTTTTGCAATTTTCTTCTTTAATATCTTTTTGTTCCACTCCAATCTATTCTCCAACCATATTACATAATCATATTCGCCATCCCAACGAGCCTCTCTTATGTTCTTTTTCATTTGGTTTAAGATTCGTCTCTCAAACGTGATTAACCGCTTAGGGTTTAAATTTAACTTCGTGTCTTTCATTTTATATTTTTTAATTCCAATTCAAATTCGCTACATACTTCTCATATGCATCGTCAGGTAATCCACCACCGTAATACTCGTTAGTGGCATTGGCCACCGTATCCATATCAACCTCTGATAATCTTGACCACCACTCATCATCACAATCAGCCACATTAGTACCCATACCTTCTGCAAGTGGGTCATACGGAGAATACGCAGATACCTCAAGAGTATCAACGTTGAAATAACAACCTACCGAATGCAAATATCTAAACTTATCAACCATAATTTTTAATTTTTATTTTTTAAATCCATCTCCCCTAACAACCTTACACTACTAATATACGACAATTCTTGCATATTTCCAAATTAAAAGTGTTAAGGTTTTGTTAAAAGCCTTGAGCCCATTCTTTCCAAGTTTTCTTTTCCAAATCAGGTTTTCTGTTTGGGTCTTGGTAATCCCTAACGTTTAACTCCATACCATGAACACATACACACATCGTGTATAGTCTGGCAATTTTATCTGCATCCCTCACTGGCTCTTTACACGCCTCAACCAACTCATTATATATTTTCATTTTATCACTCATATTTTTTATTTTTAATTTACTTCAATTTTAATTGGTGGCAATGGAGGGATTCGAACCCCCATCAGTCATACTCACGTTTCGAACCGTTTTACAAACTCACCACGAGTCTATTGTATGTTTCAACCTTATTCAAATTAAGAGTGGTTACTCTTAGTACTGATTTCATTCCCATTTATTTTTTAGAACTTTTTTATCTCATCTCACAACTTCCCCACTTCCTACAATATAAAGATACGAAATTCCAGTGACAATTCCAAATTGTAAACGTTAAGATTTTGTTAAAGTTTACCAAAACAAACTCATCGCCCGTTTCAACCCCTCTTCTGTAGCTACGTGGAATGATGATGGTCTCGGATTTAACGTATCTGAGTAAGCGTACTTAGCGATTGCTTTCTTAATAGCCCCACGTTTAGTTTTAGCCCAAACGGTATTCCAACCACCACTTTCAAAGGTGAACATATACTGTTTTAATTTTAACTCTGCCATAATTTTCTATTTTTATATTTTAATCGTTCTTTAAAACTATAAACTCATCACATAGTAAACCAAGTAACTCTGTACTTTGATTTATAACTCCTGCCTTTTCAAGTATCACTTCTTCTGGAACTTTTCGGTCTCTAAGTGAGTTCCTCTTCAAACTTGTTTCCACATCTACCTTTACATAGAACAGTATCACCTCATAGTCAAGTTCCTTTGCCTCGTTTATCCACTGTATGTATTTTTCAACATTTGTACCGGTACCATCCACCACGAATGAACCACCCACTGCAAGTAACATTAAATGCATCTCCCTTGCAATCTTCATCGATTCTGCATGAACCAATTGAGGATTTAGTGGGTCATACCCCGGTAGAGTTTTTTTCACTTCATCTGGGTCAACCATCGGCAAGTCTTTATATTTGGACTTGGCCAACATTGTAGATTTTCCCGCCCCTGGTAATCCTGCTGTCAAAATCAATTGTTTCATATTTTTCAATTTTTAATTTTTAATCCCATCTCCCCCATCAACCTTACAATATAAAGATACGAAAAAGCTGCCGTATTTCCAAATTAAAAGTGTTAAGACTTTGTTAAAGTTTGCGTTTGTCATTTTGTCAGATGAAACAATTTGTTTCTACTACATCATTAATGGTAAACACACTTCGTAATCCGTTGGTGGGTAACCCCCAATTCTATCAGATGCCGCCTAATTACGCAAACAACTTACCATAATTGGGGAATCATTTAACTTTGCAGTTATACAGGGAGAACTTATGCGGATGGGTTGTTACGGCAAGTACTGAGTCTATCATTAATGGAGCGCTTTGCCGAAAGGTTTTCTTACTAATATACGAAATTATTTTGGGAATACCAAACCTGTGGTGTTAAGTTTATGTTAAATTTGCCGATGAAACAATCTGTTTGAAACACTTTGGTTCTCTTTTTATAACTGGATGGACTGACGATTTGTCACCGCGGAGGTTTTTCTGGTACGCAAATTTGGAAATCTCACTAAATATATGTAAGATGCCTCCCAATTTGTAGTTGATTATACGTTCTATACCTTTTCTGTACTTATGTTTACCATTAATGGAACTTTCTCATACCGACTGATACTACACCATAGCTATCTACTTATAATCCCTTATATCCAATATTAAGAGACACAGATTTGTGATATGAATATAAAGTATATATTTTACAGTAATGTGGGAGATTGTGGGAAATCGTGGGATTTCTGTAAGAATCTCGTTAGAGATTATCGGAAATCGTGGAGTTTTGTGTAGTTTTTATGCTTATTCGAAGTCATCCATACAATAGATTGGTGTTTTCTCTCCTATCCATGCTGATTGGATGTTATAACCAAACCATTCTTCTGCTTCTGTTCTTGTCATATCGTCCATTAGGATTTGGATTATCTTTGTATATGAATAGATTAGTCTCATAGAGTGTTCATCTATACCTATTATTGCTTTATCTAATCCATCTGCTATTAGGATTTCTTCTTCTGTATACCTATCTACTATATTGTTTAGTATTTCACTATTTTTATTTTCCATCACTTTTTGTTTAGGGATTGAGTGTTGTGTATGCTATTACAACCATTATTATTAGAACTATTATGACTGTTATTTCCGTTTCTTCTTTTTTTTTGTATTCCAATTCTCTTTTTCTTTTTTTACTTCCAATAAGAGTTTACAATGTTCGTATAGTTCGTCTTTTTCAAATAGTTTTATTGCTGATTCTAAGTCTTTGACTGTTCCTTCTCTTGCCCAATCTTTGAACTCTTTATCTGTTTTGAAGTGTTTGATTAGATTGGTTGGTTTTATTAGTTCTTCTAATGCTTCTATTATACTGTCTATATCTTTCTTTTTCTTTTTTGCCATCTGGTTACCTCTTGTTTTTAGATTATTTTAGTTTACTTCACTTTTTTCCAAGAGTATCTACGTATTTGATTGTAAACTTACCATTGTTATAAATGATATATGAATTATTCTCTACCCAATCTCCACAATTTAAATATCTGATTTCATCGTCACCAATTTTGACTATTCTGTCAACTGGTGTATGGATATGTCCTGCGATTACTCCCTCACACCCTCGTTGTTTGGCTTGATATGCTAATTGGTCTTCGAAGTTTGTTATGAACTTGACTGCATCTTTTACAGCTTTCTTTAACCATTTTGATAATGATTTTCTGTATCCGAACTTTTTTAGTAGTCTATCCAACCATATTGCCACTTCATATCCAAACCCACCTAACTTACCTAACCATTTTAATTTAACAACTCCATCATATAAGTCACCATGTGTTATATAATAATTATTCCATATATGGTCATTTACTATTCTTATATTACCGCCAAATAGTATAGGCGTATACTCTCTGAAGAAATCATCGTGGTTGCCTGTTACATATACTACTTTTGTACCATTCTGTGAATACTCCAATATCCTTTTGATTATTTTAGTATAATTTGGTATCCAATAATATCTTCGTTTGAGTAACCACCCGTCGATGAAGTCTCCAACTATAATTAGTTGTTTAGGTTGATAATGGTTAAGAATGTGTAATAATTCATCAGAATTACACCCTCTACTACCAATATGTACATCAGAAATGAATAACGCCTCTATCTCCATTGGTGATTACGTATACTTGTTTTAAGAATTGTTTATATATGTTTTAAATTACCCTAAGATGACAAATACTTCACCACAATACCAATTCTGTAACCATAACTGGTAGGAATTTGGTCAGTTCCCCATTGAATAATTCTGTCTTGTATCCCTAATTCATTTGCAGAATAAATCCAACGGAAGTCTGATAATGGCCAGAGTTCATTGGTGTTGGGGTCTATAAGTCCGATTGAGGTAGTTGTATTTCTTGGTGTCAATTCTGTACCTACACCTAACGGGCCTATATAACTCCAGTCGCGTTCCCATGGGAGCCCAAGATTCGAACCGACATTATTAGCACTTGTTTCTGTATCTGTACCTTGGCCTACTTGTATATCATATGGAAACGATGATAGGTCTTGATATGCCATATTGAATCGTACTCCATTGGCATTAACTTCAAATACATTGTTATGTTGTGGCCAATCTGTACTGAAGTTAATTAGTGCAGGCCCCGTTGTTGATATTGTTTTGTAGAATCCAAACGGTACTCTGAATCCAGTGGTACTATCCCAAAATGTTTTAAGGAAATCCCCTCTCCATTGAAGTGTCTGCAGAGATGGAATAGGTGCACCTGCAGGGGGAGTTGATGCAGGTGGGTAATCAAATGCCTCAGTTTCTGTTGAAAACGGGCCGTAGAATTCTATCCACGATGATGTTGGTATTTTTATATTACCAGTCGATGTTATGGGGACTGGTGGTTCTGGTGTTAATCCAAATATCCAATTATATACAGTCTCCCTATCAACATTCGCGTAGGTTGACCCGGCCGGATGTGATGATGTTGCTGAAATATTATGCATTATATACATAGCCATTCGTTTTGATAGCCAATACGCTTTTGGTTTTACCTTTATACCTTGTGGATTACCTCTCGTTTTAAGTAGGTTCTCTACATCTCTAAATACCTTTGCTTGATATGGTGATAATTTTATTTCAGACATAATTATTTTTCCCCTTTATAATAACTATTTCTTTTTTTAAATATACCATTCAAATCTTCTTTGTCTACTCCAAAATGAACCAATATATTCCATATGTCTTTACGTTTGACTACACTACGTTCAGTCGGTGTATCGTATGGTGTGAATACTTGTGGTGGTACATTTTCATTTGTACCTTGTAACCAATTTTGGTCACCATCTGTTACAAGTACCCATGACCCACGAAATGAATCAATTGAATAAGTTATTTCTTTATCCCACTTGTGAATAGTTTTAGCTCTTGGCATAATCTTTATTTTTTTATTTAATAATTATTTTTTATCATCATCACTTGGTTCGTTCACTACCATACATTCTGTAGTAAGTAGTGTACCTGCAACTGATACTGCTTTCTCTAATGCTGTTCGTGTCACTTTTGTTGGGTCTACCACTCCCGCGTCTATCAAATCGCAAAACTTTTCTGAAATTACATCATATCCATAGTTTACTTTTGTGATTTTGTTTGCATTTACCACCAATGAGTCTGGTAAACCGGCGTTTTTGATGATGGCGTGGAATGGTGCTTCACACGCACTGTATACAATATTCATACCCTTCACCCATTCAGTAGAAAATTTGGTATCGTTACTTACGTTCTTAATATTATTCTTTGAGTGTATCAGTGCTATTCCACCACCTGGTACGATACCTTCTTCCAGAGCTGCCTGAGTAGATAAGATTGCATCATCAACTCTATCTTTTTTCTCTTTTAGTTCTATTTCTGACTCCGCACCCACTCTGATAATAGCAACACCACCTGCTAACTTGGATAGTCGTGTCTGTAATTTATCCTTTTCGTAATCTGATTCAGATTTATCTTTCTCTACCTTCATCATTTCAATCCGTTCTAATATATCGTCTGTTTCTCCATGTCCACCTATGATTGATGTTTTTGTTTTACCACTCACCACTTTATCACAAGTTCCCAAATGCTCGTCAGTCATATCCTCTAAAGTGACACCCAATTTATCTGTTATAACAGTTGCACCCGTTAAAGCAGCTATATCATTCAAGATTTCAGTACGTTCTTGTCCAAAGCCAGGTGCCTTAACTGCCAAACATTTCAATGTTCCCCTTGCTGAATTGACTACCATCGTTGCAAGTGCTTCTCCATCTATCTCATGAGCCATAATCACAATTGGTTTGTTACTTACTGATGACTGTTCCAATATACCAAGTACATCATCCATATTAGATAATCTACCATCATATAGTAAAATCTTTGGTTCTTCAAGTGAACATACCAATTTGGTCTTGTCATTCATAAAGAAATGTGACAAATATCCTCTATCAAACTCCAAACCTTCTACAATTTCCAGCTGTGTATCGGCTGAATTTCCTTCTTCTACAGTGACAATACCATTTTTACCCACCTCAAGTATGGCCTCTGCAATGATATTTCCTATCTCATCATCTCCATTTGCAGAGATAGTGGCAATATTCCTAATAGAGTCGTTGTCTTTGATATTAACTGAAATATCGTTTAGTTCAGACACCACCAATTTTACTGCATCTCGCATTCCTCTATACAATTCAATTGGATTACTACCCTTTTCAACTTGTTTCATCCCCTCAACAAATATATGTTGAGCCAATACCGTTGATGTAGTTGTACCATCACCTGCATTATCAGCTGTCTGTTGTGATGCTTCTTTTATGATTTGAGCACCCAAATTAACGGTTGCATCCGAAAATTCTACGGATTTTGCTACTGTAACACCATCTTTTGTGATATACGGTGTTGAATTGTTTTGAATTATGACATTCCGGCCACGTGGCCCGAGTGTTACTTTTACGGCATTAGCCAATTCATTTACACCTTGTAATAGTTTTTCTCTTGATTCTTTACCATGAAAGATTAATTTTCCCATAACTTACTCTTTGTTTTTTAGTTTAATAGTTTGTTTTGCTTTTTTAACTTGTTCCACTCTCCATTTGGGTTGGCTACCTCGTAGATTACCTCGTAGATTGTGAAAACAATTATAACATAAAAATCTTAAATTTTCTCTATTGTGGTCAGTCCAATCATCATTGATATGGTCTAATATCAACGGGACTTTATCATCCGTTATTCTTTTCTCATCATACCCACAATTATGACAATTATGTGGGAATTGAGCCTTATCTGCATTGTTTATCAACCTATTTTTCAACCGATGTACTGAATATGTTGGATATTTACCTTCCAATATATCTTTCAATGCATATTTACCTCTATTTATGTTGTAAGGTTTCTTTACACCCTTCCCACGTTTATTTTTCTGTAAATCCCACAAATCTTTACCAGTATCTGTATCTATATATCTTTTTGAGTATTTTTGATATGTAGTCAACGACACATTCAAGAACCTAGCAGCACCAGAATTTGATTTGGAGTTCTTCATCGCATAACGGATTTGTGCTTCAGTAAGGTTGAGTGGTTCTCTACCTCTACCAACGACAAATCCATTAGGCATTTTATCACCTTTTTTCATTCTAATAATCTTTTTTAATTATAGTTTTCTCTGGGAATGTTATTTTGAACATTAAGAGTGTAAAAAACATCTCCCAAAATGTAAAGGTAGGTATTTCAAACTTTGGTGATATGATATGATTCCATATTAACCAAGTTGGTGTTGTAAATAATAACACAACCATTGAGACTATTCCAAAAACCATTACAAATGAGTCTACATATTCCTTTAAGCTTTTCATAACGCGTTTCATTTATATATAAATATTGTTTTTTATATTTTAAAACTATACTTTACCATAATTGAGTAAATTATTTCCAAAATATTTGAATTGATACTAATGTTAACGCTAATATCAAAGATACTACCGTTTTTGGAGTTACAGATTCACCCATATAATACCAAGTCAAAAAGGTGAATGCAAATATACCTACCCCAAACCCCATCAACCTGCCCGGCCATAATAACCCATCAAAATACAGTACCAAATGACGAGTTGACATTATGAACATATATGATATTACAGTACCCCCAATTACTGATAGTAAAAGCGGGTTACGTTTGAATGAATCCCAAACAAACTGTCCATTGGTTTGAAACCATATGAGAATTTGACCAGTAACCATCAAAAGTACACCTACTATTAAATTCGTCATTTAGATTCATATTTGTCTTTAAATTGATGGGTTTCGTATTCATCATGTGCCTTTTGTATTGGACACTCTGAATATTCTTGGTATTCTTCTAATTCCTTTTGGTATTCATCCGCGTGGATATAGTCACCAAAGTTAGGAATGGTATAATTACCTTCCTCTACTTGTTTTTCAATCCATCTTTTAGTTTTACTCATAACTTCTTATTTTTGTAATTTAATCAATTGTTTTAATATCCAGTAAGTAACCATTCATTCTGTAATTTTTTAATATCAGTCCAATTTATGTTATTACCCTTAATTTCTATAAGTTCTACCATATCTATGATTTTATCAAGAGTTTCGTCATCAAGTGTGATACCAATCATTTTTAAAGCAATACCTAAGTTCGTTGTTGTAACATTATCAATTGGTAATGCATTTTCTTCAAATTTTCTCATAATAATTTTTTAATAAAATAATATTTTTAGCGGTCTTGACGGGAGTCGAACCCGCTCCATACTCCGCGACAAGGAGATATCTTAACCATTTGACCTCAAGACCATTTCTTGCATGTCAGGTAGGAATCGAACCCACAGCCTTTAGTTTTGGAGACCAACGCTCTACCAATTGAGCTACTGACATATTGTTTAAAAAATTGAAGAGCGGTTTTTAAAGGACGCTTCAAAACTCCCCATATTTTACATCTTCAATTAATTCTTATCCTTTTTATAATCTCGCCTCGTTATTGTATAAAACAATGGAATTCGAGCGTTTGGAAAATAAGTTAAACCAGTGAGCGAGTACTCAGATTCGAACTGAGAGCCACAGCTTGGAAGGCTTAGATGTTACCATTACACCATACTCGCTTTTCGGTGGAGTTATCCAGACTTGAACTGGAAATAATAGAATGCAAATCTATCGTGATACCAATTTCACTATAACCCCAATTTTTCTAATATATCATCCCAAGTTTTATATTCAGTTCCAAAATGTAGATGAACCCCACTCCACCGTTCAACACCGTTACAAATTCTATCATCTATTATTATATCTTCATCACTACCACAACATAAATCTTTGTAATGTGATAATATCAATCTTTTTTTAAGTTTAGGTAGATAATTTTCAATCCATAATCTTTTATCCATCCAAGCTTTAGGATTACCCCAAGGAGCTGTAGATAAAATAAAGACATCATATTTACCACTCTCTAATATTTTATTGACACTTTCAATACTTTTTGGGATTGGGATGAGATTTTCAAATATATCCAATTCATCCAATTCTTTACCCCCACTTTCATAGTCTGGATGAGTAAGTGCACCTCCCATAAAGTCGGCCAATACCCCATCCATATCAATAAACAGTTTTTTTATCATTCGTTCCTATTTACAACATCAACAAATCAATTACTATACAAATATACAAAAAATATAGGAAAAAACCAAGTTTTTAATGATAATTATTAAAATTAAATCCTTGCAACCCTACCACAAATGGTATTGAACTGTTCAACTGCCGTAGCAGGATGGACATCAATACATTTGATTGTCTCGTTTTTAAAGTAAATGTATACAATGGAATCAATCAACTTAACCAAATAATCACCAATAATTTTCTCAAACATAATTTTCAATTTTAAATTTTTAAAGAATAACAACATCCACCCCCATCAACCCTACAATACTAAGATACGATTTTATAGTTGGAATTCCTAATTTAAAATGTTAAGAGTTTGTTAAAGTTTCATTAAAAATTCACATTTTTTATTTCGATTATCACCACCTGTCATGCAACACTTACCACATTGTGTACACTCACCTTCATATTCTGATTTATCCCAATTCCAAGTGTATGTGCATTCCTCCAACCCCCAAGGTCTCCATACACCATCACTACATTCTTTTGGCTCCCAAAATACAACTCGTTTCCCAAATTTAGTATCGATTGGAGTTAATGAACCTGGAAATGGGTCGTAATCTAAACCGAAATGCCAACTCATTACACATCCATTTTCTTGAAATCTCTTTTCAGGGTTGTCGTATGCCGAGCAACAATATTTTGTTTCTTTATCCATTTGTTAAAGTTTTAATTCATTGCGGAAGATATAGGATTCGAACCTATGCATCAAATCAATGATGTACAGCTTAGCAGGCTGTTGCATTACCACTCTGCCAATCTTCCAATTGAGGTTGGTATAGGATTTGAACCTATGTAAATAGTTTTGCAGACTACCACCTAACCACTCGGCCAACCAACCATTTTTTGTAGCGAGAAAGAGAATTGAACTCCTGACCTCCAGGTTATGAATCTGACGCTCTAACCAACTGAGCTATCTCGCCTTTTGTAACTCTGATAGGATTCGAACCTATAACCCCCTCATCCGTAGTGAAGTGCTCTATCCAGTTGAGCCACAGAGCTATTTAGTGGAAGTAGAGAGATTCGAACTCCCGAAACCTGAGGTAACAGATTTACAGTCTGCGTGCTTTAGCCACTTGCATATACTTCCGATTATTGTACATCTGATAGGATTCGAACCTATACTCTACTGCTTAGAAGGCAGTTGCATTATCCAATTATGCTACAGATGCAATTGGTGGTCTTGGTAGGGTTTGAACCTACGACCAATGGGTTATGAGTCCACTGCTCTTACCAGCTGAGCTACAAGACCAAAAGTACCCGAAGTGGGAATCGAACCCACACTCCATCAATTGGAACAAGATTTTAAGTCTTGCGTGTCTACCAGTTCCACCATTCGGATATTTTCAGTGCACCTAATAGGATTCGAACCTATGACCCCTTGGGTGTAAACCAAGTGCTCTGAACCAACTGAGCTATAAGTGCATTTTGTGGCAGGAGAGGGAATCGAACCCCCGACCTCAAGGTTATGAGCCTTGTGAGCTACCGCTGCTCTATCCTGCACTGTTGTTGCAAGGGTAGGAGTCGAACCTACAACGAAGCTGCCGCTCTAAGAGGTTCATGAGGCCTCCCGTTTCCACTATTCCTTGCAATTTAATTGTACACCATAGGGGAATCGAACCCCTATTACCAGGATGAAAACCTGGCGTCCTGACCGTTAGACGAATGGTGCATTGTGTCCTATTGGGGATTCGAACCCTATATAACATACCCTGCGCATGGTATTAGTTATACGTGTACAGTTAATGCCAATTATCTCTAAGACTAATAGAAGTTACGTAACTTCTCTGTACCATTAGAACATTTGTGGAAGAAGTGGGAGTCGAACCCACACGAGTCGTTAACTCCGAACAGTTTTCAAGACTGTGGCCACCGCCTGTTGGCTTGTTCTTCCTTTTTTTAGTTGTTCCAAACAGATTTGAACTGCTGACCCCTACATTATCAGTGTAGTGCTCTAACCAACTGAGCTATGGAACAATAAAAAAAATAATGAATTGCTATCAGGATTGAATCTTAGTTTCGCATACATTAGGTAATTAATCTAATAGTTATTCTCAAGACTACCAACTTAATGGTACTATCATTATTTTTGTGTACCTGGTGGGAATCGAACCTACAATCCCCTGATTAAAAGTCAGGTGCCTTACCATTTGGCCACAGATACATTTTGTTATTTTCGTGGTACTAATAGGAATCGAACCTATCCAAGTCCCAGATTTTCAGTCTAGCGCTCTACCTACTGAGCTATAGTACCAACGTTGGGTATAATATGGGAATCGAACCCATTCTTCCAGAATCACAATCTGGTGTCCTAACCGATTAGACGAATCATACCATTTAAAAATTAGTCGAGATTGCAGGATTCGAACCTACGGCTTCTACATCCCAAATGTAGCACTCTGGCCTGACTGAGCTAAATCTCGTTTTTCAATGAACTTTGAGCCGAAAGAGGGAATCGAACCCACAACCTGTTGATTACAAATCAACTGCTCTAGCCAATTGAGCTATTTCGGCAATTTTGCGTCCTTGGTAGGGTTCGAACCTACGACATCTTGATTAACAGTCAAGCGCTCTAACCAACTGAGCTACAAAGACATTTTTGTTGACCTATAAGGATTCGAACCTCAAACGACAGTACCAAAAACTGTTGTGTTACCAATTACACCATAGGTCAATTTAAAAACAAACACATAATAGTCCTGCAGAACCACTACTTCCATATTTAACCCCTTACCGTTATCTGCGTTAGCAGGTGGGATTTTACACAACTATAGGACTGTCGTTGTAAAATATTTCTGTTTGAAACAAAACACATAATTGGGTGTCATCTCCAATTACTTCCATATATAATGTATTCATCACGTGCGACCATACATTAACTCTACTACTGCCATCCGTAGTAAAGGTGGAATGACTAAGTTCCACATACTTCTGTTTGTTTTTTATTTCAAATAACTTTTTCTTAAAATGAGAGGCTTCGGTCTCCAGTTATTCCCCAGCTTGGGAGACTCCACGAATGGCTGGGCAAGATGTCTATTCAGCAACCTCTCTAATAGACCCACGATTCTTTATTGTACTCCGAGTGAGATTCGAACTCACACTACCAAGAACCTAAACCTTGTGCCTCTGCCAATTGGGCTACCGGAGTGTTTATAACTTTTTCTTAAAATTCGGATTTTTACAGATACTATCAACCTTTACTATATTTGAAGGGAGTCTTTTCATCCGATGACTCTGTTTGTGGTGGATATTGGAATCGAACCAATGTTTCTACTGTAAATAGTGTACTACCTATATACTAACTCTAAAGTGAAAGGAATCGAACCTTTCTTTTCTAAATCGTAGTGTCCTGCCCTATAGACGAATCCACCTTTTTATTTTTAAGAACTTTCTCTTTTCATCTCTCCCCAATCACCCAACATTATAAAGATACGATTTTATGATTGAATTTCCAAATTTAAAATGTTAAGATTTTGTTAAAGTTTTAACCTTATTACTTATTTTATATAATCAATTTTTCCATCCTTCCATTCTCCAATCTTTTCTACACTACCCACCTTACCACACTTTCTAATAGTCGTTACATAAACCTCATCCATATATTTATAAAGGTCACCAGTGGTGGATAATACCGTTGCATATATGTTATACTCATTCTTATACTTTGAGTCTTGTTTCAGAGACTTCATACATACGAATGTTGTTGTACCACAGCCTCTTTGGTATTTTTTGAAAACATCACCACATTTAATCTCAACCATATTAACTTTCATAATTCAATTTTTATATTTTTAAGAACAACTCCCCCAACCAACCCAACAATATAAAGATACGATTTTTTGATTGAATTTCCAAATAAAAAGTGTTAAGATTTTGTTAAAGTTTTAACTAATATTTATTCCGAATTTTCCTAAATCTGATTTTTTTATAGAGATGATTTTTGACCACCCATTATCATTAACGAACTTAATAATAAGAAAACCATCATCACCACCAAGATTAGTAGCATCTATAATTTCAACTCCTTTCATAATTTTTAATTTTTTTCTATAACCCATGTAAAGTAATCATCTTCAATGGTGTAACAAGATTTCATAGAGAACAGGTTTTCAAGACTTTCCTCTAAATTTTCAACCTCATCATATTTTTCTGAAAAGAAATCATAGTTGATTAGTTCATCTGCAACTTCTTCAATTGTTATATTCGTAGGGTTACTATTGAGACTTTTTACACCACCCATTAATAACGTTAAATTGTAATTTTCCATATTTTTTAATTTTTATTTATATAATTTTATTATTTTTTTACCTTCCGTTCTCCTTGCCTTTTTAGAGAGTTTTTTAAGAATCTCAGTTTTTTCGGTTCTACTCTTCCCATTTCTACTACCACCCATGCCGTTTTTAACTTTATAATTCATAACTTTTATATTTTAATGATTATCAATCTCACCACCTCAACAACCTTACAATATAAAGATACGAAAATCTGGTTAAAAAACCAAATTTAAAATGTTAATATTTTGTTAAAGTTTTAAAAAAGGTTTACCAGAAGGTGGGTTGTTGTTTATCCGATACCAGTTCAATGGTGGATATAGCTGTTCCATAAAAGATTTTATGAATCAGACGAGCTTCTTCGAGCGAATCAGCATGAATAATTTTAGTAGAATTTATTATGTATTTCATAATTATTTTTTTGAATCAAATCTCTTAGTTATAGTATATCCACTATAACATATTAGAACTAAAAAACAAAATTCTAATACAATATTATATGTGCTGTAAAAACCTAATATAGATATTAAAATACACATAATTAAATACCTATTTTGGAAAATAAATTCACTGTTTTTTTCTGTGTTCATAACTACTTTTTTATTTTGTTAAGTTTATATAAGTATACTTAAATATTAAAAATTATCTATTTTAATGTAAATGAAATCCTCTGGGTTGATTTTTTCACCTTGTTTTATTATTTCATAGTGTAAATGACAACCAGTACTATAACCCGTACTTCCTACTTTACCAATAGGTGCAACATCTGTAACGTATTGACCTTTTTTTACCAATATTTTACTTAGATGGGCGTATACTGTTTGGTAACCGTTATTGTGATTTATTACTACACATTTACCGTATCCCCCTTTCCTTCTAGCTTCCATAATGATACCTGCGGCTGTAGAGTAAACCGTATCCCTATAACATCCTTTCAAATCTAAACCTTCATGGAATTTTCCACGTTTACTAATAGGATGTACCCTAATACCAAAATCACTACTAATAGCAAGACTGTCTAACGGACAACCAAACGGTATGTAATTATTAAATTGTTGTATAGCAGAATCTCTTACATTTATTTCAATACGGAGTGAATCTACATAGTCCTTACTATATAGTTTCTGATACTCTTTTTTATTTTTATAATTCAGCACTATACCTATAAAAAATAAAGTTATGACAAATAATGTAATATATGTAGTGTTATTCTTCATTATACTTAAATATACAAAAAAAGACTTGGATTTCCAAGTCTTTAGTGTTTTATTTTTTATTTATTTTATTTATTAAATATATAAGTCCAACTCTTTTTCTAACTCAGTTTTATTAACATTCTTAAATTTGGTCAAAGCCTTTTTCAATGCAACTTCATAGTTCCCACCACCATCTGGGTCTTTATCCATTAGTTGTAAAACCATTTTGGCAGCAGGACTTTTTTGTGCTTCATTTACTGATTCTTTTTTTGAAAATCTATTAACTCTATTAAGAGCCAATGGGGATATCCATTTTATCTTAGCATTAGCCAATTGTTTCAAACCTTTTAATGATAAACTATCTAATAAGTCTGTTATCCTTTCATATGTTGGTTTAGCAGGGTCAATACTATTGATTGTAGCATATCCTTTTCGTAGTGTATCCAATTGTTGTTTAGAAAATTTAACTTGTTTCTTTGCTTCGTTTACTGATTCAATAACCGCCTTATACTTTAAATTACGTTGGGTAAATTTATAATTCTTTTTACCTTTTTGTCCCGAATCTGGTAGTTCAATATCAACTTTAGCAGTTATTGTTATATCACCAAGACCTTTACCCAATTTTGTTTTGATATTTGAAATTTTACTAACTATGTGTTTATTACCCTTGATTGAATCTACTACACGCCTGAATAATTTTTTTTGTAAATAATCATCACCATCAACATATTTACTCATTTGTATGGCTCTCCAAATATTTTTTTCAAGTACTGCAAATGCGTTTTCATTTACTGATTCACCAAATGCCGATTTATGGAATGTAAGTCCTTGTTCGTTTGTTGAGTCTTTTTCTGTAGCATCATCAATGAACTGTTCGTAATCAATAGTATTACGTTTAGTATCAAAATATTTTTTGGAATCCAATCCTAACTTTTTACTTACTTTCATAATTACTTTTGCAACGGTAGCCATATGGTCTGACTTCCTCATTGCCTTATCTATCATATTTTGGTACTTTTTATCTTCATTTACTGATTCACTCATATCAACAATAGTTGCTGCCATGTTACCCATTGCCAATGTTACACTACCATCTCTTTGGTATAGATAATATTTTACACCCTTTGGATTATCAACTCTCTTTAGTATTATTCTTTCAACTTTAGCCTTACCAACTTTTGTCTTTCCTTTTGATACTACAAACGTAGTTTCATGTCCTCTTTGAATTGATGAATCATATTTGATTGTTATTTTATCACCTTTTTTGAGTTTGTCGTAAATCTTAAATTTGGCATCTTTACTCATAGCTTCGTTTACTGATTCGTCTGTTGGGTCTCTTAATGGCTCATCCAATTTAAAGGATTTATTTAAATGAGAATAAAATCTAACTTCTTCCCCTTTAGAACCTTTCATTGCAACTAAGTACATACCCTTTTTAGGTATTTCTGGAGCGACAATCCTACCTTTTGCTCCTTTTTTAACTACGTTACCATCACCGAAATAATCAAATGGTTTACCAATCCATTTAATTTTATGGTCTTGATATATTTGTTCAACACTTGGGAATTTTGATTCGTTTACTGATTCTGATTTGACACCCATTAACTTAGTTAATTTTTTGAAGTCATCATCACTACCAACTATTCGATGTGTTCTACCAGAGAAACCGGGCATCTTTTCACTTACCCTATGGAAACTAATAGTTCCACCACCTTTTACATCCACTGCGAAATCTCCCATTCCTAAGTGTTTTAATTTACCACCTTTTTTAGAAAGGTTTATAAAGTCAGTATCTACATAGTATGTATTACCTTTTTTAGTTGATTTGGCTTCGGTTACTGATTCTTTTATACGAACACCCGATGGTGGTACTGATACTACCTTGTCACCAATTTGTACCTGTACAATCTCCCTTCTGGTTTTTTTAGACCTAACTACATGAACTAAAATTCCAGATTTACCTTTATGTGGGCCTTTAGTTATTTCAACAGATTTACTAGCTTCGGTTACTGATTCTTTTGGCTGCTTCCATTTATTCCATGCACCCTTTTTTACTTTATAATCAAATTCTTTTTTATGAACTTTAACATCCTTACCACTTTTATATTCTATTCCGATGTAATTACCTTGTGCATATTTAACAATGAATGGTTCGTCATAACGTGTATCATAAAACCAAGTACCAACTAAACGTGTTGCTTCATTTACTGATTCTCTTTGACCAGATAGAAATTTTCCAACTTGTTTACCTAATTTCTCAAATTCCCCACGAGAATACTTTAGATTTTTCTTCTTTAGAATTTGAATCATCAATGTTCTAGCAGTGTCTATATCTTTGTATTTTGATAGACCAGTTACACCTGCAATCATTCCGCCTGACGCTTGGTCGCGTACAAACTTTAACATACTTTCATTTAATTTCATATTTTCCTTTATTGATTCTTCTACTTCTTTTTTATTGAAGTGAGTACGGTAAATGTTATTTAGTAGTTTTTTATCTTTTGCATCAAGTTTATTAGCTAACATCTTTCTCCAACCCGGTTTACGTTTTTTTGCATAATCAATAACTTCAGGGTCGGTTTTTAACTTATCAACAATAGTCTTAACCTTACGATTCTTTAATATTTTTTTGAATTTGTCTATTAGAAATCGTGACCTTGAACCTTTACCGAATGTCAATTCTGCAGGTGTATCGGCAATATCCACTACTGAAAATAAAATATATCCAAGAAGTGTATATATTAACCATGAAAACCCAATTGCTTCATTAACTGATTCTTTTTTTAACCTACTCTTTTCTCGTCTACCTCTATTTTTAGATTCGGCTTCAAATCCTACAATCTTACCACCTTTGTGAGATGCATCTTTACCATCACCATTTCCGTAAGTACCTTTATCTCTATTGTATTTATTTAATTCAGCTCTATACTTTTTAGCCTTTTCTGATTTACCGTATTTAGCATATTCTTTCTTGTAATCTCTTTTAGTTTCTTCGTTTGTTGATTCTTCTATATAAACCATTTTACCTTTATGTTTTTCTGAAGATGGTTTTAAGTATTGAACGAATACTGTGTCAAATGATTTTGAACCCGTTGATGGGAATTTAACGTATGCAGTTCTACCACTTACTTTATTTACTAAACCAAGTTCTCCACTGAAATTTTTAACAAAGTCACCTTTTTTGATTCCTTCATTTACTGATTCTACAAAATGTTTCCCTTTAAGATAATTTTTATCCATCTGCCTGACTTTTACATTAGTAACCTTCCACCAAATATCATCAGAGAGTGGATATTCATCAGGAAATTCTTGAACGTGGTTAGCAATTACGTTTACCGCATTTGGTACTAAGTTTTCATAATTTCGCTCCCCTCTATATAATTTTTCTACATAGTTGGCGTATTCTTCTATAAAGTCTTTTGCTTTTTTCTCTGTATCAATTTTTTTAATTAAAGCTTCAATTTTTCTCCATTGCTTTTCTTCTTTTTTATTATAATCAATTGGTAGTTTACCTTCGTTTACTGATTCTTTTTTTCTTCTAATAACAGTATGACCACGGACTTTTAATGCTTTTGCAAGTTTTGTTACGGCGTTACTGATAGCACCAGATTTTAATGCTTTTTCAATATGAGATGGTAGTACCTTCCACTCTGAATAAGTACCACCCATACTTGACCCATGATGAATGTACACATCCAAAGGTAATTCAGTACCTCGTTTTTTATATGCTTTAACCATATCAGCTAATTGTTCTATCGAATATGTAGATTTACCTTCATTTACTGATTCAGCATATGGTTTCCTAACATCAACATTACCTTTATTTAACAAAGTTTTTAATATACCAAGTTGATTTGGATGTAGTTTAGGCATATCCTTTCTCCCTGGTGCACCACTTGGTGGTCTTTTACTTTGTATCATTTTCAATCTTTTTGCGATTGTTTTTTCACCAATTGATTCAAACCATTTGATAGATTTTTCTTTATTGTAAAATTTAGAATCCATGTTCTTACCATCATAGATTGCCGCCGTTACATCATCCATCGTTGCTTTGAATATGTTTATGTCACCACCAGATGGAGCGACACCTCTTCTATTTTTCATAGCATCACCAACCGCTCTCAATACGGGTACTAAATCACCAATTACCAAATCAGATTGAACACCACCAACTTTAGCTGATGGGTTATTGAATGTGGTTGCGGCATATCTGTGGTGACCATCTAAGATATAGTTATCTTTTGATATAACTGCTCCTAAATCACCACCTTCAACACCACCTACCGCTAACCCCAACGCCTTTCCTAAGTATATTGCATCTTGTGATGGTTTTAGTTGTGATACTGATATTGATACTGGTTTTGTGGCGACTATATCATCGGTTTTATCCCCATCATAGTTTCCTTTTTTTAGAAATCCTTTTTTACTACCTAATGGATTTGGAAATTTAGATGGGTCTATTTCTCTAGTAGGCAAATCTTCGTTTACTGATAATTGTTTTTGTATTTCATTTCTTATGAATTCAATTAATTCCATTACTTGTTTCTCCGTTTATATGGGAATATTTTATTGAGTTTTTCTTGTCGTTTTGAACAACCACAATTTTTCTTACCTAACTTCTTAGCGATAGATTCAGCTAAGATATTCAACCTGGTAACGGATGTTAGTTTTGCTATATCATCACCCAATCCTTTGGATTTCATATTATACCTCTATTTTGTGTATTTCTTATTTGCCGATTTATCTGTGTCAAATCTTCTCAAGCGCCCTTCTTTATCCTTGTAAAATACTAATTTTTCACGTAATTTTCTTTTTTGGTCAGGACTTAAAGCTTTTATTTTTTCTAATACAGAACGTATTACCTTTTTAGGTAATCCTTTATTTTTTGACTTTGCCATATTATACCTCTATTTTTAGATTAAGACCTTCTTTTTTCATATTCTTATATAAATAAAGTATTACCTTATCTTCAGAATCTTTTACTAAACATTTTCCTGAATAATGTATTATATTTGCTATTGATAATGCTTGTGTATATGGATAACTCAAACACCTTTGAATAACATCTATGACGTGTTCAAAGGTATTCACTTCATCGTCTAATATAAATAGTTTCATATTTAAGATTCCGATTTTAATTTATCTATCTTTTTTTGTAATTGATTTATCACTACTGTTAGTTCATCCAAAGAACAAACTTCTGCTTCTAATGGGTTTTCGTTTTCATCCACAATATATACAATCCACCCACTAAGGGTCTTTACTTCCTGTGCTAATTGTTTCGCTAAAATTCTCATCGGTGTTCTCCAAAGTTTTTACCATTTCATTCAACGTTGAACATTTTTCATAATGTTCTATATCAGTAAAATAATCCAATAATAACTGGACTATTTCTAACTTCATCTTAGGTTTAAATTCATGTCGCCATTCAAAATCCTCATTAGTGAGAATTCCATAGGCTAGTTCCATTACTTCTTTTTCGTAATTCATTTACTATAAATATTATTTTTAATTTAATGAATGATTTTATTGATATATTTCTGTACACATTCTTGTATTTCTTCTACAATATGTTCCGTTACCCACTTTGTCTTAATTCTAACATTAGGATATTTACTCTTTAATCTATTTACAGCATCAATATTCTTTTTACTGTCATCCATGAATGCGATGTCTGTATATCCTTTTTTGATGTGTTTCTCAATCCAATTGGATTTATCCTTTGGGTTGTTACTGTTCAATGCCACAACATACACATCCAAACCAAGGTCTCTGAAATATTTTGTAACTGGGTACGCCAACCCTCTGGCTGTCAAAATGGTTACTTTCTTTTGTGGGTTATCCAACATACGTTTAAGTAGGTTGTAGTTCTTTTTGATTAGTTTTGGTTTATTCAACATTTTATTGAAATCCCTAAAATCAAATGTATCTCCACTTTTTTGTTTGTAAACGGCATATTGACCCGGGTCTAATTTACTTTCAGTACCATCCTTATGTTTTACATAGATGTAAGATACGGTAGTGGCCAGTGTATCATCAAAATCAAAAACTCTCAACACTTTAGCTTCCACTATTACTTTGGATTCGTTTTCAAATACTTTCGCTATAAATTCTTTTTTATTCATATTATTTCCCCCATATATAAATATACAAAAAAAGACTCGGAAATCCAAGTCTTTTAACATAAAAATATAACCATCTCACTTTTGATTACATATTCAATACTTGTTTTGTACACTTAGCTGTTTACTTTTTTATATATTTGTAAACGAATTGGTTTACTTATGTCTTTATTTGTAAATTTTAAAATCATGTTTCTTTTATTAATCTAAACTTAAATGCAGGTTTACCATTTATTAAATAGTCACCCTTTTCATTCTTAGTAATTGACTTGATTACTACTCTTTTATTTTTAAACTTCCCCATTAATACAGTATCACCTATATTAATTGGTATGGATATGTCTTCATTAATTGAGTGGGCTATTTGTTTGTAGAGTTCTAATGCTTTATCTTTGGGTAAACCTATTCTAAATACTGGTATTTTTACCGATTTACCGAATTTATATATGGCGGCTGCCCACCTGTGATGACCATCTATAATATGATTATCCTTTGATATAATGAGTGGTTTTAATTTATCAGGTGATGTGAATGAACCGGCGATACCCTTTACCTTATAGCCATAAAGTTCTTTTTGGGATTTTTTTAATTTAGTAGCGAGAATATTAAGTTTTGTTACATTTACTTTGGATTTAACCATAGAAAGTGCTTTACCCAAATCTTGAGTTTTTACTTGGGGCATATCTTTCCGTTTGTAGTCTGTTTCTTCTATATAGTCATAACGTGATTTAGGATAATCTTCTGAAAGAGTAGTTTCCGCTAATTCCCAAACATCAACATTATCTGTCATTGAGACCTGCGAATCATCTATCTCTGATAGATGCCTTCCTATATTTGTAATCTCTTCCTTAACTATTCTCTGTATATCAGTTTTATACTTATCAATTACAGATTCGGATATGGTATTGCCATATTGCTTTTCTATATATTCTATGATAGAAGTAGCCAAATCGTTATTTTCCATTAAATCCTTTTATATTAAAAACTGAAGCTTTAAGTATTCTATCTCTACGTTGTTTTTCCAATTTGAATTGTCTTAAACCCTCTTTCATGTTTTCGTTGTAAAGTTCTCTATTTTTTGGAACTGAAATCCAGTCTCTCCAACCATATTCTCTAATTCGTGCCATTTATTATATATATTTAATTTGTTATAAATCTTAATGTTTGCAACACTTAGTTGTTTTTTCAATTGAGTCCTTACTGCAAGTTGTTGTGGTTGCACAAGATGAAAAAATAAAAATAAATAAAAAAATCAATGCTGTTACTTTCATAGTATCTTCGTCCATTATAAATATGTTAATCTTTTTTATCAATTGAAGTTGCGTGTTTAACACCCATTATTGTACCTATGATAGAAAATGCATTTGTTAAAAGTATACCTGTTAAATTACTCCACGTACTACCTATAACTTGAGTTTCTGTATTTGTAAGTATAGCTGTTAAATACATTAGTGTAGTTAGTATACCAACACCCACTATAACTGAAAGTGCCACCTTAACAATAGTACCCATCAATTCAGTTTGGGTTTTCTTCTGTAATATTGATAAGTCTGTTTCAGCTACTTCCTTTGCTGATTCAGCGTTCTCCTTTAATCTTTCAGCTTCTTCCTTGGATACTCGTAAATCATCAAGAGCGGTCTCCAATTCACTATTTTTTGCTTGAATTTGTTTGGTTATTTTTAACCGTTTTCTACGTGATACTGTATCTTTTTCTTTGCAAAGTTCTATGTAGTCTTTAAATTCAGCATCACCATCTTCAGCTTGTATTATCTTTAATATATTCCCTTCTAAATATATTCTTTTTTTAGCTATATTTAATAATAAATCCCGTGTATCTTTTGTAACTATCATTTAAAACCATCTTAGTTGTAAACTTTAAAAGGTGCAGTTCTGTTTTTATATCCCTCATAATCTTTTCTAAACTCTTCCAATCTGGGTTCTATATCATCTGATTTTATCATCCAAAATTGTGCTCCTGCAGCACGTGCTTTTTCAATTTCAATTTCATCACGAGATGATGATATTATACCAATTACTACACCATTTCCATGTTCGTAATTGATTTTACGTGTTAATTCAATTCCATCAAAAGAACTACCGATTATATTTAAATCGACAAAAACACATTCTGGTTTTTCTTCATTTGGGTCATCTGGAAACCATTCTTTGAATCTTTTATTAGCTTCATCAGATGAATTTATGGCTTGAAGTGATAAAGTTATATCTAAAAGAGAACATGCATCCTCAAATACAAGGTGAAATAAATCTTCATCATCTACCAACATTAAAGTATCAATCATATTTTTACCATCAATTTCGTACCTGTATTAGTTTTTTCACAAGATATGCTAAATCCGTGTTCTTTAAGAATTAACGAACATATATTGAGACCTAAACCACTTCCAGATTCTGTTTGACCTTTACGTCTAACATATGGTTTCGAAAATTCTTCAAATTCTTCTTGGGTCATACCACGACCATTGTCTTCTATAATTATGTAATTATCTGTGATTCCACTATCGGTTTTTATAGTTTCAGAGTATATTCTTACACATTTCGTATCAGAGTCGTTATATTTCAACCCATTTCGTATCAAATTGTCTACTGCTGTACAAAACAAAGATTCATTTACACAGATAGTTGGTAATTGATTTATCTTAATCTTATCATAGTATGATGTTCTTTTAAGATGAGATTTTAGTATTGATTTTAAATCATATTCATCCGTTTCTATTTTTGCATTATCCTTTACTAAATTAGTAAATTCATAAACACCTCTATATACTTGTTGTGTATGAGCTAACCCTTCTGTTATTAGTCTTATTGGAGATTCTATTCCTAATTTATGTACGTTTTCTTTCCCCAATCTCCGTAAAAGTGATTTAACACCCCTCGGTATGTAGGTGTTGATACCACTATGCATATCATGTCTTAATATTTTGGCAGCATGTTCTAAATACACATTTTTATGATGTAATTCTTCTAGTGTTTTAAACTTGTCAGTATTATCTTGTACTTTATCTGATATGAGTTTTCGTATAGAGAATCCTAACGATATTATCATAATAAAAAATGAACTTATTTCAATACAATCCATATATGTAGTATGAATTGTCACTCCAAATATCGTCATAAGTTTTATAGATACAACTGTAGAAAAACTTAAAATGAAAATAACTAAACTTATATATTTGAGTCTTTCTGAAACTGTCATTTTATATCTTTTGATTCTATCAAGGTGTAGGTAAATTTGTTTCCCCACTCATCACTAACCTTATGACAAATTTCCATAAAGTCATCAAAGTCATCAGGGTCAGAAAATACTTGACACCCCGCACTATACTTATTTATATAGTTTCCTACCTTATAGGCACTACTACGATGAATATTTATTCCGAAATATCCCTGGTCTATACTATCCTCATCATAATCATACTCATCATCCTTATCACCATCGCGGTAAACACGTACCTTTCCGCCACGTTGGCACAAAGCTGTATATTTTCCGTTATGTTTGTCAATTTTGTATACACCTGAATATTGGTCAGGAACTAATATAGCACAACCACCTCTTGAGTTCATTGGGTTGTCTATCCAGTAAGTACCCGGGTCTGTTGTTGCCTGCCAACAATGAAACTTCCAACTACCATCTACTTTATATGACATTGTAATACAATCATCATATTTATTGGTAACCCTACCCATAGTATCAGAATTCCTTACCCCCACTATATTAACATTATAGTCACCATTGGAAAACCATTGATGACCTTTATCCATTACAGCAAGTTGAATTTGTGTCATGGTATATTTAACGTCTGGTTTTGACATCTCTGCCCATGTCTTTGAACCTACTACACCATCGGGTTTTAAATCGTTATCACGTTGATAATCCTTTACCGCCTTTTCAGTCTTTGGGCCAAAATCCCCATCCACTGTAATTCCAAGTACGGCTTGTAATTGTTCAACGTATTTTCCAGTACTACCTTTCTTTAATAACATATTTTCCTAATTTATTTCTTTCGGGACTGTCGTTTCTCTGACCTAACTTTTTGAATCTCTTTTTTATATAGTTTTACATATTTTTTATTTAAATTTTGTAACTCTTTGAATAATGTATCAAATTCTTTTTTGATTTTTTTAAATTCTGGTGTAGGTTTTACCATACCCATTGAATCTTTGGGGAATGAATTTAACAATACACCAAGTTCGTGAGTTATTTTATCTAATTTGGTTTGTTTTTCTTGGTATTGGGCAAAAGTTAAGTCTACATTCTCATCAATTTTATTGATTAACCGTTCCATCACCAGTTCAAGTTTATTTTCCATACATTCTTTTAATTATCGCTCCACCTTTCCAAATTCACCTTTAGGAAACGAATTTAAAAGTTACCAAAATTATGCGAGACAATCGCCAAGATTATAATTTACTCCACCAATTCTTTTTACTTCTTTTTCAAACCTTTGGCGTAGTTTAAGCATTTTTTTTGTGTTGTTTTTAAATTCCCAACTTCCCCTTGTTACGTAAAAGTAGTGACGTGCTTCGTCTATAATTTTGTCAAGTTTTTTACTTGATTTTACTCCGTATTTATCTATATAATAATTCATAATTCTAATGTTTTTCTTGTTTTGTACACTTATCTGTTTACTTTTTTATATATTTGTACACTTATCTGTTTACTTTTTTATATATTTGTAAACATATTTTATCTTAGTTTTATCAAGTTTATTTTCCATACATTCTTTTAATTATCACGCCACCTTTCTTTAATTTTCTTTTATAATAACCATTTTCGGTATGGGCGATAAATTTATGACCTACCATTTTCTCAATTTTCTTTTTATCTAAAATAACTGGAACACCCCTCGCTATCATAATGTCATTCATTTTTTTACTTGCTTCTAAACTGTACCCATCTGACTTAACCATTTTTACAACCTTCTTTATTACTAATGATTTACTTAAACTCTCACCATCGGTT